>Ga0209570_1000045_pt1 | contig 355925 bp, 292 predicted proteins | sample EBPBio172007_DNA_FD_185861 | JGI IMG/M metagenome (GOLD analysis project Ga0209570, IMG submission 185861) | Wastewater treatment Type I Accumulibacter community from EBPR Bioreactor in Madison, WI, USA - Reactor 1_9/17/2007_ DNA (SPAdes)... | ecosystem: Engineered > Bioreactor > EBPR >... | reverse complement strand
CGATTACAATAACAAAAGGCCGCATGAATCATTAGGAGGAATTACACCAAATGCATTTTATGAAAGAACAAAAAAAGTATCTTTGATAATGTAATTAAAACTCAGTCCGAGTTTGGGGAGGGTTACACTATCACATTTACATCGACTGAAAGTAGTAGCGCAAGTAAAGCAGATACCTATAATAAAGATGGAGTTACATATAAAAGGGAAGAGGCTTCTAGTAAAAATGTGTCGATGATTATAAAAGTTAAAGAAACTACTTATAGTGAATAATCATGAGAATTGTACTAACCTTATTAATTGTTTTTATTGGCTGTAAATATGTTTATTGTCAAAATAAAGTTGTTGATACCGTTGAAGTTTTAATAGAGCGAGTAGATACCAATCATTTTGAAAAATCTGGTTTGTATGGTTTAAATTTGAATGGGCAAGATGGTAAAAAGAGAATTTATTATACGAATGGGGCCTTATATTCTGAATATCTCATCAGCAGCCATCATTTGGTTGGTACAATAATTTACTATTGGCCGAATGGCAATGTTTTTATTATTGAAACATATAAAAAAGGGGTTATGGATGGTGTTAAATACCGATTTCATCCTAACGGAGAGCTTTCAGTCATATCATACTGGGACATGGGTAAGGCAGTAGGGATTTGGAAATACCATGATTTTAATGGGAAGATTTATAAAAAAGTAAAAGGGAATATGCCAAAAACAGGAGCCAATCCCCGTTAAAAAACGCAGATATATATTAAGTTTTACACTCCACCTCTGGCAGTAAAAGATAATACCAAATACCACCTGTTAATCCATTGCTTCCACTTGAAGAGAAGAAAGCCGAGCCATGTAAGGGTTGCTCATTACTTTAAATATGATCGTAGATAATTGTATAGAAAATGCAAAAGCTCTATTTAAGGAGTTAGAAGGGGAGTTTTATCCGTTTGGGTATGTGATAAAAAACGACGCATCAGCTATGCCTTACTATGTTGACATAGATGTTGAATTTCCTGATGGAAATGAGGTCATAAAACAGTTAGCAACCTCTTTAGCTTCTGAAATCAAAAAAGGAAAATATATTCAAGGCGCTGTTTGCTCTTTAAATAGAAAGGAAATGGAGGGTGTTACTTTTGAATTTTTAGACATTAAAACTTTAGATTTCAAGGGAGATGCAAAAGATTATGTAGCTTTAATTTCGCCGGACTATATAAATTATACTTTTGAAGTAATTGATATTTCTGATTATATAGGAACTATAAATGCCTACAATCTCAATAATTGACACCTGCTCGTGGCAGTTTGTAACTGCCACGGTGCTGGGATGAGAAGATGGATTGGAAATAACCACATGTGCGGGTTTATAACCCGCAGAGAGAAAGCGAATGCCAGGCTAGTGAGCTTGGCGTTTTTTGTTTGCTGTAATTTTTACGAGCTTTGTAGTATCTCCGATCAGATCGGGTAGGATTATTGAAATATCGTTTCAAAGTGCTGCCAGTCTTCTTTGAAATCAAACTCCGCGCGAGGGATTGAGGCAGGCTGCCGTGCAGCGCCGAAAGCCCGGTTCTTCTGCCTTTGCAGGGCTTTGCGGCGATGGCAGAAGAATGCGCCCTGAAAAATGGTACAATGGGTTGAAAAACGTACATTTGATACTGACGCGTGAATTACTAGTTATTTAAGAGTATCCTTGTATGCGTCTATCAGCTTAACCCCAAAAAAACGGTCAGTATTTTTGCTTGCCTCCATGTCTTGTGCATTCAGTTTGTATTTTTTGCTTTTTCGATACATTCCTTCTCCACTGATATATTCAAAACGGCTAACATAGCTGGCTGTGTATTGTATTCTTTCTTTCTTATAAAAAAAGCGGTGAAAATACAAACCGTCTGTTGCATTATATAGTAAGTAGGTCACTAAGGGGACGGTATCGGTTATTATGCCCAACTCACCAATAGCATTATAGATATCCTGTCTCTTTTTTCCTAAATCATCAATGTCCACATATACATCTTCTTTTATACGTTTGTAGATCATTCGTTTGTTTTTCCCATCTCCATGAACGGTAGAGCTGAGGACAAAAGACGCTGAAGACATTTGATATGTATATGTTTTAGCAATAATGGTATCCCTATTTTTTGATAATTGAATATCCGTATAACTTTTATTATCTGCATCTAAATTGCTATCCGTACCTTTAAAGATATATCCGGTTTGGCTTTTTTTATAAAAAAAACGGTTTTCATTTTCTTCAACACGGTTTACAGCATTGTTGAATGCAGCCTTGTTTGCAATTGCTTTATCCATTCCCCTCAGGATTGAAAAGGACTGAGCACAGCTATTGAAATGAATAAAGTAACCGATGGCTAGTAGTATTAATACCGATGCTTTCATTCGTTTTAATTGCTTTTTTCAATTATGTCTCCTGTTTTATTAATATAGAAGGTGTCCCAGGAGGAATACTTTGGTGGTATCAATAGGCTTACTTCTGCTTTTCCTGAATAAAATGGTTTTACTGCATCATATTTAAATGGGATTATTTCTTTACCTGTGATGTCAATGTATCCCCATTTGTCGTTTAGCTTTGCTCCCGTAACGCCCTCATTAAACTTAAACAAAACGCCCTCATATATAAAAGGAATCACTTCTTTTCCCTCTATGTTTACAAATCCCCATTTACCATTTAATTTAGCCGCAAACACAGAGCCATTATTACTGTTTATCAGATCTGATATTTCATCATATATTAATGGAATAACCTCTTTTCCGATCCTGTTTACATACCCATATTTATTATCAAGCTTCGCACGTGCAAATGCTCCTGAGTTAAATGGCTCAATAAAATCATATTTCACAGCAATTACTTCTGCTCCTGTTGGAGAAATGTAACCTTGCTTGCCATTGGCTTTCACTTTTGCCAGGTCAAGGTTAAACGGATCTATATCCTCATATTTTACAGGAGTTGCTTCTGCGCCGGCTTTATTTACAAGGCCATAAAGAGATTTATTTTCATTTGTCTTAAGTTCTGATTTATGAAAATTTTTATCAAAAGAACTTAAATAGTCGTATTTAAACTCTGCTATTATTTTGCCGGTTTTATCAACCAAACCCCATTTTGTATCTAATTTAGCATAGTAAAATCCTCCTGAAGCCAATGACATCATATCGTACTTAGGCGATAGCACTTCTTTACCGGACTTATCGATTAGTCCTTGCTTGCCATTCAATTTTACTCTTGCTACATCATTATCAAACTGAATATACGAATCGTACTTTACCAATGTTATTTCTTTACCCGTTACATCAATTAACCCGTACTTCTCATTAAGTTTAACACAGGCAAAACCGGATCTGAAGTTTGTAATTTCGTCATACATAGGTGTGACAATAATGGCCCCTGCGGATGACTTAAGTCCCCATTTTGCATTATTTAGATCTTGAAAAGGTTTTGGATTTTGAGCAAAAAAGTACTCACTAACCAATAACATTGAGATTAAAATAGCTGTTTTCATCATGCGTTTTTGTTTTGTTATATGATCTGTAAAATTTAGATAGAAAGTAAAGTGTATATCATTTGTTAGATGAGCGAAGGAATAGGCGATGAGAGAAACAGAGTATTCGGGTATTGTTTATGGACATGCGCTAACGCACATGTGACTGCTATCATGGTTGGTGTTTATCGTTCGCGATTGATTTCCTTTTTTTAGTCATATGATACCTTTCTCATGTTAATTGAAAATGAGTTTAACCGTTTTGCGAGTATCATCGTTCACAATGTTGATAAAGTAGATGCCTATTGCCTCATGCTGAAGATTAAGCTGTTGTTTGCCTTCAGTCATTTTTTCATTTAATACAATGTTGCCAAGTGCATCAGTAATGATAATATGAGAGGCTTGTGTTAACTCAACAGTAAACAAACCACTATTAGGATTTGGATATATTTTAATCATCTCCGGTTCAGTTATGGCAGTAGTTTTTATGCCCGTACATAAACTCACGCTTTGGGTTATCGTCGCCTGGTTCATACAGCCTACTGCATCGGTTCCGGTAACGGTGTAGGTTGTTGTTAGCGTTGGGGAAACAGCAATACTTGATGTAGTTGAACTTGTATTCCAGGTATAAGTGGTTGCACCTGTGGCTGTCAGTGTAACGGTTTGTCCGCTGCAAATAACGCCATTATTACTAAGTGCTGTAACAGGTGGTAAGGCATTGACCGACACTGTACTTACGGCTGTATTGGAACTCACACAACCCTGTGCGCTGGTTCCGGTGATGCTGTAATTGCTTGTAGTGGTTGGTGATACATTAAACGAACCTCCTGAAACAGTATAGGTGGTAGCGCCGCTTGGTGCGATGGAAAAGGAATTGCCTGCGCAGATGGTGCCACTGTTTACTGCAATAGTAGGCAAAGCATTGACTGATACCGTACTTACGGCTGTATTGGAACTCACGCAACCCTGAGCACTGGTTCCGGTGATGCTATAATTACTTGTAGTGGTTGGCGATACATTAAACGAACCACCGGTTATGGTATAGGTCGTAGCGCCGGTTGGTGTGATGGAAAAAGAACTGCCTGCGCAAATGGAGCCATTGTTGACTGCGATAGTAGGCAAAGCATTGACTGATACCGTACTGATTGCTGTATTGGAACTCACGCAGCCCTGGGTGCTGGTGCCGGTGATGCTGTAATTGCTTGTAGTGGTTGGTGATACATTAAATGAACCTCCTGAAACAGTATAGGTCGTAGCGCCGCTTGGTGTGATGGAAAAAGAACTGCCTGCGCAAATGGAGCCATTGTTGACTGCGATAGTAGGCAAAGCATTGACTGATACCGTACTGATTGCTGTATTGGAACTCACGCAGCCCTGGGTGCTGGTGCCGGTGATGCTGTAATTGCTTGTAGTGGTTGGTGATACATTAAATGAACCTCCTGAAACAGTATAGGTCGTAGCGCCGCTTGGTGTGATGGAAAAAGAATTGCCTGCGCAAATTGTACCGTTATTAACCGAAATAACAGGCGCTGTGTTAACGGTCATTGCAATGCTGTTACTAGTTATAGACATTGGACTTGCACAACTGGCATTACTTGTTAATATACAACTAATCACATCCCCATTCAACAAACTTGTTGGAGAATACGTTGCTAATCCTGAGCCTACATTGACCCCATTCTTTTTCCATTGATAGGTAGGAATACTTCCCCCATTAGTAATGGTAGATGTAAAAACAGCATTGTTATCACAAATAGAGGTACTTGTTGTAGAAATAGAAATCCCAGGGCTAATAGTGCTATTAACGGTTACAGTACTTATCACTGTGTTGGAACTCACGCAACCCTGAGCACTGGTTCCGGTGATGCTGTAATTGCTTGTAGTGGTTGGTGATACATTAAATGAACCTCCTGAAACAGTATAGGTCGTAGCGCCGCTTGGTGTGATGGAAAAGGAATTGCCCGAACAGATGGAGCCACTGTTTACTGCAATAGTAGGCAAGGCATTGACTGATACCGTACTGATTGCTGTATTGGAACTCACACAACCCTGGGCGCTGGTGCCGGTGATGCTGTAATTTGTTGTAGTGGTTGGCGATACATTAAATGAACCACCGGTAATGGTATAGGTCGTAGCGCCGCTTGGTGTGATGGAAAAGGAATTGCCGGAGCAGATGGAACCACTATTGACTGCAATAGTAGGCAAAGCATTGACTGATACCGTACTGATTGCTGTGTTGGAACTCACGCAACCCTGGGCGCTGGTGCCGGTGATGCTGTAATTACTTGTAGTGCTTGGCGATACATTAAATGAACCACCGGTAATGGTATAGGTCGTAGCGCCGCTTGGTGTGATGGAAAAAGAATTGCCTGCGCAGATGGAACCACTGTTTACTGCGATAGTAGGCAAGGCATTGACTGATACCGTACTGATTGCTGTATTGGAACTCACGCAACCCTGGGCGCTGGTGCCGGTGATGCTGTAATTGCTTGTAGTGGTTGGTGATACATTAAACGAACCACCGGTTATAGTATAGGTATTGGCTCCAGTGGGTGTAATGGAGAATGAGTCGCCTGAACAAATCGTGCCACTGTTTACTGTAATACTTGGCGGTGCATTTACAGTAAAAGAAATACTGTTACTTGTTGCCATTGATGGGCTAGCGCACGCTACAGTACTCGTTAATATACAAGAAACAATATCTGAATTTACCAAGGATGAAACGATATATGTAGGACTTGTAGCAACATTAACTCCATTCTTTTTCCATTGGTAAGCTGGCGCAGCCCCTCCATTTACTATTGCCGCAGTAAATGTAACCGTACTTCCTGAACAAATGGAGTTGCCTACATTAGAGCTTATCGTAACTCCGGGAGTCACGGTATTTGTAACAGATAAATTTAATGTAATGATACTATCACAACCCGCTGAATTTACCAGAGTATCTTTATATATTCCAGCAGTAGTTCTGTTAATACCATTGAACAAATAAGATGAACCCTGACAAATAGAATGTGTGATTGTTGCAAATGTAGATGGGCATAATTGACAAGGAGCCATTACCTGTATTGGGTTAAGTTGTTGGTTGATAGTCGAGTTGTTTCCGAATGCACCATATAGATTTCGCCCCCAGGCCCAAATAGACGCATTTGTTTTAAATGCCAGCGTATGTTGTTCTCCAACACTAATAGAGTTCCAATCTGTTTGAGTCCCTACTTGTGTAATATTTGCCAGGTTTCCAGTACCTCCATGTCCGAGTAATCCAAAATCACCATAACCCCAAGCCCATCTCGTACCGTTGTTTTTTATGGCGCTATTGCTATATTGGTACGTCTGTACCATTTTCCAATCTTTGCTAGAATTTAACATTGTTGGTACAGAAGCAGATCCAATGCCATTTCCAAGTCCACCACTAAAACTATTTCTACCCCATGTCCATAAAGTTCCATCCGCTTTTATGGCTAAATTATGTTCATAACCTGCACTGATTCGTACACATTTATGAGTTCCAACAGGCACAGGGCTTAATCTATCTATACTTGTACCATCACCAACTTGCCCATTATAATTATACCCCCAGGCAAAAAGACTTCCATCTGTTTTTAGTGCAATAGAATGGTAATTACCTACTGATACTGCTGCCCAATTATTATCTATACCAATTTTAGTTGGGATGTTTCTACTTGTTGTGGTACCATCTCCAAGTCCACCACCAAAACTACTATTACTCTTTCCCCAAGCCCAAAGAGTTCCATCACTTTTTAAGGCAAATGCTTTCGACGCTTTACTCACAATAAAAACCCAATCACTGCTTGTACCAACCTGTGTAGGTGAGGTGTAGGTTGTTGTATTACCGTGCCCTAACTGCCCATCACCATTATATCCCCATGACCAAAGAGTTCCATTTTTCTTAATCGCATAAGAACTATAATTTCCTGCAGCTATAAACTCCCAGTCAGTAGCCATTCCTATTTGTGTTGGAACTTTTCTATCTGTAGTGGTATAATCACCTAATTGAGAGTTGGAATTTTGTCCCCAAGCCCATAATGTGCCATCTTTTTTTATCCCTAAATTATAATTACCTCCGGAAGATATTCGTTTCCAGCAACTCAGGCTATCAATACTTTTTTCTTTAATAATAATTGTACTACTGGCAGTAGTTGTAGAAACACAGGTCGCGTTACTTGTTAGTTGACATGCAATCGTATCGTTATTTTTCAGACCACTTGACACTAATAAATTTGAATTAGAACCGATAGCTACACTATTTTTAAACCATTGATAGGAAGGTGATGTTCCTCCAAAAGTAGCCTCTGTTTTTAGCGCAAATAAGTTGCCACCCGGTACACCTAAGTCCTGCTCGCAACTTAAACTCAGGGTAGGAATGGTAGATGTAAAAACCTGCATGGTGAGTGTGTTACTTGCAACGGGTCTTGGATAACCACAAGAGGCGTTACTGTACAATAAACAACTTATTTGGTCATTTGCAGCTAGTGTATTTGTTGTATAAGAACTACTTGTCGCAACATTAATTCCATTTTTTATCCATTGATAGGTGGGCGTTGTTCCGCCGTTTATTGGTATAGCTGTAAATGTAACTGTTGTTCCTGAACATATCTGACTACCTTGGTCTGAAGTAATGGATACATTTGGCGTACAATAACTGCTTATATGATCATTTATACTAAAACTATATGTACCGCTTGCTCCTGTTGCCGCATTTTTTGAGATTTGGATTAAGCAATTTTGTCCGGCGGTTCCCGATACTATTCTTGTTACCATCGTGGCACCGAATGTCTGACAATCCAATTGGGTAAGAGGTCCGGGATAAGTCCCTTCAAAAAAGGCAAATCTTCCTGTAGGAATGACATTTGAACGAATCATAAAATCAACAGATCCTGACAATGGCATTGTGAATGAGAACCACATATCTTGATAAAAAGTACCACAGGTTGAGGGACTATACCCACTATTGGTTGCAGATGCATTAGAATACTCAGTCCACTGACCAAAGGGTACAGCAATTGGATTTGTTACATTGTCTCCCTGACCAAAGCAAAAGTTTGATGCAAAAATTAAAATTAAAATGTATTTCATGTAATATTAGATTTAAGACCGCTAAAATTGGAATTTATTGAGAACTCTGTGATTGTAAATGAATATTCGGTGTAATTAAACGAAACTTAGATGCATTTCGATCAAAATCAATCAGTCCATCAAAAATTCCTATAGAATAGATAGTATTAGTTGCATCAAGATCAATCCCTTTAATTCTAGCATTAGCATTGGTATAACCGGTAGGGTAGGGGCTTCCAAATGATTTTTTCCAAATAGAATACATAAAGGATCTAGTTTTAATATAAATGCCGACGTGGCATCTTGATATGTTTATGATGACTCAAGAAAAAAATGACTGCTATTTTAATTATTTAGCGTACCAAAAAATGTATCTAAATCCACGTTTGTATTCATTTTCACTGTAACAGCAGTTCCTGCAGGCATATTGCAACCATTTTCAACATCTTTTTGTGTGCCCTCTTTTACGGTTTCCTGCGAGGCCGTTTTTTTAGTTTTTGGCTTAATTCTAATGACGCTGCCCAATAGGCTGTTAGATGAAGACGATTCATAATTCGTTGTGGTCTCACTTATTCCATCAATTGTATTGAAAAATTTAACTTTCTTCCTGAAAATTGCCTTCGAATTTCCGTAAAGCGGATGCTTAACAAACGACCCCATAGATTCAACGTATTCTTCCTGGTAGCTTGTAATATCCATCGAGGCTATTTCAACCAACATTGGCTTGAACGCTAATTTATGACCACCAGAAATGGTATAGAATTCTTTCTTATTGAGCACGCCGATCGGATCAGCAAATAGCGATACATTGGCCCTGTTTTCATCAACAATGGTTATGACGCCATATTTTTTATTTTCAAAATGTGAGATCACATCTTTCTTTAGCAGGTTAACATAATACGAAAAGCCATTTCCTTGCCCAACAGCAGTGTCTCTATTATTAAGTGTAACACTGAACACAATTTTGTCGTGAAGAAACAGTTGCTCTGTGATGGGAAATGCAATTTGCAGTGTTTTGAATTTGTAACACGTAATGGAATCTGTTGGATTTAGAGCAATACCGTCAATGATTACGGAACCTTGACTAAAGTTTTGTGCCTTGGCTGAGTTTAATGCACTTAGTGCTACAAAATAAATTAAGTGTGAAAGAGCGAGCATTTTTTTCATGAATTCAATTCTTATTTGTTTATGTTATTAATGTTTAACGATGTTATTGCTGGCCTTCAAAAAAGGGCGATGGATCGGTTTGCCATTTGTTAAAGAGCCTAAGTTGTAATGCTTAAATCAGACCTGGTTTTGAAATCTCATCGGATCAATGGTATGCAAACATGTATTCCATTGAAACATGTTCAAAGTTAGTTTTAAGCAAATCCTCTTTAGAGATAAAGAAGCTGATATATCCGTTCACAGGCTCGCCAAATGCACAAAAGTCATCTGAATCTTCCGGGTTTTCATAACCACACAATTGAAACAGCAATACCTGTTCTGTGGACTCTCGCGGGTCGTTTTCATCCAATGCCGGATAGCCACCTATCTTTGATACATAACGTGAAGTGTAAGGGAAACTTTCTTCATAAACGGTCCCGATATCAAATTGTTCGAATACACTTTCATCCGGAAAATAGGTTGCTTTGTTGATGTCTGTGCCGTAACAGTTGCCCATAACAGCATTTTTGTCTAATTCAAATGATAGGGTAGATTCTTTAATGGTGAGGTCGTAGGTCTCGTCCATCAATTGTCCATAGAATTCTGTGGAATTGAGAGCTTCTGGATCTGCATTCTCAGGGTCATGGTTTTCAAAAAAGAGCACTTTATAGTGTAGGTCTTCAGAGGAAATAGACTCTGTAATCAAATCAGCGTCAATATAAAATTGCAACAATCCTCTTGTCGGATAATTTTCGAGGGGCGGAATCTCCGAAAAATTGATTTGGGCAATCATCAGCATGGGTTTCCCAGCCTCGTTAGCCGGGAAAGACATTCCTTTCGGCAAATAGGGTTGTCCTCCATATTTAGAGGCACAAATTTCGGTCTTTCCCTGTTTGGGAGTGATTTTTACATAGGTTAGTTCGCTTTTTTGTAAAGTGGCGAAAAAATCTGTTTCGGTCATTTCAATGATAAATGCTAACAATGTTCACCTACTCTGTTTGTCCAGGATTTTCGGTTTCCTCCTTTATAATACCAACCAAGTGCGTTTGTGCAATTTTTAAACTAAATGCTACTTTTCAGCTGTTTTCGGTAGAATAGAGGGCACCTTAAATGATGAATGATGGCTTTTAGTTTTAAGGCCAGGTAATCTGTCGCGAATATATAGCACCTACAGCCAGCCGTATAGGATAATTAGTATTCGCCAGGGTAGTAACCTGCTTTGTTCATTTTGAATGAGAATTCGTCGGGATAAAGCGATTAATAGCTATCGCTTCCTGAGAGAAGCAATAAACTTTTCTTTTCAACCCACGTAACCTGCGCAATCTGGCATCTTTTCTAAGGCACCAATAACCGCGTCGGGGCTTTAGTCGAATATAAAAACTGTAGCGTTAGGGTAGGGCACCTCTTAACGGTTCGGGCCAATGTCCGGCTCTGTAAAGAGTACGTTTAAAGATCTTTATAGTCTAATATCCCATGGCTGAAAGAGACGATTCTATCTGCTCATGGCACCTTGCAACTGCCACCGCACTCTGTAAGAGCAATAAAGGTAGTGTCTTAATCGGGTTTATAACCCGTAGGAGTAGAATAACACCCGGCAAGTGAGCTTGACACTTTTATTTGCTGTAAACCTTGTGCGCGTTAGCATCGCGGAGGAGAATGTACCCATCCGGAATCCTGGACTTTATAAGTACAAAATTATTTAAGCAGGGCCAGTTCGAGCACTTCGTTCATCTGCGTCACATAATGAAACTTCAGTCCTTTGAGGTAACTTGGATTGATATCGTCCACATCTTTTCGGTTATCAGCGCACAAAATGATCTCTTTGATGCCGGCGCGTTTCGCTGCCAGTATTTTTTCTTTGATGCCGCCCACCGGAAGGACTTTTCCCCTCAGGGTGATCTCGCCGGTCATTGCCAGGTGTTTTTTTACCTTGCGCCGTGTCATAGCCGATGTAATCGATGTGAGCATGGCAATGCCCGCACTTGGTCCATCTTTAGGCGTAGCGCCTTCCGGCACATGCACATGCACATTGTAAGTGTCAAACATGTCAGCGTCGATATGTAGCAATTCGTTGTGAGACTTGATGTATTCCAGGGCCAGCGTCGCACTTTCCTTCATCACATCGCCAAGGTTACCTGTCAGCGTCAGTTTGCCGCCTTTGCCTTTTGAGAGGCTCGTTTCAATGAAAAGGATGTCGCCGCCTACTTGTGTCCAGGCCAGTCCCGTTACCACACCAGGTACATCGTTCCCCTGATATTTAGATTTTTCGTGCGAAGGGCCTAGGATTTTGGCAATTGTTTCTTCGTTTATCTTCGGCAGCTCATCTTCTTTTACCACATGTACGGCTACATGGCGTGCTATTTTCGATAAGCGCTTTTCCAGGTTACGCACACCGCTTTCGGCTGTGTAATTTTCAATGATGTATTCCAGCAACTTATCGCTCAGTTTCAATTGCGATTTTTTGAGGCCGTTTTCCGATATCTGTTTTGGGAGAAGGTGTTGTTTTGCAATCTCAATTTTTTCTTCCACCGTATAGCCGCTCACGTCAATAATTTCCATCCGGTCGCGCAGGGCTGGCTGTATGCTCGACAGGTTGTTGCAGGTGGCTATGAACATCACTTTGCTTAGGTCGTAATCCGTTTCCAGGAAGTTGTCGTAAAAGGTCGAGTTTTGCTCAGGATCGAGTACTTCCAGTAGCGCCGACGACGGATCACCATGAAAATCGTTACCCACTTTGTCAATCTCGTCGAGAATAAATACCGGATTCGATGATTGCACTTTCTTCAAATTTTGAAGGATGCGGCCAGGCATGGCGCCGATGTATGTTTTGCGGTGTCCACGGATCTCGCTTTCATCTTTAAGGCCACCGAGGCTCATGCGCACATATTTGCGCCCAATAGCCCGGGCAATGCTTTTGCCTAATGAGGTTTTACCAACGCCCGGAGGCCCGTAAAGGCAAAGGATCGGCGCTTTCAAATCGCCTTTCAGTTTCAATACAGCCAGGTGTTCCAGGATCCGTTCTTTCACCTTCTCGAGTCCAAAATGGTCTTCGTTGAGTACCGTTTCGGCATGCCTCAGGTCGAAGTTGTCCGTGGTATATTCGCCCCAGGGCAGATCCAGCATCAGTTCTACATAATTCGTCTGCACACCGAATTCCGCCGAATTGGGATTCATACGGGATAGTTTCCCGATCTGCTTATCAAAAATTTCAGCCACTTCAGCATTCCATTTTTTGGTAGCAGCCCGTGCCCTGAATTCTTCAATGTCTTGTTCATAGCTCTTTTCACCAAGCTCTTCCTGGATCGTTTTTATTTGTTGATGCAGGAAATAATCGCGTTGCTGTTTGTCGAGGTCCACCTTCACCTTATTTTGTATCTGGTTTTTCAGCTCCAGCATCTGTAAATCTTTGGTGAGGTGAGCAAGCACCATCGTGGCGCGTTCTTTTAAATTGGGCACTTCCAGCATGGCCTGTTTTTCGGCCGAAGACGCATTCATGTTGGAAGAAATAAAATTCACCATGAAATTCTGGCTCTCGATGTTGTTGAGCGCAAAACCCGCCTCGGTAGGAATGTGGGCTGATTTCTGAATGATCTGTAAAGCCGTTTCCTTGAGGCCTGATACAATGGCCTGAAATTCTTCGTCATCTTTCCCCGGACGGGTTTCTTCAAACGCCTCTGTTTTTACCTTGTAATAAGGCTCGGTTTGGATGAACTCGCGTATGCTGAAACGTTTTTTACCTTGTATAATAACGGTCGTATTGCCGTCCGGCATGCGTAGCATTTTGATGATGCGTGCCACCGTGCCCACTGTGTATAGATCTTCCGGCGCCGGATCCTCGATCGAATCATTACGCTGGGTGATCACGCCCACGGTTTTATCGCCTTTGTAGGCCTCGCGTATCAGGTTAATGGACTTATCGCGCCCAACCGTAATCGGAATCACCACACCAGGAAACAACACGGTGTTGCGGAGCGGTAAAATTGACAGTATTTCCGGAATATCTTCCGCATGCATATTGTCTTCGTCTTCGGTAGATAACAGGGGGATAAAATCGGTGTCCTCGTCCATCAATGGCTCAAAGGGCAGTTTATCATTGGTTTTAAAGAAAGTCATACTCAAATAGCTGTCTGATTCGCTCAACAATATACGATTATTGTGCCATTCGTATTTTGCGACTTTGTGTCAGGAGGTTGTTTTACCGGGTTCTACAAATACATTTAACGTTATTTCAGAAAATAGTATATTTGCGCAGCTAATCAAGGGAATTTGGTGCAAGACCAAAACTGTACCCGCAGCTGTAAGCCCTAAAACAGGGTTGCGCATTCAAGCCACTGAAATAGAATAGTTCGGGAAGGCGCACAACCAGGGTAAGTCAGAAGACCTGTTAGTGAACCGATGTTGAGAGTTTCGGGAATAAAACTCATAAAGGCATTGTACCCAACACCATGAAGCATCTATTGCTTTTCTCTGCATTGCCGGCATGCTTGCTGTCCGGCTTATCATCTTTTGCGCAATTTGCACCCGCAGCGGGCCAGCCTGGTACCAGCGCCATGTTCAAAGACAGTTCAGCCTTTACCGGTTGGGCCACAGCTTGCCACCTGATACGCGGCCCGCAGGACATCTCCGCTCCTTCCGGCCCGTATGCCAGTGTAGGCGATAGCACGGCCGCTTGCGGCCCGGCTGGTACCACAGGCGTGGTAAGCCTGGGCGACGGAGGTATTGCTATACTGCGGTTTTCGGCACCGATACAAAACGTGGCTGGACCTGATCTTTCTGTTTTTGAAAATGGCTTCGATGATACATTTCTCGAACTGGCCTTCGTAGAAGTAAGCAGCGACGGACAAAACTATTTCCGCTTTCCAGCCGTTAGTCAAACGGATACCAGTGTGCAAACTGGCAGCTTTGGACTCACCGATCCAACGCAGATCCATAACCTGGCCGGAAAATACCGGGCCAATTATGGAACACCTTTCGACCTGGCCGATATACCCGATGATCCTTTGCTTAACAAACAAGCCATAACCCATGTGCGCATTGTGGATGTGGTTGGTAGCATGCAGCCGGCCTATTGCACACGCGATAAGAACAACCGTAAAGTAAACGATCCCTGGCCGACAGCCTTTGGTAGCGGTGGTTTCGATCTCGATGCCGTTGGTGTCATTCATCAACCCGGCAGCACCACGGCCTTGCCGGAAAGTGCCCAGGTACTGGCTGCCGACATTTATCCCAATCCCGCATCGTCTGTTCTTCACATCCAGGTAAAAGCGCATCGGACGTATGAGCTTCTGCTGACCAATTTTCTTGGCGAAACGCTAAGATACGAACACGATACGGATAGTCTTTTTGTCGGCGATTTGCCTGGCGGTATTTATACCTTGAGCATTACAGCCGGCGAAAAACGACTGGTGCAGAAGATCGTGATTGCAACAGGCATACAGTAGCAACGTGAGTTGGCAACGGGTTCAAAACAAGGCCTTGAACGCGTCGAAGAAAAAGAGGAAAGAAAAGTAGAAAACAAAGCACCAGGCTACGCCCGATACGCTTAAATAGAGGATCACTTTTTTCTTGTCTTTGTAAAAGCGTTCGGCAAGGAATGCGCCGATCGGGATCGATAGCAGCACTGGCGTAATAACGGCAATGCCTACCAGGCCAAAACGGTGCTTGATGGTGATGATCCTCCGGTTCGATTTGGTGAAAATCTTTTTCGGCTTTTTTGAAGGGAACCATTTTTCCTTCATGCGATCCCACCATTTCAGGATGCCGGCACTAAGGTAGGTAAAAGCCACCGTTCCCAACACCGCGCCCAAGCAACTGCTAAGAAGCGCCATCACATAGTTCGAACCGTAGATCAGGATGACGGTAGGCGTGCCGATTTTGGACAAAGAAATAGTATTGGCCAGCATGGCCGAAATAAATTTCCAGATGTCGTTGCTATCCATGGATCGTTTACAGAAACGCCGTCATTATATTTTCTCACCAAAAGCCAGGTCGCCGGCATCACCGAGTCCGGGCACAATGTAGGAGTGAGCGGTAAGCTCCTCATCTACCGCGCCACACCAGATCGTGAAATCTTTCGTCGGCAGGTTGGCTTTCACATAATCCACACCCTGCTTGCTGCTGATGGCGGAAATGATATGCACATGCTTGGGAGTTCCTTTGGCCAGGATGGCTTTATAAGCGAGCACGATCGATGATCCTGTGGCAATCATCGGGTCACACATGATCAGCACTTTACCGTCAATGTTCGGACTCGATACATATTCAACATGAATATCGAATGTATTATTCTTATGATGACGGCGATAAGCCGAAATAAAGGCATTGTCGGCACGGTCGAAATAATTGAGCACGCCCAGGTGGATCGGAAGTCCGGCCCGCAAAATGGTGGCGATCACCGGCTGCTCTTTCAAATGGCTGGTTTGGGCGATGCCCAGTGGCGTAGTCGTTTCGCGGCTTTCGTAATCCAGGGTTTTCGATAGCTCATAGCTGATAATTTCCCCGATACGCTCGAGGTTACGACGAAAACGCATGCTATCGCCTTGCACGGAAACGTCGCGCAATTCGGAAACAAACTGGTTGAAAATGGAATGTTGCTGGGAAAGGATATGAACCATAAGCCGCTACTAAAGAGTTGATGTTTTACGCTCTTAAATATACTATTAATTTAGCAGCCCGAATGTTGCTTTTAGGAAAATTTAGGCATTGTCGGGCAGGCGCTTGGGTTTACGCCCGGCCAGGTAAACGCCGCTAATAATCAGCGCCGCCGAAATGATCTTTATGCCGTTAAGGCTATCTTTACCCCAGGCCACTGCAATAAGTGTTGCCAGGAACGGCTGCAGGTATATGTACATGCTTACTACCGACGAGCTAAGCGTTTTCAGCGCATACATGTTCAGCAGGTAAGCTAAAAAGGTTGTCGCTACCACCACAAAAGCCATGGCAATGATGGCGTGCGACGGCAATTGCAACCACTGTACGTTAAAGAGTTCTGGCGTCGACCAGGGAAAGATAAACAGTGTTCCGGCCAGGAATACCCATTTCATCACGGTAGTGGTTTGGTATTTTTGCATGTAGGGCTTGGTCATCACCACAAAAATGGCCCACGACAAAGAGTTAACCAACGTCATCAGATCGCCGGTAATGGTTTCGCTGCCAATGGAAAAGCTGCCGTTTGCCCTGAACAACAGTAACGTCAGTGCGCCGGCGGCACCAAGCCCGATGCCGGTTACTTTAAGTGCGGTGATCTTTTCGCGCATCACAAAAAACGTAAAAAGCATTACCGCAATGGGATTGCTTACCATGATAATGGCAGAGTTGATCGGCGTTGTCAGGCTCAGGCCCCAGATAAAAAAGATCTGGTTAATGCAAACGCCGAATAAAGAAAGCACGGCCAGCTTTTTAAGATCACCGCGTTCAACCTTTTCGGTAGGAAGAAACAATGAAAGCGCCCAAAAAAGAAGACAAGCGCCGCCAATACGGATCGTTACCAGCCCCAGTGGACTAATATAAGTGGGCATCAAATCTTTGGCGATGGAATAATTTAAGGCATAGATGACTTGTGCTGAAAACAGGAAAATATGGGCGCGTAAAACAGGACTCATTCGGCTGGTAAATATGCAGTATTATTCTCAAATTAGCGCATGCAATTTACAGATCACCTCGGAAATACCATTAGTCTGCGCCAGACACCGCAGCGTATCGTTTCCCTGGTGCCTTCGCAATCGGAACTCTTGTGGGACCTTGGCTTGCAAAGCCGTTTGGCAGGCATTACCAAATTTTGCATTCATCCTGCGGCTATGCATCGTCAGGTAGTGCGCGTGGGTGGCACCAAAACACTACACATCGATAAAATCCGGGCGTTGGAACCCGATCTCATCATCGGAAACAAAGAAGAAAATGAACGTAGCCAGATCGAATTACTGCAGCAAAATTTTAACGTGTGGATGAGCGATATCCATACCGTTGAAGACGCTCTTCGAACCATCAGCGACATCGGTGTATTGACCGGTACCAGCGAAAATGCGACAGCAATCGCGGAGAACATTCGCGCATCATTTGCCGGGCTGCCACACCTTGATAAAACCGTCCTGTATTTGATATGGAAGCCTTACATGGCGGCCGGCCGGAAAACGTTTATCGGTGACATGCTCAGCCAGCTTGGCTTGCAAAATGCTATTTCCGATGTCGATTCGCGTTATCCGGCACTCACACCGGATGCGATACGGGCGCTAAATCCACAATTGGTATTCCTGTCCTCAGAACCGTTTCCGTTTGCGGAAAACCACCTGGAAGAATTACAACTTCTACTTCCCGGCAGCCAAATAGTGTTGGTTGATGGTGAGTTGTTCAGTTGGTACGGTAGCAGGCTTCAGAAAAGTGCAGCTTATTTCCATAGCTTACTGAGCCGGCTTTCTTAAATCTTTGGGCGCAGTTAACGGAAATTCCAGTCGCAGCATGTGTTACTACCCGTGAATGTTCATGACCGGCACCGGGCTATAAAACGCCATTGCATTTACTGTACTGAACGTGAATAGTTTCTGAAGGAAGGAGTGTTTTTTAGGTTCTACGATTAACAGATCGATGTCGTGATGTGACACGAAATTCAACAAGCCGTCGGCTACAGAATTCTCGGCAATCATAAACGTCTTGTGCGACACGTGTTCCAGGTTTTCTTCCACGTAGTTGTCGATAAGTGATTCCCTCGCACTAAGTTCATGGTTTTCAGGGATTACATGGAGTATGTGTAGCGTGGCATCGAAAAGCGTATGGATGTATTTTACCTGAACGAGCGACGAATTTGAAAGCAGTTGCGGGTCGTAGTCGCAGGCATAAGCAATATTCTGTATTTTTTTGTAGTTGAAATGTGGCGGTACAATAATGAGTGGCGTATCTACCTCGCGGGCCACGGCTACCGAAACACTGCCTACCATGTTTTTCATAAATACACTTCCATGGCCTCCCACGCCCGAAACGATCAGGTCGATGTCGTTGGCTTTCGCAAAAGCCGAGATCAGTTCAGAAGGATCACCGGTTTCGCAATAATGCTCAACGCCAGGCAGAAGCGGTTCCTGGAGCCTGATATCCTGTGCGACACGTTCGAGCGCATCCTGTTGATCGGTAAACGCTTCGGAAATAGAATAAACCGCCAATTCGGTTTCAGCGCTCATCACGGGTATCTGGTTCACATGTAACAAAACAAGCCTTGCCGACAGGTATTTGCTAAGCTCAATACCATAACGCAACGCACTTTGCGAAGGTTCCGTAAAATCATATGGAATAAGCAATTTTCTCATGATCCGGTTTTAACACTAAGATACGAAGATCAAATTGCATTCCAGCAAACATGTGCTCATAAAAAGACATTGCTTTGTAGCGGGGCATCATTTTTTGAGAGGATAAATAGCACACAAAAGCCGGATGCGGAGAAAATGCTACAGTTTTTTGAAAGAACAATTTTCATACCTTAGGCCAGCAAATATCAATATATACAATGGGGGACTTAAGCCCGCAACATAGTGAAAAGATCAGAACCATGACGGTGGTGTTACTCGTGGGTATAGCGCTTATGGTTCTTAAATTTGTGGCTTATGGTTATACCAGTTCGGGAGCTGTGCTCACCGATGCCGTAGAGTCTATTGTGAATGTGCTGGCCGGGTCATTTGCCCTTTATAGTTTATATTATGCGGCCCGGCCAAAAGACGAAGATCATCCGTACGGGCATGGCAAAATTGAGTTTCTATCTACCGGAGTGGAAGGCGGTATGGTGTTTGCCGCCGGCCTGGCCATGATGGTTCAGGGTGCACTTTCATTTGTAAAACCTCACACCATTCAAAACATTTCGCTTGGCTTTATTCTCACTGTCGTTTCCGGCGCGGTTAATTTTTTACTCGCAGGTATTCTTATGCGAAAGGGTAAACGCCTTCATTCGTCGAGTATGATAGCCGACGGCAAGCATTTGTTAACCGATACCTTAAGCAGCGCAGGCGTGTTGCTAGGTCTTTTACTCATTTGGCTCACCGGGTATTTCTGGGTCGATTATGTCATTACGGTCATTCTGGGTGGATTTATTGCCTATACCGGTTTCCACCTGATCCGGGAAGCAGTAACGAATTTGCTAGACAAAGCAGATTACGGGAAAATAGAACATCTTATCGAGGTGCTTAATGCCAAACGCAAGGAAAGCTGGATCGATATTCATAACCTTCGCGTGGTAAAGTATGGATCCGTTGTACACGTGGATTGTCACATGACGCTTCCCTGGTATTTTACGCTCGAAGAAGCACACGCCGAGGTTGATGCGGTTGATAAATTGGCAACAGCCGAGTTCAGTCATGAGATCGAGTTTTTTATCCATTCCGATCCTTGCATACCAACCTCGTGTTCCGTATGCCTGATGCATCAGTGCCAGGTGCGTCAACATGCGCTGGTTAAACGGCTGGAGTGGGATATGAGCAATGTGCTTCCCGACAAAAAGCACTCGGCAGAGTAGATGTTACAGAGCGTCTTCTGCAGCCGCTCAATAATCGATTTCCGACGTTTTCTGTAGCAGGATCTTTTTCAGTGAATGCTGTTGCAGGTAGGCTTTGATCAGGTTATTGCTGTCGGGATAATAATCCTGGTTTTTGACGAGGTCTTTCAACTCTTCCACCGTGCTGCATTGGGTGTACTGGTCGATGTAGCCGTAGCCGGCATAGCGGTTGTTTTCTACGAGAACCACAGAACGTTCTTCGGCCGTGCGTCCCTTATCCATTAAAATAAAATCGGAATGCTCATAGCTGTAGCGCTTCACAATTTTTTCCGCACGTTTGTTATAGTCTTCCACCGATTCTTCACCGGCGCAAATGCCATTGCATTGCCTGATCTGGTGATTGAAACAGACGCTGCCCTCTTCGGTAAGGTGGCAATGTTGCAGGCACAGGGTGTATTCGGCTATCCAGGCATCGAGGTAACTTCGGGCGGTAGAGTAGGTGGCACACGATACCAATGCCTGTTCCGATTCTTCGAAAGGCACGATCCTGAACTGAATTTCACCATGCTTTCCGGTAACAAGGTCCACGGTGTGCGTAAACGTATCGGCCTTACTCTTGCGGTTGTACCAGGGCTTGTGTTTTTTGATCTCCGATGCCTCCAATAAAATAGCGATCAGTTCGCTGCCCGTTTCTACAAAACTCACATTGTACAGGTCGTTCAGCATTTTTTTTCCTTTTTTGGCATCGGTATTAAAATGGCTGATGGCACGGTTGTACATGTTAACACTTTTACCGATATAAATGATTTCCTGGTCTTTGTTCAGAAAATAATAAACGCCGCAACTTTCCGGAATTTTGTTCAGGATGTATTTTTTGATGTTATCCACGCGGCGGGTCATCAGTTCCGTCACACCTTTGTTCTTATAACGCGGATCGTCGTTTTTCAGACGCAGAAGCAGGTCGAAAAGCTGGGCCGTGGCTACGGCATCGCCCTCAGCGCGGTGCCTTCCGAAAATTTCAATGCCCAGGCTCGCGCATAGGTGTCCGAGGCTATACGACATGCGGCCTGGAATGAGTTTCCGGCTCAATCTCACAGTGCAGAGTGTTTCGCGTTTATACGTGTAGCCTAAAGAGGCAAATTCGTCGCGCACAAAACTGTAGTCGAAGCCTACATTATGAGCTACAAACACACAGCCTTCCGTTAGTTCGATAATGGTTTTGGCAATTTCATGGAATTTCGGCGCGTCGGCCACCATGTCGTTCGTAATGCCGGTAATGCTTGTGAAATAGGGACTTATGTAGCATTCAGGGTTTACAAGGGATGTAAACGATTTAATGACGCTGAGGCCGTCGTGCACAAGGATGCAGATCTCAGTGATCCTGCCTTTCTTGAAGTCAAATTTTCCACCGCAAGTTTCAATGTCGATGATGGCGAACATGCTTGCAAAGATACGGAAAATGGCCGGCCGTGGCGGCTACAAAACATAGCTTTTGGGTGTAGAAAGTCACCGGTCTTCTATGAAAGCATGCTTTTTATAGCTGCCGGCGTGAGGTCGTTGCTGCCGGTTTTTAAAAGCAGTTGGTCGAACGGGATCACAAAACGGCAATCTTCCCTGAACCGGCTGCATCCCCAGCCAGTGCGGCCCTTCATCATCACGCCTGTTTTGCATTTGGGGCAAGTGATGGGTTTGTCTGCGGCTGACGTCTCTTTTCCGGCAGCAGCTTCGGGTTGGAAGAACAGCTTTTGCTGATCGTCGAGCAGCAGGAATCCGTTCTGCTTCCGGCCGTCAACAACAAGGCCTTTGATCTGCGCTGTTTTGCCTTTTTTCAGGAGTGCTGTCAGTTGCGCGTCGCTCAGCTTTTTACCCGAAAACATAAAATCGATCTTAAATGTACAGCCGTCTTTGTAAGCACTGCAGCCCCAGGCCGACTTCCCTTTGATCACCGTGCCCGTCTGGCATTTCGGGCATGGGAGCGCTTCGGCCGTTTTATCGGCCTTATCGGCTTTTTTCCGTTCGGTTTTTGGCTTGTTCTTTTCGGGTTTGTCAGAAGGATCGTTCTGCTTCTTGTCTGCCGGAAGCTGTTTGTTCTCGATAGTGATGCGTGAGTGGTGTTCCAGTTTTACCTCGTTCACCAGGCTGCTTACCATGTCTTTCATTTCCTGTAAGAAATGTCCGGCTTCATATTCACCTTTTTCGATCTGGCGCAGTTTTTTTTCCCATTGCCCGGTGAGTTCCACCGATTTCAGTAACTCGTTGTTGATGGTTTGAATCAGCTCAATGCCGGTGATGGTCGGGATCAGGTTCTTTTTCTGGCGGGTAATGTAATGGCGCTTAAAAAGCGTTTCGATGATGTTGGCCCGTGTGGAAGGGCGTCCGATGCCGTTGTCTTTCATCAATTCCCGCAATTCAGGATCTTCCACCTGTTTGCCGGCCGTTTCCATGGCGCGGAGCAAGGTTGCTTCGGTGTGATGTTTTGGTGGTTGGGTTTGTTTTTCCTGAAGATCGGGTAGGTGTGGTCCTGTTTCGCCTACTTTAAAATCAGGCATTTCCTGCATCTCGTCTTCTTTCTCTTTGTCTTTTTCTTTGTCGTCGTCTGCTGTTGCACCTTGCCCGTTGGTTGCATCTTTTTTGGGATAAACGGCCCGCCAGCCTTCTTCGAGGATAATCTTTCCGTTGGCGGTAAACTCGTGTACATCTACTTTGCCTTGCACAGCGGTATTGGATGCCACACAGTCGGGATAGAATGCTGCAATAAAGCGTTTAGCAATGGTATCGTACACCTGTTTTTCCTGAAGCAGCATACCGGTATAGGGCTCTACACCGGTTGGAATGATGGCATGGTGATCAGTGATCTTTTTGTCATCAAAAACTTTTTTGCTTTTTCGGATCGGCTTACCAAGCAGCGGAGCCGTGAGAGCTGAATAAGGGCGCATGTTCGCCAATATGTCCGGAATTTTCGGGTGCATGTTTTCCGGCAGGTAAGTCGTGTCAACCCTTGGGTATGTCACCAGTTTTTGCTCATAGAGTTTTTGGATGTAACGCAGGGTATCGTCGGCGGTAAAGTTGAATTTTTTGTTGCACTCTACTTGCAAAGCCGTAAGATCGAATAGTGGAAGCGGACTTTCGTTGCTGTTTTTTTTGGTTACCGATGCAATCTCAAAGTCTTTGTCCCGGATCTCTGCCAACAGCTGTTGCGCATCTTCCTGGCTTTTGAATTTTCGCTGGCTCGAATTGAACGTCACGCCGCGGTATGTTGTTTTAAGCTCCCAGTAGGCTTCCGGTACAAAATTCGCGATCTCGTGGTAACGGTTCACAATCAGTGCCAGGGTCGGCGTTTGCACGCGGCCAATCGACAACACACCTTTTCCCTGCGCATATTTTACCGTGTACAGGCGGCTGGCATTCATTCCCAGCAGCCAGTCGCCAATGGCGCGCGCGTTCCCGGCGGCATACAACAGGTCGTAGGCGGAAGCGTCTTTTAGTTTATCAAACCCTTCCCGGATGGCTTCGTCTGTCATCGACGATATCCATAAGCGTTTTACCGGCTTGCTGCACAGAGCTTTGGCCAATACCCAGCGCTGAATGAGTTCGCCTTCGATGCCGGCGTCACCGCAATTGATCACTTCGCTGCATTGGTCTATCAGGTTTTTCAGAATACCGTATTGCTTTTGCACGCCCGAATTGTCGATGAGTTTGATCTGGAATTTGGGCGGAACCATCGGCAGGAAATCAAGCGACCAGCGTTTCCAGTCTTCACTATAGTCTTCGGGTGCCTTTAAGGTGCAAAAGTGTCCGAATGTCCAGCTGATCAGGTAACCATTGCCCTCGTAAAACCCGTCGCGTCGGGCAGTAGCGCCCAGTATGCGGGCAATCTCTTTTCCTACGCTGGGTTTTTCGGCAATGCAGAGTTTCACGGTTCTTGAAGAAATGGAACCGTAAATATTCTAAAAAAATAGCTTAAGCGGCATCTATCAGTCTTGTAGTTTTCAAAATGTTTTCCAATGCCTGGTAGAGCTTGTCGAGGTCGTGTTTGGTGTTGAATGCCTGGATTGAATACCGGAGGAAACACTGGTTCTCGTGGCGCATAACCGGCACCTCGATTTGGTAATCGGAAAACAACAGACGTTGGAGTTTTTCCGGTTCGTTGGTGCGCAACGGTATGCTGATCATTTGCCCGATAAATTCGTCGGTTAGCGGAGCAAGCGGCTGGCTATTCAGCAACGCGAAAAAGCGTGGAGCCTCTTCCGTGGCGAGCTGGCGGCATTCGGCGGCGCGTTTTTCCCAGTGATGGGTTTTCATAAATTCCAGGGCTTGTGGCACCGTGAGAAAAGCCGAAATGTCTCTCGTTCCCTGCAATTCATGGTAATCCTGAAACTGGGAGCCGGATGGCATCACGCTTTCGTAACCCCAACTTACCACCAACGGATCAACCCAGGCTTGGTTTGCCTTATTGACATACAGGAACGAACAGCCTTTGGGCGTCATCATCCATTTATGGCAAGCACCGGTATAAATATCGACTTGTAGCTCGTTAAGGTTCAAAGGAATATGTCCTGGAACGTGCGCGCCATCCACAATAGTCAGCAGTCCTTTTTCTTTGGCTTGCTTGCAAAGTTCTTTTACCGGAAGAATAAGGGCGGTGGCACTGGTGATCTGCCCGATAAACACCACTTTGGTACGTGGGCTGAGTCCTTTCCAAAACTCTTCCAGGAACTGTTCTTTGCTGCTTAACGGGAGCGTGATCGGCTGCCGGACGTATCTGGCGCCTGTTTGTTTGCAGTAGTGATTCCAGGTGCGGTCCATGGCGCCGTACTCCATGTTGGTGCTTAAAATCTCGTCGCCCGGTGATAGCCTCAGGCTTTTGGTAATGATGTTGATGGCATAGGAGGGATTGGGTGTAAACACCAGGTCGTCTTCGTGGCAATGTATGTAGCTTCCAAGTGCTTTTCGTGAAGTCTTCAGGTAATGGGTGCTATTGACGGCAATAAATTGCACAGGTTCGGTTTCCAGCTCAAGCTGGAATTTTTGATAGGTTTCAAATACCGGTTTGGCACAGGCGCCGAACGAGCCGAAATTGAGGTAAGTGATCGCTGGATCGAGCAAAAATGCATCTTTGATGTTCATGGGTATAGCGTTATGGTATCGGCAAAAAACAATTGCCTTTCGTTGATTTTAGCAAAAGTTAATAAATTTAATCCTAATCGGCAGAAAAGCCAAAAACCAAACGCATGGGCTGTGCGTAAATTGTTACGTGAAGCCCGGGCTTTGGATCAAACTTTGCAAGGCTTTTTATGTTTAACTATTATCCTACAATGTACAAGATGAAACACACCTCATTCATTTCACGATCTGGTAGCAGGCACGCTTTTTTCATGAGCCTGTTGTTTTTACTCATCGGGTGTTACACGACCCGTTGCCAGACAGCCGACAATACCAAAAACAAAGCAACCATTCAACCAAACGGAACTATGAAACTGAACAAACTCACTAAGGAGGAGGAGCGCGTTATCGTGAACAAAGGCACGGAGCGCGCTTTTACCGGCGAATACACTGATAACTTCGAAAAAGGCACTTACATCTGCCGCCAATGCAATGCACCACTGTATAAATCCGATGCCAAGTTCCATTCGGGCTGTGGCTGGCCGAGCTTCGACGACGAGATCCCTGGCGCAGTGAAGAAATCGCCGGATATCGACGGTCGCCGTACCGAGATTACCTGTGCGACTTGCGGCGGCCACCTTGGCCATGTATTTTATGGCGAGGGACTGACCGATAAAGACACACGGCACTGTGTGAACTCTATTTCGATGGTCTTTGTGCCGGATCAGAAAACAACCGCTGAAAATACTTCGTCGGCCAAAACCACCGAAAAAGCCATTTTTGCAGGCGGCTGTTTCTGGGGTGTAGAGTATTATTTCCAAAATGCCAAAGGCGTGTTAAAGACAACCGTGGGTTATACCGGCGGGCACAAAGACAATCCAACGTACCGGGAAGTATGCAGTCACACCACCGGACATATCGAAGCCCTTGAGGTAGAGTTCGATCCGTCGCAAACGAGTTACGAAACCCTGGCCAAATTATTTTTTGAGATCCACGATCCAACCCAAACCAACGGGCAGGGAAATGACATCGGCGAGCAGTACCTGTCGGTGATCTTCTATGAGAACGATGCGCAGAAAAAAACAGCGGAAGATTTGATCAATATCCTCAAATTAAAAGGGTATAAAGTGGCTACGCAATTGCGCAGGGCCACAAAATTCTGGCCTGCCGAGGAGTACCATCAGCAGTATTACGAAAAAGAGGGCGGAACACCTTATTGCCACCGAAGGGTAAGTCGTTTCTAACACAAAAGGAAGCTGTTTGGCTTCCTTTTTTTATGATTCATTCTTGAAACTGTTTTCCTTCCGGATCAGTGCATCCAGTTCTTCCAGTTTTTTGCACCAGTACTCGGTGCCGCCGCGGTTATACAAGTCATCGACCAGCTTGAAGTGCGATGGCTCCGGCGCAATTGCGGCAAGATCCTGGCGCAACAGGCAAAATGCTTGTTGATTGCAGGACAGGTTTAGCGCCAGATGTTTTTTGTACATGCCCAGTTTTTCGTATTCTTTGGTGTAAATGCCTTCGCTGTCCCAGCTGCCTTTAGCCAGTTCTTCGATCCCTGATGGAAATTCGATCTCAAGTTGCAGGTTGTTATCTTCACACCGCGTTACCCGCAGAACGCCCTTGGATCGGTACCACACCAGGACAATCGCCACGATGCCAATGACGAAAAGCACAAGGCCAAAGGGAAGAAAGCCACGCAGGAAAAGTTTGTCGCCGAAAGCGGCGTTGACACCATTGATCAGCAAGTAGCCTCCCAATAGGCCCGTGGGCAAGGCAATGTACATTTGTGTGAGCTTCGATGAGCGCGTCATTGCTTCGGATTCAAAAATAACAGGCATAGTAGTGGGCAATTAGCATTTGTGTTAGCATATAAAATAACCGATGATTGCCAAGATAAGAAAAAAAGTAATCAGTCTGATTGCGCGTAAATCTTGTGATGGTTTAAAGCCCATGGAAACAATGGCCGGAATTAACATCTGTTTTCTTCCGATTTTGTATCTTAGCAGGACATGACATCACAGGATTTACTAAACGATGCGGCGATTGCTCCTTTTCTGGCGGGGAAGTCGGAGACGACGCTGAGCCTGTTGGATCATTTCCTGGCAGAATTCAGCCGGATAGGGCCTGTTCGCCTGGAGGCGACCAAAACCATGATCGGGATCAGCAACCAACAGAAGCGCATCGCCTGGATCACACAGCTTGGTAAAAACTTTGTGCATGTGGTGTTTCCTTTCAAGCAGGCCTACGACGACAACTTGTGTTTTCAAAAATGGGCACAGGTTCCGGGCAGCAAACAGTTCAATCACCACTTCAGGATGTTGCTGCCAGCCGATGTTAACGACGAAGTACGTCGCTTCATGAAGATAGCCTGGGACGAAGCATCCTGACTACCTAATCTTCTGCTTCGTAAGCATTCCTTGCATGGCGGCTGATGTATGTTGATAAGCCTTTGCCCGAGCCGGCTAGGCGCTTCATCGTTTCCACTGTTTCTTTTCCGGCGCTCTGGTGAGAATAGGTGTAGCATTCGCCAGTAACAAACTTTACACGAATACGGGTCGCGCTGATTTCATAGGACTGCACACCTGAATTCCCGGATAGGTTGGCATAACGTTTCATGCTTCCAGGCAATCAAAAAAAATGCCGGCATGCAGCCGGCATTACTTTCAGTTACGGGAACAAAATCTATTGAGCGTTCCAGCCACCATCGACAGGAAGCGTAGTGCCGGTCATGGTCTTGGCCAGGTCGCTAGCTAGAAAAACCGCCAGGGCGCCAAGCTCCTCAACCGATACGAATTCTTTAACCGCTTGTTTATAGAGCATCACTTTATTCACCACATCGGCCTCACTCATGTTATGCGCTTTGGCTTGATCCGCAATTTGCTTTTCCACCAAAGGGGTTTTCACATAGCCCGGACAAATGGCATTGGCCGTGATGTTGAATGGCGCGCCTTCGAGCGCAATGGTTTTGGTAAAGCCCACAATGCCGTGTTTGCTTGCTACATAAGCACTTTTAAATTCGGAAGCCACCAGGCCGTGTGCTGAGGCTATATTGATGATACGGCCAAAACGGCGTTCTTTCATACCTTTCCATACTGCTTTGGTGAGGTAGAATGCTGAACTCAGGTTGATGCCGATAATGGCATTCCACTTCTCATCCGGAAAATCTTCAATGGGCGACACATGCTGTATGCCGGCGTTGTTTACCAGTACATCGATCTGGCCGAATTTCGCCACCGCATCATCCACCATCTTTCTCAGTTCTTCGGGTTTGAGCATATTCGCATTGCTGAACATGACACCGATACCATAAGTTTTGCCGATCTGTTCGGCAATCTCCTGGCCATTGGTTTCAAGCCCGTTGAATACGATGTTGTATTGTTTGGTTTTGGCAAATTCGGTGGCTATCCCAAGGCCAATGCCACTGGTGCTTCCGGTTATTAAAATGGTTTTCATAAAGCGCAAAGTTTATATTAAAAGTTAGGTTTCAGCAGGTACTTGCTGTAGAAATCCACAATGTGCTTCACCGCCTCCTCGGCTGTATCAACGATCTTGAACAGATCGAGGTCGATCACATTGATATTGCTTTCTTTTGCCAGCATGGTGTCTTTGATCCAGTCGATCAGTCCCGACCAATATTCCTTGCCGACAAGTACCACCGGAAATTCGGCGATCTTATTGGTTTGCACCAGCGTCAATGATTCAAATAATTCGTCGATGGTGCCGAAACCACCGGGCATGCCAATGAATCCCTGTGAATATTTCAGGAAGATGGTTTTGCGGACAAAGAAAAAATTAAAGTCCAGGTTTTTATCGCGGTCGATGTAGTCGTTGGGTTTTTGTTCGAAGGGTAGTTCGATGTTCAAGCCTACCGATTTTCCTTTGCCACGCCTCGCGCCTTTGTTGGCCGCTTCCATAATGCCCGGGCCGCCGCCGGTGATGATACCGTAGCCTTGCTGGGTAAGCTGGAAGGCAATTTCTTCGGCAAGAATGTAGTATTTGTTTTCGGGTTTGGTGCGGGCCGATCCGAAAATGGAAACGCAGGGACCGATCTGCTGCATTTTTTCGAAACCGGTTACAAACTCGCTCATGATTTTGAAGATCTGCCAGCTGTCAGACGCTTTAACGTCGTTCCAGTCTTTCTGCGCAAATGCTTTCCTGATCTTCTCTTCTTTATCGTTGGTCATAATGTATTCTTTTTTTAAATAACGCGAATATCATCCAGAAATACAAATCCGACTGGTGTTATAAATGCCGGATTTGTACAGAATGTTTTCCGTTTACAATTCTTTTTTCAGGTAAGGAGCCGTGTGGCTTTTCTTGTTTTTTGCCAGTTCTTCCGGGGTACCGGTAAACAAGATCTCGCCGCCGCCTTTGCCGCCTTCAGGACCTACGTCGATGATGTGGTCGGCCACTTTGATGATGTCCATGTTGTGTTCGATCACCAATACCGTGTTGCCGCTGTCCACCAGTTTGTTGAGCACTTCCAGCAAAATGCGGATGTCTTCGAAATGCAAACCGGTGGTGGGCTCATCGAGGATGTAAAGTGTATTGCCGGTATCGCGTTTACTGAGTTCGGTCGAGAGTTTTACGCGTTGGGCTTCTCCGCCGCTGAGCGTTGTTGCCTGCTGACCAAGCGTAATGTAGCCAAGTCCAACATCCTGCAAGGTTTTTATCTGCCGGTAGATAGACGGATGGTTCGAAAAGAACTCACAAGCCTGGTCGATGGTCATGTCCAGCACATCCGATATGGACTTGCCTTTGTAACGCACTTCAATGGTTTCGCGGTTATAACGTTTGCCGTGGCATTCGTCGCATTGCACATACACATCCGGCAGAAAGTTCATTTCAATAGTCTTCACGCCTGCGCCGCCACATGTTTCGCAGCGTCCGCCTTTCACATTGAACGAAAAACGGCCGGGTTTATACCCGCGTATCTTCGATTCCGGTAACTCGGAGAATAAGTTCCGGATATCGGAAAATACATTGGTGTAAGTTGCAGGGTTGCTGCGCGGGGTGCGCCCTATCGGCGATTGGTCGATGTCAATGACCTTATCGATCAGTTCAATGCCTTTGAACGACTTATAAGGTAATGGCCGTTTCTCTGAGTTGTAGAAGTAATTGCTGAGAATAGGGTAGAGTGTTTCGTTAATGAGGCTCGATTTCCCACTGCCGCTCACACCGGTAACGCAGATGAATTTGCCAAGCGGAATTTCTACACTCACATTTTTCAGGTTATGCCCCGTGCATCCATTGAGCACCAGTTTTTTGCCATTTCCCTGACGACGCTTTTTGGGCACTTCAATGTTTTTTTTGCCGGTGATGTAGTTTGCCGTCAGTGTGTTAAACTTCAGCATTTCCTTAGGTGGTGCCGCTGCCACAATGCGCCCGCCATGTACGCCTGCGCCAGGCCCAATATCAATCACGTAGTCACTGTCAATGATCATATCCTTATCGTGTTCTACCACCAACACACTGTTACCCACATCACGCAGGTTTTTGAGTGCTTCAATGAGGCGCGTGTTGTCGCGTTGATGAAGCCCGATGCTGGGTTCATCGAGAATATACAGAACGCCTACGAGTTGAGAGCCGATCTGCGTGGCCAGGCGGATGCGCTGCGCCTCGCCACCGCTCAATGTTTTCGAGGAGCGGTTCAGCGTGACGTAATCGAGGCCTACTTCCAGCAGAAAGCCGATGCGCGTCCGGATCTCTTTCAGCACCTCTTTAGCAATTACGTTTTGTTGCTTGCTCAGGCGCTTTTCAATATTCTTAAACCAGTCGCCAAGCAGGCTGATGTCCATTTCCGAAAGTTCGGCAATGTTTTTTCCGTCGATTTTAAAATACAGGGCTTCTTTTTTCAGGCGCGTGCCTTCGCAGAGCGAGCAGTTAATCTTATTGGTAAAACCTTCTACCCAACGGCTCATGGCCGGCGATGGGTTTTCCTCCGCCTGGCGGGCAATGTGCGTGGCAATGCCATCGAACGCTGCGCTGTAGCCGCTTGCATTCGTGTCTGATTTTACTGTAAACAGCTCGTCGCTACCATTCAGCAGAATATGCACGGCTTCTTCAGGGATGTCTTCGAAAGGCGTGTCGAGGTTAAACTTGTATTTTTCGCCAATGGCTTCAATTTGCTTGAATACCCAGATGCCTTTGGCGGGACCGAGTGGTGCGATCGCACCTTTGCGTATAGATAATTTGGCGTTGGGAACAATTTTACTGATATCTACTTCCGACACCACGCCCAGGCCACTACAATGCGGACAGGCGCCATAGGGCGAATTGAACGAAAACAGGTTTGGAGCGGGCTCGTCGTAAGAAATGCCACTCGTAGGGCACATGAGTGAGCGGCTGAAAAACTGCACTTTGCCAAAACCAAATCCGGCACTTTTCTTTTTCGATTTGGGGCTTTCTTCTTCGTGTTCCAACACCATGATCGTGCCTTTGCCTTGTTTCATGGCTGTTTGCAGCGATTGGTAGAGGCGCGTTCTCACCTCGGTATTAATTTCCAGGCGGTCGATCACGATCTCGATGTCGTGTATCTTGTAGCGATCTACCTGCATTTTGGCTGTAATGTCCAACAGTTCGCCATCGACCCTTACTTTCGTGAAGCCTTTTTTACGAACGTCTTCAAACAGTTCACGGTAATGACCTTTCCGGCCTTTGACCACCGGTGCCAGCAGGTTTATTTTCTTACCGGCATATTTTTCCAGGATCAGGTCAATGATCTGTTCGTCGCTGTAGCGCACCATCTTTTCGCCGGTAACATACGAAAAGGCTTCCCCTGAACGGGCGAACAACAGACGGAGGAAATCGTAGATCTCGGTAATGGTGCCTACTGTCGAGCGAGGGTTTTTGTTCACCGTTTTCTGCTCGATGGAGATTACAGGGCTGAGGCCTGAGATCTTATCGACGTCTGGTCGCTCCATGTTGCCCAGGAACTGACGTGCATAGCTCGAAAAACTTTCGATGTAGCGGCGTTGCCCTTCGGCATAGATAGTATCGAAAGCCAGCGATGATTTGCCGCTCCCGCTAAGCCCTGTAAGCACTACCAATTTGTTGCGGGGTATAGTGAGGGAAATATCTTTTAAATTGTGCGCCCTGGCGCCTATCACTTCAATGTATTCTTCTTCCATGTTGTATACGTGCCTGCACAGGTTAGTCGAACGAAACAAGTGGCCTGAACAGGCTAGTTGTGTGCGTCTTTGGGCTTATGCCTGGCATCGGTTTTTTTTAAGGTGTCTTTTCTGATTTTTAAACTGTCGGTAACTGTGTTACGCAGCGAAGTGTCTTTAGCAGCTGCCTGCGGAAAAACATCACTAAAATAAACACTCAGGTCCACATTTTTGTTCTTCGGAATCTTAAAGGTGTATATCTTTTTTTCAGGGTTGTCGAGTTTTTCGCCAATCAACCAGGGATTAAAGGTTTTTAAAATGATCACATTGGTATTCAGGTGTTTGGCAAAGGCATGTAAGTGGGTAATTGAAGAGTCAACTTTCACGGTTTTGAAGGCCGGGAACGTTCCCGATTTGCGCACCCTGTTTTTCACCCCAAAATGCTCGGGATTTGATAGCAGCGTTTTGTAAGCCAGGATGCGGTAGATGAAGCTGCCGGTTTCGCGGTTCAGCAAGAGATCGTAGTAATTGTTGGTGTTTTGCTTTTTCAGCGCATTCTGAATACCGCCGATGCCAACATTATAGGCGGCAGCGGAGAGGGTCCAGTTGTGGAAATAGGCGTAAGCATCCTTGAAATGGCGACAAGCTACCCGCGTCGATTTTTCAACATCATAGCGCTCATCAACCTGTTCATTCACGGTTAAGCCGTAATTTCGGGCTGTGGATGGCATCAATTGCCAAAATCCTCCGGCGCCCATCGGCGAGATCACATTCGATAAATGACTTTCAATGACGGCCACGTACTTGAAGTCATCGGGCACCTTTTCCTGTTTCAAAATAGGTTCAATAAGCGGGAACCATTTCTGCGCCCTTGAAAACAGGGCGAGCGACGAGTTTTTCCAGGTTTTATTGGCAAAGAACTCTTTCTCCAGGCTTTCTTTGATCTCGTAGTCGTTCTGCGGCACCCGTTCTCCGGCGAAAGCCAGGTTGCTTGGCATATTCAGTCCAAGTACCTTGAAATTAGCATTGGAAAAGTCGGGCGCATCGAGGTTTGGCCTGAACGACAGGATTTTTACCAACACAATGGTAAGCAGCCAGCCGCCAAGAAACACTCCCGTTTTTTTCAGGGAAAACGAGCCGGGAAAATAAAGGGCCGGTACCCGTGCGCTGAAGGTCACTTGTTTTTTAAGATCGTATTCAGATATAAAGATACGAAAGTGAGCGCACAAAAAATAATCGAAAGCCAGAGCCACGATACCTGGTAGTTAAGGATCTGATTCAATGCCAGCGACAAGCCGATGAGCCCGATACCGAAGAACAGGATGGCGATGCGTTTTTCGGTAATACCCTTAAAGAACAGGTGGTGAGTGGTATGATCTTTTCCACCGATGAAAGGGGATTTGCCTTTGCGGATACGGTTAATGCTCACAGTAGCTGTATCGGTAAGTGGTAAAATAAATACGAGGGCTACCGTAACAAAACCCAACACAACCGGATCTGCTTTGTGCCAAAGGTTATTGACCAGCGAAAATGAATTCCAACAATAGTCGATGCCTATTACCGCCAGGAAGCAACCCAGGAACTGGCTTCCGGTGTCGCCCATGAACATTTTGGATGGATGCCAGTTATACACTAAAAAACCGAGCAGGGCGCCCAGTAGTCCCAAGCTCAAAATAGGAAGCGGGGTAAGGATCAGGTTCAGCTTTTGGTTCAGGAATATAACAAAGCAAAGGATAACGATCGACACGATGGTGGTGATACCGTCCATGTTATCGAGCATGTTAATGGAATTCATCAGGCCGGCTACCCAAAGCACGGTTAAAGCCATATTCAGCGTTTCCACCGCAAAGATACCAATGCGGGTACCGGTAAAATAAAGAATGAGTCCGCAGGCAATTTGCGTCAGGAACTTCAGCAATGGTTTGGTATTGTATGCATCGTCGGCCAGCCCCATGATGAAAGCGATGGTGCATACCGCGAAAATGCCAACCTCTTTAATGCTGTTAACATGCAGCGGCATCAGGTTATTGATGAAGCCGAGAATGATGAACGAGATCAGGAAAATAACAAAAAACGAAATACCGCCCAGCGACGGCTTGGTATTGGGGTTCCAGCGTATGTGATTGTGGCTGTTGTGGTTACGGCTTCCCAGGTTTTGTGAAAATTTAAGCAGGATCGAGTTGATCAGCACCGAAAATACAAAGGCAATAAACAAGGCCAGCACAATAAAAAGAATTGTATTTTCCCTGAAAAACGACATGGCTTAAAAAGGACTTGAGAAAGACTTGAATGGCGTGCCTGAAATGTCTTTTTCGGACAAAATAGGGTTAGGGCAGTTCCAATCGATACCCAAGTCAGGGTCGTTCCACAACACGCACCCTTCCGATTCTTTGTTATACACATTCGTGCATTTGTAAGAAAAGATCGTTTGGTCGCGCAGAGTTAAAAAGCCATGGGCAAATCCAGGCGGAATATAGAACATGGTTTTGTTTTCTTCATTTAGCTCCAATGCGACGTGTTTGCCGTAGGTAGGCGATTCTTTACGGATATCTACCGCTACATCAAGTACCGCACCTGTTATCACACGCACCAGTTTCCCCTGGGCAAAAGGCGGTGCCTGAAAGTGCAGGCCGCGCAATACATTGCTCGACGACAACGACTGGTTATCTTGCATGAAGTTAACGTCGATGCCGTGCTTTTTAAAAACATCCTGGTTATAGCTTTCGAAAAAATATCCGCGGGCATCGGCAAATACCCTTGGTTTAATGATCAACAGACCTTTAATTTCTGTTTCTATGACTTCCATAATTTTTTGAACTTGTTTTTCTTGCTTTCGCCTTCGCTCGTGTAATAGCCGTTCCCGTAACCATATCCGTAGCCATACCCATAACCGTATTTGTAGCCATAGGCCGAACGCGAGGTATCTACACCGTTGAGAATGATCGAGATATTGCGGATCGAGGTTTCGTGTGACAGCTTGTCGAGGATCTGCACAAATGCTTTTTTAGAATAATCGGCCCTGAACACATAAATCGGGAAATCGGCTTTCTGGATCGTGGTAATACCGTCGGTTACGAGGCCAATTGGCGGGTTGTCGAACACAATATAATCGTAATTCTTTTTTAATTCTTCGATCATTTCATCGAGCTTATCGGCAATGATAAGCTCCGACGGATTCGGTGGAATCGGACCGGCCGTGATGTAGTCGAGGCCTGGAAAGTGGCTTTTGTGAATGCAAGAGTCTATGTCGGACATGTTGGTGAGTATTGTACTCATGCCTCTATCGTTGGAAACGCCAAAGCCTTTATGGATTTTCGGCTTTCGCATGTCGAGGTCCAACAGGATCACTTTTTTACCGGCATAGGCCAGGATGCCTGAAATGTTCAGGGCAACAAAGGTTTTTCCTTCGCCCGAAATAGAAGAAGTAACCGCTACAATTTTCGGACCCTCGGTGTTTTTGATAAATTGCAGGTTGGAACGTATGGTGCGGAATGCCTCTGCAATCTGTGATTTTGGATTTTTATCGACCACCAATTGCGACACGGGTACATTGCTTTCATAAACCGGAACAATGCCTAACACAGATACCGACGCGCCGGTGTTTTTAATCACATCATTCAGCGACGTAATCTTATCGTGGAAAACATAGCGGCCGAAAATAACGATCGTGGACAAAAGCAAAGCACTAAGCACTGCCACAGCAAGGGCATTCCGCTTGTTGGGCGATACCTGTTCGCCGTTATGAATGGCTTTTTCCAGGATCACGTTTTGGGATACAAAGCCAGCTTTAGAGATAGAGAATTCTGTCTTCTTTTCGAGCAGCAAGGTATAGTATTTTTCGCTGATGCTGAACAACCGCATCAGGCGTGCATGCTCCATATCTACATCAGGCGAGCGGTCGTATTTGTCTTTAAATTCAGAAGATTTTTTAAGTAAGTTGGTGTACTTGGATTTGTATTTGAGGCGTAACGCATTGAGGCTTTCTATCAGCAGTTTTTTCTGCGTCTCAATATTGTAGTTCACCTGCTTGATGTTTTCGCTGTTGGGCGTTACCTGGTATAGCAGGTTCTCTTTTTCTACCAGTAGTTTTTTGATGGCTTGGGTGTACTCCCGTATCGATGCTTCGTACTCCGTACCGGCTATCAAGGAAATGAGCTGGTATGTGTCGATACCCTGGTTATTGCTGATGTTTGCCTGAAGCTCGGCAAGCAACTTTTCTTCCAGCTCTACTTTCAGCATCTCGTCTTCAATACTAGTCAAGCGCATCATGTCAGCATTGATCAGTTCGCTTTTTTCTGTGTAGTTCTTTTCTTTCCTGAAATCCTGGAGGTTGTTCTCCGAAACTTTCAGCTCGTCGTACACCATCTTCAATTGCCCGTCGATAAAGCTAATGATGCTTTTAGAGCTTTCGCTTTTGCGCTCTACGTCAAAATAGAGGTACTCTTCTGTTACCAGATTCACAAGATCTTTGGTTTTCTGTGCGTTGATGTCTTTTACAGTAACCAGGATGGTTTTGGCGGATTCGTTCAGCAGGCGTATTTCCAGCTTTGATTGGAGTTCAGATGTAACGTCGTCCACATTCTTGATCACAAAGTACGATTTGTTACCCGAATTCAAATGGTTTTGTATCTGCTGGCGTTCCATATCGGTATTCAGCGATACGCTCAAATCGAAAAATTCCGAATTAACCACATTGTTGGTGTTGAAAGGAATGGTTACCTGGCGGCCATCTGCATTAAAACTAAGGGTGCCGGAGTTTAAGTCGTTGAACGTAATGTAGATGTGTACGCCGTAAACGCTGTTTCGCTTGATGTTGAATTTAACAAAATAAGGCGACGATTTGTATAACTCATTGTTTTTGAAAGTACCTTCATTAAAGTAACTGATCTGCACATCCGATTTTTCGACCACCCGTTTCAGGAAAATCTTTGAGCGTATTTGCTCGATGGCTTCGGCGATCTTGTTGGTTCCGCCATCAAATTTATTGATTTGCAGAATCTGGGTGGCCTCGTTGTTGTCATTTATCTGGACAATCGCCGAGGATTGGTACACCGGTTGGCTATAGCGCAGGTAAATAAATGCCGCGCTCAAGCACAATACAAAAAAGCCAAACACAAACCAGATGCTGCGCCGAACGATGTAAAAAATCAGGCCAAGGTCGAGCTCACTACTGAATTTCGAGACGCGTTCCCTGTAGCTGTCGATTCCGGTATCTGATTGGTTGTGTAGCAACTAGCGTTTGATTAAGGTATATAACAGGATAGTACTTGTGATCAGCGTCAGCACTGGGGTAACCTCGCCAAGTAAGGTTTTGGCAAAACGGTAGCGTGGTTCCACGTACACAATGTCGCCCGCCATTACTACGGTATTCCCGGCTTTGATGCCACTGATTTCCGAAAGATCCATCAGGAACACCTGTGGTTTTTGCAGGTTTTCGTTACGGATGAGTTTTACTTTATAAGCCTTACCATCCTCGGCAATGCCTCCGGTAAGCGCCAGTACTTCGATTACCGTTGTGTTGTTATTGGTAAGCTGCACCACCTGGGCTTTGCCACCATTGCCCGGGAATACGATCACGCGCCGGTTGGTTACTTTTACCGATACAAAGGGCTTTACATAAAATGTGTCGTAAATCTGCTCCAGGAATGTCTCGCTTTCGCGAATGGTCATGCCTGCCAGCGTCACGCGACCTACCAGCGGCAGTTTTACCCGCCCGTCTTTTTCAATCACGTAGTTGATGTCGTATTGATACGTTTGGCTTACATTGGTAAGGTCAATGATCTTAAACCCGTCGTTCGAAAAAATCCGAACGGTAATGATGTCGTTTGGAGACAGTTTGTAATCCTGTGTCGAGAGCGAATCATTCAACTTATCATAAGCAAAGTCTTTTGGAGTCCGAAGCATCAGGTTCGACCTGAGCACCTTGCACGATGAAAAAGATGTGACCAAAACGCTCAGAAACAGGAAATATTTTAAAAAACGCATAGTTTCGGGTTAAGTGACAAATTTAAGATTTATCCGGCAATATCAAAAACCATGCTGTTTTAGCAGCTTGTCGTAAAGCGCTGCCATATCGCCCACGAGCCTGCGGTAACCGAATTTGGAAAGTGCCCAGTCTGTGCCGCTTTCTGCCTGGCTGCTGTATTCATCAAAATGCCTGCAGGCCTGGGCCAGGTTTGTAAAAAAAGCTGTTTCGTCAGTAACCTCCGATAGCAGGCCGCATGACGGATGCAGCACATCGCCGATGCCGCCCACATTGGTGGCAACCACAAACTTTCCGGCAGCCTGGGCTTCGATGATGCTTACCGGTGTGCCTTCATTTAGTGACGTGAGGGTTATCAAATCAAGTCCGTGCAGTGCCCATTCCACCTTTTTGATCCACGACGTAAAAAGCAAATCGGCTTTTTCCTCTGGCCGGTCAGACCACGAAATGCCAGCTTCCTGACAATAATCCACAATTTGCTGCCTGGTTTCGCCATCACCAATTACGAATGCCTTGACGGGACCAATACCTTCACGTTTCAGATGAGCAATAGCCTGAACAAACAACCGGTGATTTTTTACAGGGGCGAGCCTGCCAATGATCCCAATGGCGATATCTTTTTCCTCTAAATGATACATGCTCCTGAACGATCGCCGGTTTTCGGCCTGGTTTTGAGCAAAACGGGCAAGGTCGAAGCCGAGTGGGATAACATGCATCTTGGCCGAGGGTGCAATATGAAATACCTCGGTCAGTTCCTGTTTTTGTTTCTGGCTAATGGCTACAATGGCACTTGAGCGCTTGGCCAGCCAGCGTTCAATAAACAGGTAAAAGGCCGTTTTTAATTTACCAAAATAGGAGTGGAACACGTGCCCGTGAAACGTATGAACGATAACCGGCACACCGGCATGGATGGCGGCCAGCCTGCCAACAGCCCCAGCCTTTGATGCATGCGTGTGGACAATATCCGGCTTAAATTCCCGGATCAGCTTTCGGATTTCGCGATAGGCCTGGTAATCGGCCCGGAGGTTGATGCTACGCCTGAACTGCGTTAATACCTGCGGCTTCAGACCTAAACTCTCCGGAATGTAAAGCGAACTGTCTTCGCCTGCTTCTTCAGGGCCTCCAACCAAAAGGGTTTCATAGGTGGGCTCCAGGAATTTGGAGAGGTAGCTTACATTATAGGTAATGCCTCCGATGTTGAACCGGTTGATGATGCGGAGTACTTTAGGCAAGGCTTTTCCAGTTAAAAGTGAAGCTGTGAAGATAAGGTATTAAAATCAATCCCATCAAAATTGCCGGAACTCATCATCAACAATACACTGTTTTTCATGGATTTTGATTTCAGGTAATCTTGCAGGACTTTACTGTCTGTAAAGACCTTCAGATCGCTGCGGCCGAAGTAATCAAATACCTGTTCTACCGTAATGGGCTTCAGTTTTTTATGGGCAATGGTGTGCGGGTTGAAATAGACAATGGCTTCATCTGCATCGTTCATTGCGCCCTTGTATTCGGCCAGGAATGTTTCGTTGAGACTGCTGAAGGTGTGAAGTTCCATACAGGCAATCACGTGCCGGCCGCTAAATTGTTCTTTAACCGCTTGTGTGGTGGCTTTTAGCTTCGATGGCGAATGGGCAAAGTCTTTATAAAAAGCAAAATGGTCGTTTTTGTAAACCAACTCCAGGCGTTTAGCAGCGCCTTTAAACCCACTGATAGCCTCATAAAATTGAGCATCGCTGATCCCTAACTGGCCGCATACCAGGCGCGCGCCGTTAAGGTTCAGGAGGTTGTGTTTTCCAAAAACAGTGAGCGCAACCTCGCCGCCGGCATCCATCAATGCTGTAGTGCCATTTGTAATTTTATGATCCGGCACCCCGTACGGTATTTTACGAAGGTTTGTGGCGTTTCCGGTTTCCAGGGCGAGGCGTTTTAGTACCTCGTCTTCCGAGCAGTAAATGAGGCAGCCTCCGGGCTCAATAAGTTCGATAAAGGTCCTGAATTGATCCACATAATTATCGAATGTGGGAAATACGTTGATGTGATCCCATGCAATACCGCTCAAAATGGCAATATTTGGTTTATAAAGGTGAAATTTGGGTCTGCGGTCGATGGGTGAGGCGAGGTATTCGTCGCCCTCAATCACGGCCACCGGCGCCTCCTTGCTCAGCTTAACCATGGTATCGAAGCCTTCGAGCTGGGCGCCAACCATAAAATCGGTATCTTTTCCATGGTAGCGTAGCACGTGCAGGATCATGGCGGTAATCGTTGTCTTGCCATGGCTGCCTCCGACAACCACACGCGTTTTATCTTTGGTGGCTTCGTAAATGTATTCGGGGTATGAGTATATTTTAAGGCCAAGTTCCCGCGCCCTGATCAGTTCCGGGTTATCATCGCGGGCATGCATGCCCAGGATCACGGCATCGATGCTTGTTACAATTTTTTCGGGAAACCAGCCAATGGCAGGCGGCAGAATACCGGCTTTGGCCAGGCGGCTTTTCGACGGTTCGTTGATCTCATCATCGCTTCCGCTTACTATAAATCCTTTTTCGTGTAAAGCCAGGGCCATATTGTGCATAGCGCTTCCGCCAATGGCAATCAAATGTACATGCATGTGGTGTAAGAGATTAGTAGCGCTAAGTAAACGGATTTAAACAAAAAATGCAGGCCTTTGGAGCCTGCATTTTAAACAACTTCATGTTAGTACTCTATGCCATTACCGGAATCGGTTTTGGCTGTTTTCCCAGAGCGTAAAGTAATTTGGCATGGCTAGCCAGTGCACCAACAAAGGTTTTTTTCGAGTGGTAAGGCAAATTGAATTCACGGGCTGTTTGCTGAATGATCGGGGCCAGTTTTTTATAGTGAATATGGCAAATATTCGGGAACAAATGGTGTTCGACCTGAAAATTGAGGCCGCCAACGAACCAGGAGAATGCCCAGCTTCTTTGGGCGAAGTTCATCGTTGTTTTCAGCTGGTGCACGGCCCAGTCGTCTTTCATGTTTCCTTCTTCTGATGGAAGAGGGAACTCTGTAAGTTCCACCACGTGAGCCGGTTGGAAAATAAGTGCGAGGATCATACCGCAGGTAAAGTGCATCACTGCCCAACCAGCCAGAATGAGGTACCATGGGCTTTGGATCAGCAACATCGGAAGACCGATGCTAAAGCCGAGGTAAAACAATTTGTTCAGGATCAACAAGCCAAGCTCCTTTTTATAGGTTGTTTTTCTTACCGCCAAAAGACCCATATTATTATAGCGTTTCAATTGCGAAAAATCTTTGGTGGTTGACCACATCATCGTCATCATGCCATAAAAGAACCAGGCATAGAGGAACTGGTATTTGTGGATCTTCTTGTATTCGGCATGCGGGTCGAACCTCAGGAATCCCAACGGAGCGATATCTTCATCGTGATCGTGAATGTTAGTGTAGGTGTGGTGCAGCGTGTTATGTTGCAACTGCCAGTTGAGGGAACTACCGCCGATGAAATTCATACTGCGGCACATCAGGGCATTCAATTTGGCATTCCGGGCGTAGGTACCGTGGTTGGCGTCATGCATGATCGAAAGTCCGATCCCACTCATACCAAAACCCATCAGGATCCAAAGTAAACTCTGTAGCCAGAAATTGTCGGTAACGTTTAGGAGAAGAAGAACAAAAGGTGTAAAATACAAGACGAACATGAAAATGGATTTGATCACCATTTTATAATTACCATACCGGGAAATGTTATTGGTTCTAAAATATTCATCAACCCTCTTTTTTGCTGTCAAGTAAAAAGAGCGGTTGACGTTACTAAATCGAATGTTACTGGCGCTCATTAGTTGTGTTAATTTTTGATGATGCAAATATAACCAGCTTGCAGCAAAAAATCAATTAGCTAATACGTTAATAATGAATAAAATAGCGTTAATAACTTTGCTGGCATGTGAGTTGATGGTTTTGACAGACGAATATTAGCTATAGAGCGACAAAATTAGCGCAGAAATCTTTTCTACCTCATTTATGGTATTCCCTTTTCCGAATGAGAACCGGATACTGTTTTCGGATTCGGTTTGGCTCAGTTGCATGGCCTTTAGCACGTGCGAAGGCTCTGCCAGGGCCGATGTACACGCCGAGCCTAAAGAAACGGCATAATGATTCTTGAGGTGCGAAAATACCTTGGTACCGTCTTTCAAAACAGGAAAATACAGGTTAGACGTGTTATAAAGCCGATGCCGTGTCGAGCCATTGATGGTAAGTCCCGGAATGTCGAGTAGCTGATGCTCGAGATAGGCTCTGATTTTGGAAATGTGGCCGTTGTTATCCCAAAATTCGGTTGCGGCCATTTCGCAGGCTTTACCAAGGCCTACGATGCCAGGTACGTTGAGCGTTCCACTGCGGCGTCCCTGTTCATGTCCGCCGCCATGTATCAGCGGCATAAGATTCACCCGCGGCCCTTTGCGTCTTACGTATAAAGCACCTGCGCCTTTCGGTCCATATAGTTTATGCGCTGAAAGGCAACACAGATCCAGCTTCATGTCCTGAACGTCGATGGGTAACTTCCCCGCGCGCTGTGTGGTATCGCTAAAAAAAAGCACCTCTTTGTCCCGGCAAATCGTGCCAATGGCTTCCAGGTCGTGTAAAACCCCTGTTTCGTTATTGGCTGCCATCAAAGCAACCAAAATGGTTTTGGAACCGATGCTGTTGGCCAACTGCTCGAGATCGACGCGGCCTTCGCGGTCAACAGGAAGGTAAGTGATCTCGGCCCCCTGTTCCTCGAGGTAAGCGCATGTATCGAGTACCGCTTTGTGTTCGGTAACGCAGGTAACAAGATGGTTTCCCTTGCTGCGATAGGCTTCAAAAACACCTTTGAGTGCCAGGTTAATACTTTCCGTTGCACCCGAAGTCCAGACAATTTCAGTAGGTTCCGCACCGATAAATGCAGCCACTTGTTCGCGGGCTTTCTCAACAGCGCCTTGTGCATACCACCCAAAAGCATGAGTCGTACTGGCAGCATTTCCAAATTGCTCCGAAAAAAACGGAAGCATGGCATCCAGTACTTGTTTATCGACTGGTGTGGTGGCGTTGTAATCGAAATAGGTCATCGTTTGCCGGTTTCTTGTTGCGTAGAATTGCAGTTGGGCGCAAGGGTGCCTGGTGTACAAGAGCTACATGCGTTCGGGCACTTCAATGCCAAGGCTTTTCATGCCATTTTTAATGATACTCGCCGTACTTTCGATCAGCCTTACCCTAAAACCCTTTATGGTTTCGTCTTCTACTTTCAGCACCGAATGTTCGTTGTAAAATTGGTTGAATAGCTTCGCCAGTTCATAAATGTAATTGGCAACTTCCGAAGGGTTAAACGTTTTGGCAGCCTCTTCCAGCACCTTCGGAAAATCGTATTGGAGCTTGATCAGTTCGCGTTCTTTTTCTTCGAGGTGTAGATCTTCCGGAATAACAATAGTAGCGGTGTCGCGGTTATAATCGCGCAGGATGGACTTGATGCGGGCATGCGCGTATTGGATGAACGGCCCGGTATTGCCATGAAGATCGATGCTTTCCTTCGGATCGAAGAGCATTTTCTTTTTAGGATCCACTTTCAGGATAAAATATTTCAGGGCTCCCATGCCGATGGTATCGAAGAGCTTGTCTTTTTCTTCCTGGCTAAACTCGTTGATCTTTCCCGAAGCCTCCGTAACCTCGCGGGCAGCTGCTACCATGCCTTCCATCAAATCGTCGGCATCTACAACTGTTCCCTCACGGCTTTTCATTTTGCCTTCGGGTAATTCCACCATACCATAAGAGAGGTGATAGCACTCTTTTGCCCAATCGTACCCCAATTTTTCAAGGATCTTGAACAATACTTTGAAATGATAGTCTTGTTCGTTGCCCACCGTATAGATCATCTGATCTGTTCCCGGATATTCTTTGTAACGCTCAATGGCGGTTCCAAGGTCTTGCGTGATGTAAACCGAGGTACCATCGCTTCTCAGCACTATTTTTTCGTCGAGTTTGTCCGCTGTCAGATCAATGGCCACACTGTTATTTTCCTTACGGTAAAAAATGCCTTTACTCAAGCCCTCCTGTATCACTTCTTTTCCAAGCAGATACGTGTTGCTCTCGTAATAGGTTTTGTCGAAAGCCACGCCCAGTTTATGATAGCTGACATCAAATCCCTGGTAAACCCAGCCATTCATCATTTTCCAGAGTTCGAGTGTTTCCGTGTCGCCGGCTTCCCATTTCTGGAGCATTTCCTGGCTTTCGAGCATCAGTGGCGCATTTTTCTCCGCTTCTTCTTTGCCCATTCCCAGGGACATCAGCTCCGCAACCTGCTTTTTGTATTCCTTATCGAATTCCACATAATATTTGCCCACCAGGTGATCGCCTTTCATGCCACTGGATGTCGGCGTTTCGCCGTTGCCAAACTTTTGCCAGGCTAGCATGCTTTTGCAAATATGAATGCCGCGGTCGTTTACGAGGTTTACCTTGATAACGCGATGTCCCTGGGTTTCGAGTACTTTCGCAACGGCAAAGCCGAGGAGGTTGTTTCTCACGTGGCCAAGGTGGAGAGGTTTGTTGGTATTAGGCGACGAATACTCGAGCATGATTTGCTGCCCGCTGCTTCCGGCAGGTTTTGTACCATAGGCTACGTCGCGGCTAAATGAATCGAACTCCTTGATCCAGAATGTACTGGAAAGTGAAATGTTAAGAAATCCTTTAACGGTATTAAAGCCTTTGATAGCACTGTTGCGTTGGCGGATGCTTTCACCGATTTTTTCGCCGGTTTGCTCCGGACTGAGTTTGGCGGCTTTAACGTATGGAAAAGTTACAAGCGTAAAATCACCTTCAAATTCTTTCTTGGTTTTCTGCAAAATCACGTCTTCCGGGCTGGTAGTTAGCCCAAACAGTTCGTTTACCGATGCAGAGATCGTTTCCGATAAAAAGTGTTCGATATTCATAGCCTCCAAAAATACATATTATTAGTGTAACCATTCAAGGTTTAAAAGGATTTGCCGTTGGCTGCCTGAGTAAACTCAACAAAATTATTGAAGGTGCAAACAAGTTTTTATGTTATCTTAGCCAGGTCTAACTTATGAAGAAAATATTAGTAACCGGAGGAGCAGGAAACGTAGGCGGCGCATTGGTTGAGAAACTGATCCAGGACAAAGATAATGTGGTAGTAGTGGTTGATAATCTGTCAACTGGCTATCGGTCGAAACTTCCCGAAACAGAAACCGGCAATTGGAAATTCATCCAGGCTGATGTTAATAATTACGATGAGATCTCGGCTGTTATGTTGAGTGAATCGTTCGACTATGTATTCCATTTTGCGGCTGTTGTGGGCGTACTGCGCACACAGGAAAATCCGATTAGCGTGCTTAATGATATTTCCGGCATCCGTTATGTTCTCGAACTATCGAAGCAGTCGTCGGTAAAACACGTTTACTTTTCGTCCTCGTCGGAGGTTTATGGCGAGCCGGTAGAGCTGCCACAGCACGAACACCGTACACCACTCAATTCGCGTGTGCCGTATGCAGTCGTGAAAAATGTGGGCGAGTGCTTTTTCCGCAGTTACCAGCAGGAATATGGATTACCTTACACGATTTTCCGTTTTTTCAACACTTACGGGCCAAATCAAAGCACCGACTTTGTGGTTTCTAAATTTCTGGCGGCTGCATTAAAAAATCAGGACATTACCATTTATGGCGATGGATCTCAAACACGCACGTATACGTACGTGGATGATACGGTGAATACATGTATCGCTATTCTCAACAGGGGTTTATTGGTTAACGATGTAGTAAACATCGGAAGCGACAAGCTCATGACGGTTTTGGAGCTTGCACAGCTGGTGATCAGTCTTAGCGGTAGCCAGTCGAAGATCGTGCACCTGCCGGCGCTGAAAGAGGGTGATATGACGCGCAGGCAGCCCGATAACACCAAAATGAAAGAAATTCTTGGCAAAGAGTTGATTCCGGTGGAAGAGGGCATTCGCCGGATGATGAACGATAAAAAGTACCTGGCCTCGATAGGGCTGTCGCAATAAACGTTATTATGTGTGGCATTGCAGGAATAGCAGGACATGCATTGAACCAGGCCGTTTGCCTTCCTGCGATTGGCCGGATGACGGATGCCCTGGCACACCGGGGACCAGATTCTTCAGGCTTATGGCACGACGATCATTGCTGTCTTGGCCATCGCCGCCTTTCCATCATCGACTTGTCGGAATCCGGCCATCAGCCCTTTTTGTCTGCCGACGGTAGGTATATACTGGTTTACAACGGCGAACTGTATAACTACCGCGAATTGAAACTCGAATTGCAACGCGCGCCGCACGGCTCGGGGCAATTGCCTTATTTTTTCTCGACCGCTACCGATACAGAAGTGATCCTGGCGGCTTATGTCCGTTGGGGTGTTGATTGTTTGCAGCGTTTTCAGGGTATGTTTGCTTTTGCTATCTGGGATAGCCAGGAACAACGCTTATTGGTAGCACGCGACCGGCTGGGCATCAAACCACTGTACTATCAGTTTAAGGATCAGGTGTTGGCTTTTGCCTCGGAGATACGTTCGCTGATGTCTTCGGGTCTCACTTCACAAAAGGCATCGGAAAACGCCCTGGCAGAATATGTGCAGTACGCCACGGTTCATGCGCCGAATACTATTCTCGACGGGGTACTGATGTTGATGCCTGGGCATATACTGGAATACAAACAAGGTGTGGTTACGCTTACCGAATACTGGAATGCCAACCGCTACGCCAAAACAGGCAGTGAACGCTCGTACGAAGAAACCTGTAAAACGGTGAATCACTTGCTTACCACAGCCGTGGAGCGACGCCTCGTGGCCGACGTGCCGTTTGGCGCTTTTCTGTCGGGCGGTATTGATAGCAGCGCTATAGTGGGCCTTATGAGCAAGGTATCTTCTCAGAAGATCAGGACATTTAACGTGAGTTTCGACGAGGGCGAATTTTCCGAGGCAGTTTATGCACGGCAAATTGCTCAGCGCTTCAATACGCAACATGAAGAGATCCGGCTGACGCCGGCAGATTTTTTAAAGCAACTTCCCGCAGCCTTGTCCGCCATGGATCATCCTGGTGGCGATGGACCAAACAGCTATATTGTATCGAAAGCCACCCGCGAAGCGGGCATCACCATGGCACTATCGGGCCTTGGTGGCGACGAATTGTTTGCCGGTTACGACATTTTTAAACGCTTTCACGAGCTGGAGCGCAAAGCCTGGCTCAACCTCATTCCTGGTATCGGCCGCAACCTGGGAGGGCAACTTCTGGCTGCCAGGAAAAAATCGGTACAGGGCGATAAAACAGCAGAGATTCTCAGTCTCAATCATATCAATGGCACGCATGCTTATCCGGTAAACCGTAAATTGTTTAACAGGAAAGATTACCGCGCTTTGCTCAAAAAACACTACAACGATAGCGATTTCATTCGCAACCTCATTCAAAAAAATGAAACCGACAAGCAACATCGGCTGAGCAGGGTATCGCTGTTTGAGATGCAAACCTATATGCAAAATGTGTTGTTGCGCGATGCCGACCAGATGAGCATGGCCGTGGCCCTCGAAGTACGTGTGCCATTTCTTGATCACCAGTTGGTTGAATTTGTATTGGGCGTTCCCGATACCTATAAATATCCGCATTCGCCCAAAAAACTGCTTGTCGATTCTCTGGCAGGCTTACTGCCCGAGAGCATTGTAAACCGCCCTAAAATGGGCTTCGTGTTACCATGGAAAGAATGGTTAAAAAACGAATTACGCGATTTTTGCGAAGAAAACCTGGTGCAACTTTCCAAAAGATCGTTTGTGAACAGGGAAACAGTGCTTTTGATCTGGAACCGTTTTTTGGCAAACGATCCACGCATTAGCTGGAGCAGGATCTGGCACCTTGTTGTTTTAAACCATTGGCTTCAAACGCACCAGATTGACTGCTAAACGCACCATATTGATTCTTTGCGATTGGTTTTTGCCGGGCTATCTGGCCGGTGGACCGATCCGATCGGTTGCTACCCTTACCGCCCGGCTGGGCCATGACCTGCATTTCAGGATCATCACAACCGATCGCGATTTTCAGGCAAAACAGGCATATCCAAACGTTAGCGCCGACACCTGGACCAACTACCAGGGGCGAGAGGTGTTTTATATCAGTCCGGGGAACATGAATCCCGGCTACCTGCTTGATCTCATTCAACGCACGCCACACGACAGTATCTACCTGAACAGCCTTTTTTCGCGGTTGTTTACCGTATATCCTTTGAAATGGAAAAAGCAGGGGAAATTACATGCACCGCTTATCCTTGCGCCGCGCGGAATGCTTGGCGATGGAGCATTGGCTATAAAGCCGCTTAAAAAGAAGATCTTTCTGCTCACTGCCAAGGCTTACGGTTTGTTCGACGCCGTTACGTGGCAATCGACGTCGGCGCAGGAAAGCCTTGAGATAAGAAAACGCATCGGTAAAAATGCACACATCTGCGAAATTTCTAACCTGCCTGATAAAGTAGGTGCTGTACAGGATCTCGCAAAAATACCCGGAGAACTAAGGCTTTGTTTTATCTCAAGAATCTCCGAAAAGAAGAACCTTGCGTTTGCTATTGATGTGTTGATGGAAACAAAAGATGTCAATGTGGTATTCGATGTATTTGGTCCTGTGGAAGATAAAAGCTATTGGGAACATTGCCAGGCCAAGACCGCTTCTTTGCCGGCAGGCATTCGCATGACCTATCATGGCGCATTGGCCCCTGAAGCAATTGGGGAAACCCTCGGAAAATACCACGCCTTGTTTTTGCCTACGCATAACGAAAATTACGGACATATCATCGTGGAAGCGCTGCAACATGGGCGCATGGTTTTACTGTCTGATCAAACACCGTGGCGTAATTTAGAAGCCACCGCGGTGGGTTACGATTTGCCTCTGGCAGACAAGGCTGCATTTGTGAATGCCATTGCAGAGATGGCAGCCATGGATCAGGCAGTGTTTGATTGGCGATGCCGGGCTTGTGCTGATTATATCGATAAAGCGTTGAATACCGAGACGATTTGTTGTGACTATAAAAAAATGTTTAACGCATGACCTATTTTATAAGCGGCATAGGAACCAATGTGGGGAAAACCCTGGTTTCCGCTGTTCTAACGGAAGCCCTGAATGCTGACTATTGGAAACCGGTGCAAAGTGGTATTTCCGAGGGACTAGATTCTGAAACCGTTAGATCCCTGGCCGGTAACAGTAAAACGCATATTCACCCTGAATCGTATTTGTTGAATGCACCGCTTTCGCCGCACTTTGCTGCCAAGCTCGACGGTGTTGTGATTGAACTTGCAGAGATCAGAAAGCCCGAAACCAATAATCTACTTATTGTGGAAGGTGCCGGCGGACTGCTTGTGCCCTTGAATAACGAACATTACGTGATAGAACTCGCGCAACAATTCGATTGTGGTGTTGTTTTGGTGCTGTCGTCTTACCTGGGCTGCATCAATCATACATTGTTATCGCTTGCCTACCTCCAATCGAACGCCTACCGCATTAGCGCACTGGTATTTAACGGAATGTTTGAACCGGAAGTAAAAGAGGCGATCTTGCGGAAAGCAGCAGGCATTCCGGTCATCGACATTCCACCACTCGAAAATGTGTCGGCGCAGGCGGTTGCCGAATTGGCCAGGCAAAAGCGTTCGGCGCTTGAACAGATTTTTTCTGCGCGGTAGTGCGTGCCAACCGGTGTTGCCTCAAAAGTTTGTGAAAATAAAAGCTGCTATTCGATGCTTTTTCTTAGTACCTGCCCGTCGGAATAGTAAATAAACTTCAGGCCGGTAAATGTGTCGTCAACGTCCCGTCCCAGTATATCTGTAATCCGTAACATACGGATATCGCCCGAATGGGTATTATCCACCGAGATAATTCCAAAGCGCTGGCGCTGGCCGCCGGTGTCGGTTTGGCTCAGGCGATAGTAGTTGATCCCGTTTGCCGGTTCGTTATCAGAAACCTTGTAGGACTGTTTACCGGTTGATTCCCCAGCGCTGGGAAGTTGCATGAAATCGCTCCAGTAAATGCCATCAATACTGCGTTCAATGGTAAAGTAGAGATTTTTGTTTTCTTCCGCAGTAGTCCATAAAAGTACATTGGTTGTTCCCTCGCGTTTGCCCGTGAAAGTAAGAAGCGTTACCGGAAGGGTAGAGCAGGTGTAATTGCTCATCACAAAATTGTCGAGATTAACAATGTTATTGCCGTTGCCATCCATGTCCTGCCCGATAACGAGGTTGCCGTCGCCATTCCAGTATAGATTTTGGCCAGGGGTAGCAGTACTGGTCCAAACAACTGCATTGTCAACGTACATGCGACCGATACCAGCGCAGTTATCGTAAGTAAAGCGGTAATTTCTATACGTATTGTCGATAGGTACGGCATAAGTACCTCCTGTCACAGTGAGGCCGGCTGTTGTGCCGTTATTAACCCGGTAAATTACCTGAAAGTTTCCAGGATTGTTGGTAGCGTTAAAGGTGAATGTCCCGCGCTTGATCAACGATGCTGTGCTTTCGTTTCGCCGGTAATCGATGCTAATATCGATATTAGGCACATCGAAAAGGCCGCCGGTATTAGGAACGACCAGGTTGATATCGGCCTTGGGAAGCCCGGGATTTAGGCCATTGGTGCCTCCCACGCCTCCGCTACTCGAGGTGGCAGACGAGCCAACAGACGTGGCGTTGGGGCCTACGGATGCTGCAGTTACCGGGCTGGAATCCCAGGTGAAACGGCTGATGATTTGAGCTGGTATAAAAAACGGGAAAAGAACGGAGAACAGGAACAGAGGACATTTCATTGAAGGACAGAAAATAGGACACTAAGGTATATACAAATGTCATTCCGAAAAGTTCGGAGGGTGTCAAAAACTGCAAATAGCGGTTCTGATGAGGAACAAAAGAAACGTTTAAAAGTGCCGCTGTATTTGATAAAAGGGGTTTGCTTTTTCTAATGTTTTGATTTATAGATTGATGCTAAATGAAGGGCTTCGCGATAAATTAGTATCTTTACGCTTTCTATATGAAATCGATGATCAAACCAATCAAATTAATCGAATTAAAAAGCGAAATAGGGGCCGGAACACGTGGGTCTAGTATGGGAGTGGATGCTATTAAGATCGCCGCCCTGGATTTCGGAAGTAATTTTTTCAAAAAATTCAAATCTGTTGAGGTTCCCAACGAAAACCATCTTTTGTTAGAGCCTGTGGTGAACGATTACGCCAAGCGTATTAAAGGCATTTACACACTCAACGAGCGCCTGGCCAACGAGATCAAAAAAACGTTGTTGAAAGAAGAAGTGCCTATCGTACTGGCCGGCGACCATAGTTCTGCTCTCGGGACCATCAGTGGTATAAAGATGGCTTACCCCAACAAGCGGGTAGGTGTGATCTGGATCGATGCTCATGCCGATCTGCATACACCCTACACGACACCCAGCGGCAATATGCACGGTATGCCCATTGCTTGTGTGTTGGGCGAAGACAATAAAGAACGCCAGCAGAATAAGCCTGATGATGAAACCATTGAATACTGGGAGAAACTAAAGAACCTTGGCAGCATATCACCAAAAATTCATTACAACGATCTGGTGTATATTGCCCTGCGCGATTTTGAGCCACAGGAAGATTTTCTGATCAAAAAGCATAAGGTGCGGGTGTTTAACCTCGCCGAAATCCGTAAGAAAGCGGTGGAACGCGTGGCTATAGAATCACTGAATTACCTCGATCACTGCGACCTGATCTACGTGAGTTTTGATGTCGATAGCATGGATAGCCGCATCAGTAGCGGCACTGGTACGCCGGTTCCGAATGGTATTACAGAAAAAGAAGCGGGTAACTTAATTTATTACATCATGCGCTCGAAAAAGATTGTTTGCTTTGAAATGGTAGAGATCAATCCGACGCTCGACCGCGAGAACCTGATGGCTGAAAATGCCTTTGAAATCCTCCAAAAAGCCACCAATCAGCTCAACAACGATTTTTAGCGTCAGGCGTTAAGCGGTTTTCTCGGGGAACCGCTTTTTTGCGGATGCCCGTCGCCGACATTGCACTTGTTCCCAACCTCATGAAAGCACTCCGATCCATCAATAAATACTTCCTCCGTTATAAATGGCGCTTGCTGTTAGGGGCTGTGTTTGTCATTCTATCGGCAGTATTTTCGGTGTACCAGGGTGTGGTGGTGCGCGATGCCACGAACGAGATCACCGCCCTGATTTCGAGCCATGCAGCGGTGGAGACCCAAAAATTCACGGTATTCGGGCTTACCTTGTTGGGCCTTGCCCTTACGAGTGGCTTGTTCCTGTTTTTTCAGAGGCAAACCATTATTGTGATGAGTCGCCTTATTGAGTTTGACCAGAAAAATGAGTTGTACGCTCATTTCCAGACGCTAGACGCTTCGTTTTATAAAAACCACGCCACTGGCGATCTGATGAACCGCATCAGCGAAGATGTCGGGAAAGTGCGTATGTACACAGGTCCCGCTATCATGTACCTCATCAATACCTTTGCGACTACACTCATTATTCTTATATTTATGTTATCTACCAATTGGCAATTGAGTCTGTTGGTATTTGCGCCACTTCCGCTCTTATCCTATGTTATTTATAAGGTTTCTGATACCATCAATAAACGCAGTACGGTGGTTCAGCAGGAGCTTTCGAAGCTAACGGCGCACGCACAGGAAACATTTTCGGCAGTGCGTGTTATCAAAGCGTACGCGCGTGAAACTCACTATACAAACGAACTCGAGAAACTCAATGCGCATTATAAAAAACAAAACTTGCGCTTAACCCTGGTAGAGGCTTTTTTTCAGCCGGTAATGGTATTAATGGTTGGAATAAGCGTAATTGCGACAGTTTGGTATGGCGGCCGCCTGGTTATTGGCCAAACCATCGAAGTAGGCAACATTACCGAGTTTATCATTTACGTATATAAACTCACCTGGCCTTTTGCATCGCTTGGTTGGGTAACATCGCTCATCCAACGGGCCGCAGCGTCCCAGCAACGCATCAATGAGTTTATGACTTATGAAACGGCAATTCGCAATACGCCCCAAGTTATGCAGCCCATTGGGGGCAGCATCAGTTTCAGGGATGTGAGTTTTACCTATCCTGATACGGGTATTGCCGTGCTGAAAAATTTTAACCTCGACATTTCGGAAGGACAAACGGTGGGTATTAAAGGTCAGATCGGCTCCGGGAAATCTACCCTGGCAAACCTCGTTACCCGTTTGTACGATGTGAGTTCCGGCCAGCTTCTGATAGATGGTGTTCCCATCACAAGCCATGATCTTTCTACCCTGCGAAAAAGCATTGGTTATGTGCCGCAGGAAGTGTTTTTATTTTCCGATACGATCAAAAATAACATCGCATTCTCGGTCGATCATGCCTATTCGGATGAAGAAATTTACCAGGCAGCGCGCGATGCCGGTGTTTACGAAAACATAATGGCTTTTCCACAGGGATTTGAAACGGTTGTGGGCGAGCGCGGCGTCACACTATCGGGAGGTCAAAAACAACGGATATCGATTGCCCGCGCCATTATTTCCAAACCGCGCATTCTTATTTTCGATGATTGCCTGTCGGCAGTGGATGTGGAAACCGAAGAACTAATCCTTCAAAATCTGCAAAAGGTAATGCACGGAAAAACATCCATCATCATCAGCCATCGCGACTCGGCTTTGCGCTACGCAGATAAGGTCGTTGAACTTTCGTGATCCCTTACATTAACTATTAAGTAGCTTTACTGTATTTTTATATTATATACGAAAACGCCCCGCAAGATAACCTGCGGGGCATTTCTGGTCTTATATAGCGAGATCTAAAGCCGGTAGAAACGGCTTACAGTTTAAATGTCACGCCCAGGTTCAGTGAACTAAAGGTAGTATAACCTGCTTCGGCGGCAAACGCAAATTTTGGCGCTACGTAATACCTTACACCTACCACACCGCAAGGTCTTACGTCGAAGTCGCTTTGGGTCATCGACTCATAATAGTAGTAGCCATAGTAGTCGTAATAGTAGTTATAGTAAGCGCGGTCGCGGTTAAGTTGCTGATAAGTAAAGTTAATGCCCAGTCCGGCGTACACATCCAGCTTTTCAACCGGAATGAGTTTATTGAAGTGGTAATAGCCCATAAACGCGGCGCCAGTTCCCCAGGCGCGGTCACGGTAGCTTCGCGAACCCGAATCGTAGCGCCAGCTTTTGGTAGCACCTTGCAGGATCAGTCCCAAGCCCACTTCATCGCGGATCGGAAATTCATATTTAAGCATCAGCGGTCCAATACCAACATGGCGCGTGCGGCCATAGATAACACTGCCAGCAACGCCATAGCCGGTATAAAGCCAGTTAGGAACGCCATATCCTAAGGAAAGTAGATGATCTCCCTTGCCATACGAGCCGCTGTTGCGCGAATTGTAAGGCGTGTGATAAAAATCTCTGGCATTTTGCGCTTGAACACCAGCGCTAAGAAAAGCTAGAAAAAACAATGCTATCCCTAACACTGTTTTTGGATGGATGATTGATTTCATAAGCATATACATTTTGAAATTTGGTATTAAATTTTCGTGCCAAAGATAAGTTCAAAATGCTTTGGAAATAGCTTGTTATGATACCGATCATATTGCTCGAATACTTATCGCAGTAAGGGACTAATTAGTCGCTTCGACTAGACGTTACGGTAAAAGGTGTTTTGGAATTTTTAACATTTTGTTTTTTCAGCTCTATCAGCAAACATAAAGTCACCTGCGGCAAGCTAAGTGCTATCATCGTGTGAAAGCATTTTCGTGTATTATGGCGAATCCAACGTCGTATTCAGGGAACGAATGCAGGTTATGACAATCATGTCGTTTGTGTAGAATTATTTCCACACAAGAACTAAGCCTGAAGCCTGATCAGGGCAAACACGGCATAGTTAAGCATATCCATGTAATTGGCCTCCACGCCTTCGCTGGCAATAGTTTGGCCTTTATTATCCTCTATCTGCTTTACACGAAAAATTTTCATCAGGATCAGATCGGTTAGAGAGCTCACGCGCATGTCGCGCCAGGCCTCGCCATAATCGTGATTTTTGTCTTCCATCAGTTGCTTGGTTTGTCCTGCGTAACGCGTGTATAGGGCTTCTACCTCGTTAAATGGAAGTTCCATGCGCGGATCTGCTTTTAGCTCGAGTTGGATGAGTGAAATAATGCAATAGTTGATAATGCCAATATATTCTCCTTTGATATCGTCGCCTACCTTTTGCGTGCCCTTTTCCTCGATGCTTTTGATGCGTTGTGCTTTGATGAAGATCTGATCGGTAAGCGAAGTAGGGCGCAGGTTGCGCCAGGCCGTACCATAATCTTTCATTTTTTTGAGGAAAAGATCTTTACACAAATTGATAGCGGCGTCGTATTGTTGAGAGGTATTGTTCATATCTTTAGCGGCACTAATTTAGAGAAAAATGTACGAATCTTATTTAACAAACGGCAAACAATTGAGCTTTGAAAAAGCGCAGGTCATGGCAGTTATCAATTTAACGCCAGACAGTTTCTACGACGGCGGAAAATTTTCGTCAACAGCCGATGTGTTAAAAGATGCGGAAATGAAAGTGAACGAAGGGGCCACGATCCTCGACCTCGGCGCTGCTTCATCGAGGCCCGGCGCAGCCGTAGTGAGCGAAGAGGAAGAAATCGCCCGCCTGAAAGAGCCTTTGCGGGAGCTGCGTCATGCGTTTCCCCACGTATTTATCTCAGTAGATACCTATCGCGCACCGGTAGCCGAATTTGCGATACAGTCTGGGGCCGATATCATCAACGATATATCCGGCGGACTGCTCGACAAGGATATGCTACCACTTATCGCGGCCAACCAGGTGGCTTATGTGCTGATGCACATGCAGGGTACCCCGCAGACAATGCAGCAGCACCCACATTATACAGAGGTAGTGACCGATGTGGTCGCTTTTTTTCAGGAGCGTATTGCTGTTTGTGAGCGTCTTGGGATCTCCAAACTTATTCTGGATCCTGGTTTCGGTTTCGGGAAAACACAACTGCATAATTACCAGTTGTTGAAACATCTGGATGCTGTTGTTGCGCTGGGATATCCAGTATTATCCGGCATTTCGCGCAAGGCTATGGTTAATAGCGTATTACATACCTCACCGGTTACGGCACTCAATGGCACCACCGTTCTCAATACATTGGCACTGCACAATGGCTCGAAGTTAATACGGGTGCACGATGTACGCGAAGCCAGGCAAGCAGTTGAGATTCTGGCATACTATCAGTCGGTGAATTAGCCGCTATTTTTCACAAGATGAGAAACGGTTGTAGAAATAAATCCCACTTTCTTTTTTAACACATCTGGCTGGACGCCCAGTAAAACATGGGTTTTTACTAGGTTTGGGGAATTGGCATAACATATTGTACCCGCTATACAATTATGTTTTAACCAAATTCTCATCTATCATGAAAAAAAAATCTACCCTTAAATCCCTGTGTGCAGCTGTAGCCATTACATGCTGTTCGCTTGTATCTCAAGCCGCTACGATCACGGCTACCGTTTCCGGCAACTGGTCGAGCGCTTCTACCTGGAGTGGCGGAACTCCCGGGACAAGTATCACTACCGATAACATCGTTATTCCTGCAGGCATCAGTGTCACCATGGATATGGATATCCAGTTCAGCAGCTTACTATCTTCGCTCAGCGTCAACGGTTCATTGATTGGTACAACTACCAACAGCTTAACCATCAATTCGTTTTCAAATCTTTCCGGCAACGGTACACTCAATCTGCAATACCTGGAGCTGGGTACTGCCGGCGGTATGTCGTTTACAGGTAACGCTACCGTTCATCAATTTGTAACGTCCGCCACGAGCTTAAACCTGGCGTCACAAGTTATGGTAATGGACACAATTTACCTGAAAGCAGGCAGTCTGAGCCTTGGTACAGGTGCCAATCTGAGTATGAATGCCAACTCAAACATCAAAGTAAACGACGGCTCGCTGACCACTGGTGGGGGCTTATTTAGCGCTACCAGCATTTACAATGTTACTTACGTAGGCGGTTCCAAAACAGCAGGTCTCGAGTTATCCGGCGGAGGTCTGACGGGCATGACCATTAACCTTTCGAGCAATAGCGATAACCTTACACTGAGCAGTAATATGATGATTACCGGCAACCTCAATCACAAAATGGGAACGCTCGTGCTGAATGGAAAAACACTTACCCTGAAGGGAGATTACATGAGCATGAATAATGCAATGATTTCAGGGTCTTCAAGCTCAAACCTCATCATCCAGTCGAGTGCATCGCTTAGCTCAGCGTTGATGTTTAATTCAGGCTCGAGGAGCCTCCACAACCTGGAGATCGATATGTCTAGCGCTGGAAACGTTAACCTCAATTCAGACCTGGCTATCAGTGGCGATCTGAAGCTCATGAAAGGAAACCTTGCTGTAGCCAATAACGCTACGCTGACGATGAATGCAGGCTCGGGTATCATCCGCAAAGATGGTGAGATCATGACCTCGGGTGGCGCCATGTTCAACGGTTCAGCATCATACAATGTTACCTACATGGGATCGTCTAAAATGGCTTCCGTGGAACTGAGCGGTAGCGGACTCAATGACGTGATGCTCCAAATGACCAATGCCAATGACAGCATTCGCCTGGCAGCCAACACAACCGTAAAAGGCATGATGGATCTGACAAAAGGTTCATTGAACCTCAACAACAAAACACTTACTTTACAAGGATCATTTTCCTCTTCTGCCAACGGCTGGTTGCAAGCCAACGGAGGTAGCTCCAACCTGATGATTAACACTAGCGGAAACCTAGGAGATACACTGATGTTTGCAACGAACATGAACCGTTTGAATAACCTTACCATCAATATTGCCAACTCTACAAACGCCATGATCGGTTCAGCGCTGTATGTTGAAACCATCACCCTTACCAGTGGCGGTATTACTATCATGGATAAAGATCTCACCGTTAATGCTACGGGATCTATTTCAGGTTACAGCACCAGCAAATATGTTCAGATCAACGGTACAGGCTCGCTGGTAATGAATGTGAATTCGCCGTCAGCCTACGTGATGTATCCTGTAGGAACCGCTACCAGCATGGCTGCGGCTTATATCCAACGCAACTCCGGTTCCGGCATGATCGGTGTGAATACCCGTAACGGCGTATGGACTATGGGAACAAGCGGCAACAACAACGCACTTACTGAAAGCGTAGTTAACCGCACCTGGGATATCAAATCCGTATCGTCAGGAAGTGTTGACCTGAACGTGAAATTTGAATGGACTACAGCAATGGAAGTAAATGGCTTCGACCGTAACCATGCATACATCAGCCACTATTCAAACAACATGTGGGATGTGAAAACAGCCTCTACTGCATCGGTGGTTAGCGCAGGCGTTTATCAAATGTCCCGTACTAATGTTACTTCGCTAAGCCCGTTTGCTGTGGTTGACGAAAATGCGGAGGTAAGCATTGACGAAAGTACGCTGGCAGCTGCCAGCTTGTTTCCGAACCCAACAGCCGGTAAATTGCACATTTCGGTTCCTGGCGCCGGTGCATTCAAAACGGATGTGTACGACAGTGTTGGTAACCTTGTCCTTTCAGGAGCCGTAAGTAATGCCGACTCGGGTGTTATAGACATGACAACTTTAAGCAGCGGTGTTTATTTCGTCAAGATTTCAAACGACCAAGTTCAGAGCGTTAAGCGTGTAGTGAAACACTAATTACAAAAAAAATACAGAGAAGAGGAACTCAAAACGGGTTCCTCTTTTTTGTTGTTTGAAGTTGTTAACTAATTTTCAACAAGCCAGAAACTTTTTCCAAAAAATGTAAATATTTGTTATGAACTAAAAAATAGTATTATGTCTGAAGAGATAGAAAGAACTGAAAGAGAAGATTTGTTTTCAAAAGCTGTGAAAGCGGGGAAACGCACGTATTTTTTCGATGTCAAATCTACCCGCGGGAACGATTATTACCTGACAATTACGGAAAGCAAGAAACGCTTCGGAGCTGATGGCAAATTCACTTACGAAAAGCATAAGATATTTTTATATAAAGAGGATTTTGAGAAGTTCATGGAAGGTCTCAACGAATCGATCGAGGTGATCAAGCAAAATGCACCTCCAATCATTGAGCGTGAGGCAACTACCGCCAGCCCTTCGGATGAAGTGAGTTTCGAAGACCTCGGAAATTGAGCCTAACGATACCGCATTGTTTTACCCGGCAGCCGTTTGAATAGCGGCTGCTTTTTTCATGCCGCTTTTTGAAAAAAAAAAACGATTTTGCATATGGCCCGGTAGGCTGCCCAAATACAGTCCCAGATACAAGATGGATTGTATCTTTGAACGTTTTTATTTTTAATCAAATTAAATTAGTCTCTTGACGCAATCTTTTTGAAAATTATACCATAAAAAAGGTATAAAATTCGTAAATTCGTAGCGCTTAACCGGCAACGGAAAATCCAGCCGGCAAAGAAAATTAGTTTAGAACGCTTTAACCAAAACAACACTTAATCCTATGGCTTTTGACATTGAAATGATCAAACAGGTGTACGCCAATATGCCTGCCCGCATCGAAGCAGCCCGCAAGGCACTCGGTCGTCCGTTAACACTTGCTGAAAAGATCCTGTATGCCCACCTCGACGCTCAAACCGAGCTGAAAGATTACCCGCGAGGCAATTCTTACGTGGATTTTAATCCGGACAGGGTAGCGATGCAGGATGCAACGGCGCAAATGGCCTTGTTGCAGTTCATGCAGGCCGGACGGCCTCAGGTGGCTGTTCCGTCAACGGTACACTGCGATCACCTCATCACAGCCAAGGTAGGTGCCGAAAAGGATCTCGCCGTAGCAACTACTGAGAGCAAGGAAGTGTTTGATTTCCTCGCGTCTGTTTCCAACAAATACGGCATCGGTTTCTGGAAACCAGGTGCTGGCATCATTCACCAGGTCGTACTCGAAAACTATGCGTTCCCGGGCGGTATGATGATTGGAACGGATTCTCACACCGTAAACGCTGGTGGTTTAGGTATGATTGCCATTGGTGTTGGCGGTGCCGATGCTTGCGACGTAATGGCAGGCTTGCCATGGGAGCTTAAAATGCCGAAACTCATCGGTATCAAACTTACCGGTAAGCTCAATGGTTGGACCAGTGCAAAAGACGTCATCCTGAAAGTAGCAGGCATCCTCACTGTAAAAGGTGGTACAGATAAGATCATTGAATATTTTGGCGAAGGCGCCATCAGCCTGAGCTGCACCGGCAAAGGCACTATTTGTAACATGGGTGCTGAAGTAGGGGCAACGACTTCTACGTTTGGTTACGACGATAGCATGAGCCGTTACTTAAAAGCAACTGGCCGTGCAGATGTAGCTGCATTAGCAGATCAGATCAAGGAACACCTTACGGGTGACAAAGAAGTATATGCCGATCCGTCGAAATATTTTGACGAAGTGATTGAGATCAACCTGTCCGAATTGGAACCGCATGTGAATGGGCCATTTACGCCAGATCTCGCCACACCGATCTCTAAATTGAAAGAAGTGGCTACCGCCAACGGCTGGCCGCTGAAAATCGAAGCCGGCCTTATCGGTTCCTGCACCAACTCGTCTTACGAAGATATTTCGCGCGCGGTATCATTGGCAAAACAAGTAGCTTCCAAAAACCTGAAGTCAAAAGCTGAATTCATGATCAATCCGGGTTCAGAGCAGATCCGCTACACGATCGAGCGCGACGGTTTCCTGGATGTATTCAACAGCGTGGGCGCAACAGTGTTTACCAATGCCTGCGGCCCTTGCATCGGTATGTGGGACCGCGTAGGTGCCGAGAAAAAAGAAAAAAATACCATCATTCACTCGTTTAACCGAAACTTTGCCAAGCGTGCTGATGGCAACCCAAATACCTATGCTTTTGTTGCTTCGCCTGAATTGGTAGCGGCAATGGCTATTGCCGGCGACCTTACTTTTAACCCGTTGAAGGATACCCTGACCAACGAAAAAGGTGAGCAGGTGAAATTCGACGAGCCAACAGGTTACGAACTTCCGCCGAAAGGTTTCGACGTGGAAGATGCCGGCTACCAGGCTCCTGCCCAAGATGGCAGCAAAGTACAGGTGCTCGTTAGTCCTGATTCGCAACGTTTGCAACTGCTCGATCCGTTTGCAGCATGGGAAGGCGTTGATCTGAAAGGACTCAAACTCCTCATTAAAGCAAAAGGAAAATGCACCACCGACCACATTTCGATGGCAGGCCCATGGTTGAAGTTCCGCGGGCACCTCGATAATATCTCCAACAACATGCTCATCGGCGCGGTAAATGCCTATAACGAAAAAACCGATTCGGTGAAAAATCAACTCACCGGCGACTACGAAGGCGTGCCTCAGGTGCAGCGCCAGTATAAAGCCAAAGGTATTGGCAGTATCGTGGTAGGCGACGAAAACTATGGCGAAGGCTCTTCACGTGAGCATGCGGCCATGGAGCCACGTCACCTCGGTGTGCGCGCGGTACTCGTGAAATCGTTTGCCCGTATCCACGAAACCAACCTCAAAAAACAAGGTATGCTGGCGATCACATTCGTGAACAACGCCGACTACGATAAGATCAAAGAAGACGATACCATCGATATCACGGGCCTCACGGCGTTTGCTCCGGGCAAAAACCTGACACTTACCCTGCATCATGCCGATGGCAGCTCAGAGAGCTTCGAGGTGAAACACAGCTACAATGCACAGCAGATCGAATGGTTCAAAGCCGGCGGTGCGCTGAACATCATCCGCGCTGGCGTGAAAGCCTAATTGCCTTTGCTGAAATTCTGGTCTGTTTGATTGGAATTTCCTAATTATAAAATCCTTCCGGCTTTCACCGGGAGGATTTTTTTTAATTAAAAACAGGGGTAATTATTTATCTTTATTGAAAAACCACTTTTATGGGATGTTTCATTTCGTTGAAACGATGTTTCTGGCTGCTGATAGTGGGCATAACTAGCCATGTGTTATTCGCGCAAGACAGTCTTCGGGCCCGGCCTGCGCCGATTTCCCACAACGCCTATTCGGCCAACGACCGGCAGTTTTCGGTAGCTTTACGCGGGAAACTTTTGGGATTCTTCGTTATCGAGGATGCTTATTTTTCGACGGCTACCATTGGCACTGAACTGACCTTTAGAGGACGTCACAGTGTGGGTCTGGATTTTACCTATTTCGGTTGGCAGTATGAAACCGATGATACGGAGGATAATGCCTTATATGAAAGTTACGAACGTCGTACCTATGGCTACCTGGATTACAAATGCCGTTTGTTTTCTTTTCGCAGTGTAGATGTATATGCAAATGCCTATGGTAAGACAGGAACCTACCATTCATGGCGTGATGGTGTAGCAGAAGGATATAATTTCCAGGAAAAACCTTTCCTGAATGATAAGGTAGATGGTACGTTTCAACAGGTAGGTGCGGGCTTTGGTATCAAAAAATATGCGGAAGGAGGTCACTTTTACGTGGACCTGAGTGCTAACATCGGCAAACTTTTTACAAAAAATAATTCCATAACCTACAACAACAACTTGCAGATGATGGAGCGCCGTTACAATGTGAGGGGAGAAAAAAATATCTTTTACATGCGGCTCAACATGGGCTACAAGTTGTTTGTGAAAAGGAAGGTTTGAAAGAGTGGCCTAGGCACTTCGTAACATAAAATAGTTCGAGGCTGGGTTTCTGCATTACGGGTTTTATATAATTTGATGATGGATGAACTGATTTTTCGGGAAGCGAGCTTAAAAGACCTGCCCGCCATGAAGGCTCTTTACAGGGATACCATTCTCACGGTGTGCCGCAACGATTATACAGAGGCTGAATTGCAGGTGTGGGCGTCGTCTGTTCATAAGGAGGAGCGATGGCTTAATATGGTAACGACGCAGTATGTGTGTTTGGCGGAGATCGCTGAAACGCTTGTAGGCTTCGCCAGTCTCAAGGAACATTGCTATATCGACTTTTTTTATGTGCACCATCAATACCAGGGCCAGGGCATTGCCCGTGCGCTGTTGGTGCAGCTGTTGCACGAGGCGGAAGCACAGGGGGCCGTATTGCTCTCGTCAGACATCAGTAAAACAGCAAGACCCTTTTTCGAAAGTCAGGGTTTCTGTGTCGTAGCCGAGCAGGAAAATAGTCGCGAGAGCCAAATACTCGTCAATTATAAAATGATCCGCCATTTGCCAGGGCCCGGCTTGAATCCGCTACTCAAAGGCGTGTTTGTAATCGATGGCACCTTTCGCATAACCGGAAGAGGGCTCATACTTGCCGGGAAGATGCAGGAAGGAGAGGTTTATCACGGCGATAGCCTGCTGTTTTCTGCAAACGGGAAGCTGCTTAGCCGTTTGGTAAAAGGCGTAGAAATGACATCGCGCAGCCAACAAGGTAAGATAGGCGTATTGATAAAACCTGAGAACGACATGGAATTTGAAGAGCTGTTTAACTGGAAGCCGGTTAATGATATCGCTCTGATTTACAGCAGCGAAAAGGGCTAATCTCTTGTAATGAGCAAATGCCTGAGGCTTAAAATGTCTCCTTTTCGGGAAATCAGCTGAATGAAATGAAAACCGAATTGGGTTTCGAACACCTCCGAAATTTCGCCGGGTTTCAGGGTGTAGGCAACTTTTTCGAACGCAGGAACCATCATGCCGGGCGTCACGTTGTTGTATTGTCCACCGTTGGCAGCCGATCCCGGATCTTCGCTATAGAGTTTCGCTAAAGAGGCTACGCTCTCGCCACGCAATGCGCGTTGCCGGTAGTATTCACACAGTTTCCGGGCGTCCTTTTTTACCATCACTGTATCGATATTGCGGAATGGAAATCCATTTAAGGATGCTGTAAGAAACAGGGATATGAACAACAAGTGTTTCATGAAGCAATGAATGTCTAAATTAAAAAACAATTGGCTTTTTCCCGCGGGCGGTTAACAATGGTTCATAACTTGGGCGACTTTGTAACCGTTGAGTAATTACCTGGCTGTCTGGGTAGTATTATTCGTTGCAGCGCCAGGGACATGCAGGGCCTGGTTCGTTCAGGACTGTACCTTGTCCTGAAAAACCGGAGCGTGAGCGCAGCCCGCAATGGCCCGCCCGGGCGCCCTCTCCGTGAAACAAGCGGCAATAGCTGGATCAAGCAGGTTCTGCATTTTCGCAAAAAAGCTCCGGCGAAACGAATCGCCGGAGCTTTTAGGGTTGATGATAATTGGTTCTATTCGATGATCAGTTTCTGTGTGGTGATCTGGGACGCACTGTTCAACGATAGGAAATACACGCCACTCGCCATGTGGTTCAACGGAACAGTAAGTCGATGATGGCCGGCAGTTAAGGTCTGTTCTCCTATGCTTTGGATCACGCGGCCAAGCATATCTTTAATGTCGATGCTGAGATCTTTCTTTTCAACCAGGTCGAATTCGATGTTTACCAACTGGGAAGCAGGGTTAGGGAAGAAGCGCACGTTGGAGAGCAATGGTGTTTCAGCAATTCCGGTGAGACTTGTCAGGTTGATGTCATCGATATAAAAATGGTTTGAGCTGCCTGTTTCTGCTGTAAACTTCAACTTAAACATAATGTTCGGTTCAGATGTCAGGCCAGCCAGCGGAACATTTTCCTGGTAAAACTGCGATGAGGCCGGGATAAAACTTCCGCTTTCCTGAAGCGGGCTTACGCCTAAATTGCCGGTTTTGATGGTGCGGTTGAGGCGTGGCGACCACGTAGCACCACAGTCGGTAGAGAACTGCACACTGAAAATGTCGAACGAACTGCGTGTAGAAGTATCGCGTTCGGCTCCGGCCCATTTGAGGCTTAGGGCCACACCAGGCATGCTCGCAAAATTATAGGTAGGAGAATAGAGTTCGACTGAGGTACCGGAAGCAATGGATTGATCTACTTTCGCTGATTTTGAACCAGACGCCTGGGCAGCAGACGTTTGTTGCCAGTTGGTTGAGAATCCGGCCATGTTCCTTACAGACCAGGTGGCGTTCGGTATGGCGCTTGTTTCAAAACCTTCCTGCAAGCTCGCCGTTTGTGGGGCGGCAATAACGGTAACATAATTCACCATTGAAACAGATGTGCTGCCATTGCTGTTCGACGCCGTGAGGCTTACTGAATAGATACCTGGCGTACTGTAGCTTACCGTTGGGTTTTGTACGCTCGATGTTGCCGGACTGCCACCTTGAAACGTCCAATTCCAGGATGTAGGTGTAGAGATATTGCTCATGTCGGTAAAGTTCACGGATTGATTGACACATACCACTTGCCTGTTGGCGCTGAAAATGGCATTGGGCGCGCATAAAGCCGCCGGTGTAATCCCCGTAAAACTTAAGTTGGAGGCTGATGACAGATTGTTCCTTCCCACCACGCCATTATTGATGGCATTGGTCATGCGTGTTGCCTGGCCAGGTGTGAACATAACAGAACAGTAGGAATAATCCATATAGTTCTGGTAGTTTTCGTAGATGCCGGCATTGCAAACATCTGAATTTGCCTGCAGCGGACAGGAAGTAAAGCCTTTGGTAATCGGGGTGTCGTTTACCTGGTCATTTCCGCAGGCAACCCCCGGATTATTGGTATTGCCCCATACGTGTTGGAGGTTAAACCAGTGGCCCACTTCGTGAGTCAGTGCGCGCGATTTGCCTACCGACGATGTGCCGATGCTTCCCACATAATTGGATAAAATGAGGATCGCATCCATATCGTCGCCATTACTTAAACTGCCTGGGTAATAGGCATAACCCGCTGCTCCGCTGGCGATGCTCCGAACCACATAAATGTTTAAGTAGCGGGTAGGATCCCACGTGTAGATATAATCAGCAGGATTTCCGGTCCAGGAAGCAGTGTTTGTATCGTAATACCGGTTGATACCGCTCGTGCAATTGCCATTGGGATCTTTTTTGGCGAGAGCAAAGGCAAAATGAACATCGCCGATCAGGTTTTTAAACGGTGTAATGACCACTGATGTATCTGCATTCTGCCGGTTGAAATCGCGGTTAAAAATAGCGATCTGGTCATTGATTTGCGCATCGCTGATGTTTTCAACGCCGTATTGGTGAAGAATGTGAAACACAACAGGAATAGTGTAAGATGCGGCGGCGGCACGTTGCTGAGGCAGGTTTTGCTCCGCATTGGCAGCAGCCTGATAAGCCTCGAAACGTGCTTTCAGTTCTGGGTGGGCCATAAAATGAGCATCCATCGCTTCAATCGAACCGCACCAATTGGGCCGCGTCACCTGTTGCGAAAGAGCTGTATTGACCAGGCTCATGGCCAAAACCGTTGTAGAGAGTAATTTTTTCATTCGGGCAAAATAAACAGATTAGATTTCTAATTTAAGGATTATAGGACTGATGCCCTAACATATCTGCCGATTTTTTTGGTACAAAAACAATACGATTATCTTATTTTTACTGAAAAAAAGACCATGATCGTTGACCTAAGAAGTGATACTGTTACCAAACCCACCCCAGGCATGCTCGATGCGATGATGTCTGCACAAGTAGGCGACGATGTTTACGGCGAAGATCCTGCCGTGTGCGAGCTGGAAGAAAAAACCGCTAAAATGTTTAGTAAGGAAGCCGCATTGTTTTGCCCGAGCGGAACCATGACCAACCAGATAGCGATAAAGTGCCATACGCAGCCTGGCGACGAACTCATTGCTGAGAGCCATTCACATATCTTTCATTACGAAGGCGGTGGTATCGCATTCAACTCATCAGTGCAGGCGCGCCTGATCGACGGCGATCGCGGTAGGATGAACGCTTCACAAATAGAAAGCGCCATTAACCCGGATCACGATTGGCTTGCCCGTACCTCACTTGTTGCAATGGAGAACACGGTGAACAAAGCCGGAGGAAGCTACTACAGCCTGGAAAACATGCAGCAGATCAGTGCCCTTTGCCGGAAAAAAAAACTGCCGCTGCACCTCGACGGTGCACGTGTGTTTAATGCCATGGCTGAAGCCGCTTATAGCGCGCCGGAAGTAGGGGAGTTGTTCGATTCTCTATCGGTATGCCTGAGTAAAGGTTTGGGCGCACCTGTCGGCTCTTTGCTCTTGGGCTCTTCGTCGTTCATTAAGAAAGCGCGGCGTGTGCGTAAAGTCATGGGTGGCGGCATGCGACAGGCTGGCTTTCTGGCAGCAGCAGGAACGTATGCGCTCGATCATCACATCGGCAGACTTAGCCAGGATCATCTGCGTGCCCGCGAACTGGGTAAGGCACTTGCTGTAATGCCATACGTGTCGGAAGTGATGCCGGTAGATACCAATATCGTTATTTTCCATCTCCATACATTCACAGCTGCTGAATTTATAGAAAAGCTAAAACCCTATCATATCAGCGTATCCGCGTTCGGGAAACACACCATTCGACTGGTCACACACCTCGATTTCACCGATGATATGCTTGCTTATACATGCGATGTTATTGCACGCAAACTATAAGCGCATGTTAAGTTTGTTTGCAAGGCAGAGCGAAAAATTAACGTTGTCTTCATTACCTAGCTTAGTGCGTATTTCCCGCAGTTTTCACCTGTGCGCCGCCAGCAGCCGTGGTAGCGCGTAGTATTACCTGTGCTCTGAAGCGGTCTAAATTCCGGTATGTTTACGAGTTTACACGGTTTTCTTCATGGTGTACATTTGGTTGAAACCAATAAAACCTAATGTCATGAAAAAAACACACTTACTCAGTCTGGCATTGGCATGCATGTTGTCCGTCTCACAGACGGCGCTTGGCCAAAAGGTTTCCCGGGAAGAATGGCGAAAGCAGGTTCAGGCCCAGGAAGCTAAGATTAATGATTATGTTGACAAGAAACTGAGCAACTCGAACAACGAGGATTTGCTTCGGAAGTTTCAAACCAGCATCGAACAAAACCATGAAATCAGGATGACCAGCCTACCGGACATGCTGAACATGTATCTTAAAGATCATTACCGGAAACAATACCTGGAAGAGAATCCGGGGGTGATCTCCATCTATAATCCCGGAAGGATTCAGTTGCAGGCGCAGGATAACAAGGCAGCTGCGCCAGCCAATATCCGGAGCGTGGCCTGCTTCAACGGCGATTTTGAAAGCGATCCTACGCTGGCAGATTATACTGGCTTCAGAGGCCCGGCATACACTGGCAATGAGTGTACATTCGTACCAACCGGACCGGTGGCGTACACGCCTATCAGCCTCTTTACCAATCCAAACGAATTTCAGCTCACCAACAACGTTGCCGATCCGCTGATTTCAGCGTTGATGCAAACCAACAACGGTTCGGCGCATGCCATGCGTATCAATGGCTCGGGGCCATGTGCGCCAAACCGCGGTATCAACATGTTGCAGCGCTCATTCGTAACGCCTACATCGGGCCTTTACCAAATCAGTTTCTCGTATGCACTGGTGATGGAAAATCCGAAAGGGCATGGAAATCTTCAGCCTTTCTTCGTGGCGCGCGTGCTCGATGGATCAGGAACGGAGGTTGGTTCGCGCATTTGCCGCATTTCCGATCTTACGAACCCGATCTATAACATTTCGGGCTACCAGCCGAATCCTACGGGCTGCACGACCACCGATTCGCTTGTGTGGCGCGACTGGACCTGTGCTTCCATTAGCTTCCAGGGTGATCCGTCGCAAACTTATACCATCGAGTTTTACGCGGCTGATTGTGCGGCAGGTGCCCACTTTGGTTATGCGTATGTGGATGATATCTGTGCCAGCGAATGCTGTCCTAAGTTCTTTATGCGCGATTGTTGCGACATGCATGGCGGAAGCTCTTCCGGTGCAACTGGTCGCTCAGCCCAAAACAGCATCGTAGAACAAGTGTTGGCCGATTACAACCAACGCATGGCTACCAAATACAATTTTGCGGCTAACCGCGCTGCAGCCATCGATCCATGCTGTAACCCATGTGCTTACCCGAACGATCCGTACCCGGTATTCATCATGGATGAGTTCAATAACCTGATCTCATCAACCGATTATGTGATCACCTGGAGTCACGATCCGGGCAACAGCTCAGCGTATGCATTCATCCTTCCGAATCAGCAAACGGTGATTACCGTGAAAGGTCCGGGTAATTGTGTATGGACCGATACGCTTAAACTCAATTGCTGCAACGATACCATTACCATTACGCCGTTCTGTACCTGGGATCCATGTCAGTATCCAAACAGCCCATTTGCAGTGCGTGTGCTCAATCAAAATGGAACAACGTTGACAACTGCTGCCGGTTATACCTTCTTCTGGCAATACGGCACAAATACATCGACCGGCGATGCTATCACAGCTACCCTGGCCGACTTCCCGGTTATTGTAACGGTGAAAGATTCAACTTGCGAATACACTGATACGTTGGATATTAACTGCTGCCGGGCCACCACGCCTGTCGATCTGAAATGTACCCAAGTTACCAACGGTAGCCAACTTTCCTGGACAGCCGTTCCGGGCGCTACGTATAAACTCATCATTACCACCAACGACCCATCGTGTTGTGCGCAAGGTGTGGGCGCATCGTATGTATTTACGGTTGCAGCCACCAGTACCGTCATTCCGACCTCATTTGCTCCATGTTTCTCATGGCAGGTTGTAGCGGTTTGTCCAGACGGCAGTGAATCGCAACCGAGTGTGAAAAAATGTTCTTGCTCGCCGCCGGTGTGTACACCACGTGTGCCGGATAATTTGAAATGCAACCAGGTTACGAACGGAAGCCTGATTTCCTGGAATCCGGTACCAGGCGCTACGTACAAACTGGTAATTGTTGCCAACGATCCGGCATGCTGTCACAATGGTATGGGCCCTGTCACCAGCAGCTTTACCATAGCAGCTACCAGCACCGTCATTCCTACCAGTTATGCAGATTGCTTCTCCTGGCAGGTGATTGCTATTTGCCCGGATGGTTCGCAATCTGGCGCCAGCGCCAAAATGTGCTCTTGCTCGCCGCCGTACTGTGTGGCCAATACGCCTGAAAATCTGAAATGCACTCAAGTTCCTAGTGGCAGTCAGATCTCCTGGGATCCAGTGCCGGGTGCTACTTATAAAGTGGTGATCAATGTGAACGATCCGGCATGCTGTCCTCAGGGTCTGCCGCCATCAAGCATCAGCTTCACCACGGCGTCCACCGGAACCGTTATCCCAACTACCACGGCAGGCTGCTTCTCATGGTATGTTATTGCCATTTGCGCCGACGGATCGCAATCTGCGCCAAGCGGTAAGAAATGCTCGTGCTCGCCTGCAGCCTGTATTCCTAAAGTGCCTTCCGATCTTAAATGCATCCAGGTACCAGGCGGAAGTCAGTTGTCGTGGACACCGGTAGCCGGAGCCACCTACAAACTCATCCTCAACTTCAACGATCCGGACTGCTGTCGTTCAGACATTCCTCCAACTTCGATGATGTTTAATATGACAGCAACCAGTACGGTGATCCCAACATCTTACTCCGACTGTTTCTCATGGCAGGTAATTTCAGTGTGTCCTGACGGATCTCAATCGGCGGCCAGCACCAAAGTTTGCTCTTGCTCGCCGCAAGTGTTCTGCGATCCGAAAACACCGGATAATTTGATGTGTACACCTCAGTTGAATGGAAGCCTGATTTCCTGGAATCCGGTACCGGGCGCTACTTATAAAGTTATCATTACCACCAACGACCCGGCTTGCTGCCACACTAACCAGCCTGGCGTGTCTATTGTATGGAATGTAGCAACGACCAGCACCGTGGTACCAACCACTGTAGCAGGTTGTTTCTCATGGTATGTGATCGCTATTTGTCCTGATGGTTCGCAATCGACGCCAAGCGTTAAGAGATGCTCTTGCTCGCCGGTAGTAGTGGCGCAGTGCGATGATCCGTATAAACTGAAATGTTCATTCGTGCAGAATCAAATGCAATTGTCGTGGGGCGGCGGCGCCCTGGCAACGGGCTACGAGATCGAGTTTACCTACAATGATCCTGCTTGCTGTCATACGTCCGTTCCTCCAACGATGATGATTGTTCCTGTATCAACTAACAATTACTTCGTTCCTCCTGGATCATGGGCATGTTTCTCATGGCGTGTAAGAGCCGTTTGTCCTGGCGGTTACTCCAACTGGGTAAATGGTGGTTGCAATTGCACCGGCTTTATTTCCGACTCGCCAACTGCACGTCCGGGTAGCAATGGAGCAACGGGAAGCAATGTATCTCTCAGCAACGACATCCGTGTAGAAGCTGTGCCGAATCCGGCATCCGATTATGTGGATTTCAGTCTCTATGGACCTGCCAAGTTCCAGAGTCAGACCATCGACATCTCTATTCATGATATTACGGGGCGCGAAGTAGCACGTAAGGCACTGAATGCAGAAGGAAGGCTGAAACTGGATGTGTATGCGCTGCCTGCGGGCTTATACATATACAAAGTGAGCAGTAAAGACGAGTTGTTATACAGCGGAAAACTCATGATCGAAAGAAAATAAGGTTTCACACACTCTCTCATCGAAGAGGCCAGCCCAGTGACCGGGTTGGCCTCTTTGCGTTTGCCTGGGAATATGCTGATTGTGTTTTATGTCGATTTCATTTTGTTTTAATCTATGAATTTGTGATTTTGGTTATTGATGTAGTTACAGGTGTTATTCTGTGGAAACATGCAAATTCCAGTATATTTACGGGTTTACTTGGCTTTTCCGATATTGTACTTTTGGTTCTTTACTAATTAAAAAACTTAAAAATTATGAAAAGAACACACCTACTCAGTATGGCCTTGGCCTGCATGTTGTCGGTTTCCCAGGCGGGCTTCGGTCAGAAAGTTTCCCGGGAAGAATGGCGAAAGCAGGTTGATGCACAGGAAACCATCATCCACGATTATGTTAACAGGAAAATGAGTCAGACCACTGACGAAAACCTGCTGAAACAATTTTATGCAGGCATACACCAGGGCGAAGTGAAAGCCAGTGACATGCCAAAAATGCTCGAGGCTTATCTGCGAGACTACTACCGCGCGCAGTACCTTAAAGAAAATCCAGGAGTAATCTCTATTTACAATCCGGGAAGAGTAGAACTGCAAGTGCAAAGTAACCAGGCAACCGCACCCGCTAATATCCGTAGTGTTGCCTGTGCCAATGGCGACTTCGAAAGCGATCCTACCTTATCAGCGTACACCGGCTTCCGTGGACCGCTCTATACCGGCAACGAGTGTACCTTCGTACCAACCGGGCCAGTGGCTTATACACCGATCAGCCTCTTTACCAATCCCAACGAATTCCAGTTTACCAACAACGTTGCCGATCCGATGATCCCGGCATTGATGCAAACCAACAACGGTTCGGCACACGCCATGCGTATCAACGGCCCTGGGCCCTGTGCGCCGAGCCGGGGTCTGAATATGTTGCAGCGTTCGTTTGTAACACCTACCACCGGGCTTTACCAGATCAGTTTCTCGTATGCGCTGGTGATGGAAAATCCGAAATACCACCCGAATGCGCAACCGTTTTTTGTAGCGCGCGTGCTGAATGGCGCCGGTGTAGAAGTAGGTTCACGCATTTGCCGGGTTTCTGACCTCACCAACCCGATCTATAACATTTCGGGTTACCAGCCGAATCCTACGGGCTGCACAACCACCGATTCGCTTGTATGGCGCGACTGGACCTGTGCTTCTATTACCTTCCAGGGCGATCCATCGCAAACTTACACCATCGAATTCTTCCAGGCTGATTGTGCTGCCGGAGGACACTTTGGCTATGCGTATGTAGATGATATCTGTGCCAGCGAATGCTGTCCGAAATTCTTTATGCGCGATTGTTGCGACATGCATGGCGGAAGCTCTTCCGGTGCAACTGGTCGCTCAGCCCAAAACAGCATCGTAGAACAAGTGTTGGCCGATTACAACCAACGCATGGCTGCTAAATACAATTTTGCGGCTAACCGCGCTGCAGCCATCGATCCATGCTGCAACCCATGTGCTTACCCGAACGATCCGTATCCGGTATTCATCATGGATGAGTTCAATAACCTGATCTCATCCACCGATTATGTGATCACCTGGAGCCACGATCCGGGTAATAGCTCAGCGTATGCATTCATCCTTCCGAATCAGCAAACGGTGATCACGGTAAGAGGCCCAGGCAATTGTGTATGGACCGATACGCTTAAACTCAATTGCTGCAACGATACCATTACCATCACGCCGTTCTGTACCTGGGATCCTTGCCAGTACCCGAACAGCCCGTTCCCTGTACGTGTGAAAAACCAAAACGGAACAACGCTGACAACGGCAGCGGGTTACACGTTCTTGTGGCAATACGGTGCAAATACATCGACCGGCGATGCTATCACTGCTACCCTGGCCGACTTCCCGGTTATTGTAACCGTGAAAGATTCAACTTGCGAATACACTGATACGCTCGACATCAATTGCTGCCGTGCAACAGCACCGGTGAACCTCAAGTGCCGCGAAGAGAAAAACGGTAGTCACCTGTTCTGGGATGCAGTTCCTGGCACGCACTACCAGGTAATCATCAACGTTGGTGATCCTGATTGCTGCGGCACTGATGGCCCGCGTCCTTATACGGTGATCTGGGATGTAGCAGGTACCGATACTCTTGTACCGGTTAGTTTTGCACAATGTTTCTCATGGAAAGTGATCTCAATTTGCCCGGATGGCACCAAATCGCCGGAAAGCAAAAAAATGTGCTCTTGCTCGCCAATCGTTCTGTGCGATCCAAAAACACCGGACAACCTCGGCTGCCGCGAAGAGAAAAACGCAAGCCATATCTTCTGGGATCCGGTTCCTAATGCTACCTACATGGTTTACATCAACGTAAACGATCCGGATTGCTGCGGCGACAACGGAACGCATCCATACACCATTGTTTGGAATGTTACCGGAAACGACACGATCATTCCTGCGACTACCGCATATTGCTTCTCGTGGTATGTAGTGTCTGTGTGCCCTGGTGGTAAAAAATCAGACCCTAGCTACAAAAAATGTTCTTGCACACCAGTAGTTGACTGTGAACCTAAAAAACCGGAAGACCTGAAATGTGAGCAAGACCGTAACGGTAGCTTCATTGCCTGGAGCACGGTACCGAATGCATACTACAAAGTGTATATCAATGTGAACGATCCAAAATGCTGCCGCTCGTCGAACCCTGGTTACTCTATGGTATGGACGGTGTATGGCACAGATACCATTGTCCCTACGTCAGTGGCTAATTGCTTCTCTTGGTATGTGGTTGCTGTATGTTTTGATGGTAGAGAATCAGAGAAGAGTGACCTGATGTGCTCTTGTTCTCCGATTGTTCTCAACCTCTGCGATGATCCGTTTAACCTGAGGTGTTCAGCAATTCAGAACGGTGCACAGTTAAGCTGGGGTATTCCTGCAGGTGCCGGTGGGTATGAACTTGAGATCACCTACAATGATCCAAACTGCTGCATTACGTCAGCACCAGTAAATGTGGCACTGATCGGTCTGGGAACAAACAGCTACTTTGTTCCGGGCGGAACCTGGAAATGCTTCTCGTGGAGGGTACGTGCTAAATGCAATGCCGGTGGATACTCTAACTGGGTATATGGCGGCTGCAACTGCACAGCTTTCCCATCTGCACGCCAGGCAAGCAGCGGCAATAACTCTGGTGTAGGCTCGCTTGCTGGCAAAGACATCAGCGTGGAAGCTGTTCCGAATCCGGCATCTGACTATGTGGACTTTAGCCTCAAAGGCATCGAAAGCCTCCGCAACCAGTCGCTGGAAATTGCCATCTACGATATCACCGGACGTGAAGTTGCCCGCAAAGCGGTAAACAGCGACACTAAAGTGAAATTCGATGTGTACTCATTGTCGCCAGGTATGTATATCTACAAACTCAAAGGCAACGGTGAGTTACTCTACAGTGGAAAAATCATGATTGACCGGAAATAAGTTTTCGATCCGATCAAATAGTCCTTACGAAAAGAGGCCGGCAATTTGCCGGCCTCTTTGATGTTATATAACAACGTTCAATGCGTTGTGAAAAAGATTTTCCGTTCAGGCACCGGTCTGTTCCTTTGCATACGCCAGAGCTTCAGCGGCCAGCTTTTTCCAAGTACCCGAATGCGCGAACGGAACCTGTGCCCATTCTTTCATCGGCCTTTTTTTTCCAGATGGATCAAACAATTGAGAGCCTTTAAGAGCAAGCGCTTTTGCACATGCCTCGGGTTTTAGCTTAAAAACCATGTCGTTCTGGAAAAAACAGATAAAAGCTTTGCCATTGAGTTTAAAACAAGGCTTCCCGAATAGTTGACTTTGAACCGCACCGGCGATACTCTGGCCGGTTTCCAGGTAAAGGGCTTCTTCTTGTGTCATTTTTCTAAATTATTTGGTGATCTTCTTTAATAGTAAGTTTTTAAAATCTTACCTGGAGTTTCACGTTCAATTGGCGCCGTGTGAGGTAGTTCGGTACGGCATACTGCCTTCCTGTAACGTCGGTTACCCAGGTATAAGACACAGTGTTGTTGATTTGCAACAAATTGAATACTTCAAGGCTGATAAAGGCCGATTTCATGAAATGAAAAGGATGCGTATTCGGCAGAGGTTTGTCTTCTTTAACGATTTGATAGGCAAAACCGATATCTACACGCCTGTATGGCGGCATGCGTGCGGTTTGTTTCCAGCGTACGTGATCGGGTGGGCCAAATGGAAGACCCGAGCCGAATTGCAGATTCAGGTACATTTTGCAGTTTGGCAGTTTGGGGATATAATCCTGGAAGAACATGCCAAACGTCACGAGCTGGTCCGTCGGGCGCGGAATATAGCCCGGGTACTTTACAATGCTATCTACCGGAATGTTGTTAAAGGTATAACCTTGAATAATGGAATCGCCATCGGAGTTAAAATACGTTACCTGGCGGTCGTCGGAAATGTTTTCGTAAGACCGTAAGATCCCTAAGGTAAGCCAGGATTCGATGCCTTTGATAAATTCGCCGTTGAGCCTGACATCGGCGCCGGTTGTGTAACCCACCGAATTGTTTTTTGCATAATAGCGTATTCTTGTGTTATCGATCTCGTAAGGGATCAGGTCTTTCATGTCTTTGTAATAACCGGCAACAATAACCTTAAACGGGCGACGCAACATTCTGAAGTTATAATCGGCCGAGAGCAGGTAATGGATGGATTGTTGTGCACGGATAGCGGGATTAAGCTGTCCGTCGAAGCCCCGCATTTCGCGGTAAAACGGCGGTTGGTAATAGTAGCCGTATGACGCCCTGAAGAGAATGTCACGTCTCCAATGTGGTTTATAGGAAAGCGTGAGGCGCGGGGAGAACACCGTCTGAGAATTGAAACTCCAGTAGTTGGCCCTGGCACCACCTGTAAATACAAATACCGAAGAGTCGCGTAACTGCTTGTGGTAGGCATATTGTAAATAGCCCATTACACGGTTGCTTTCCAGGTCGATCTTCGATTTCACAACATCCTGCAAATTAATTTCGTTTGGATTATAAGGAGTTACATAACCCGAAGAGTCCACCATTTTCCATTCACTGAGTTTATCGTGAATGATCTCATGCTGGAAACGCGCTCCCCAAAGCAACTCGCTGTGGCGGCCGATCTCACGCGTGCCTTTATGTTCGATGTTGAGCACAGTGGCCTGGATCGCGTTACGTCCGTTGTTGATGTAGGTTCCGATACCGCGGTTAAAAGCCACCTGACCGAATGTTTCTTTACCGAAATCGGCTTCCAGTTGATCGATGTAATATTGGCCTTGTACAGTGAAATTTTCCTCTTCCTGCGTGTTGTAGGCAGAGGTAATCAGTTTCAGTTTAGTACGGCGGTTGGGACGATAGGTAGTAGAAAGACCTCCCATTACCGTGTTATATTGCGTCACTTCGCGTCCATCGAAATACACCGTGAACTTAACAGCGTCCTTAATAGTACCAAATGTCGTTTCGCGGTTGGCAGGAATCACGAGGTATTGATTGTTGGATACATTTCCTAAAAACTCCAGGCTCCATTTCTGGTTGAGTGTAAACGTGAGAAAGGTTTGCACATCGTAAAACCGTGGGCGGTATTCGCCTTTGGTATCAAGGCCTTTAAGGATGTAAGAATTGGATTTGTAGCGCGAGCCAATACTCCAGGCAAGTACCCTGTTTTTCGACACGCCCTCCAGATGCAGGTTGCCGCCCAACAGACTGCCGCTTACAGTACCGCCGAATTTTAGTGGCTTCCGATACGTAATATCGAGTACCGACGACATCTTATCGCCGTATTTAGCTTCGAATCCTCCAGCCGAAAAGTTGATGCTGCTCACCATGTCTGGGTTGGCAAAACTCAAGCCTTCCTGCTGCCCGCTGCGGGCCAGAAACGGCCTGTAAACCTCGATGTCATTCACGTAAACCAGGTTCTCATCGAAATTGCCGCCCCTTACAGAGTAGCCACTGCTTAGTTCATTGTTGCTGCTTACACCGATCTGTGTTTTAATAATGCCTTCGATGCCGCCGTTGGGATTTGGAATTGCAAACACATTTCTTGGGTCGATGGTCGTCATTTCCACATTCCGGTTTTTTTCGATCGTTACATCAACCTGGCCAATGATGTTTTTGGCAACCAATTGCGGGCTGAAATTGAAAATTTCTCCGGGCGTAAGCCTTACTTTTTTGTTAAACTGAATGTAGCTAATGTTGTAAACCGATATAGTAATGTCTTGGTTTGCAGGGACTTCAAGTGCGTAACGGCCACCTGCATCGGTGTTGGTATTTTTAGACCCGTCTTCGAGCACCGCTACCTGGGTGTATGGCACTGGGTTTCCTTCCTCGTCTTTTACCATGCCCGAAACAGTGGCCGTTTGGGCTTGCGCCAGCATGGTACATAAAAGAAACAGTAGGGTATAGGCAGCTTGTTGTAACACTTCGGCAAAAACGCGGTTAAGCTGCAAATATTGTAAAAAGAAATGGAATAATGGACGCTTTTTCCAAGTTGCCGGCTGGAACGTGTTCGTTGGAAGTAAAAAGAGTTAACGACGCATGAAAAAATGCAGGTGTACCCAAAAACAATGATTAGCCTGGGTTGAACGAGGACTTTTTTGCGAATATTTATTGCCTCACATGAAACAGAACCGGCATTCGAAAACGGGTTGAGCGGTTTGTTGTATGTGCTCGTTTTATTGTAGGAGCCTCACGCCATGGAATCTTCGGGTTTTACCCAATCGAACCAACTATCTACTTGATCTTGAGTTTACCCTTTCGCCATGCATCGATGAACTGCGCCCAGGCAACCGGGTTGAGCAGGCTTACACTGGGGTATTGGCCAGCCTGGTACAAACGGGTGTATTGTTGCTGCATTTTTACACGGTAGTTGGCCGCAGCATCCATGGAACCACCTTTGATCGATTCCCTGACATCTTCATTATCCATGTTTTTATAAGCGCGTTCAATATCGCTATCGCTCAGATCGAGGTTAAGGATGGCGCGCTTAAATTGCTCTTTGCTCGGCCATGGGTAAACCGTCACGTCAGGAAGCTGTATCGTATCTTTCGTTAAGATCTGGATAATGGAGTAGTGTTTCCCCGACAAGGTATCGGAAAGGTCATACACTTTGCTTTTATGATTGACTGAAAAAAACTGCATCTCGTCGCCCGGCCTGGCCACAAGGGTAAAAAAGCCATAGTAATCACTTACTGTGCCATGGCGCGTACCCTTAAGCATGATCGATACGAAAGGCAAAGGTTGCAGGCTGTCATCAAGCACTACGCCGGATATTTGCAGAAACCTCTCCGGCGCCGGTTCTTTCTCGGTTTTGGTTTGAGCATACAGCGATACCGAACAAAGCGTCAGGAAAAGATAGAGCAGATGTTTCATGAAGTAATAGTATGAGGTAAAAATACAGTTTATCAGGTGATGAAGTTAGGGCAATAAACATTAATTAACAAACCCTACTCGACAACAGACACCGCCGGTTTCGGGCGATTGATCCATTTATCGGCTTTCCAGACCAACCAGGACGATCCGGCGCCGATAAGCGCACCTGCCAGCACATCGCTTGGGTAATGTGCGCCAAGTCGCATGCGCGAATAAGCTACCAGGCCGGCATAAGCATAGAACGGCGCAGCCACGTACCATTTACGCGTGGTTAGCGTAGCCGATGTCGCCAGCGAAAATGCCGCAGATGTATGGCCCGAGGGGAAAGACTGCGGGCCTGTCGATGTCCGTTTGATCACCAGGTTAGGGTAGGTTTCATAAGGTCTGGGTCTCGCAACTGCATATTTCAAGCCGTTGGTCACAAGGGTATTCAATCCCAGGCTAATACAGGTTTTAACAGCACTGCGTTGCAGCGCTTTGTTTTTGGTGGCAATACCAGTTACCAACATGCTGCCTGGCGTAAGGAGCAAGGCTGGGTACACCGATGAGGATGTGTAATCCATCGCTTTGTCCCAGTGCCTGTAATTGCGGGCATTAACGTCGCTCAATAACTCAATATCTGTATTTTGGGAACAGACCACTGACACCAGCAGCCAGTTAAAAAAGATCAGAAAAATGGTTTTCACTACCCAATAAAGAGCCTTGATGCCAGTGCAATCAGCGGTAAAACAATAAAGAAACCGATGTAAACAATAAGTACCAGGATTTTTCCCGCCACCGAAACGTCTTTTACGAAAGGTGTTCGGAGAACGGCACTCACGTGTTGAATGAGCGCGCCTTCGGCCGGGCTATATTGGTGAACGCCTGGCTGTATGCCTGCATAACGTCGGTTAAATGAAAGCAGGATGGCATCACGGATCATCCAATAATGTTGGTCGGGCAGGTCGCTGTAGTCAACCGTATAATTAATACCTTCCTGGGTCATGAAATCGCGGATCCGCTGGTTTTTGATCTCCATGATCATATCGAACACCAGCGATGCCGGGATCAGCAAAAGCAGAAAGCTGTGGGCTGCCAATGCCAGAAGCAGGGTGCAGATGATAGAAATAGACGATAATACCAGGCGCAATACATGGTTTTGGCTGGCAAACAAGGTTTCAAGCAAACGACCGCCGTCGAGTGGAACAAATGGAAGAAGGTTAATGGCGTTGAGAAACAGGAAGATATTGCCAAGCATTTGAAGTTTCTCGTTGGGGTGAAAGGCATTGAATAGGAGCAACGAAAAGCCGGCGAGGATACCGGGAATGGGCCCTGCCAGAATAATGATGGTCATTTGCCACTGCGACACTTTCGGTTTTTTGCCACTCACAAACGCGCCAAACAAGGGTAGGATGAAAAGTTTAACGTTTGTGTATTTAAACGCTTTCATGGCAAAAAAATGCCCGAACTCATGTATCAGGAGCACTGCCAATACGGCTGCAATATAAACCAGGTCTTTCGAGAAAAAAGCAAAAAACAAAAAACCGTAAATGGCGAGACTTATCAACGATCGCCGCACCCAATTTTGTTTGTCCTGCACCAGCAAGGGTTTCGGAAGCACTTCCGGATGCTCGCGCTCCGGGCCCTGATTATCGAAATTTTCCACGGAACAAAATTACTCTTTTTGAAAGTCAAAATGGCTCAAATAGCCGCTAATTAATCACAATGCATGTTTTTTATTAAAAAAAAGATATATTTGGATTATCTATCATTTAACAATAATTAGTAACCGTATCATACACCTATGTCTGTTTGGAGAATAAAGCCGGTATCTGCCTTTGAGGCCGATATGAAGAAAAATGATTTGAAACGCGTCCTTACCAAATGGGGCCTGACCTCATTGGGTATTGGAGCCATTATTGGTGGCGGAATTTTCACGCTCACCGGCATCGCAGCCCATGATTATGCCGGGCCTGCCCTTGCGCTTTCGTTTGTAATTGCGGGCATCGGCTGTTTATTCGCGTCTCTGTGTTACGCTGAGTTTGCATCGGTATTACCCGTAGAAGGCTCTGCTTATGCTTATGCTTATGGAACGGTAGGCGAATTGTTCGCCTGGTTCATCGGCTGGAACCTGATCCTGGAATACATGATGGGAGCCACCACGGTGGCTGTGGCCTGGAGCGGGTATTTTACCAAACTCCTTCACCTTTTTAGAATCGACATTCCGATATGGTTGTGCAACGACCTGGCAACTGCGACAGAAAAATGCAAAGAACTAGGGCTCGATCCGCCGTCTTTTGCTTTCAATCTTCCCGCTTTACTGATTACCTGGCTTGTAACCTATATTCTCGTAAAAGGAATTAAAGAAGCTGCGAATACAAACAATGTGATCGTAATCGTTAAAATTGCCGTAGTGCTTTTCGTAATTATAGTAGGTGCCTTTTTTATCAAAACAGAGAATTGGACGCCTTTTATTCCTGATCCTGTAGCGGGTGTCGATGCCAATGGATTACCTAAAGTTGATTTTGGTTTCCGTGGCGTGCTTACGGCTGCTACCATCGTGTTCTTTGCCTACATCGGATTCGATGCAGTTTCCACGCAGGCTGGCGAAGCAATAAACCCCAAAAAGGATGTGCCTTTTGCAATTATTGCCTCCTTAGTCATTTGCACCTTATTGTATATTTTAGTTTCGCTCGTGCTTACCGGTATGGTAAAATATGATCAGCTTGACAAAGCTGCACCGGTGGCGTCTGCCTTTTCCGGTATCGGCCTTACCTGGGCGGTGTTTATCATCACCCTGGCAGCCACTGCGGGTCTTACGTCGGTGATGCTGGTGATGATGCTTGGGCAAACCCGTATTTTCCTGGGTATGGCTAAAGACGGGCTTTTGCCGAAAGGATTGTTTGGGACATTGCACCCGAAATTTAAAACGCCTTATAAAAGTACCATTCTCGTAGGATTTATAGTGTCTGTCGTAGCCTCGTTGACCCCGATCGATAAAGTAAGTGAGATGTGCAGTATGGGTACTTTGTTGGCCTTTGCCATGGTATGTATTGCGGTAATGATCCTGCGGTATAAAAAACCGGAATTGGAAAGGCCTTACCGCACCCCTGGCGTTTACGTTGTTGGAACGCTTGGCGTCGCTTTCAACATTTTCCTGATGTGCTTTGTGCGGAAAGATACCTGGATTGCTTTTCTTATTTGGGGAAGTATCGGTATCCTGGTTTATTTCCTTTACAGCAAACGCAACTCCAATCTCGAAAAAACGGGTGACGCCTAAGCTGGGGCACTATGCCGGCATGGTAGCAGTCGTCGTTTGATAGCGATAAACGGAGTAGCCTCAATTCTCTTTAATAACCAGTTATGAAACGATCCCTCAATCTTTTGGATACCACCTTGCTTGTAGCCGGATCGATGATTGGCTCAGGTATTTTTATCGTCAGCTCGGGGATGGCCCGTTCGCTGGGCTCAGCGGGGTGGCTGTTGCTGGCCTGGGTTCTTTCCGGCCTCATTACCCTGTTTGCTGCCTTGAGTTATGGCGAACTGGCAGGTATGATGCCGCAGGCTGGCGGACAATTCGTTTACCTGAAAAAAGCCTTTGGCGAACTCACGGCGTTCGTTTACGGCTGGACAGTGTTTCTTGTGATTCAAACCGGAGTAATAGCAGCCGTCGCGGTTGCTTTTGCCAAATTTACCGGTGTGTTTTTTCCGTTTTTTGAGGAAGGAAACGTGATGATGCAACTTGGCAGCCTGGAGATCACCACCGCGCAACTGTTGGCCATTGCCGTCATCGCTCTGCTCACATTCATCAACAGTCGAGGCATTGAAAACGGAAAATTGATCCAGCGCTTGTTTACGTCCGCCAAACTCATTGCATTGTTTACACTCATCATCGTCGGTATGTATTATGGTTTCCGGCACGACGTGTTCTCACAAAACATGGCCGATGCCTGGCACGCGAAACGCGACATAGCTGTATTCAAAGACTCAACGCTCGTTTCGCAAATCAGCGAGAACCTCTCCGGACTCGCACTTGCCAGCGCCATTGGCGTGGCGATGATCGGTTCTTTATTCAGCAGCGACGCCTGGAACAATGTGACATTTATTGCCGGCGAAGTAGAAAACCCCAAACGCAACATTCCTCTTGGTTTGTTTCTGGGAGTGCTCATCGTAACTGTTATTTACGTGTTGGCCAATGTGGCTTACCTTTGCCTGTTGCCTTTGCAGGGAAGTGCCGATCCCTCGGCTGGAGTGGAACAGCAAGGTATTATGTATGCACAATACGACAGGGTAGGAGCAGCGGCTTTATCGACCATCTTTGGCGATGTTGCCAAATACCTCATGGCAGGACTTATCATGGTATCCACTTTTGGCTGCAATAACGGGTTGATCCTTTCCGGTTCCAGGCTGTTCCAGTCGATGGCAAAAGACGGCTTGTTTTTCAAAAGTGCCGGAACACTTAACAAATACCAGGTTCCAGCAAAGGCTTTACTTTTTCAGGCTGTGTGGGCCTCCGTGCTTTGCCTGAGTGGTTCGTACAACGATCTGCTTGATTATTGCACATTTTCGTCGCTGGTGTTTTACATTGTTACCATCGCAGGTCTGTTCATACTCCGTCGCAAAATGCCCGATGCCGAGCGGCCGTACAAGGCTTTTGGCTACCCGCTGATACCCGCTTTGTACATTCTCATCACCGCATTGATCTGCATCGACCTGTTGATTTGTAAAACCTTCAATACAGGCATGGGCCTGTTGATCATGGCTTTGGGTGTTCCGGTTTATTTTTTATTCAAACGAAACAAAGATGTTCATCGGCAGGCTTAAGCATTGGCTCGCAGGCGTACTATACTTCAATAAACAAGAGCGAAACGGGATATTTCTACTCTGCCTGATCCTGGCGGTGCTTGTATTGCTGCGCCTGTGTTTATATTATTTTTACAATGGTCGCCTTCCGGCAGAACAGTTGATTATTGCCCCTGAACATGCTCCGAAAGAGCAGGCTGAAACCAAAAGCCTGCGCGTGCCTCATAACTTACCGGACCGCGGTCATCACAGTCACAAGTTTGTATTTAATCCCAATACAGTGTCGGTAGAAGATGCCATGCTGTTAGGCTTTTCAAAAAAGCAAAGTGCCATATTGCTTAATTTCAGGAAAAAAGGAGGCAAGTTTTTTAAAGCCGAAGATTTGCAGAAACTTTATGGGATGACGCCCGCATTGTTTCAAAGCCTCGAGGCTTATGTGCTCATTCCAAAGCAACAAGTGGCCGTTCGCAGCGACAGTTTATTTCAGAAGCCTCGAACCGAACGCCAGCACTATTCACGCAGTTTGCTTGAACTCAATGCGGCCGATAGCCTTGCGATTGTGTACCTGAAAGGCATCGGGCCGGGTTACACCAGGCGAATCCTTAAATACCGCAACCTCCTCGGTGGTTTTCATGCGGTTGAACAGCTCAGGGAAATATATGGAATGAACGATAGCATCTATTCTGTTTTGGCATCGCAAATACACATCGATAAAACACTGCTAACAAAAATTCCGGTCAATGTGGTTGATCTTGCAACCCTTCGCCGGCATCCGTACCTCACCTTCCAGGCCGCACAGGCCATCGTCAATTACCGTAGCAAACACGGACGCTTATCGGAAGCCGATGTGGTGTCGTTGGGCATAATTCCTGCTGAACGCCTGAGTCTGCTGCTGCCTTACCTCGAATACTAAGCGTACGCTCAACTGTGCTCTATCGTGTAGAGCGTATCGGAGATCCGTTTGGCAAGTGGTGGATCGCATGTTTCAAAATAAAAGAAGGCTTCGTGCAGCCGCGCGGCCTGTTTCTGGATCCAATCTCTCGCCCAATAGTAGCGTGAATCGTTGTAACACCCGTAAGCCATATTCACGAAGTTCCGGAAACCCTGCTCCTGAACATTCAGGTTCCAATACGACAGGAGATCTTCTTCGTATAAAAACACATGCAAGTCATCGAGGATAGAAAGGCGACAGGTATATTGATTGATAACCAGTTGCCACCAATCGAGAAAAAAGGCACGAATCAGGCGTTGCTCATCTTCCGGCCAATTGCGCCACCCCGCATAGTTCAGTTTATCAAGAATGAGGGAGAGTTCCATGCCGTGTCCTCCGGAAACATAAACTTCCAACAGGCGCGGCAGGTAATATTTGAAGTCTTGGATGGTGCCCCAGGTAGTCATGGCCTTGAACACATAGCGGTCGAGCTCGGCACTTCCCAATTGCATCAAGGGTTTGGAACGCAGCAGGCTCAGGTGTTCGTCTGCAACGCAACAAGGGCAACCCTGCATGCCTGCGGGAAAGGGATAAGAGCCAAATAATCGGTAGAGCTCTTCTGCGGGCGTTTTTGCTGTGCCATCCATCAGAAAATGAAGATAGTTATTTTGCCTGAAAGACGGCATGGCGCGCCCTTGGGCGGGTGCGATAATACTTGGTACATTCTCGTTAAAACTGTATTTTTACGCGTATGTACAGGCTCCTGGCCTTTTTTTGGAAATACAACCTGCCCCGTTGGTCGATCTTACTGATTGATCTTATTGTATGTGCATTTTCGCTGACGCTTGCTTTTTTTCTCCGTTTCAATTTTAAATCCATTCCGCCCGAGGACTTAAGGAACCTGCCTTATGACTATGCGTTAGTGGTAGCGGTCCGCCTGATCTCGTTTGTGATCTCGAAAACCTATAAGGGTGTTGTGCGTTACACCGGCTCAGGCGATGCGATGCGGATCTTCAAGGTAGTTCTTGTAGGCAGTTTCTCCATTTTTGTGGTAAATATGATCACGCTTTACGTGTGGGGCTATTTCATTATTCCTACAGCAATTATAGTGATCGATGCCCTGGTAACGCTGTTCCTGATGATCAGTTCGAGGCTCGCCGTTAAAGCAGTGTATTTCGAAAATAAAAATCCGGAAAAAGAAAAGATACAGGTTATTATATACGGTGCCGGCGAATCAGGAATTATTACCAAGCGCACGCTCGACCGCGATGCGGCGATCCGTTACAAAGTTGTTGGTTTTATTGACGACGACGAAAAGAAAAAGGGGCGTAGCCTTGAAGGTGTTTTTGTATATCCGGCCGCTAAACTGGGCGACCTTATCCGCGATAACCAAGTAGATTCTGTGATCATCAGCATACAAAACCTGACACCATCGAAAAAGAACGAGATCATCGACGATTGCCTGCAATATGGCGTGAGGGTGCTGAATGTACCGCCGGTTGCCAAATGGATCAACGGCGAACTGAGCTTCAACCAGATCAAAAGCATCAACATCGAGGAACTGTTAGAGCGCGATCCCATTAAACTCGATAATCAACGCATCAACGAAGAGCTGAACCACAAAACCATTCTTATTACTGGTGCTGCAGGATCCATAGGGAGTGAGCTGGCCCGGCAGTGCGCGCGCTACAATCCGGCAATGCTGATCCTTCTCGACCAGGCCGAAACACCCTTGCACGACCTGGAGCTCGAGTTTGCCGAAAAAGCAATTGCGAGCCGTTACGAAGTGGTGATCGCCGACATCCGTAACAAAGAGCGCATGCGTAACGTGTTTCAAACCTTCAAACCCGATCTTGTTTTTCATGCTGCCGCCTACAAACACGTGCCGATGATGGAAAACAACCCATCGGAATCCATTTATACCAATATTCTCGGTACCCGCATTGTAGCCGATCTGGCTGTAGAGTTTAAGGTGAGTAAGTTTGTGATGATCTCGACCGACAAGGCTGTAAATCCCACTAACGTGATGGGAGCGTCCAAACGCATTGCCGAGATCTACATCCAGAGCCTTGGGAAACAATCGGCAACAAAATTCATCACCACGCGTTTTGGCAATGTGCTTGGCTCCAATGGCTCGGTGATACCACGGTTCAAAAAACAGATCGAGCAGGGTGGACCGGTAACGATCACACATCCAGATATCACACGCTTTTTCATGACGATCCCGGAGTCTTGCCAGTTGGTATTGGAAGCCGGTTGCATGGGGAATGGCGGCGAAATATTTTTATTCGATATGGGAAAATCGGTGAAGATCGTGGACCTTGCCCGTAAGATGATCCGCCTCTCTGGTCTCAAAGAAGATACCGATATTAAAATAACCTACACCGGGTTACGCCCTGGCGAAAAACTATATGAAGAATTGTTGGCAAGCTCTGAAAACTCACTGCCGACCCATCACCGCCAGATCCTCGTTGGAAAAGTGCGTGAATATGAATTCGATGAAGTGAAGCAATTTATCACTGAACTCATCCAACTGTTTGCTACCCAGAACAATGAGCGTATTGTTGCGAAAATGAAAGACATCGTTCCGGAATTTCTGAGTAACAATTCTGTTTTCGAAAACCTCGACAAAGATTAATCTGCCAATTGCTCTATGATGATGAAAAAGCTCCTGATCCTTCTGTTTATTTCTCACCTGGTGTCAGCCCAGAAAAAACAAACTGTCGCCCGGGAGACCAACCAGCCCAAATTGGTTGTTGGTATTGTGGTCGATCAGATGCGGCACGATTACATCTACCGGTATTGGAATAAATTCGGGAATGGCGGTTTCAAAAAACTCGTGAATAACGGATATTTTTTCAGGAATGCACACTATAATTATGTACCAACCTATACAGGTCCTGGTCACGCCTCTATATACACGGGCACAAGCCCGGCTACGCACGGCATTATTGCCAACGATTGGTATTCGAAAGAAACCGGGCAACTGATGTATTGCACCGACGATAAGACGGCAAAGCCGGTGGGAACAGAAAGTAAAGCCGGTCAGATGTCGCCTAAAAATATGCTCGTAACCACCATTGGCGACGAACTGAAGCTCGCAACCGGCCAAAGGGCCAAGGTTTTTGGTGTTTCGCTGAAAGACCGTAGTTCCATTTTGCCGGCTGGTCATAGTGCCAACGCTGCTTTTTGGTTCGACGGGAGCATCGGTAAATTTATTTCCAGTTCGCACTACCTGAACCAACTTCCTGCCTGGCTGCAGGAGTTCAACAACCGTCAACTTGCCCGCGAATACCTGCTCAACGGATGGAATACCTTGTATCCGATCGCCACCTACGTTGAAAGCATTGCCGACAAGAACAATTACGAGAAAGCCCCGAACAAAAAAGACAGCGCCGTTTTTCCGTATGAATACAGCCAGCAATTGGCAAAAAACGACTACGAAATCCTCAAATCCACGCCGTATGGTAACACCATTACCAAAGACCTCGCCATCGCGTGCCTGAAGGCGGAACAACTCGGTAAGGGAGCGCAAACCGATATGCTTTGCATCAGCTTTTCATCGACAGATTATGTGGGCCATTATTACGGACCACGAAGTGTGGAAGTGGAAGATGTTTACCTGCGCCTCGATAAAGACCTTGAAGACTTACTGAAAACCCTTGAAGAAACCGTCGGTACCGGAAATTACCTGGTGTTTCTTACTGCGGATCATGGTGCCTGCGATGTGCCGTCGCATTTGCTCGACCTGAAAATCCCCGGTGGTTATGTGAATGAAAGCGATTTGCAGAAATCGCTCAAAACCTATTGCCAGGGTAAGTTTGGCGACAGTCTCATCCTGGCGGTCGAAAACCAGCAGGTATTTTTGAATGAAAGTAAGATGGCTGCATTAAAACTTGATAAAGCGGCTATTGAGCATCAGTTGGCCGACTACCTGCTTGGTGTGAAAGGCGTAGCAGAGGCTTATCCCTCAGACGTGTTGAAGTACGAGGGCTTTCCGGATAACTCTTTCAAATACCTTATCCAAAAGGGCTATAACCATGTAAGGAGCGGGAACGTGGCGTTTGCATACAATCCTGCCTGGATGGAATACATGAGCAAGGGCACGACGCATGGCGCTTCTTATAGCTATGATACCCACGTGCCGGTTATTTTTTATGGCGCCGGCATTCCAAAAGGAAGTTCGGTGAAAAAGGTACATGTGGTGGACATTGCACCAACGGTATCGATGCTGCTGAATATGTCTTTTCCTAATGGTACCAGCGGAAAGCCTTTGGAAGAACTCTTCACTAAATAATAGCAATGATGCCCGACGGAGTAGCTGCAAATACAAGACAAGGCGGGCGCCGGGCACGGGTTATTGTTTCCGTTATCAATGATTTATCGACCGACCAGCGTGTGGCACGTAGCTGCCAGGTACTTACCGAACTGGGTTATGAAGTGTTGCTGGTGGGCCGCCGGCAAAAGCACTCGCAGCCGCTGGCACCAAGGCCTTATGCCTGCAAGCGCATGAAATTAGTGTTCGAACAGGGACCACAGTTCTATTTCTTTTTCAATTTGCGTCTCTTGCTTTTTTTGCTGTTTCGCCGGGCAGATCTATTACTCGCCAACGACCTGGATACCCTGGGTCCGAATTTCCTGGTATCGAGGCTAAAACGCATACCCTTGATTTATGATAGCCACGAGATTTTTTGCGAAGTGCCTGAACTGCAAGCCAATCCCACCAAAAAGCGAATGTGGGAGTGGCTCGAACAAAAACTGGTGCCGCGCTTATCCAAAGCCATCACAGTTAACGATAGCATTGCCAGCTATTTCAATAAAAAATACGGCATTCCCTTTGTTGCGGTACGGAATATTCCAGATTACCACACGCCGACAACCCCAAAAAGCCGTGGCGAACTGTCGCTGCCAGAAGATCGCAAACTCATCATCCTGCAAGGCGCAGGCATCAATGTACAGCGTGGAGCAGAAGAGTTACTCGATGCATTCCGTTACCTTGGGCCTGCCTATATGTTGCTTATTATAGGCAGTGGCGATGTGATCGGGCAGTTAAAGGCCAACGCCTTGCAACATGGCCTTGAGCGCCGGGTAATGTTCCTTGATAAAATGCCCGCTTCTGAACTCCGGCAATACACGATGCTTGCGGATCTGGGTGTAACTATCGATAAAGACACGAACCTGAATTATCATTTTAGCCTGCCAAACAAGATCTTCGATTATATCCATGCCGGCATTCCGGTGTTGGCCTCGCGCCTACCGGAGATCGAAAAGCTGGTTACGGGCTACGGAATTGGCACATTTATTGAAAATCACGATCCGGAGCACATTGCCCTGCAAATTGAAACTTTTCTGCAATCGGAAGAATACGCTGCGTGCCGGAGCCGCACCCGCCAGGCAGCAGCCGAAAATAATTGGTTGCAGGAAAAACAAAAATTAATGGCCGTATTTCGTGAACTGGGTCTGTTATAGTCTTCTGTTATATGGCTTGATGGTTATGGCAACCACTCAGGCACAGCCCACATTTTCCTCCATCGACACCTTGCTTGTGAAAAATTTTGAAGCTGTCGATGCCCGCGATTCCGTTTACTACCTGTCTCTGCTTCATGTGAAGAAAATAATTCCGGCGAAAGGTGTCAAAAACCATACGGATTCACTGAAATACCTCAAACCCTTTTTTGACCGTTTTTCTGAAATGGTCGCAGAATTGCAGGATCTCGCCGGCAGCACGGAAGTGGAAGTGAAATACGAAAGCTATACATCCGGAAACACGCCCGAATACAATGCCAGGTTAAACGGCAAGTTACTTCTGCAGGTAACATTACTCATCAACAATACTTTTACCGTTAACGTACCGATGGTGATCGTGGCCCAAAACGGCATCTACACCATCGAATATCCGATGATGGTGATGTTTGCTGATTGAGAATAACAGTTTGGACTTACATGACCTGGGCGTCTCCCGGGATCATTTACGTTCGCCGATTTGTTGCCGCCACATGGCGTAGTACAAGCCTTTTTTCTCAAGCAGATCGTCGTGTTTGCCTTGTTCGATGATATGGCCTTTCTCGAGCACATAGATCTTATCGGCATGCATGATCGTGGACAGGCGGTGGGCAATGAGTACTGTAATCTGGTTTTGTTTCGAAGAAATGTCGCGGATGGTTTTCGTGATTTCTTCTTCCGTGATCGAGTCGAGGGCCGAAGTCGCTTCGTCGAAGATCAGCAGGTTAGGATTACGGAGTAAAGCCCTCGCAATAGACAGTCGTTGCTTTTCGCCGCCACTCAGTTTAATGCCGCCTTCGCCAATGGTTGTGTAGATGCCGTCGGCCGCGCGGCTCAGCAAACTGTTGCAAGCCGCTTTGGTAAGCACACCGATGACTTCTTCGTCGGTAGCATCCGGTTTTGTGAAAAGCAGATTGTCTTTGATGGTGCCGCTAAACAGCTGCGAATCCTGGGATACAAGCCCTAGCTGGCGGCGTAGCTCCGTGAGGTCGATGTCGGTCGATTCGATGTTGTTGTACAGCACTTTCCCTTCGTTCGGCTTATACAAACCCAGAAGCAATTTCACCAATGTGGTTTTGCCGCTTCCGCTTGGTCCTACAAAAGCAACGGTTTCGCCACTGTTGATGTGGATGTTGATATTCTGGACAGCATAGCCGTTCTTTTCATTATGCCCAAACGAGACGTTCTCATAATGCACATCTTTTATTTCTCCCAGCCTCGACGGCGATACCGGTATTTCTTCCGACGGCGATGTGATCAGTTTTTCGAAATTATCCATGCTCACTTTCGTTTCGTTGTACACCGCAATCATATTGCCCAATTCCTGCAACGGATTGAAAATGAAGAACGAGAAAAACATCAGTGTGATGAGATCGCCTACTTTAATAATGCCATTGAATACAAAGCAATAGAGCGTGAAGATAAGCGCGCTGCGTACCAGGTGCACGGTGGTTCCCTGGATAAAGCTGAGGGAGCGTATAAAACGCACTTTTTTCAGTTCGAGCCCCAATATTTTAAGCGTGGTGGCATTCAGCCGTTTCTCTTCCTGTTCGATCAGGCCGAGGCTTTTCACCAATTCAATGTTTCGGAGCGATTCGGTAGTAGCGCCGGCAAGGGCTGTAGTTTCGCCCAGTATCTCTTTCGATATCTTTTTGATCTTTTTGCCTAAAAAGGAACTGACCGCAGCAATGATCGGAACGGTGCATAGGTACAGTGGGCCCAGCAGCCAGTGAATATTGATGGCATATACGAAAACAAACACAATGCCGACGATGGATTGAAAAACAAGCGAAATAAAGAGGTTCACAAATTTTTCGGTATCCGACTTTACTTTTTGGAGTTTGCCAAGTGTTTCGCCGCTGCGTTGGTCCTCGAAATCCTTATACGGTAGCGACAGCGCTTTTTTAATGCCATCCGTGTACATGCGTGCGCCGGTGCGCTGAATGATGATATTGGTGAAATAATCCTGGAAATTTTTGGCAACGCGGGAGAGCAGGGCAGCACCAATGGAAAGGCCGATGAATACGATCAGGTTGCTCATGAATTCGTTTTGTGTGGCACCAATACGCCAATACCAGGTGCTACCCGGCTCATCATGTGCCGCACTGAATTTGTTAATGAGTTTTCCGGTAATGATCGAGTCGCACAGAGAAAAACATTGATTGATGGTCGCGAGAACCAGGGCTAAAAACAGAAGATTTTTGTACTCTTTGATATAAGTATAGAGAATTTTCATAGAAACGGGCAAAAATGGAATAATGTGGAAAAACACCAAAATTACGCTTATTGTTTAAGATAACGAATTAATAATGGGCGGTGAATAACTATGTTGCCGTGGCAGGTTAAGCTACCGGGCAAAGCCTTACATTTATGCCCGATGAGTTTTGGAATCTGTTCCCTAAGTATCGTTCCCTGCCGCAGAGAGCCTGCCAGCGCCAGCGAAATGGTTACACAGTTGCTATTTGGCGAAACCTACGAGGTCGTCGAAGAACGGGAAGACTGGATTTCCATCGTTACATCATACGACCGTTATCCGTGCTGGATCAGCGCGAAGCAACACACGGCTCTGGCAGACCAGCCTCCGGAAATCCAGCAGGCCGGTATGCTTAGTTCAGAGCTGATTCAGGTAATTTCCAACCGGGATACGCAGGCTGTATTTCCGCTCACCATCGGCGCCGTTTTGCCAGGCTTTACTAACCATGTCTGCCACCTGGGTGAAATCAGTTTTCTGTTTGAAGGACATGTGACGGATGCAGCGATCCGTAAGCCTGTAAAAGACCTGATTGATACAGCTTACCTGTTTTTGAATGCACCATATTTATGGGGCGGCCGCAGCCCTTTTGGGATCGATTGCTCGGGTTTTGTGCAATTGGTGTATAAACTCAATGGCTATCAACTCCCGCGGGATGCAAGCCAGCAAGTGGAACTCGGCATGCCGCTTAGCTTCGTGGAAGAAGCCGAAGCCGGCGACCTGGCGTTTTTTGATAATGAGCAGGGAAGTATCGTGCATGTGGGTATTGTACTTGATAATCAGCGGATTATCCATGCCAGCGGAAGTGTTCGTGTCGATCGTTTCGACCATTACGGTATTTTTCATTCAGATACCAAAAAGTACTCGCACATGCTTCGGGTCATCAAAAAGATCATTTAATTTTATTACTTTTGTCGCAAATTTAACACACGCAAATTTTTACAACACACATGAAAGATATCTTCGAAAAGATCAAGCAAAACATGGGGCCAATCGGTGAGCACTCCAAGGAGTCGCACGGTTACTTTACATTCCCTAAACTGGAGGGCGATGTGGGGCCGCACATGAAATTCAGGGGTAAGGAGCTGCTTAACTGGAGCTTAAACAATTACCTCGGACTGGCCAACCATCCGGAAGTACGCCAGGCCGACGCCGAGGGCGCTGCTAAATTTGGTCTTGCCCTGCCAATGGGCGCGCGGATGATGAGCGGTAACTCCGATTTGCATGAAGAACTTGAAAAAGGCTTATCGAAACTGGTTCAGAAAGAAGATACCATTTTATGTAATTTCGGCTACCAGGCCATGGTATCGGCCATCGATTCGCTTGTGGACAGGCGTGATGTTATTGTTTACGACGCCGAAAGCCATGCCTGCATTCTCGATGGTGTTCGCCTGCACATGGGCAAGCGTTTTGTGTTTAAACACAACGATATCGAAGATTGCGAAAAGCAATTGGAACGTGCCAAAAAATTGGTTGAAACCACCGGTGGCGGCATTCTCGTTATCACAGAAGGTGTGTTTGGCATGCGCGGCACCCAGGGTAAATTGAAAGAAATTGTGGAGCTGAAAAAGAAATACAATTTCAGGCTTTTTGTTGACGATGCGCATGGTATCGGTACAATGGGGCCTAACGGTGGCGGTACAGGCGAGCAGCAGGGCTGCCAGGATGGAGTCGATGTTTACTTCGGTACATTTGCCAAATCGTTTGCTTTGATTGGCGGATTTATCAGCTCTACGAAAGAAATCATCACCTACCTTCGCTACAACATGCGTTCGCAGATCTTTGCGAAATCATTGCCGATGCCTCTCGTTTACGGCCTTCTTAAGCGCCTTGAATTGTTGAATAAACATCCTGAATACCGCACAAAATTATGGGAAACGGCTAACGCTTTGCAAAAAGGCCTGGTAGATGCCGGTTTTGATATCGGTATTACCAATACAATGGTAACGCCAGTTTATATGCGTGGTTCTATTCCTGAAGCCACAAACATGGTTATCGACCTGCGCGAGAATTTCGGTATTTTTTGCTCGATGGTCGTTTACCCGGTAATTCCAAAAGGAATGATCATTCTGCGCCTCATCCCGACAGCAACACACTCGCTCGAAGATGTGAAATATACAGTGGAGAGCTTCTCTAAGATCAAGGATAAACTGTATGGTGGCGAGTACGCTGCCGACAAGATCCGGGAAGGTTTTTCGCAGGCATTATAGTTTGCAGTAAGCCCGTTCCCTGCAGGATCATGCATTCTTACGTTAACATTCATACACACCACGCATCAGCAGATCGTGGTGTGTTTGTGTTTAATAACCGCTTTGGCTACGATCCGGCTTATTCCCTTATGTCTTGGTTCTCCATTGGCATTCATCCCTGGGATGCAGGCCGTATTGAGCTGGATGTTGAAACCGAACTTGCTACCTGGCTTCAGCATCCCAATTGTTTTGGGGTAGGCGAATGTGGCCTCGACAAGCTCCGTGGTCCGGAAATGACATTGCAACAACAGATATTTGATACCCAGTTGACGTTAGCACGGACTTATCATAAGCCGGTGATCATCCATTGCGTCAAAGCCTTTAACGAGTTGTTGGAGATCGCCAAACCTTATCTTGGCAATGTGCCGCTTATTGTGCACGGCTTTCATAAATCGGAACAACTGGCAACCCAACTGGCGGCCAAAGGCTTTTATATATCCCTGAGCCCGGCCCTGGTTTTGCAGGCGCGGTTTGACGTGGCCTGCATTCCGCCCGGACAGCTATTCCTGGAAACAGATATGTCCCAGGAACCCATTGCTGCTATCTATGAAGCAGCAGCCCTGCGCCTTGGGATGAGCACCGAAGCACTGGCCCACCAAATAAATCTTAATTTTGAACGATTGAAACCCAAAAACTAAACATGGAAGATAAACATTGGATGCAACGCACACGCCTGTTGGTGGGAGACACCGGGCTGGACATTCTTCAAAACGCACATGTGCTCGTTGTAGGACTCGGAGGTGTAGGGTCTTACGCTGCTGAAGCACTTTGCCGTGCGGGCATAGGCACAATGACGATTGTTGACGGCGATGTGGTGGATCCCACCAACCGCAACCGCCAGCTGCAGGCCCTGGCTACCACGCAGGGGCAGAGCAAGGCACGTCTTATGGAAGACCGCTTATTGCAAATAAACCCGGCAGTGAAGCTACAGGTGGTGGCCGAATTTCAGGATCCGGAAAAAATGCTGATCCTGTTACAGGAAAAAAAGTTTGATTATGTGATCGATGCGATCGATAGCATTACGCCAAAAATAAACCTTATTAAATCCTGCCTGGCACAAAAAATTCCGATTGTATCGTCGATGGGGGCAGGCGGCAAAATGGATCCGACTCAGTTGCGGGTGGTCGATATTTCGAAGACTCATCATTGTCCCATGGCTTATTATATGCGCAAGCGCCTGAGGCGTGAGGGTATTAAAAAAGGCCTGAAAGCGGTGTTTTCGACCGAATTACCCCTGCGCGACAGTATCATGAAAACAGACGGGTCTAATTTTAAAAAATCGGCTTACGGAACGATTTCCTATATTCCGGCCGTATTTGGCATGACCTGCGCCTCAGTGGTGATCCGCGATTTGGTGGACTGGAAAGAGGTGAAATCCTGAATTTAAGAATCCATTATTAACACAGTTGTTCTGTATAACAATTTTAACGAAATTTTTGTTTTTGCATGAATTTATCGTTAGGTTTGCATGATAAGCAGTTTATTGAAACTATCAATTACTATCAAAACAAATGAAGACATCATTACTTAGTGCCGCGCTTATATCGCTCGTTGCCAGTGCCGGTATGGCGCAGAGTCCTAAAATCAGCCCTTGTGAAACATACCATACACAGGAAGATTACATCAGGACCATTCCGGGATATAAGCAAAAGCTGGACGCCGTGATGGCGAAAACAGCACAGGAATTTCATGCTTACAAGGATGCGATGGCCGCACAGAAAACCAATACGGTAACGGCAGCCTACACGTTTACCATCCCTGTGGTATTCCATATCCTGCACACCAATGGTCCGGAAAACATTTCCGATGCAGCGTGTATCGCAGCGCTCGACCAGGTAAACAAAGATTATGGCCGTTTAGGTTCTGATATTTCATCGATCGATCCGCTTTACGAGCCGCTTTATGTTGACTCGAAAATGAAATTCGTCCTGGCAAAGAAAGATCCTTCAGGCAATTGCACCAGCGGTATTGTTCACCACTACGATGTGAACACGCAGTGGAAACAAAGCAATATTTACAATTACATTTACAGCACAGTAGGCACCTATAATTGGTCGCCATCGCGTTACCTGAACATTTACATTGTTGACAATATCATTCCTTCGGGGTCAGTACTCGGCGGTGGAACTATTGTTGGTTACACGCATCTTCCGGGAACAGCCCCTAATGTTGGTTCCGATGCCATCGTTTACAACCGCAGCTTCCTTGGTGGGTTACAGGCGCGTTCGCTTAGCCACGAGATCGGTCACTGGTTTGGGTTGAGCCACACATTTGGCGGAACAAACGATGCTGGTGTGGTTTGTGGTAACGACGATATTTATGATACACCGGCTACTGCTGGTTTTTATTCGACTTGTCCACTTCCTTACACAGCCCTCAATGACTCCTGCGATCCGGGTCACCGTCCGAACATGAATAATATCATGGATTACTCCGGCTGCCCGATGATGTTTACACAGGGACAAACCGATAAAATGCGCTTTACTGCTCAAAACGCGACGGCAGACAGAAATCGATTGGTGGATACTTCTAACCTGGTGTTTACCGGTATTTTGAGTATGACCATGACTGTTGTAACAAATAGTGTGACTGGCATTAATGACACCACCCGCACGTATGCGCCAGCTCCGGCTTCTGTTTGTGCTCCTGTGGCAGATTTTTACGCTACCAAAGCGATGGCTTGCCAAAATCAGGTGGTGACTTTCAATAGCACTTCTTTCAACAACACCAGCGGCTTAACCTATTCATGGGCTTTTGAAGGCGGTGCTCCGGCAACCTCTACGCTGGCAACCCCATCTGTAACTTATACCCAGGCCGGTGCGTTTTCAACCACGCTTACCATTACCAATTCTGCTGGTACCAGTACAAAAGTACGTTCGGCTTTCCCTAACATTTCATGGCACCCTGACCAGATTAGTTTTCCGGCAAAAGAAGGTTTCGAGAACGCCGCCGGAAATACATTGCCAAATGGCTGGAGGGCGATTAATCCCGATTACTTAACGGTAACCTGGCAAGTGGCTAATTACGGTTCAAACTCTTCGAAATGCATGGTATTACCGAATGCCAACGAGGGTAGCACCATGTTTACCGGAGGTAATGTAGATATGCTCGTTACGCCAATTTACAACCTGAGCAATACATCGAATTTGTCGCTTTCTTTCGACTATTCTTATGCCAGAAAAACAGGTTCCAGCGGCGATGTGTTTAAAGTAGAGTACACAACCGATTGCGGTGGCAACTGGAATTCCCTCAGCGGAACGCCCACATCAACCGTCCTGGCTAATAATACCGGAAGTGTAGTCAATGCCCCATACATTCCATACGATCAATCGAAATGGAAAACCCACACTTACATCTCATCGGCTTTAACGCAGGTGACCAACAAACCGGATGTGCAATTCCGTTTTGTCTTCACGAATAACGCCAGTGGATCGGCTCAAAACCTGTACATCGATAATTTCAATATTTCAGGTACTGTAGGTCTCGAAGAATTGGCGAACACGATCGGGTTGAACATTTACCCGAACCCAACGTCTTCCAGCTCTACCCTCGAGTTTACCTCGCCGCTTGATTCGAAGGCTGCCGTTCGGGTATTTGACGTAACCGGCCGCATTGTAGAAGAGGCTTCATTTACAGCGGCAGCAGGTATTACAAGCAAATACGAAGTAAATAAACAAGCATCTTTGAAATCAGGTATCTACTTTATCACATTAGACCTGAACAACCAGAAAGTAACCAGGAAACTGGTGATCGAATAGATCTTCGTACAAGCTGATTTTTTACCCAGAAAAAGCTCTCCAAAAAAATGGAGAGCTTTTTTGCTTTTGGAAATAAAAAAATGTATATTTGTTAAGATAAATCCCCAATTTATTTATTTTTAATTTCATTACACATGAAACAAGTGTTACTTGCAGCTACAGCTGTGTGCATGCTGAATGCATCTGCCTATTCACAGAATAAGACCATGCCTTGCGGGTCTGATGAAGTGAGGGATTATTTGATGAAAACATTACCGGGGTACAAACAACAAGTAGAGGCGGTCGAAAAGCAAAATGCCATTGCCTTTCAGGATTATCTCGACCGGATGCCGGCGCAAAGAGTCGCTAATTCGGCCTTGCCAACATTTACAATCCCGGTTGTGTTTCACGTATTGCACACCAATGGCCCTGAAAACGTATCGGATGCAGCTTGTATCGCGGCCCTCGATAACGTAAACAAAGATTATGCGCGCCAAAAAGGAGATACTGTAAACATCGATCCGCTTTACGAACCACTGTACGTTAATTCGCGCATTAAATTCGTACTGGCAACCAAAGATCCTTATGGCAATTGCACAAACGGTATCATTCACCATTATGATGAAAATACCGTGTGGAACCAGGACAACATCTACAATTACAAATACTCGACGGTAGGTACCTATAACTGGTCGCCATCGCGCTACCTGAACGTGTACGTGGTAAAAACCATCGTGGGCGACATCCAGGCTGGTGTATCAGTTGGCGGTTATACGTATAAGCCGGGTACTGCGCCAAATGTGGGTTCCGATGCCATTGTACTTTCGCTAGGCCTTCTTTATGATCCGGCGTCCAAAGGCCTGAGTCATGAGATTGGTCACTGGCTGGGCCTTTCGCATACCTTCGACGGCAACGGTGGTTTTCGCAATGCGCAAAGCACGAATAACACCCCGCCATATAATATTGGTTTCAAATGTGGTAACGATGATATTGCCGATACGCCTAAAACGCCGGGCTTTTTGAGTATCTGCCCTTCGTACCTCACCATCAGCGATTCCTGCGATGCCGGTAAACGCCCGAATGTCCACAACATCATGGATTATGCCAGCTGCCCGATCATGTTTACCCAGGGGCAAACCGATAAAATGCGCTTTACGCTGGGTTCCAGCACAGCCAACCGTGATGCGCTCGTGAGCAACCGGAATCTCGCCAGGGTAGGGTACCTGATCGAAACATACACCGTAAATCCAACCAATACCAACGACACTACCTTTTCTTATACCGTGGCGCCAGCTACAACCTGTGGTCCTACAGCAGATTTTTATGCCAACCGTGCGAAATCATGTCAGGGACAAACGGTAGTTTACAACAGCACCTCGTTCAACAACACGGCTGGTTTATCCTACGCCTGGACGTTTGAAGGCGGAGCACCGGCTACATCCACGCTCGCTACCCCATCGGTAACTTACGCTATTCCGGGCAGCTATTCTACGACACTTACTGTAACCAATGCTGCAGGAACCAGTACCAAAGTGCGTAGTCCATTCATAACTACGGCTTGGCACAACGACCAGGTGTCTTACCCGACGTCTGAAGGCTTTGAGTCGTTTGCGGGTGCAGCACCAGCCAATTGGTCGGTGATAAACAAAAATTACGCAACATTATCCTGGGAGCAGGCCAATTTCGGTTCAAATTCGTCTAAATGTATAGTATTGCCGAATGCCAATTATGGCAGCAATGATAATCAGTACAGAAGAAGCAATGTGGATATTCTGGAGACGCCGAACTATAACCTGTCGAATGTGACAAACCTTTCCATGTCGTTCGACTATTCTTACGCACGTCGATACGGTTCTTCGGGTGATGCCTTCAGCGTAGAATACTCGCTCGATTGCGGCGGCAACTGGACGGCTCTTGGATCAACACCTTCTGTGACACAAATGTCGGCTAGTGGTGGCACCATAACTGCGCCTTATATCCCGCTCGATCAGTCGAAATGGGTAACAAAAGTTTACAGCTCGTCGGCGCTTGTTGGGGTAACCAATAAGCCGGATGTAAAATTCCGCTTTGTATTTACGAATACACCGGAGGGCGATGCGCAAAACCTGTACCTTGATAATTTCAACATCAGCGGTACCGTTGGTTTATCCGAACTGGCCAATACCATTGGGCTGAATATGTACCCGAACCCAACTCCAGGCTCTTCGGTAATCGAATTTACCTCTCCTTTGGATGGAAAAGCAATCATATCGGTATTCGATGTTACGGGAAGGATCGTGGAGAATGCGTCATTAACAACAGTTGCCGGTGTGTTGAGCAAGTACGAGATCAACCGCAATGGCATGCTTAAATCGGGTGTTTACTTTGTAAGCCTCGACCTCGACGGACAGAAAGTAACCAAAAAACTCATTGTAGAATAAGGTTTTCAACTGTTTTTACCAGGAAACGTCCCGCCGCCCGGCGGGACGTTTTTTGCTTAAAATGCCTTCGTGAAATCATTAAAACTGTATATTTGCGGCTCTCAAACGAGTAAACGATCAAAACCGCAGAAAACACATGAAATTCTTACGCTTTTATATTTTATACCGATTACAGATCATTATTGCCCTGGTTGTGTTGGGTGTGTTGGCGCACCTGTACCTGGATCCGGTAACGGCCTGGATCTGCTACATTCTGGCATTTTTTTCCCTGCTGCTTTATTTCATGATCGGCACCATGCGCCTGGTACAAGAGGCCGTGCAGGAAGGTGATGTGGACAAAGCCATGGAGTACATGAACAAGATCAAGTTTCCACGTTTGCTGTTCAAACCCGTTCGGTCGGGCTATTATGTGTTGCAAAGCAACCTGTCGATGGCCACCAACGACCTCGACAAAGCAGAGTCTAACATTCGCAAGAGCCTTAAGATCAAATCGAAAATTGCCGGCGACATGGAAGGCTCAAACCTTATGCAGCTGGGCTTTATCGAGTTGAAAAAAGGTAACACCAAACAGGCGCGCCTTCACCTGTTAGAAGCTGTTAAAGTTGGCATTCCCGACAAAGACAGCATGGCCGCAGCGTATTTACAGCTGTGCAATATCGAAGCACAACGCATGCAGTACAAAATTGCCAAGCAGTATTTTAAAAAAGCCAAAGAGCAGAAGCCTAAAGCCGAAGAGATTGTGAGTCAGCTCAAGGCCATGGAAAAGCAAATTGCCCGCATGCCGGGTTAAGACATGAAAAGCTGAACGGTAGTTCAGCTTTTTTTCTGGGAAATAGATGTGATATCGTAAAGATCAGGAGGGCGTCTTGCCTGGCTTCGAGAGCCTCAGCCGGCAAACAACAGCCTCGGCAGCAAATAAAAAGGATTCTGCTGCAATCTTTGCTGGCTTCGAGAGCCTCAGCCGGCAAACAACAGCCTCGGCAGCAAATAAAAAGGATTCTGCTGCAATCTTTGCTGGCTTCGAGAGCCTCAGACAGCAAACAATAGCCTCAGCCAGCAAACAACAGCCTCAGCCAGCAAACAACAGCCAGCAGTGCTAAGCCAGGCCTTTTGGGTAACAAATAAAATACTTCGTTACTTTTTTGCTGAGCATTTTGATGTTGAGCTGATCGGATGCCTTGGCTACATCCATCAGCGAACCGTCATTGTACAGAATATTGATCTTGAATTGGGACGCATTGTAGGCGCTGTTGTTCACACTTTCAGTAAACACAAAATACTCGGCCTCTTTGCGTGTAAATTTGTATTTCTTCATCACCTTATCCAACCACATGCTCTTGTCGGCTTCGCTGAACTTTTTATTTTGCAGTTGGATCTTGAACAGGTGCCGCTCGATCATGTTGCGGCAGAGCAGCGACAGCACTTTATCCTCGTGGTTCATCCAGGTTTTGATGGAAGCCATGATGTCGTAATCATCGAGTAGGACAAACTGGCGCAGCAAGTCGGGATTGCTGATAAAATCTTTTTTCGAGTAATTGTGTTTGAGAAATAGCGACAGGGCAGGGGTGGCAAACAAATCAGCGCCGGCCAACGAAAGTTCTTTGGCCCGCTTTAGGATATTAACCAGCAGCTTTTCGGCGCTCAGCACGGTTTTGTGCAGGTACACCTGCCAGTACATCAGACGGCGGGCAATCAGGAATTTTTCGACGCTGTAAATACCCTTGGCCTCAATCACCAGGTTGCCATCTACCACGGTGAGCATTTTGATGATACGGTCGGTGCTAATCACGCCTTCCGACACGCCGGTGAAAAAACTGTCGCGCTTGAGGTAGTCGAGCCGGTCAACATCGAGCTGGCTCGACACCAACTGGTGAAGGAATTTTTTTGGATGTTCGTCTTTGAAGATGCGGATGGCCATGCTGAGCTTTCCCTTGAAAGATTTATTCAGCTCGTCCATAAGCATCGAGGAAATGTCTTCGTGGTGAATGCCTTTCACGATGGTATGTTCCAGGGCATGCGAGAACGGACCATGGCCCACGTCGTGCAATAAAATAGCGATCACAGCTGCGCGGCACTCCTCGTCGGTTATTTTTACGTTTTTCGATTTCAGCACTTGCAGGGCTTCCGTCATCAGGTGCATGGCGCCAATGGCATGGTGGAAACGGGTGTGCAGGGCGCCCGGGTAAACCAGGTTCGTAAGTCCCAGTTGCTTGATCCTTCTCAATCGCTGGAAAATCGGGTGATTAATGAGGTCATACACCAGCTCGTCTGGCAAGGTCACAAATCCGTAAATGGGATCGTTGATGATCTTTCGTTTGTTGGCAATCATAATTACAGATGCTAAAATACTCACTAATACGCGGAATGCTGCGTCTTGTTGGAAATTTAATGAACCTACAGCGTTAGCAACTATTTGCCAGGGTACACCGGCTTTTTTGCGTACAATTCCCCCAACAACAGCAATGCAGGTATCGTCCCCAAAAATAGGAGACCGTTTAGGTACAGGCGGTACGATCTTATCATAAAATCCTTATTTTTGTGCCTCACATACACCACTATGCCAAAAATATCAGCCAAGGCACATGACATGCCTTCCTCCCCGATCCGGAAACTTGTACCCTATGCGGAAGCCGCCAAAAAACAAGGAACTAAAATTTATCACCTCAATATCGGGCAGCCCGACATCGAAACGCCGGAATCGTTTTTAAATGCTGTTAAAACGGCTGATATCAAAGTGCTTGAATACAGCCATAGTGCAGGAAACGAGAGCTATCGCAAAAAACTCTGCGGCTATTACAAATCTTACAACATCCACATCGATCACACCGAGGTGATCATTACCTGTGGCGGTTCTGAAGCCATCGAAATTGCCATGATGACCTGCTTTAATGCAGGCGATGAAGTCATTATTCCCGAGCCCTTTTACGCCAATTACAATGGCTTTTCGCGTGCGGCCGACGTTACGGTTGTTCCGGTAACGAGCCATATCGAAAATGGTTTCGCCCTGCCGCCGATCAGTGATTTCGAGAAACTCATCACGCCGAAAACCAAAGGTATCATGATCTGCAACCCGGGCAACCCGACGGGTTACCTCTATACCAAAGAAGAACTGATGGCCCTGCGCGACCTGGTGAAGAAACACGACCTTTACCTGTTGAGCGACGAGGTGTACCGCGAGTTTTGCTACGACGGGAAAGACTACGTGTCGGTTATGCACCTCGACGGCATCGAAAACAATGTGATCCTGCTCGATTCCATCTCCAAACGCTACAGCGCTTGTGGTGCACGCATTGGCGCCATGATCACCAAAAACAAAGAAGTGATGGCAGCTGCCATGAAATTTGCCCAGGCACGCTTATCGCCACCGAGCTACGGACAAATTGGTGCAGAAGCGGCATTGGATACGCCGCAATCGTATTTTGATGCGGTAAAAACAGAATACATCTCGCGTCGCGATTTCCTGATCGAAGAACTTAATAAAATCGACGGCGTTTTTTGCCCAAAACCAAGCGGTGCGTTTTATTGCATTGCGCGCCTGCCCATCGATAACTCCGACGCATTTTGCCAGTGGCTGCTCGAATCGTTTTCGTTCGAAGGACAAACCGTGATGATGGCGCCGGCAACCGGTTTCTATTCCACGCCAGGTGCCGGATCAAACGAGGTACGTTTGGCTTACGTCCTGAACAAAGAAGACCTGAACAATGCCATACGCTGCCTGCGCGAAGCGCTGAAAGTGTATCCTGGCAAAACCAACTAATACCATGTAAAGCCTTTTATACGATCCCGGAAGCACATCCTTCCGGGATTGTTTGTTTTTACGGTTTTTGAAAAGGCCGCTAAGCCAAAGAATACAGTGTTGGGTGACAGGCTGGCGTTAGTTGGCATGCTTTGGCAGTGTTTTTCTGCGTGGTATGTTTTTGGAGGTTCTGTAAAAAAACGTGCCCATGAAGTCGTTTCCATTCAGAGAATTTCTTTCGGTGATTTTTTATCCCTTGTTGTTCCTGGCGCTCTGCTGGCTGGTGTTCCTGGCCGATTGGTACCTGAATCTTGATCTCTATCGCTTGGGTGTGAGTCCGCGCACAGTGTCGGGCCTTAAAGGCGTGTTGTTTGCACCGCTCATTCACGCCGATTGGAGCCACATATTGAACAATAGTTTGCCCGTCTTCGTGCTTTCGTCGATGATCTTTTATTTTTATAAGCCCATTGCCTGGCCGGTGATCCTCTGGACCTGGTTTATCAGTGGCCTGTGGCTTTGGGTTGGTGGGCGCAATAGCGCGGCCGTTACCAATTACCATTTCGGCGCCAGCACCCTGATCTATGCTTTTTCCACCTTTTTGTTTTTCAGCGGTGTGTTTCGAAAGCAGCGCCAGCTAATGGTTGTATCGGCCATTGTTGTGTTTTTGTACGGCAGCATTACCTGGGGCATCTTTCCGTTCGATGCCAAGATGTCGTGGGAAGGGCATCTGTTCGGCGCTATTTCCGGCGTGCTGGTGGCTTACAGTTACCGCCGCGAGGGGCCGCAGGCAGCAGTGTACCAATGGCCTGACCCCGAAGACGAACCCGATCTGGAAGGGGAATACCACAAACAACTGGAATACGAGCGCGAGTTGGAACGGCGCAAAGCAGAAGAACAGGCCGCTACCTCCCAGATCCATGTGGTCTATCACTATAAGCCCACAGACGACACAGAGCGCGGGCAACCCGAAAACTAAGACACCTCACCGGCCTGTTGCATAACGGATACTGTCCTGGCAATTTTTATGTGCAGGTCATCTATTTTAGTACTTTCGTGTCAGTTTAACGATTCAACATGAAACGCAACTTCATTCTTCTATTAGGAAGCCTCGTGGCGACCTGCCATGTTCAGGCGCAGAGCCATTTTATCAAAGACAGCCTCGATGCATACATTCAACGCGAAATGAAGCGCTGGAACCTGCCAGGATTGGCGCTTGCCGTTGTAAAAGACGGCAAAGTCGTGTCGATGAAAGGCTACGGCCTGGCAGATGTAGAACATAAAACAGCCTGCACGGAGAAAACAGTTTTTCAGATTGCCTCCAACTCGAAAGCATTTACCGGCACTTCGCTGGCCCTGCTCGAACATTACAAACGCCTTGCATTGAACGAGCCGGTAAAACGCTACCTGCCATATTTTTCGCTGCAAGAAGAATGGCGCGGCAAGCAGGCAACCATTGCCGACCTGTTGTGTCATCGCCTGGGTTATGCAACCTTTCAAACAGACCTGATCAATTGGGCCAGCACCAAGACACGCCGCGAACTGATCGAGAATATGGCCAACGTGACACTGGCGCATGGCTTCCGCGAAACATTCGGCTATTGCAATGTGGGTTACCTGGCAGCCGGCGAAATTGTAAAGGCCGCGTCTGATACAACCTGGGACGATTACATCCGCTACCATTATTTCCAGCCGCTGGAAATGACCCAAAGCCAGACCACGTACCAGGCGTTGATGAATACACCGAAAGAACACCTGTCGCGCGCCTACACGCTGGTGAATGGAAAGATCGAGGAACTGGTTCCTGCCAATGTGGATAACCTGGCACCGGCGGCAGGTATTTCGTCGAGTGTTTCCGACCTTAGCCATTGGTTGCTGATGCAATTGCAGCATGGCATGTACGCCGGTAAGCAAGTGATCCCGGAAGCCGTGATCGACCGCACCCGCGAATCGTTTTTTATTGACGAGCCGCAAAGCCGGCCCGGAAGCAATTTCAATACCTATGGCTTGGGCTGGTTTCTGAAAGATGCCTACGGCAAAAAAGTCGTGACGCACGATGGCGGCGCCAATGGGTTTTTAAGCAAAACGGTGCTGATACCTGAGCAACAGGCCGGTTTCGTGATCCTGACCAACAGCGACGCACAGTATTTTTACGAAGCGCTGGGCAAGGTGCTTACCGACGATTTGCTGGGCAGACCTTACACCGACTACAGCCGCTTGTATTATTCGTATTTTCAGAAAAACCGGCAAGAAGAACAGGCCTCGATCGACGCGTTGGAGAACAGTGCAAAGCGCTATAAGGCGGCTAAAGACGCTTACACGAAGCTGGCAGGCCTCTACACAAATCCGGTATATGGGCAGATTGCCGTGGAAGCCAAAGAGCGGGAGGCCGAAGTGAGTTTTCAGTTTCACCCGCAGTACAAAGGGCGTTTGCGCCTGATATCGGATAGCACGGCGCTGATCGACTACAATGATCCCACGCTCGGCACCCATGAAGTGCATTATACGGCCAGCAGTCTGGACATAAAAGTGAGTGACTTTCTGGACATGGATATATACCCGTTTACAAAAATTGGCAGTGTTTTTAAGCCGTTCCCTGCAAAGTAGCCGGGAAATTTGTGTATCTTTGTTTTTTGAAAAACAAAAACAGTTCTTTCACATCATGGGTCCGACCGGTTTTGACAGCAGGCGCGATTGATAAGTAAGCAGGTGGTGCGTTGTGAATATGGCACCTAAAAATCAACTCTCAAACTTTTATTTGGCGAAGAGAATTCTTACGCTATGGCTGCTTAATCCAAGATCAAGCAACCTTTGCAAACCCCGTAGCGTCGTTGCTTAGCGACGGGAACTTTGCATCATAAATGAGCAACTTGTTTCGGTGATGCTATTACCCGAAGCAATATCAATAGCTAAGTTTAAGTTTGGTATGAACCTACGCCTGACTTAAGCCTACAACCAAGTAGGTTCTAAACTTTGTAGAAAGCTTATGAATTCCTTGTTTGGACGAGGGTTCGAATCCCTCCGGATCCACTGATTTTAAAAAAGCCTCCATGGTATTCGTGGGGGCTTTTTTGTGCCTTGCCGTAGGCGCTGCGAAATAGAGTAGGGGAACTTTTTCCTTACTAAGTTTCAATTTTTTACTGAAAGATGCGATGGGTAAGTTCTTTGATCGTGTGTACTTATACAAATATCATGCGTGCTGTACCTGTGTGCTAGGCCAAAAAGTGTGGAAATAAAAAGTGGTTCAAAAGTGTGAATCGGCACGAGATAAAAACGGACGGTTTACCGCCCTTTTTATTTACAAGTGAATGATTAGATTTGATCCATAAGAAATCATAACTTCTACTTAAAAATTATATTTCGTACCTTAGATATGAAGGTGAATAAATCCTAGAATTACAGCGATATTGTAGCACAATCATCAAGATTTTGCTATTTTCAATTATAATTTAATTCAATGAAAACGGCAATCTTACATCTTACAGATATTCACATTACATCAAATTTTAACCAAAACCATATATTAAAAAAGGCCGAAAAGATATTTGAGTCTTTCCGTAATCAAATCTCTGATTCAGAGAATTTAACTATCGTTGTTACCGGTGACATCGCTTTTTCAGGACTCAAAGTGGAATATGATTTAGCCTACAATTTTTTTAATGAGCTATTAACTAAAATTGAGGCATATCGCAAGCAAAAGCCTTCAATCATATTTATACCAGGTAATCACGATTGCGACTTTTCGGGCGACCAAACGATACGAAATATACTGATCAATGATGCGCGACAAGCATGGTACAAAAAAATTAATGAAACGATCATCAATGCTTGTTCAGAAGTTCAGAATAATTTTTGGGATTTTGTAAATAGATTTAATAGCTACCAGCTCCACAACCTCTACAACCACAAACTTTTAAATATCGTAGAATTAAACACTGACGCGCACAATATAGTTATAAATTGCTTTAACACCTCGTGGATATCAAAATTGCAGGAAGAAGAGGGACAAATGGCCTTTCCTACCGAATATTTTTCTGAAGATGTGCTACTACGCAAAAGTAACTTGACAATTAACCTTATACATCACCCAATCAATTGGCAGAATAATTTAGATCATCGGGAGTTCAGGAAATTACTTGAAGAATCAGGTGATCTGATTTTGTCCGGCCATGAACATGAGACAACTCAACGAGAAGTTAGCGAGTTAGGTGGCCAAACTACGGTATATCTCGAAAGCGGAGCCCTGCAAACAGATATTGTTAGCCGCAGTAGTTTTAATCTGTATATATTTGATTTGGAATCCGAATCATATAGTTATTTAGAATACCAGCTTATCGACGGAAATTACGTTAACAAGATCAAACTTGATGACAGGAGATACGATCATCGGTATAAGTTAGCGAAAAAAGAGTACTCTCTTGACCAACGTTTTCTTAGTTACTTGAACAGTTCAGATGCGCAATATACCCATCCCCATGTTGACAATGTCTTACTCTCAGATATTTACGTGAATATAAAGTTACGGGAGATTTCTCTAGATGAAAAAGATTCGCTCACGCTTCCGAAATATGTGTCTGTGGCCGATTTGAAGTATAGAATTGATGAATCTTTGCGCTGGTGTGTTTTAGGAGCGGAGTCCTCAGGAAAAACGGCGTTGCTAAAAGTTGTAGCCGGTAGATTGTATAGTGATGACTACGTACCGATATTCATTAAGGGTGAAAGTTTAAAAGAAATTAATGTAGAAAAGCTGACTAAAGTTGTTAAAGCTGCCTTTAACGACCAATATGATAAGAAATGCCATAATAATTTTGAGAAGCTAGATAAAAATAAAGTAGTTCTCCTGATTGACAATTTTCAAAATTGCACACTTCCTGCAAAATTTAAAATTAAGATGCTTTTGGCACTTGATAGAATATCAGAAAAACAAATATTTTCTTCAAATACCATGCTTGTGTTTGATGCTATGAAAGATGAAAAGAGTGGAGAAACCATAAATTACTTTCAAAACTTTACTTCTTATCAAATTGCCGAATTGGGAGCAGACCTTAGATACGATCTTATCCATAAGTGGAACTGCCTTGGGCGGGACCTTACAAATGATTCCGAAAAAAATGATGTAATCCAGCTCAATAATTCATTTAAAGCACAAATTAAAACTACATTGGGTGTAAATTATATCCCAAGCCATCCGTTTTACATATTAACACTGTTGACATCACTTTCAAATGGTAAATCGAACAGTGATTACAGCCTATCAGGATATTATTACGAGTCTTTAATCAGCAAAGCCTTGGACGACAGCGTTATTGATAAAGATGCGTTACAATTCTATAATCAGTTCTTGTGCGAATTCTTTTATTTTCTTTTTCATGCAAAGATTAAGAATATTGCAATGGTTAATTTTGACAGGTTCTACGAAGACTTCAGTCGCAACTATACTACCACAGAAAACTTGGAAACCGTTAAACGGGCTTTACATAATGCGAAGATATTGAGATTTGATGGTGAATACGTGACATTAACTTATAGGTACGTGTATTACTATTTCGTCGCAAAGTTTTTTGCAAATAACATTACCATTTCTTTTCACCGTGAAGAGGTTTCAAAGATGTGTGAGCGATTGTACCGTGAAGAGTTCTCTAACGTTATTGTTTTTCTTACCCATTTGTCAAAAGACCCATTCATAATCAATGAGATTTATACCAATGCTAGAAGTCAATTTTCCGATGTTGCGATAACAGAACTTGGGGAAGATATTCTTAATATTAATAAATTAGTTGATGAAATACCACAATTAGTTTTAAATGATGCCCCGGTAGAAGAAAATAGGACTCTAAAGTACCTCTCAGAGGCGGAAGACGAGGAAATAGAACGGGAATTTGAGAAAGCGCGGGCGAGCCTCGATTATGACGTTAATGAAGACGTTTCAACCTTAGATTTTTTAAATCAGTTGATTCGGTCTATTAAAACATATGAACTACTTGGTCAAATCACAAAAAAGTATTGGGGTTCAATCAAAGGACCGGATAAGTACACCTATGCTAAGGAAACCTTTGATTTATCACTTCGAACGTTGAACACTTACTTCCAATTCATTCTTCAGCATAATGATGGCATCGTTGCTGCATTGAAATACATCGCGAAAAAGAAAGAAATCTCTGACTTAACCTCTTTAAGAGAGATGGCTAATTCCTACATCTTCAAACTTTGCTGTATGGTGTCTCAAGGCTCAATCCAGCGGGTGTCAAACTCGATCGGCCACAGAAAATTAAAAGAAACTTTTGAAAGCATAGTTCGAGACAATCCGAATAATTCTTACCGAATTTTGGATGTTGCCATAAAATTGGACCATGCGGCGTTCCCAATAAAAGAAATCGATGAGTTAACCTCAGATTCAAACTTCAATAGGAACTTTCTGCCAAAATTTTTACTTCAGAATATGGTGTACAATCATGGAATGATTTTTATCACCAATATAAAGGAGAAGCAAGCTATATACGATAAACTACATATTAAAGTACCTGATCAGAGGAGAGTAGAATTATCAAGTGTGATTCAAAAGTAGTTCTTGTCTACCCCTGATTTTTATACCTGAATATTCGAATTCCGTCCACTAGCATCGCTGTCGTGTCTATCTGTTCTGACTTTTTTAATGAGTATCAAACTGTTAGACGAACTTCGGCACTTCAAACCCCTGGCAATCTGCTCGATTCAACGAAGACCATATTGTGGAAACATACTTATTGTCTTTAAAAATATAGCCCCATAAGACGTATTCCTAACGCTTGTGGATAGATGTCTTACTAAGCGTAGATACCTCTGACATCGACTTGCTGAAAGCGTTACATGAAGAATTTTCGATGCCTGTTGGAAAAAAATTGAGGCATGAAAAGCCAAAGCGCTTATCTTTGGGCAGCAACTTGTTCCGGGATTGCGAACAAATCTGGTGCAGCCACCTGTTTCATTCAGGGACATCGGCTTGCCTGTTTGCTCCCTTAACCATCTTCTGAAAAAAAGAATGCCTATGAATGTGAATAAGAAAGAAGAGCCGTATGAGAACCTCGGGTTTTTAAACATCCTCATCCTACTACTGTCGTTTTATGTACTGATTGCCATTTTTATAGACACCGTCTTTAAGCTGCCACCGGAGGTGTCGCGCCTGCTGGGTTATATCGATAATGTGATTTGCCTGGTGTTTCTGTTTGACTTTGTGGTGCGGTTCCGGCAGGCCGAAAATAAACTGGTCTTTATGAAGTGGGGCTGGATCGATTTGGTGGCGAGTATTCCTACGCTCGATTTCATGCGCGCAGGCCGCTTGCTGAGGCTCATCCGCATCATGCGCCTCATCCGTGCTTTCCGCTCAACGAGGCACATTGTGCATCATGTGTTTAAAAACCGCGTACAGGGTACCTTAACCTCTGTGTCGATCATTGCCGTGTTGGTCTTGTTGTTTTCTTCCGTCGCTATTTTGCAGGTGGAAAACGCCCCTAACAGCAACATCAAAACTGCCGAAGATGCCATTTGGTGGTCGTATGTTACCATCACCACTGTGGGGTATGGCGATAAATACCCGGTAACGACGGAAGGACGGATCATTGCCATTGTGTTGATGACGATAGGCGTGGGCTTGTTCGGGACGTTTACAGCCTTTGTATCGTCGTGGTTTGTGAGTAGCAATAACAAGGGAAAGGAAAACGATGCTTAGCCGGGTGCAGAGCTAAAGCATAAGCCAATGCTTTTTTGTATTTTTCGGGTGATTTTTTTCGCTATTTATCACACTTTATTATCCATTAACATGCATCCATCTATCGTTTCCACCCGTTTCGAGCATTCGCCAGAGCGTCTCTTTGCAGGTCTGCGGCAAACCATGTCGTATAAAAACAACCTCACGGCTGAGCTCTGGCAGCGATTCATGCCGCTGAGGCGCAGCATTGCCAACCAGAAAAGCGATTTGCTGTATTCCCTGCAATGTTATCCGCCGGATTTTTTTGTGCGTGTTGACCCCGATGCGAATTTCGAAAAATGGGCTTTGACAGAAATTACCGGAGCCGGTGAACTTCCGCCGGGCATCGAAACGTTTTCCTTATCCGAAGGTCTGTATGCTGTTTTTCATTACAGAGGCTCTTCCGCCAATGCGCCTGAAGTGTTTGGTTATATTTTCGGAAGCTGGATGCCTCAGTCGGGCTACGAAGCCGATGATCGCCCGCATTTCGAAGTGTTGGGAGAAAAATACAAAACACTCGATCCTCTTTCCGAAGAAGAAATCTGGATACCGGTGAAAAAACGCTAGGCGAACAAGCAGCTCCTTAACGGGGGCGCGTTGCTTTTTTAGGCGGTGTGCTTTGGTCTTTGCGGCGCTGTTTCTGCGAGGTCGTGTCAGGCTTGTTTTTGCCGGGCAGGTAAACCTCTTGGCCGCGTTTGACAGAGTCGGCTCTCAATACATCTGGGTTCACGATCAGGTGAGTGGTATCTCTCTTTACCGGATTTTGGGCTGTTGCGGCATAGCCGCCTACCGTCAGGGCAAAAGTTAGGATAAGTGCTTTCATGGTTTGTGTTTTATCCTGTTTCACCAAACGCGGTGCCAGCATGCCGTTACTGCACACTCAACGCTACGAGGCACCGGCAATAAGTGCTTGGCGGGCAAGCCTTTTCTGCTAAGGCTTGCGGGACGGATGTCCATGCCTGCATGTTGTGGAGGATCTTCAACAGTGTTTGCCGGCTTACTTACATCGTCACTCGCTGATCATTTTCGAACAGACTGAAAAGCAAGTCCGATGTTTTCGATCACATCGCTGATGAGCATGCTTTCCATGCTTTGTTGATGCAGCGTGAGATCTGCCGCGTGGCCATGCAGATACACCGCGGCGATGGCTGCCTCGAAGGGCTTGTAGCCCTGGGCCAGCAGGGCGGTGATCATCCCTGTGAGTGCATCGCCGGAACCTCCTTTTGCCAAGCCCGCATTGCCGGTGGTGTTGAAGCATGTTTCTGAACCCGACGTAACAAGCGTGTGATGCCCTTTCAACACCATCACCAGTTGATGGCGCGTTGCCTGCTCAATGGCGGTGCGACTGCGGGCATCTTCGGTGTCGTGAGTCCCAAAAAGGCGATCGAATTCTTTGGGATGGGGCGTGAGGATAGAACCCGGGGGTAGCATTGCTTTTAGTTTGGGATCTGCGGCTACCAGGTTCAGCGCATCGGCATCCAGGACAAGTGGGCAAGAGGCTTGTTGTAAAATGTTTTTGAGCAGTTTTTTTTCGCGACCGGAAGTTCCGATGCCAGGGCCTACACCAATGGCTGAGAATGAATGCACCGGTATTGCTTGTTCACGAAAAACAACCATGCTTTCCGGTACCGTTGCATGAATGGCAAGCCGTTCTTCCATTGGTACACACACCGTAAGCAGACCTGTTCCACTGCGAAGGCAAGCCCGTGCAGCAATAACCGCAGCGCCCATTTTTCCAACGTTGCCGGCAACGAGTAAGCTATGCCCGTAGGTGCCTTTATGCGAATCGGATGTTCTGGGATGCAGGATCGAACGCAGCTGTTTTGTCGTGATCGGTTTCATAAGACAAAAATAAAAAAACGAAAGCAGTTTATCGCTAAGCGCCTAAAGTCCGTTTCTGTAGCGTTTCGGCTATTGCCTGGTAGGAATGGTTACATACGATAGCATGCTTTACCGCCAATTCGCTTTCCTTTATCTCAATTTTTTTTTAGTGCGGTATGTAAACAATTTCTTTGTATATAAATCATTAACTAATCTTTATTTTTATGACGAAAGCATCTGTTTACTTCTCCCTGTTCATCCTGCTCTGCTCAGGCTTATCAGCTAAGAAAGTCAAATTTTCTGTTGATATGACAGGCCAAACGGTTAGTGCTGCGGGCGTGCACATCGTTGGCGACTTTCAATCGGAAGCAGGCCTCGGTGCCGACTTTGCGCAGCTCAGTCCCATGGTACTGGAATCCGGTTCTATTTACAGCTTGGTGGTAAATATACCCGCGTTCAGAAAATATGAATATAAGTTTGCCAACGGCGATCTGTTTTATGAAGTAGAGTTCGTGCCGATAGAGTCGCGGGTGGGTTACGATCAGGTGGATAACCGATGGTTGTATGTCGATTCGCTGAGAAACGATACTACATTCGTAGGCGCCATTTTATATGGAGGCAATGCACCTGCCGGGATGAACCTCGTTCGCCCGCTGGTAGATATGACCGGGCAGGGTGGTGTGAATACCACTGGCGTGCACCTGGCCGGCAGTTTTCAGAGCTGGAATACCACCGCCGACATCCTCTACAGTTTCGAAACCAATATCTATGAAACCATCTTTTATGTTCCGGCAGGCACGTATGCATATAAGTTTTACAATGGCAACAGCGCTGCAAGTGCCGAAACAGTGCCCGCTTCGTGTGCGGTGAATGGCAACCGGAGCATTACCGTCAGTGGCGATGTCGTGCTTAGTACCGTGTGCTATGCGTCCTGTGCGGCATGCCTGGGAACTTCCGTTAAGGAGACCGATGCACCACTGGCGATGCGCGTTTTCCCGGTTCCTTCGTCTGATGCCGTCACCGTGTCGTTCGACGGCGCTGCCGAACGCACGGCCACGCTCAGCGATCTGAGCGGCAAGGTTGTGCGCCGCTACGAGCACCTGAGCGGTGATTCATTCACGGTTGAAAAAAACGATCTCAATGCGGGCATTTACTTTCTGCACATGTCGTCGGCAAGTCAAGGCAACAGTGTTCGCAAATTAATCTTTAACTAATTGTATGATGAAGAATAAATTTATCCATACCATCGGCATCATGTTATGCATGTTGCCTTCAGTAGCCCAGCAATGGGGCGACTACACGCTATACAGCGTTCAAAACACCTCTTCTACATTTTTACTCGATACCAATGGCACAACCGTCAAAACCTGGACGCATGCTACATCCGCCAAAACAGGTTATTCTACCTACATGCTCCCGGGCGGGACATTGGTACGGGCAGTGACACGCACCGGGAATTCGTTTACGGGCGGGCCTATCTGTGGCCAGATTCAAAAAGTGGATTATAACGGCAATGTTACCTGGGATTATGTGTATTCCACCACCGATTATTGTACCCATCACGATATTCACCCGATGCCGAACGGCAATGTGCTGGTAATTGCCTACGAACGCAAAACGGCAGCCCAGGTTACCCAGGCAGGTTGCAGCCAGTCGATAGAGATGTGGCCCGATAAAATTGTGGAGATCCAACCCACAGGCGCAACCACCGGTACGGTGGTGTGGGAATGGCATGCCTGGGATCACCTGGTGCAAAACGTAAATGCCGCTAAAGACAATTACCAAAGCTCGATCTCGGCGCATCCCGAGCTGCTCAACATCAACCAGGGCACGCAAAAAGACTGGCTCCACATGAACGGCCTTGATTATAATCCGATCCTCGATCAGATCAGTTTCAGCTGTCATAATTTTTCGGAGATTTTTGTCATCGACCACAGCACCACTACCGCCGAAGCGGCAAGTCACAGCGGTGGTAACTCCGGCAAAGGCGGTGATATCCTCTACCGTTGGGGAAAACCAACCAATTATGGCGTTAGCGGAACAGCCGTACTGAATGTGGTGCACGATGCGCACTGGATACCGGAAGGTGTTCCAAACGCAGGCCGCCTCGTGGCATTTAACAACATGGGAACAAGCACCAAATCGACCGTCGATCAGGTCGATGCGCCCAAAACCGGATACACATATTCGCTGACGTCGGGAGCATACACGCCTACAAGTTATACACAGCGCCTGGTATGCACTGCGCAAGGCAGCAACATGGGGAACTCACAGCAGCTTCCGAACGGCAACCAACTTGTGTGTGTGGCCACGGCCGGCCTGATGTATGAAGTGGATGCCGCCGGCACGACCTTATGGTCGAAAACCGCTACCGGCGCCGTGCCCCAGGCATTTCGTTACAACCAATGCTATGTGAGCAATGCTGCACCTGCCATTCCGGTGATTACCGATAACGGTACCAGCCTGAGTGCTTCCCTGGCCACCACTTACCAATGGTACCTCAATGGCCAGCTTCTGGCCGGCGAAACGGCTCAAACCATCACGGCAACTTCCGACGGTGTGTATGTGGTGAGGATAACCGACAGCAATGGCTGTGTGTATCAGTATTCCAAAGGCTTCTTAAAGGGCACGATTCCCACACCAACGGGCATTCAGGAGCAGGCCGTGACATCCGATCTGCTCATCTATCCGAATCCGGGCCAGGGCCTTGTACACCTCGAATACCCGGAAACCGGCCGCACGAAAGACATTCGCGTGTACGACGTTTATGGACGGCAGGTGTTCCAGGTGAAGGATCAGAATACCGTTGACCTCACAGGCATGGCGCAGGGCGTGTATTACATTACTGTAAGCTCAGGTGATTTTTCGGCCACTCAAAAGTTTCTCTTAACCAATTAAGCGTGCGACCATGAACCTTGTAAAATTGATGCTGGTAGGTGTTTTAACTGGTGTAGCCGGCAAGTCTGTGTTCGCGCAAACAACGTTTTTCGACATCCAATCGGTTCAGAAGATCGAGATCTTCTTCCATCAGGCCAACTGGGATTACATGCTCGATACGGCGAAACTCAATGCCGGCGGGTACCTCAAAGCCGATTCGGTAAGGATCAACGGCACACGGTTTACCGACGTGGGCGTGAAATACAAAGGCAACAGTTCTTACGATTCGTCTTTTGCCAAAAATCCGTTTACCATCAAGCTCGATAAATACGTGTCGCAAAATTACCAGGGCGTCAAAAGTATCAAGCTGGCTAATTGCTACGACGATCCATCGATGATCCGCGAAGTGATGTCTTATAAAATGTTGTCGAATTATATGCATTGTTCGAGGAGCAACTTTACCCAGGTATATGTCAACAATACCTACAAAGGCGTGTATGCTAACGATGAAGATGTAACCAAGCCTTTCGTGCTGGCGCACTTCTATTCGTCGGGCAACACCTTCATCAAGTGCAGTCCCTTGCTTGCGTCTCCGGCAAATAAATCGAACCTTAAGTTTATCGATACATACACGACTTCCTATACCTCGAATTATGAGATGGAGTCGTCGGCGGCTTCCGGCTGGACAGACCTGGTTGCGCTCTGTGACAGCGTGACGAATAAGCCCTCCACTATTGCTTCCGTGATGGACATCGACCGCGCTATCTGGATGCTGGCATTCAACAACGTGCTCGTCAACCTCGATAGCTACACCGGTGTGTTTGCACAAAATTACTTTTTATACAAAGACAATACCGGTCATTACAATCCCATCATGTGGGATATGAACATGAGTTTGGGTGGTTTTAATTTTGCCGGTACTCCCAGCAACGGAATGGGAACGATGACGCTGGCCAACATGCAACAGCTGGTTCCCGACTATCACGCCAGCCACGCCGACTGGCCGTTGATCAAAGCCATCATGAGTAACAGCCAGTACAAGCGGATGTACATGGCGCATTACCGCACCATAACCAACGAAATGTTTGCTACCGGCTATTACGAAACACTGGCTTCCGATTTACAAGCCACCGCCTCGTCAGCCGTACTTTCCGACCCAAATAAATTTTTCTCGAATACCGATTTTCTGAACGGCATGACCGGAGATGTGATGGTTAATGGCCGGGTGGTTCCCGGTATCAGGAACCTGATGAGCGCGCGCCTTAGTTATTTGCAGGGGCAATCAGACTTTTTGCTGAGTGCGCCGGTTATTCATACCATCACGTGTAACAATTATTCGCCTTCAAATGGCAGTACCGTGCAGGTGAAAGTAACGGTAAGCGGCGAAACAGCCGTGTATTTTGCCTACCGTAATGATTCCACCGTGAAGTTTACACGCATACCCATGTACGACGACGGCCTGCACAACGATGGCCCGGCCAATGACCACGTGTACGGTATTTCTTATACATTGGATACCGATTATGCGCAGTATTATGTGTACACTGAAAACAGCGACGCCGGCTTGTTTTCGCCGGCACGGGCCGAGCATGAGTTTTATGAACTGCCCGGCAGCGCGCCCGTGGTGGCAGGTATCAATTCTATCACTGCTCATATCAGCGAATTGAAACTATATCCCAACCCCGCAACGGATCAGGTGCATATTCGTACCGGACAGGAAGAAGTGCAGCTGCTCACGGTGATGAACATGATGGGAGAAACGGTTTACGAAAGCAGGGTAGAGGGAACCCACGACATTTACACCGGTTTGTGGGCCGCCGGAACCTATATCGTAAAATGTGGCAATTCGGCCTCTAGGCTGGTAATTGTAAGGTAAGTTGGTTTGGTTTAGTGCAAAAAAAAGCGATCTGTATGGATCGCTTTTTTTGTGTGCTGAGTAAAGTAATGGATAGGTTTATTGTTTCCCGTACATCACAACCGATGCTTCGGCCAGCATGTTTTGGTGAAGGTAGAAGCCCACTATAGCCGGCATGGCGTTTTTATCAAGCTCGATCTTGTTTTTAAGGGCATACACCGTGATCAAATATTGGTGTGGAGCGCCTGGAGGCGGGCAGGGGCCACCGTAACCGGCTTTGCCGAAATCAGTCACGCTTTGAATAGCTTCTTTCGGTGCCAGGCCTTTGCCCGGATCGCCGGCGTTGGCCTTAAGGCCGGTATCCGTTGCCGGAATATTAAAGATGACCCAATGCCAGAAGCCGCTACCGGTCGGCGCATCTTTGTCGTACATGGTAACCGCGTAGTAGCGCGTGCCTTCGGGAGCATTTTCCCACGACAGTTCCGGCGAAATATTTTGCCCCGTGCATCCCATGCCGTTAAAAAATTCTTTTTGTGTGGCCTGACCGCCCAGGCCTTTGGCATGAAGTGTGAATGTTTGCGAAAACGTGAGGTGTGTTGCTGCCAGAAGGCAGAGCAAGGTTAAGTTTTTTTTCATGGCGTTTGGTTTAGTGTTGGCTAAAAGTAAAAAAATCCTGTCAGCCGGCGCAAGAAAATTAATCCTGCTCCCTTGGGGCGTCGTCAGGCTTTCAGGTATCCGTAACCCAATTTTGCATAAAGTATGTACGTAGGCAAGCATTTGCATCCGAAAATCGTCTTTCAGTTTTCATGGAAGTCCATTGTTGTATTCACCCTGTATTCGTCACTCATTGTATATCTGCTATACGATATTTTGCCGAGGTTTAACGGCTTGCCCTTTGCCATTATCTCGGTTACCGGCATTGCGGTAGCCTTTTATGTCGGCTTCAAAAACAACTCCTCCTACGAGCGTTTGTGGGAAGCCAGGAAAATATGGGGTGCTTACGTCAATTCAAGCCGTACCTTTGCCATGTATGTGCTTTCATTCCCCTTACTGTCAGGCCAGATGCAAGCCGCCTTGTTGCGTAAAGTACAGGAGCGCCTGATAAGACGGCACCTGGCTTATATGAGTGCTGTGCGCATACAGCTCCGTAAAAACACCGTGTGGAACACAGAAGAGGTCAGCAACCGCATTGTGGCCGAAGAGACCAGCTTTTCGAACGAAACGCCCGGCCATGAATTGCGCCAATGGATGCATCCCAAAGAGGTAGATGATGTGTTACGGCAAAGCAATCCCGCGGTGCATATCATCCGCTTACAAAGCGACGACTTAAAACTGCTGTTGGATGCAAACTGCGTGGATAGCTATCATCACCTCGAACTGGCGAAGATGCTTGCCGAGTTCTACAACCAGCAAGGCGCTTGCGAACGCATCAAAGGCTATCCGTTTCCGCGGCAGTATGCCTACTATAGCAAACTGTTTGTTTACCTGCTGATAGGCGTGCTCCCGTTTTCGATCTACAGCGAACTGTCTAAACTTGGTGAATACCTGGCCTGGCTCACGGTACCCATATCCGTAACGCTGAGTTGGATTTTTTACACCATGGAGGTCGTAGGCGATTCGAGCGAAAATCCATTTGAGAATGCCATCAACGATGTACCCATGACGGCCATCTGCCGGACGATAGAAATTGACCTGCTGCAGATGATTGGCGCCGAAAATATCCCTCAAAAAGTGAAACCGGAGAACAATATTCTGATGTAGGTCGATTTCCTGCGCGCCAAATCCGGTTAAATGATATATTTGTCTGGCGCTTATGTTAGATCCGCACACTTATATTCAATCCGGTGTCCTCGAGGAATTTGTAATGGGACTTACTTCTGATGACGAAAACCGCGAAGTAATGGCCATGGCAGCCCGGTATCCTGAGATACAACAGGAGATCGATGAGATCAGTGCTTCTCTCGAACAATTGGCAGTTCAACAGGCACCCGAACCGGATCCTACGATCAAGCCTTTGTTGATGGCAACCATCGACTACATCGAGCGCATCAAGGGTGGTGAAATACCGTCCAATCCACCGGAATTGCACGCCGGTTCCACGCCCGCCGATTTTTCGGAATGGCTGGAACGAAGCGATATGGCGCTCCCCGACGATTTCATGGATGTTCATGCCCGCCTGATCGCCTATACGCCACAGGCTATGACTGCCATTGTGTGGCTACAGCATGGCGCTCCTGCCGAAGTGCATGAAGCACAATACGAAAAGTTCCTGGTATTGGAAGGCAGCTGCGACATTCGTATCGGTGAACGCGTAGTGTCGCTCTCTGTTGGCGATTATCTGTCCATTCCTTTGCACGAAACACATGCAGTAACTGTCACGTCGGCTAATCCCTGTAAGGTAATTTTGCAGCGCCTCGCAGCCTGATGATGCGCTGGCATCTGATTTGCATACCATAGCACTGATTGCTTATTTTTTTGCTTATGGGAAACAATTTCACCGTTCAGGTCAACAATGCCACCATTCATTACAACGACGCAGGCAATAGTCATTTGCCCCTGGTTTTTATCCATGGCTTTCCGTTCGATCGCAGTTCATGGAATCCTCAGTACAACTATTTTAAGGATTTTTGCCGGGTCGTCACTTACGATATTCGCGGCTTCGGGTCGTCTATCAGCGATTCCGACACCCAATTTAGTATGGAAGTATTTGCCCGCGATTTCCTCGCATTCCTCACGGCACTCAGTATTGATAAGGCGATCGTATGCGGCTTATCCATGGGCGGTTATGTGTTAATGCATGCGTTGAAAATGGAGCCGGAGCGTTTTGCCGGTATTGTGCTTTGCGATACGCAGTGCAACGACGATTCCGACGATGCCCGCGAAAAGCGCATGAAAACAATCGAACAGATTCGGGAAAAAGGTATAGCTGATTTTGCCGACGGTTTTCTAAAACACGTGTTCCATCCGCAAACCTTTAGCCGGAACCCTGAAGTGGTAGAAGCGGTGAACGATGTGATTCTTTGTAACACGCAACATGCACTCCTGGCCACCATAAAAGCCATGGCCGACCGGCCGGCCACCGGCGATGTATTGCAACAGGTAAAAGTGCCTGCGCTGATTGTATGCGGCGCACAGGATATCATTACACCTCCCGAAAAGTCGGAGGCAATGCATGCACTTATTCGTAATTCCAGGTTGGTGATTATCGATGAAGCGGCACATTTATCAAACCTTGATCAACCTGATGCATTTAACAAGCACCTTGGCGAATTTATAAAAACTATCTAAATTGCTCTTCCGCTTATTGCGGATCCGCATATAAGGCATGCGTGCGACGCCTGTCCAAAAATAGCGTATATTAGCGCTTTTTCCGATCCATGTCGCATCCATACGCCCGCTTGTTCGAATCCCTGGGAATACCCGCACTCAACACCATGCAGGAAAGAGCGATGGATGCTATCGCATCTCATTCTGACGTAGTACTCGTTTCGCCTACCGGCAGTGGTAAAACCTTAGCTTATCTTTTGCCTTGTGTGCTCGCGCTTACGCATTCGCGTCGCGGCATTCAGCTCCTGGTAATCGTGCCATCGCGTGAGCTGGCCATTCAAACAGGGCAGGTGCTGCAAGGCATGCGTGCCGGCTTCAAATACAGTTTGTGCTATGGCGGGCATGCTGTCGGCATCGAAGAAAATAACCTGAAAGAAGCGCCTGCCGTCCTGATCGGTACGCCGGGCAGGATTTCTCATCATCTACGTTCGGGTACACTCCACCTCGAAAGCGTAACAACACTCGTACTCGATGAGTTTGACAAGTCGTTGGAAGCCGGGTTCGATGATGAAATGGCGTACATTCTTTCGGCTTGTACCGGATTGCAGAAGCGCGTCCTTACATCGGCTACATTTGCCGGCACTATTCCTGCCTTTGTTGGTATAAAAGACCCTTTCCTGCTAGACGCCGCGCGTGCTGATTATGCCGCCGGCAACGCCCCTGCAATGAAATGGGTTCGGGTGCCAGGCGACGATAAGCTGGAGGCATTGGTCTTGCTGCTGGGCAAGCCCGACATGCTGCCTGCTATTGTATTTTGTAACCACCGGGAGGCTGTAGAGCGTGTTTCTGAACAATTGAATATATATGGCATAGCTCATGGCAGCTACCACGGGGGCATGGAGCAAGTAAACCGCGAGAAGACACTGATCCGTTTCAGAAATGGAAGCGTGACGCTACTTATTGCGACCGACCTGGCCGCACGCGGCCTCGATATTCCGGAAATACAATCGGTGATCCATTACCAATTGCCGCTTACTGAAGACAGTCTCGTGCACCGCAACGGCCGCACCGCGCGCATGCATGCAGGTGGCAGCGTGTATTACCTTCTCGACCATAGCGACCAATTACCCCAATGGCATCATCTTGCTCCCGAGGAAGAACTTTTACCACGCGAGCTGGTTATGCCTCCGGCCGCCACCTGGACAACGTTGTATATATCGGCAGGCAAAAAAGATAAGGTCAACAAAGCCGATATTGTGGGCCTGCTGATACAAAAGGGAAAACTCACTAAGGATGAGATTGGCAGGATCGACGTGCTCGACCATAGCGCCTATGTAGCTGTGGTAGCAACACGTGCCGGAAAGGCACTGCAACTGGTTGCCAACGAAAAACTCAAGAATAAAAGGGTGAGGATCCAGCGCGCCAATTAAAAACCGCAATTGGTCGAAAGCCATATCTCCGATTTGTTAAAAAAGTTATATTTGAAGGGTTGGCTTCTATGTTCCGAATTTGCTTGATAAGTTTCCTGGCGCTCGCTCTTTCGATGAGTGGGCAGAAAGCACCAGATTACAGAGCACTGTATGACTCCGCCGTAAAATACGAATCGAGCGATTGGAGCCTGGCCTATGTTTTTGCCAAAATGTCGTTTGAGGCAGATCCGGGGACAAAACTATCTTATCAGAAGAAAATCAATCTGAATAACATCCTCAGCAATTATTTCGAGAAAAAGAATATGCTCGATTCGGCGTTTAGCATTTGCAAGCGTTCGCTGCAGCTTGCCAAGAGTAACAACGACGTCTCGCTGACGGCATATGGCCTGAACAACATGGCTGTGATCTACTCACTGGCCGGAAACAACGAGGCTTCCATTGAAATGTACAAAGAGGCGCTGAAAATGCTCTCAGAACTCAAAGATGTTCAGCAAATAGCGAATACGACCTTCAACCTTTCCATTCCGTTCGATAACCTCGACATGCACGATTCGGCCTTGTTTTACACCGATATCGCGTTTGCACATTATAAAAAGATCAACGATTATTCGGGGCTTGCCAGTTGCTACAATTCATACGGAGCCGAGCAAAACCGCAAAGGAAATTATAAAGAAGCCATCCGGTATTACGAACTTGAGATCGAAAACATCCGTTTGGCCAATGAACCGGCCAGCCTCATCATTCCGTATCAAAACATGGCCGATAGTTATCTGAAGGCAGGTAAGTACAAGGAGTGCAGCTATTACCTGACCTTGGCCACACGCCTGGCGACATCGCAGGGTTCGAGTGCCGATCTGAATGAGATCTATTACATTTATGCCAGCTACTATGAAGCACTGGGCGATTATAAACAGGCCAATGAGTATCTAAAAATGCACTACGAGGGCAAAGAGAATACCACGAGCAATGAGCTGAAAATGGCTCTGGCCGATCAGAAGAGCCTGTTCGACCGGGAAAGCTCCGAAACCCAGATCCGCATCAAAGAATTGGAAGCCGAAAAAAACCTAAAGTCCAAACAAACTGTTACCTGGGTATTGGTTTTATCGTCGTTTTTTTTCGGTGTTGTTATTTTGTTATCTGTAAACCGGTACCGCATCAAGCAACGCTCCTTCGAAAAACTCAATGAATACAAAAACCAGCTCGTAAGACAGAAAGAGCGGGTAGAGGATGCACAAAAAGAGATTATTGACAGCATCAATTACGCCAAACGCATTCAATCGGCCATCATGTCTGACGAAGCCGATATACTGCGTTATTTTGCCGACAGTTTTCTGCTTTACAAGCCCAAACACATTGTAGCAGGTGATTTTTATTTTTTTGAAGCAACCGACAGCCATGTGTTTTACGCTGCAGCCGATTGCACCGGTCACGGTATTCCGGGTGCGCTCGTGAGTGTGGTTTGTGCCAATGCCCTGACGCGTTGTGTAAAAGAGTTTGCGTTAACCGACCCCGGCGAGATATTGGACCGCGCCCGCGTGCTGGTGCTCGAAACATTTGGCAAAAGTGGTAAAGACGTGAAAGATGGCATGGACATTAGTCTTTGCAGCATCCCGCTAAGCAGTTTGCGCAGCAATCAGCCTTATGTGAGCGTTGCCTGGGCCGGTGCCTACAATCCGCTTTGGATCATCTCGCCACCATCGGCTGGCGAACGGGCCGTGTTGCGTGAACTGAAAGCCGATAAACAACCCATTGGTTACAGTGAGCAACCAAAACAGTTTACAACACATCAGTTGCTGCTGAACCGCGGTACAACATTGTATCTTTTTACCGACGGTTTTGCCGATCAGTTTGGCGGCGAAGATCTGCCTGGAGGTAAGGCCGGCGGAAGGAAATTCAAATACAGGCAATTGCAGCAAAAACTGCTGCTGATGCAGGATAATACCATGAAGCAACAGCAGGATGCGCTGGAGCGAACTTTTGTGAGCTGGAAAGGTGATCTCGACCAGGTGGACGACGTGCTCATTCTTGGATTCAGACTGTAACGGATAATTATGTATATTTGCATCCCCTAAAGTAACCGCCGGAAACTGCAAAAGATGCAAACGACGGCAACTACCGGAAACAGTAAATCATTCATGACATTTAAAGAACTTAACCTGATCGATCCGCTGATTAAAGCGCTCGATAAAAAAGGCTATGAAACGCCTTCCCCCATACAACAACAAGCTATTCCCCATATTCTCGACGGCCACGATATGTTTGGTTGCGCCCAAACAGGAACCGGCAAAACCGCCGCCTTTGCATTACCTATTCTTCAGCTGATGCATAAGAACCGCAAACCGGGCGGGCGGCGCGAGATCAAAGCACTCATCCTGGCGCCAACACGCGAACTGGCGTCGCAGATCAGCGAAAATTTCACAGCCTACGGAGCCAACCTGGGCTTTAATCATGCCGTTATCTTTGGTGGTGTATCTCAGTTTCACCAGGTGAACGCGCTCAAAAAAGGGATCGACATCCTGGTAGCTACGCCAGGCCGACTGCTCGATCTCATGCAGCAAGGTTTTATTAAGCTGAACCATATCGAGTACTTTGTGCTTGACGAGGCCGACCGCATGCTGGACATGGGCTTTATACACGATATCAAAAAAGTGCTGGCAAAGTTGCCGGAAAAAAAGCAAACCTTATTTTTCTCGGCCACGGCGGCGCCTAACATTATGAAATTGGCGAACAGCATCCTGCACAACCCGGTGAGCGTGGCCGTAACGCCAGTGTCTTCCACGGCGACGCTTATCAAACAGCAGGTGTATTTTGTAAAGCAAGATAAAAAAATGCTGCTGCTCAAGCACATCATTCAGTCGGAAAAAATTGGCCATGCGCTTGTATTTACCCGTACCAAACGCGGTGCGGACAAGGTAGCCAAGCAACTGAACGGCTTTGGCGTGAAGGCAGAAGCCATTCATGGTAACAAATCGCAGGGCGCGCGCGAACGTGCGTTGAAAGGGTTTAAAGACCGTGTGTTGAAAATACTCGTTGCTACCGATATCGCCTCTCGTGGTATAGACGTGGATAAACTCACGCACGTGATCAATTATGAAATACCCGAAGTGCCCGAAACATACGTACACCGCATTGGCCGTACGGGCAGGGCAGGAGAGAATGGCATCGCCATTTCACTCTGTGCACATGCCGAAATGCCTGATTTCAAAGCCATCGAAAAATTGGTAAAGAAAGATATTCAGGTTATCAAGAAGCATCCTTACCTGTAGCTTTATCACGCATCAGTAATGTTGTTTACTGGGTTCGCGGAATGCCCTGACTGCGCATCACGCATTCGTTGCAGTATGTTTTTCCGTCGCAACCCGTCACACCCGGGCAATCGGCGGTGCAGAAATCATATTGGTGTTTTTGGCGCAAGGCTTCATCGTAACATGAACTGGACTGTTGTTTTTTGCAGGCACCAAGGGCAATGGTCAGCAATGCCATGCAGATAACTTGTTTTTTCATGTCTGATAAAACGCGCCGGCTATTGACTTATTGTTAGGTGAAAAAATAAAATTCATCATTGCGCGTCAAAATACCGGCGTTTATCCGGCTATTTTACAGGCCGGCAGAAATTTCGCAAATTGGTAAACGGCTTGCATCGCATTCAGATAATTTGTTATATTTGACATTATCGCATGCATCCTTTCCTTCCCCGGAAAATCAAGCAGTTGTATGCATAGGCTTCCCGGTTTATCCCTAAAAAATACCTTTTTTAACTCGCATAAATGGTTAAATTTGCTACCTATCAAAAAAATAATATGATTCGTTCAATTCTTACTTTTTGTTTGCTGCTGGCTGTTATTTCAGGATTTTCCCAGTACGGGACCATCCGCGGTTTTGTATATAACAAGTCAAACGGTGAGCCGGTTCCGTTTTCGAATATCTACCTCAAAGGCACAACCACCGGAGCTTCTTCCGATCCGAATGGTTTTTTCTCCATCAATAAGATCAAGCCAGGAACTTATACCTTATTGGTGACAAACCTCGAGTTCGATACCATTGCAGAAGCCGTGACCATTAAGGCTGATCAAATCATCAATAAAAAGTTTTATTCCGAAAAAGGTGGCGTGGTTCTGAACACGGTAGAGGTAACCGCAACACAGACCGAGAAAATTGAGAACCCCAATGTCGCTGTGCAGAAAATCGACCCGGTAGCAATCAATAAATTGCCGAGCGTGGGCGAACCCGATCTGGCGCAATACCTGCAGGTACTTCCGGGTGTGGTATTCACCGGCGATCAGGGCGGTCAGCTATACATTCGTGGTGGTTTACCTATCCAGAATAAGGTGTTGCTCGATGGTATGGTTATTTATAATCCGTTTCACTCCATTGGTTTGTTCTCCGTGTTCGACAACGATATCATGCGTAGTGCTGATGTGTACAGCGCCGGCTTTGGTGCAGAATATGGCGGCCGTACATCGGCTATCATGGATATTACCACACGCGACGGAAACAAAAAACGCCTTTCCGGTAAAGTATCTGCCTCAACATTTGGCGCAAAAGCCACACTCGAAGGGCCTCTCAAAAAACTAAAAGACGACGGCAAAGGCAGTTCTTCTTTCCTGTTTTCCGGAAAAACATCCTACCTGCCGCAAACGTCTAAAGTATTATATCCTTACGCCAATAAAGACGGACTTCCGTTTTATTATACCGATCTCTACGGAAAAGTGTCCATCAACGCCAACAATGGCAGTAAGGTGAATCTGTTCGGCTATAACTTCAACGATCAGGTAGTGTATAAAGACCTCGCCAAATTTAACTGGACTTCTTTTGGCGGCGGTAGCAACTTCATCCTCATTCCGCAAAGTTCCACATTGCTCATTGAAGGTAACTTCGCTTATTCACGATACAAGATCAATTACTTAGGGGCAGTGCCTGAAGACAATAAATCGAGTTCGGTGGGCGGTTTCAACGGTGGTTTCAACTTCCTGAAATATTTTGGTCGCGATGAATTGAAATATGGTTTTGAACTCACTGGAACCAATACCGATTATTCGATCCAGACCCCACTTCTCACCACGCCGGTGTCTTATTCAAAAAATTCCATTGAGCTGGCCGGTCACCTGAAATACCGTTACCTGACACGCCGCAAATACATTGTACTTGAACCGAGCTTCCGTTTGCAATATTATGCCACGTTCAACAACCTGTCGCCTGAACCACGTATCCAGGGAAAAGTAAATATCACCCGCAAGTTTCGTTTCAAATTTGCTGCCGGCTTATACAGCCAGAGTCTGATGAGTGCAAGTTCCGACCGCGATGTGGTGAACCTGTTCTACGGCTTCATCAATGGACCTGAAAATCTGCCTGACACGTACAAAGACAAAAACAACAATACCATTTCTACCAAAGGTGTGATTCAAAAGGCACAACACTATGTGGGTGGTTTCGAGATTGACGTGATGAAGTATTTTGAGTTCCAGGTAGAGGCTTACCGCAAATATTTTACACAAATGGCTAGTGTAAACCGCGATAAATTATTTGAAGATACACCTGAAAATCAATCCAAGCCGGAAGCCAACCGTAAGGATTTCATCATGGAGCAAGGTGTGGTAAATGGTTTAGACTTTACCGGTAAGTTTGAGAAAAAGCGTTTTTATTTCTGGGCTGTGTATTCTCTCACGTTCAACAAACGTTACACGGGTAATACTGCGTCGGGCGATGTGTATGAATATGCGCCGATTTACGATCGCCGCCACAACGTAAACCTTGTAGGAACCTACACATTCGGTAAAAAACGCAACCTCGATCTGAGCGTTCGCTGGAATTTCGGTTCGGGTTTCCCGTTTACACCTACTGCCGGATACTACCCGCAAGTGGATTTCGGGAACAATTTCAATGCCGATTATGCGTATTCCAATGCAAACCTCGGTTATGTGCCAGGCGATTACAATTCGCGCCGACTCCCGGACTATCATCGCCTCGACATCAGCCTGAAATGGCTGTACAACATCAACGAGCGCATGAAACTGGAGCTAACAGCTGGTGCTACCAATATGTATAACCGCGAAAATATTTTTTACTACGACAGGATCAAGAACAAGCGGGTGAATCAGCTTCCGATCCTGCCAAATGTGAATATTAGTTTCAAATTCTAATTCCTCTATAAACTGCAAGGTGGCATTTAAGATCTATACCAAAACCGGCGACAAAGGGCAAACATCGCTCATTGGCGGCACGCGGATCCCTAAATTCGACCTTCGCATTGAAGCCTATGGCACGGTGGACGAGCTCAACTCCTACATCGGTCTTGTTCGCGATCAGGCCATTGATGTGCATGCGCGCGAATTGTTGATAGAGGTGCAGGACAGGTTGTTTACCATCGGTTCGCTGCTGGCAGCAGATCCCGCGAAAAATAAGATGACGCTTCCGCAAATAGCGGAAAGCGACATCAGCCGCCTGGAGGAAGAAATGGATGCGATGGATAAGCTGTTACCCGAAATGAAATCGTTTGTGCTGCCGGGAGGGCATACTACTGTTTCGTTTTGCCATATTGCCCGCTGCGTATGCCGCCGGGCCGAACGCTGTGTGTTGCGCCTCAACGATCAGCAACCTGTTGACGAGTTGATCTATAAATACCTGAACCGTCTTTCGGATTACCTTTTTGTTCTGTCGAGAAAACTTACCATGGATCTCCAGGCAGACGAAACGCCGTGGAAACCACGGCTCTAGCCCAAATACAGGAAACGTTGCTTACGTTGCTATTGGCTTGCCGGCATGTATGGCATCAGGTCAATAACCTATTTTCCCTTTTCCTTCGCGTAAACTGCGTTTAAGTGCCAGCATTTTTATGGCTGTCATAGCCGCTTCGTCACCTTTATTGCCGTGCTTTCCGCCGGCGCGGTCCTGGGCCTGCTCGAGTGTGTTGGGGGTTAACACGCCAAAAATTACCGGTAGATTGTGCTTGATATTAAGGTCGGTGATGCCTTTTGCCACCGCATCGCAGATAAAGTCGAAGTGGCGTGTGTCGCCTTGTATCACACAGCCAATGCAGATAATGGCTTGCACATCCGAAAATTCGGCAAGGTACTGTGCGCCCAGGGTCAATTCGAAAGCGCCCGGCACTGTTTTCACGAGAATGTCTTCTTCACTGGCACCGTACTTTTTTAATGTATCGTAAGCGCCTTGCATCAGGGCATGGGTGATCTCGTGATTCCATTCGGCCCAAACGATCCCGAATTTCATGTGTGATGCGCTGGGAACGGGTGTGCCCTCGAATACGGATAAACTTTTTAAATTGCTTGCCATGGTAATGTATTGGGTGAAAACGTATGTTGTCTGGTTGCTTGAATGTGTTTTGTAAAGGTATTTGCAATGGCACCTTATTCAATAAAAAAAGGTGACAGAATCACCTTTTTTATCAAAACCTGCTACCGGGAAATTTAATCCAGGTTGCCGAGTACTTTCACACGGGCGATGTATTTATCGATGTCGCGTGCTTCTGTACTTTTTGAATATTCAGATTTCAGGCGCTCGTAGGCAGCCAGCGCTTCGGTGTAGTTCGCTTTTTGCTCATAAGCAAAACCTGCTTTTTTCAGGTAAATAGGCGTCGTGAAATTATTGGTTGATTTATCAGCGGCTTTCAGGTAAAATTTAACGGCTTCATCCACATTATTTAATTCCATGTAAGCGTCGCCGGTGGCGCCCAAGGCCATTGGAGCAACCATTTCGTCGTTACCATCAAATTTCTGAAGGTATTCAATGGCTTCTTCAAACTTACCGGTTCGCAGCAAGCAGATCCCAGCGTAATAGTTAGCCAGGTTGCCGATTTTGGTTGCGGAATAGTTGTCTGCCAAATCGCGGAAGCCAACCATTGTTACCTGGCCGTTTCCGGTTTGTACTTGTACGTTCCCGTTCAAAGCCAGGTTAAAACTGTCTTTTTCAAAAAACGACTGAGCAATGTACATTTCGTTATTGGCTTCTGCCTCCTGGCCTGGTAACCAATAGAATTTATAGAATGAGAAAATTGCTACAATAGCAAGAATAGCGCCGCCGCCATAAGTGATCATTTTTTTGTTTTTCTCAAAAAACAATTGCAATCCATCTAAATCCAAATTGCTGCCCGAAGACGATTTTTTGGGCTTTTTTTCCGTTGCTGGCTCTGCGACTTGTGTTTGTAACGTTTCCTCTGACATGTTCTTTTAAAAAAATTGAGTTGCGAAGATAAATAAAAATTCCGGCTTATTAAAAAATATAATAAATTGACACTTAATTGTTTAAAAATTAGTCTCCCTCCGTAACGGCAATATCACGCGTCAGATTCTCCTTGTTACGTATCGAAAAAGAAACCCCACCCTGAACCACAAAAGGCGACGGAATATCAAGGTCGTAACCTTTTGCAAACAGGTAATAGCTTCCTTTGTATAATGCAATAGAGTAATTTCCGTTGGCATCGGCCTTTACATACGTATCGTATTTGCTAAAGTCTTCGCCCGGAAATTCGACCGCGTTGAATTTAATGTACACATAAGCATCGGCAATGGGTTTGCCATGGTGTGATACAACACCTTTCACAGAGGCTTTACCGCCAGTTTGGTTTTTTTTACAGGCTGTGGTGAGGCCAAGTGCCAGTAAAATAATGAACGAGAATCGAAGCATGGTTTTCATAGGTTTTTGGATTTAGTTAAGGAATAGGTTCTGCGTAGCGTCTGTCGGAAGTAAATTCGGTATCGGTCAGCGTTTTCAGGAACGCGATAATGTCGTTTTTTTCCTGCGTGGTCATTGCAATGCCGGCACTAAGTGAAGGGTCGAGCGTTGCGCTTGCGGTAATGTTGTTCGTGTAGTGGTTGAGGCATTCCATCAGGCTGGCGTAGCGTCCGTCGTGCATGTAAGGGCCCGAAAGCTCAATGTTGCGAAGGCTTGGGGTTTTGAATTTATAAAGGTCGGCCAGATCACGGGTAATGTGTGTGCGGCCGCTGTCTTTAATGGCCGGGTTTACACTAAGGCCGTTGTTCCTGAACTTATAATCGGTAAAGAGCGGTTCCTGGTGGCAGGATGCGCATTTCTGCAAGAAGAGGCTGTAGCCATTTTGTTCGGCAGCCGAAAACGTTCTGGTTCCTTGTTTCACCTGATCGTATTTACTCCGGTAAGAATACATGGTGCCCATGAATTGCGCAATGGCTCTGAATAGGCGTTGCGTTGTTACCGTATCGTCGCCGTATGCTTTGCGGAACATATCGCGGTACTTGGCGCTGGCACTGATCTTGGCTACCACGTTGGGCAGTGTTTCATTCATCTCAACCGGGTTGGTAATCGGAGCCGGAGGCAGTACTTCGATGTGATTAACGCCGCCATCGTGCATAAAACTCGGATTCCAGGTAAGATTTTGCAATGCCGGCGCGTTGCGGATACCCAGCAGGCCATTGATACCGTGACTATACTGGTGTGCCGCATGTGCAAATGCTGCAAATTGCTGGTGGCAGGAACCACAGGAAATGGTATTGTCTGCCGAAAACATCGGTTCGTAAAACAATGCCCGGCCCAATTTGAATTTCTCGGATGTGATCGCATTGTTTTCGAAACGGTAATGAGGCGTAGGCCAGCCGTTAGGAATAATTTCAATCACGCTGTCAGCGGGAACATCCGGCTCAATTTTAGGATCTACCGAACACGATGCAAGAACAAAGCCCAGGCCGATAATGGTATAAAGTGCTTTCATTTAATTGACAATGGATGTTACCGTAAACATAGTGGCATAATTATCTGCAATGATCCTCGAGCGGGAGTTAACAGTAGTCACTTCGTACACCAGCGAGAAATCAATGGTGTTAGGGCCCGAAAACCATCTGGCAACGTCGCCTTCCATATTTACCTGAGATACATGACCTGCGTGAACATGTAAGTCGGTTGGGAACGGCAGTGTTACCGTGCGGATTCCTTTGTTTGTGCCACTGAAGCCGCCAATATGGAACGCAATATCTTTTAAGGCGTTGCCAGACTGCGGTGAACTTCCTTCGATTTTTGCCATGATATAGCCCGAGTTCCAAGTCCAGAACATGCCATGTGCCGGATCGAGCGCGCCGCTCTGCACCCCCGATACATTACGAGCAGAGTCAACGCCGATCATAAACCGGATGCTGCGGTAGTCGCCTTCGGGCAAGCCTTGCAGGGTAATTGTTTTGCTTGTGGCATCGCCTTCATCCACAAGAAAATATGAATTGGGAACAGCGAACGCATGGCCGGCAGCGTCGAGCAGGGCAATGTTTGAGAGGTAATATTTGAATAACCGTACCGAAAAGGTATCGCTGTTGGCAGTGGTATAGGTGTTGGTTGCGCCCAGGGCAAACGGGCTGCCATTGGCCACGTGGCTCAAGTTCAATGTAATGGATTGACCCGTGGCAGGAGATGTGGTAAGAGGAGGAAGGTCTTCCGGTGGTGTGACGGACGCTTTTTTACAAGAAATGGCCGAGACCAAAACCAGGAAAAACAGATACACATGCGTCTTCATGAATAAGCTCAAATGTACGGGTTTTCAGCCTCATTTCCAAACCGTTTACAGCTTATTCCACAAACCAACCAATGAGCCGGCGCCGAAGTTTGCTGCTGTATGTTTGCGTCTGGTAATCAGTGTAATTGTTGGTTGCGTTGATGCATTTGGCAAACTGCTTTACACGGTATTTTACCTCGTCGCTCAGGAGTTCAAATAATTCGAACGCCTCGTCGAAATCAGCGGCATTGTCCTTGATACGGCCAAAATGATCATCGAGCGATTGGTCGAGTACCGTTTGTGGCTTCAGGCCTTTGCGCAGGCATTGCAGGTAACGGTCGCGCACGATAAAGGCTTCGGCAGACGAATTCAAGAAGCGAGCTTTGATGTCTTCCGGCAGTTCATAATCGTTTTCGAGTTCGTAATCCCATTCGTCCTTATAACGCTGCTCGAGGTAGAGGTGTGGCGCTACAAACACATGTTTCCAGTCGATCGGGAATTGCCATAAATTAAAGCGCCGCGAATTGTTTCCGAGGTCAACGATATTGAATTTCTTTTTGTGTGGCAAAACACGCGATCCGCGTCCAATCATCTGGTGGTAGAGCGTCAGTGATTTGGTGGCGCGGTTCAGGATGATGGTTTCCACTTCCGGTTCGTCGAAACCCGTGGTAAGGATACTCACCGAACTTAAAATGCCATCTTTTGTGTTTTTAAACCACTCCAGGGTTTCTGCCCGGTCGCGGTCGCTGAATGTACTATCGAGGTATTTCACCGGGTAGCCCTTGGCCTTGAACATGTTGTACACGGCGATACTTGTGAGGATACCGGCGTTGAAGATCAGCGTTTTGGTGCCTTTGCCGATCTCTTCATAAGCATCCAGCAACTTGCCCTGCATCAATGCCTGGGTATATACCATCTCGTGAGAGCCGGTGGTAAATTCCCCGTTATTCCCTACGCGGAGGCCGCTCAGGTTCACGTCGGTCGAGTGGGTTACGCCTTCGGCCAGATAGCCTTTTTCGATCAGCGACGGAATGCTTTCACCAACGATGATCTCTTTGTACGTTTGATACAAGGGCAGCTTTTTGTTGCTGCTCAACGGAGTAGCCGTTACCCCGAGGATATTTACATCTTCAAAATAATGGAAGATCTTGCGAAACGAATTGTAGTGGGCTTCATCCACAATCACCAGGCCGATATCTTCCAGGAACTGATCGTCTTCCTGCAAGCGGTTGTTGAGCGTTTCCACCAGGGCGGTGAAACTCTGGAAGTCGCTTTGCTGCGGCAACTCTTTCACTTCGGAATTGATGACCTTGTTGCGAATGCCGATGCCGGCCAATACCGCCGACGTTTGCTTGCTTAGCTCAATGCGGTGGGTAAGGATAAGTACTTTCCGGTTAAAGTGTTGGATATAGCGCTTGGCAATCTCCGAGAAAATAATCGTTTTGCCGCCTCCCGTCGGAAGCTGAAAAAGGATGTTCTCGTTAGGCTTCGCTTCTTTGAGCTTGTTGAAAATGTTATTTACAGCTTCTTCCTGATAGGGATAAAGCTGGCGCGTCATGGTATTTGCTTCGGTTTCCAAGTTTAAAAAATAAGCCTGTAAATTTAATTTATTTTTCGCGCATTTTTTAGCCTGGCTTCTTAGAAAACGTTAAGAGTTATTGACAATGCCGCAAGGCCGGGCAAGCGGACCTGCAAATTAGCAACATGCATCGGTTTAAAGTTGTATATACGCCATTTGAAAAATCAGGTACTTGTTTGCTCGCCCGGACTTTTGCAAACACAAATATGGTTGCCATACAATAAAAAAGCGCGCTACAGTTGTGCAGCACGCTTTACTTAAATAGCCGTAGATGCGTTATTTGAACAATACTTTCATTTCTACCCGGCGGTTTTTCTGGCGCCCAGCTTCTGTCGCATTGTCGGCAATAGGCACGGTTTGACCGAACCATTCTGCCTGAATGCGGTCGGCTTTCACACCTTTGGAAACCAGGTATTTTTTCACCGCTTTGGCACGTTTTTCAGACAGTAGCATGTTTTTAGCGGCATTGCCCTGGTTGTCGGTATGGCCCGAAAGTTTCAACATCCAATCGGTAGGATGCTGTTTCATGAGCCCGGCCAGGTCGTTGAGTGACGCAAACGAGGTTGTTTTGATGATGTCTTTTCCGCTCGCAAACTCCAGGCTTGCAAATGCCTTTTCAAGAATTTTCTGCTCTTCTACTTTCAACACCGGTGCCGGCGGACAGCCTTTCAGCTCTCTGAGGCCTGGTGTGGTCGGACATTCGTCGTTGCGGTCGTCAACACCATCTTTATCGGTATCAGGCCAAGGGCAACCCTTGTTGTCAACGGCGCCAGCCACATCAGGGCAGTTGTCGTCTTTATCGAGTACAGTGTCGCCATCTTTATCCGGGCAGCCTTTGGCCGATTTAGGACCAGCTACATCCGGACACAGATCGTATTTGTCTGGCGTAAGATCTCCGTCTTTGTCAGGACATCCCAGGAAATCTTTCAAGCCAGCTTCATCCGGGCATTCATCGTCCACATCGGCAATGCCGTCGCCGTCTTTGTCAGGACAACCAGCCAGTGCGACCAGACCAGGCACATCGGGGCAAATGTCATCTTTATCGACCACGGTGTCGCCGTCGCGGTCAGGACAGCCTTTGTATTCAGCCGGTCCTTTGTCGTCCGGGCAACGGTCGTCGAGATCGGAAATGCCGTCACCATCACGGTCAGGGCAGCCTTGCGCCGAAGCGAGTCCAGGAATATCCGGGCATTTATCTTCGCTGTCCTGAATATGATCGCCGTCTTTATCCGGGCAGCCGTTAAATTCTGCAACGCCAGGAATATCCGGGCATTTGTCTTTCTTGTTTTTAATGCCGTCTTTATCGCGGTCTTTGGATTTACCATACGGGATTGGCACTTTTAATAACGCATACATGTCTGCACCATACACGTTGGCTTTGGTAATAAGTGGCGTCAGGTTGGTGGTACCAATTACCAGCGGGCCGAGGCGTAGCGCCAGGCCTACGCGTGGCCCGGAAAGGAAACTGTACTGTACCGGAATAAAAGCACCGAACCATTTATGATCCCAACGCGGCGTCAGGGTAATCGACGACCAATCGTGCACTTTGGTATCGTTCTTTTTGAACTGTAACGCAACGTAAGGCGTAAGGTTCAGGTAAAAGTTCTTGCCGAAGTTGTAGTCGATCTGCGCGCTGATAGCGGTTGGTAAATTCATTTTGTACGTAGAGGCCGAACTTGTTTTGCCGAATCGGCCGGCCAGGGTATCGTCGAGCTCGCCTACGGTTTTGGGATTGATGGGTTTGAGGTTCCAGTAGCCAACATTCGCATTGAAATCGTTGCTCACACTGCCTTTTTTGAATTTAATGGAACCAATATCCGTTACCGATACGCCAACTTTGAGTTTGTATTTGTTATTGCTCCGGTCTTCGAACCAGGCATCGCGTTCTTTTTCCTTGCCGTATTCGTAGGCATTGTAGTTTGGTCGCCATTCGTAAACCGCACCCACATCGAAACCAAATCCAGGATAAGATTGCGAATAGTCAAATGAATAGGCCGATGAGCCGCCGTTCAACGAGGCATTGCCAAATTCGAAATTATCGGAGTGGCCGTAATTGACCTCCGACTGGAAAATAGACAAAGTGGTATCGGTTTGGAAATTATATTTCAGGTCGCGAACAAACATGTAGGCAGACTGGATGCCGCGCAGGAGTTTTACAGTGGCGCCTGCTTTAAAATAATGTTCGTTGTCGTCTTTGAATACGTGGCCGTATGTAAGGCCGTATTCGGCCCAGCTCATTTCCTGGATACTCAGGTTTTTGTTTTCGAGGTTGGTTACCCAAAGGCTCGGATACACAAATTCTTTGTAAGCAAGCGTTGCCAGATCTTGTGATACACCGTCGATGTTGACGTAATTGCGGATATTCCAGCTCAGTGCAAACGCATTTTTGCGGTTGATGTTGATCAGGAACGAAGGCATGGCAATCCGGTTGTTCAACGCAAAGGCTTTATCTTTGCCATTATCTTTCGGGATCAGGTATTTTTCCTGGAACATCGTATCTTCAAATGCCGGAAATTTCGGATCAGACCAGGAGCCTTGTTTTTTCAACGCCTCGCGCTTTACCCCAACGTAATTGTTGTAAGCACCAACGCTAATGCCGGCAAGGTTCATGTCGAATTTCATGCGGCTATCGACCACACTGGCAGGCTGAAGGTATATGCCGGTAACGCCTGCATAATTACTTTGATTGAATCCATTAAAGTCTTGTGCCTTAGTTTGGTAGAATAAAATAAGAAAGGCGGCGAGTAAAAGTTTCTTCATGTAATAAAATTGATGGTATTCAAAAGTAAGACAAACAATCTGATTTGAAAGCGCCGAAGATGTTAATTTCTGGCTATTAGGTTTGCTCTTGTTGTTTTGCAAGGGATGTTGAGATGCTGTAGCTGCTTTTCGGGCAATGGAAGCCCGATGCCTGTGGCTACCTCGAGCGCCAGGGACGCGAAGGGCCTGGTTCCTTTCCGCAGGTTCGTTTGCGGGAAAGAACCGGAGCGACAGCGAAGCCCGCAGCGGCCCGCCCGGGCGCCCTGTCCATGCAGAAAATAGGGCTTACGGGACCACGAATCACCTTTACGGGTATGCGTATGGATACCCTAGCATAATCGGGCAGGAATTTGTATCTTCGCGAACCCTTAGAAAAAATTATGTTAGAGAAACTGGAAGAAATAAAAAGACGCTATACGGATGTAGAGGCTAAATTGGGAGACCCAACTGTGATTGCCGACATGCGTCTTTTTAAGAAGCTGAACATCGAATACCGAAGCCTTGAGCCTATCGTAGAAGCCTACTATAAGTATAAACAGATCGTGGACAACATCAACGGCGCCAAAGAGGTGTTGGCAACCGAAAAGGACAAGGATTTTCTGGATATGGCCAAAGCCGAGCTGGAAGAAAACCGTTTGGCAGAAGAGCAATTGGCAGAGGAGATCCGCATGTTGCTGATTCCAAAAGACCCGGAAGATGCGAAGAACTGTACGATGGAGTTACGCGCCGGTACCGGTGGCGACGAAGCCTCGATCTTTGCCGGCGATTTGTTTGAAATGTATCGCCGCTATTGCGAGATCAAAGGCTTTCAGCTGGAAGTGGTGGATGAAAACCCGGGATCGATGGGTGGCTACAAAGAGATTATCTTTAATGTGAAAGGCGACAACGCCTACGGAACGATGAAATTTGAAAGTGGGGTGCACCGTGTGCAGCGTGTGCCGGCGACCGAAGCAGCGGGCAGGGTACATACTTCGGCGGCTACCGTGGTTGTATTGCCGGAAGCTGAAGAGTGGGATATCGAGATCAAGGCTGCCGACATTGAGATGCAAACGGCACGAAGCGGCGGCGCGGGTGGACAGAACGTGAATAAGGTAGAGTCGAAAGTAATTTTAACGCACAAGCCGAGCGGCATTGTGGTAACCTGCCAGACGCAGCGAAACCAGCTCGGGAACCGGGAGAAGGCCATGGAAATGCTGCGTGCGAAATTGTATGATCTCGAGTTTCAGAAACGCCAGGCGGAAACGACCGGCAGGCGAAAAAGCATGGTGAGCACCGGCGATCGTTCGGAAAAAATACGCACCTACAACTACCCTCAGAACAGGATCACTGATCACCGCATCAACTTGACCTTGTATAACCTGTCGGATTTTGTGAACGGAAACATTCAGCAAATGATCGACGCGCTCCAGTTTGCTGAGAATGCCGAGCGACTGAAAGAAGGCGGTTTGCAGTAAGTGCCTGTCTTGGCTGCTGAATAAGTAGCTTAGAGTGTAACATGCTGTTAATTAATTTTTTAAGTTTATTTTAAACAACAGTTAAGTCGTAGGAAAACCGTAATTGAACGTGTTAAACACTATATAAAAGTTTTTTAAGCAAACTATTTTTAGCGTATTTATACTGTTATGACAAGAGCAGAACTGATCCACGAGATCAAATCAAAGAAAACATTTTTGTGTGTGGGTCTCGACCCTGATCTTACAAAAATACCGAAGCATCTGCTCGATGCGGAGGATCCTATTTTCGAATTTTGTAAGCAGATAGTGGATGCAACGGCCAGTTATTGTGTGTCGTTTAAACCTAATAATGCGTTTTTTGAGGCTTATGGTTTGAAAGGCATGGCCAGCATGGAGAAGACCATCCGTTACATCAAAGCCAATCATCCACGCCATTTTGTTATTTCGGATGCCAAACGTGGCGATATTGGCAACACCTCCACCATGTATGCCAAAGCGGTGTTTGAACACCTCGATGCGGATGCCATTACCGTAGCGCCCTATATGGGGAAAGATTCTGTGTCGCCGTTTCTCCAATTTCCGGGAAAATGGGCCATTGTATTGGCCTTGACCTCGAATGAAGGCTCTGCCGACTTCCAACTGATGGAGGCTCATGGAATGGAATTGTACAAGCAGGTTCTTGAAAAAGTGAGCGCCTGGGGTAGCGAAGAAAACCTGATGTTTGTGGTAGGCGCTACCAAAGCAGTGATGCTGACGGAGATTCGCGCCATGGTGCCCAATCATTTTTTATTGGTACCCGGTGTAGGCGCACAGGGAGGAAGTCTGGCAGAGGTGTGCCAGCACGGGCTCACGAAAGACGTCGGGCTTCTCATCAACTCGTCGCGCGGCATCATTTATGCGTCGAATGGATCCGATTTTGCAGAGGCCGCCGCCGCAGAGGCTTCTAAAATAGCCCGCGACATGAACGCTTATTTTTAAGGTATAAACCAATAGTTGGTAATAGTCTGAAAACGAACTAAAAACATAATTGACCTATATGAAAACGTTACTATTAGTATGCTTGACAGCTGTTACACTTGGAAGTTGTAAGAAAGCCTACACCTGTTACTGCACTCAAAAAAATTTCCCAGACAAAACGGTAACCATTAAAGACACTAAGAAAAAAGCAAAAACAAAGTGTGATAATGAAAGTACTATTTTCGACAATTCGTATCCACTGGAGCCTACAGTCATTGGCCATTATAACTGCACATTAAAATAGTATTTACGTACGAAACCTGTATTCGAATGAGTATGGCATTTAAGTGAACGCAGACAGGTCATCAAAGACAACCGCCAAACATTTAACAGGACGACCACTCGGGCGAGCATACCTCACGCATTTACATAAATTCAAGTCGCTCGCGAGAGTTTTTCATTTTGGAAATGTCCAATAGTCAGTTAGTGTTTTTTTTCTGACTGAGCTTGAAAAATGAATAGTAGAACCAGTGCTAGGCAATGTGTGAGAGAACCGATACTTAATACTAAAAAATCATTCAACGTATCTGAGGGTCTTTTATGGAACCCGAACATCAAAAGCAAGGCTAAAAAAGATAAACACGGTCCACCGCAGAAAGCAAGAAAGCTGTATGCAGGGCGGGAACTAATTACTGACTTGGTATTGAGGAAAGCAAGAAGGGAAAGCAGTCCAGATACGAAGCAAATCGCCAGGCTCGTCAAACACAATAAAAAAGAGAGTTGTTTTCCTTCGTTGCCTGTACTTTCCTGAAACGCGTGGTAAATAATTGTGATCGCGATAGCCAGGCCAAAAGCTAAAGCAAGACGTTTCAGGATATAAGATGCCACCATGACTGTTGAATTCGATGATGCACTATGAGCCACTTTCATTGGTCCGGAAGTCGTAGACTCGTTTTTGCTGAAGATCGATCTTTACATTAAAGAAACAATGTCCGCCGCCAATCACTTTTACTGGCATTTTTTGCCAGTCGCTGAACTCGATTCGCTTTTCGATGCTTTTGCAAAAGCAATTTACCCACACCTCTTTTTGTCCCCGAGCATTGGTTACCGCAAGGTATTGCCTTTTATAATCAGCTAAGGTTGCAGTTATGTCCTGAGCGTTTGGTTGCTTCAGGGTATCGCCGGCAGGAAGAACGATATGGCGTTCTGCCAGAGCAACGTTGATCAGCGAGTCGATCAGACTCAGTTCACTTTCCGTAAGCAATGCACTTTTATAAGAAGCAGGAAAACCGGTAGCCCAGGTGGCGGCGCTATCGGCAGAAAGAATAGCCACATCGGGACGGGCAACGACACTGTTTTCGGAGTTGTGTTCGTCCTTATTGCATGCACAGAGAAGTGTGACGCAGATGTACAGGATGGTGCCAAAACGTATCATTAATATCGTGATGTTATTTAAAATTCTGCATGTCGAATAATTTACGGTACACGCCATTCTTTTCAAGAAGTTCCTGATGCGATCCCTGTTCGATCAGCTCGCCCTGGTTCATCACCACGATCTGGTCCGCATTCACAATGGTGCTAAGCCGGTGAGCAATGACGACACTTGTGCGGTTCTTCATCAGGTTATTGAGGGCATCCTGCACCAGGCGTTCGCTTTCCGTGTCGAGCGCGCTGGTGGCTTCGTCGAGGATCAGGATCGGCGGGTTTTTGAGGATGGCCCGGGCTATGCTGATGCGTTGGCGTTGTCCGCCGCTGAGCTTGCCGCCGCGGTCGCCGATATTGGTCTGGTAGCCGTCGGGCTGTTGCATGATAAACCCGTGGGCGTTGGCAATTTTGGCTGCTTCGATCACCTTTTCTTTGTCGTAGCTATCGAGCCCGAAAGTAATATTCCGTTCAATGGTATCGTTGAAAAGAATGCTTTCCTGGGTAACGACCCCGATCAACTTCCTCAAGCTCTCAATATCCAGGTCTTTCAGGGCAATGCCGTCGATACGGATCTCGCCAAGGTCGGTGTCGTAAAAGCGCGGGATCATATCGGCCATGGTGGTTTTACCGCTACCGCTTTGGCCTACCAGGGCAATGGTCTTGCCTTTCGGTATTGCCAGGTTGATGTTTTTAAGCACATAGCCCTGGTCGCCTTTGTGGTAGGCAAACGAAACGTTATCGAACACGATGCGATCGTTGAATTCACCGAGCTGGCGGGCATCGGGTTTGTTCACGATCGGGTTTTCGGCGTTCAGGATCTTGTCAATGCGTTCCTCGGAGGCGAGCCCTTTCTGGATATTGTTATAGGCAATGGTGATTTGTTTGATGGGAGGGACGATCTGCGAAGCAACCGCAAAGTAGCCGATGAAGCTCTCCGCGGTAAGCCCGCTGGTGTGATCGATAACCATAGAGCCACCGATAAACAGGATAAGCATCAGCACACCCAGCACAAGGGTCTCGCTCATGGGTGAAGCCAGGTCACCGCGCCGGTACAGTCCAATCGAGATCTTATTGTATTCGGCATTTACGGTTTCGAATCGTTTTTGGACAAAGCGCTCACCGGTAAAGGCCTTGATCACTTTCATGGCACCGAGGGTTTCTTCCATGATGTTGAACAATTGCCCGAATACGATTTTGCCTTTGGCCGAACGGCTTTTGAGGCTGCGCCCCACCAGGGCCACTGCCAGGCCGGCCAGGGGTAAAAGCAAAAACACATAAAGGGTAAGGTAAGGACTCAGCACAATGAGCATAACGAGCGAAATGATGATGAGCAGCGGTTCGCGAAAGACAAGCTCCAGGGTTTGCATGATCGACCATTCGATCTCGATCACGTCGGTGGTCATGCGGCTCATCATATCACCCTTGCGTTCCTCACTGAAATAGGAGAGGGGAAGCTCGAGCGATTTTTTCATCATCTTGTTCCGCAGGTCTTTCACCACACCATTTCGGATAGGGGCGAGGAAATACATGGCGAAATAGCGGCAAACGTTTTTGAGGAAAGTCATGGCAAATACTGTCATGCAAATGCCCATGAGCACAGTACCCTTGCCATAGCTGAGAATGAGCGAGGCCATTTTAAAATAGCCCCAGTCCGAGGCGTATTTGGCGCTGTATTCGAAAGGTGGTAAGCCATCATCAACGAGTTGTTGGTAGTCGGCCAGGTCGCTGTCGAAAATGAGTTTCAAGAAAGGAATGACCAGGGTGATAGAGAATACCGAAAATACCGAAAACAGAACGTTAAAGAAGATGTTGAGCGCGGTTTCTTTGCGGTAATGTTTGGTGTATTTGAAAACCGAAAAAAGTTTTTTCATGTGCCTGCTAAAATACAAATAAAATACAGGACCTGTTTATGGGCAAAGGCATTTGTTGTGCTAAAGCAATTCGGGTAAAATGACCTTGCAGCCACCTGGAAATTTTGCCATGCGCACAATATAAGAGTGGCGTTTACGCTAAGGTATAATTATTATATTTGCCCTAAAACCGTTATTACATGAATTTCAAGAGATTCCTGCCACATGTTGTGGCCATTGCTGTCTTTGCCCTCATTACCATTATTCAATTCAGTCCTGTTTTTTCCGGAAAATCGCTGGTGCAGGGCGATATTGTCCGTTTCAGGGGCATGAGCCGTGAGGTAGCAGAGTTCAGAAGTACCGAGCATGCAGAGCCACTTTGGACCAATTCGATGTTTGGCGGTATGCCCGCCTACCAGGTATCTACCCTTTACCCGGGCAATTGGCTGGGTGCCATCGACCAGGTTTTCCACGGGTTCCTGCCACATCCGTCAGGCTACATTTTTCTTTATTTCGTCGGATTCTTCATTTTACTGCTCTGCCTCGAAATCAATCCCTGGCTGGCTATCGTCGGAGCGCTGGCCTATGGTTTTTCGTCGTATTTCTTTATCATCATCGAGGCGGGCCACAACTCTAAGGCCAACGCCATCGGTTACCTGGCTCCCTTGCTGGGCGGTATTATTCTGCTGATGCGCAGGCGCTACTGGCTGGGTTTTGCGGTAAGCGCGCTGTTTATGGCCCTTGAACTCAATGCCAACCACGTGCAGATCTCCTACTATGGATTTATGTTATTCGGTATCGTGATGATCGCGTATTTTGTGCATGCCATGCGCGAAAGACAAACCAAGCCATTCTTTATTGGGATGGCATTGTTTGTAGCCGCCGGGGTTGTCGGGTTTTTGCCAAACGCCGGAAATTTGCTGGCAACCTACGAATACAGTAAATATACCACCCGCGGGAAAACAGAACTCACCATCAATGCCGATCAGAAAAATAACGAACACAATACCACGTCGGGGTTGAATAAAGACTATGCAACCCAATGGAGCTATGGCATTGGCGAGACGTTTACCTTCCTGATTCCTAATTTTAAAGGCGGTGGTTCAGCAGCCATTGCCAACACCGACAAAAACGCGCTCAAGGAAGTCGATCCGCAGCTTCGCGAACAAATTGCCGGAAGCAGCGCTTATTTCGGCGACCAGCCATTTACCAGCGGGCCAGTGTATATCGGCGCTATTGTGATGTTGCTGGCTTTCCTGAGCCTTATCATTGTTGATCATCCCATCAAATGGGCCTTGTTTATCGCCACATTGCTCTCTGTGATGCTGGCCTGGGGCAAGCACTTTATGGGACTTACCGATGTTTTTATGGATTATGTGCCTGGCTATAACAAATTCCGGGCGGTATCAATGATCCTGGTCATTGCAGAGCTTACCATTCCACTGTTGGCGGTGCTGGCTCTCGATAAATTCATGAAAGTTGCCGACAGCAATGCGGTATTTAAAATGCCGGTGCTGAATAAGACCATCGATACCAAAACGGCATTGATTATATCATTGGCTGTTGTGGGCGGCTTCTGTTTAATCAGCTGGCTGATGCCATCCGTCACCAATACATTTCTTGCCAACGGCGAAGAAGTACAGACGGCCAACCAATTCAAACAAAGTGGCGCCACCGATGCGCAGATCGCTCAGTTTATGCCCGAATATCTGTCGAACCTCGAAAAGGCGCGCGAAGCCATCTTTAAAAGCGATGCGATCCGCTCGCTGATCTTCGTTGCCCTGTCTGGCGCGTTTCTGTTCTTATACCTCACGCGCAAGCTCAAAGCCGAGCTTTTCCTATCGGCAATCGGCATTTTCCTGATTGTGGATCTTTGGCCGGTGGCAGACCGCTACCTCAATAAATCGAATTTCGTGTCGAAATCGCAATACGACGCGCCTCCGGCAAAATCGGCGACCGACGAGGAAATATTAGCCGACAAGAGCCTGGATTACCGCGTGCTGAACCTTTCGGTTAGTACCTGGAACGATGCCGCAACGTCTTATTACCATAAATCCATTGGCGGTTATCATGCTGCCAAGCTCAAAAAGTACCAGGAGCTGATCGATTTCCATCTCGATAAAGAGATCGGGATGTTCTACGATGGCCTCAACGCCGCTGTGCAGAACGATTCGTTGATGAATGTGCACATGGCCAGGCTTCAGGTGTTGAACATGCTGAACACGAAATATGTGATCGTTCCAACCAAGGATCAAACCGTTCCGATTAAAAACCCGCAGGCCAACGGCAATGCCTGGTTTGTGAAACAGATCAAAACAGTAGCCAATGCCGATTCGGAAATCGTAGGCTTGTATCACCTCGACACCAAACGTGAAGCCATTGTTCAGCAGAAAAACAAAGATCTGGTAAAAGTTGCCGATTCCTACAGAAACGACGGCACGATCAGCCTGCTTTCCTATAAGCCGAATTACCTGGTTTATGAAAGCGACACAAAAGATAAAGGCTTTGCCGTGTTTTCGGAAATTTACTACCCGAAAGGATGGAATGCTTATATCGACGGCGTGCTGACTCCATACACTTGCGTAGATTACCTGTTGCGTGGCATGGAAATACCAGCCGGCAAACACAAAGTAGAATTTAAGTTTGAGCCGACCATCTATCAAACAAGCAACACGGTAGCCTTGATCGGATCCATTATCCTGATTTTAGCAGTTGCCCTTGGGCTTTACATGTCGGGTAAAAAAACCGGCGTTAGATTGTAAATTGTAAATCAAAAAAGAAAGCCGCTGTAGCATGCTGCAGCGGCTTTGATGTTTTTAATTTAATGTCACTCTAATTCTTATTTTACCGATTGCACATCCATCAGTACCTCCGTGTGGTGATGTCCTGTTTGAGCGCCAAACAAGGTGCCGGATACCGTTACAGATTGGTCAAGGTATTTTTCCATCGGTTTTTGTGTCAAGAGTTGTATGCGGTCAACGCCGGCAATAGCCGCATTATAGCCGTCGCTCAGGTCCTTTGCCGGTGCTTTCATGCGAATGCTTTTGGGAAGAACCAGGACATAGACGATTTCTCGTTCATCCGTCAGGGTATCTTCTCCATAACCCGGCGGTCCCCAGAATAGTTCTTTTTTAAGGCGTCCGTTGAGGGTAGAAACCGTAGGTTCGTAGGCATACTCGCTCGCATTGGCCTGGGTACTATGCTCCGAGCGGTTGTCAGGAGCGCCAGAGCAAGCCGCCAGCAGAACGGCCAATACAGGAAACAGGTTTTTTTTCATGGTAGCAACAGGCGGTTAAAATACGCATTTTAGCACAAAAGCCCCCGCGATCCGGAGGCTTTTGTATGGGAATTTACTTTTTGTCGGTGTTGGTTTTGTTTCCCCAGATCTCGACGTGTGCTTTTTTATCCTTATAGTTTGGAATGGTTTTGTACATGAACACGATTTTCTTGATGCGGCGCTCACCACCGTTTAAATCAACAACGCGGCTTTCGCCCGGCGCTTTGATGGCAGAGCCGAGGTTTATTTTCTGGTTGTCGCCACTTTCATAATATACCTCTACATCGGTGATGTCGATAGGAGCGTCGGTTACTTTAAATTTCATGGAGGCGAACCTGTCGGCGCCCATCACGATCACTTCATCACGGTCTTTGGTAAAATCCACTTTGGTTTCACCGATTTTGTGCCAACCTGTTTTGTCGCTGATAACCACGGCAGGTTGCTGTGCTTTGAGTTGTGAGTGTGCTGCGCCAAAGGCCAGCAACGCAATAAGAAGTACTTTTTTCATAGGTGTTTGTTTTTAAGGTTTCGCGGTGATTTGTTAAAAATAGATGCCATTCTCTTACGGAAAGGCTGGGGAATTTTTTCCCTTAAATAGCGTCAAACGCCTGCCTGGCCGCTTGTGTGGCGCAGCGTTACGAAACCAGAAGCGTTTGCAACAAGAAATTGTTAAATCTTTCTTAACTAAATATCATATTTATCCACAAGTGCTTGTTATCAGGGCTTTTTGTAATATCTTTGTGGCGCACGAAGTGACCACCCTATAAGAGGAAAGCTATTCTGCAATCCGCCTTAAACCGCTTCTGCGCTGACAACAAGAAATTAAACCCAAACATCATGAAAAAAATTTTACTAAGTGTATCATTCATTGCTGCTGCCTTAGCAGGTAATGCTCAAAATTGTTCGGATCTGATCATTTCCGAGTATGTAGAAGGAACAGGCAACAACAAGGCGCTTGAGATTTATAACACCTCTTCGTCTCCTATCAGTCTGGCGGACTACCGCATTTTGAGGCATGACAACGGGAATACTTCTTTCACTCCAATTGAAGGTGAAATGCAACTTCCTACAAACATTACACTGGCCCCTTACCAGGCCTATGTTATTGCTCTTAACCTTACTGATCCTTCCGGTACCGGCCAGTCTGCGCCAATCGATCCGGCCTTGCAGGCCGCTGCAGATACCCTGCTTTGCCCTGGTTGTGCTACAGGAACCGGCAACAGCCGCGTAATGTGTTTCAATGGAGACGATGCGCTTGCACTTCAGAAAAAATCAGGTAGCACCTGGGTGGACGTTGATATTTTTGCCTGCCGTGGCGAACAACCAACCAATTCATCAGGTACAGCCAGCCCAACTGCCGGTTGGACAAGCCTTGCACCATACGCTAGCATGCCTGCAGGCTATACCACTGCACAATATGGTCCGTACTTTATGCAATACTGGACACAAGACAAAACCATGAGGCGTAAAGCAAGCGTTAAAACCGGTGTATCGGTTAACCCCGCATTCAACACCTTTAATCCATCTGTTCAGTGGGATTCTTTACGTGTTAATACATTTACCGGTTTAGGTTCACATACCTGCGATTGTCAAGTAGTTGGTGTCAAAGAAATCAATAAAGCATTTGCTGCTACGGTATATCCAAATCCTGCCAAAAATGTGGTAACGATGCAATCGGTTAACGCCATCGTCCGCATCGACATTTATTCTGTAACCGGTCAATTGGTGAAAACCGTAAAAACGGGCAATAACCTTTCTGGCGAGCCACTTTCGGTTGCCGATCTCAACAAGGGAGTGTATTTTGTAACTCTGTCCGACGATAAGAATAACCAGACGATCAAAAAGCTCATCATCGAATAAAAATTAAAATGTAAAATCCCGCTTCCGGCGGGATTTTTATTCAGCCTGAAAAATATGAGATTTGCCTTTTCTTTTATTTTTATGATGATCGCCTGCCTGGGCTTCGCGCAGAAGACCAAGGTTCAGGGCACCATCAAAGATGCTATTACCAATGAGCCGATTGTGGGTGCGATTGTTGTAGCCAACAGCGGTAAGAATGCCACAACAGATATCGATGGGGCATTTTCGCTTAGCCTGGATTCTGGTACTTATGTCATTAAAGCCACTTACATCGGTTATAATGGCATGGAGAAGAAGATCACTGCAAAAGGTAAGCCTGTTTTTCTTGATTTCAGCCTGTCTTCTAATGAACTCAGTGAAATTGAAGTGGTAGCTGATATCGCTATTCAACGCGAAACGCCGGTTGCCTTTTCCAACATCGATTCCAAAAAAATTCAGGAAGACCTCGGAAGCCGGGATCTTCCGTTGATCCTCAACTCGACGCCAGGCGTTTACGCAACCAGCCAGGGTGGGGGCGACGGTGATGCCCGCGTGAGTATCCGTGGGTTTAACTCCCAAAATGTGTTGGTGTTGCTCGACGGAATTCCAATGAACGACATGGTGAATGGCCGAGTGTACTGGACCAACTGGTTTGGTCTCGACAACCTGTCGCGCGGTATGCAAGTGCAACGGGGTCTGGGAGCAACCAAACTGGCTATCCCATCTATCGGAGGTACGATTAATATCCTTACCGCTGGCATCGAGGCAAAGCGCGCCATCAGCGTGAAAAATGAGTATGGCAATAACAATAACTACCGGATCGGACTTAGTTATTCGTCGGGCAGGATGAAAAACGGCTGGGCTTTTAATTTTGCAGGTTCATATAAGCGCAACGATGGCTGGTTCGACAACATGTCGAGCAACATGTGGTTCTATTACGGCAAGATCGAGAAAAAGATCGGCGCGCATTTGATCAGTCTTCAGGGTTTTGGTGCTCCGCAAACTTCCGCGCAACGCGATTTCAGGGTTACTTATAACGTATCAGCTTATAATAAAGAATATGCTTATAATTTAGGTATTGACACTGTTGGCAAACGCGAATACGGATGGCGTTACAACCCAAGCTGGAATTACCTTGCGCGCACAAAAGACGGGCAGCCTGGTGTTGCAGAGGTGTATAACACTTCGATCAATAAATTTCACAAGCCGGTGATTTCGTTAAAAGATTTCATCACGGTGAGCGAAAAGCTCACAATATCTACTATTGCTTACGCATCGTATGGCCGTGGATACGGCACGCAACTCGACGGTGGCAGTGCAGGGAATAACCTGATACCGGCAACCGGGCAACAAAATGTACAAGGCATTTACAACCTCAATAGCTCGCCAACGCAAACTGTACCTACAGGCGAGAATTTTTCTTCATCCTGGATCCGTGTGAACCACAACGACCACGACTGGTATGGTGCACTGGTAACGGCAAACTACAAAATAAAACCAACCTGGACACTTTCCGGCGGACTCGATGGACGCCTTTACAAAGGCATGGTGTATAGCACATTCGGCGATCTGTTGGGCGGTGATCTGGTAAAAAATCTTAATCCTGATCAGAATGCGGCTCCTGGTTATAAGTACGAAGGTGACAAATACGTGCAAAACCTCGAGCGTCGTGTGCGCTGGCTGGGTGGATTTGCCATGGCAGAATACAAAAAAGACAAATGGGCGGGCTTCGTGAACCTGAGCTATGCAACAAGTTTGTATAAACAGATCAACTACTTCCTGCCAAAACAATTGGTAAGGGGTGAAGACAAGATCAACGTTCCTTATGGTACAACTGTGCAATACGACGGCGTGTCGTATGACAATAGTTCGCCAGAACTGCAATACAACCAAACTGCTTGGAAACAACTTAACGGCTACACGGCTAAAGCGGGTGCTAATTATAACCTCACTGAGCACATGAACGTGTTTGTGAACGTGGGGTACCTGAACAGGGTTCCGTTCATTACGTATGTGTTCCGCTCCGACAACAAGGAGTTTGATAAAGTAAACAATGAGGAGATCAAGTCGGTGGAATTAGGATACAGCTACAACAGCAAGTATTTTTCGGCCAACATCAACGGCTATTATACGTTGTGGAATAACCGGCCAACCACAGCAAGTTTCAACATTAGTGGCGAGTCGGTGAGCACCACAGCGACGGGCATGAATGCCCGCCATGAAGGTATTGAGTTTGATGGTATTTACAAGATCAATAAAAAACTCAACGTGGAAGTAATGGCAACGATTTCCGACTGGGAATGGACGTCGATTGCCACAGCAACCATCCTCGATGCGAACGGTAATGTGTTGAGTGTTCAGAAATTCGACCCGCGCGGCGTGAAAGTAGGCGATGCGGCCCAAAACACCGCTGGCCTGAGCTTGCGTTACGAGCCTATCAAAAAACTTTACATCAAACCACAGTTCAATTATTTTGGAAAGAATTATGCCAACTTTAGTCCTGACGCACTTGTGATCACCAATGTGGAAACAGGCTACGGACCAAACGTAGGCCGCCAGTCGTGGCGCATGCCAGATTATTTTCTGATGGACCTGAGCGCTGGCTATGGCTTCCCGATCAAGAAGGTAAATATGGATATCCGCGGCTCGGTGATGAACCTCCTGAACCAGTTTTACATCTCCGACGCACAGGATAATAACCTGAACACCCAAAACTTCAATGCGGCATCGGCTACGGTGAACGTAGGGATGGGGCGCCGGTGGCTGATTACGTTAGTGGCAACTTTTTAAACAGACAACGGATGAATAAGATAGCGATAGCGATTGTTGTTTCAGCCCTTTGTATTCAGGGCTGCAAAAAAGAGAATAAGATCAATAAAAACCTGGAGGGAACCTGGACAGTAAAAGAATATTCCCTGAAGAATGGGCTTTATAACGATTTTTCGAATGAAACCAGGACATTCGAGTTCTCCAAATATAAAAAGGCATACACGCGTACCATGAAGGGCGTGTACAAAGTAACTTATACCGACCCGGCCAAGCAGCCGGTAGTAGATACTTTTGAGTACCAACTCAAAGACCGGATGTTGGAGATCACCTACGTACAAAATAAAAGAGTGAATGGCGTGTCGCCAAATACCGTCGGTTTTTTGCGTCGACGGTTTTTGTTAAGCAATTCGGCCAGCAGCGAGTTTACGCTCACGCGGGTAGATAGCACCAATTTATACATCAGAGCAACCAAATAACAACTAAATAAGAACCAATGAAAAAAGTGTATTCATTAATCTCTGCGATCGCGCTTTCCTTAAGTGCTGTTGCGCAGGCGCCGGTTCCGACGTCGTACGATTTCGAGAACGGTGGAACCTATCCGACCGGATGGACCCTGAACCCTCTGGGAACAGGAACACAATATTACACGACCAGTTTTGCGTGCAACAACTCGGCCTATTCCCTGAAGCTCGATATTGCCAACGAGAATTTGGTGATCTTCCTGAGCTCGCAACCAGGACCCGTAACGTATAACATTCGTGCCAATACAGGAAGTACAACGCCATGGAATGGCAATTTCCAGGTGCAGGAATCGCCAGACGGCACTACCTGGACAGCCATTAAAACTTACACGGGCACTGGCGGTGCTGCAGGCGGCGGTCTCGACGTGAATACCTGCGTTTCGCAAACTGCTACGCCAACCAATCCGGCTTCCCGTTATATCCGTTTTATCTACGTTACCAAAACAACCGGTAACGTTGGGCTTGACGACATCATGATCGGTACACCAAACGTACCGGTAGGCATGCGTGTGAAACAGGGAACTACCCAAATCGCCAACGGCGGATGGACGATGCCTGTGGGCTCTCCGGTAGGAACTCCGCTTGCTGTGCCGCTTACGATTGAGAACATCGGAACAAGTACGACCTTATCGGTTACGGCCGCTACCATTACCGGAGCCAATGCTGCGGAGTTTGTTGCTTCTACCAGCACGCCGCTATCGGTAAATGCCGGTGCCAACACGGCTTTCAACATCAACTTTACGCCAACGGCTGCCGGAACGCGTACTGCCAGCCTGGTTTACACAACCAATGATCCGAATAATACCACCTTTACCGTAAACCTGTACGGTGTTGGCGGCACCGCTGCAACTACGCCTACAGCTCAGGCAACAGCGTTAACGTTTCCTAATGTGAAAACATACACACTGAAAGGTCAGTTCAATGTTACACCTGGAATGGTTGACGCATTGGGCGGTTACCTGATCCTTCGTAAAAATGGAGGTGCAGTCACCGATGTGCCTGTTAACGGGAACACCTACCAGCGCGGCCAATACATCGGCGGCAGTCAGGTAGTTTATTCAGGGCCTATCGCTACAGCTACTGCGTCGTTTTCTCCGTCATTCATCCGCGCAAGTATGACTTATGGTTTCGCAATCTTTGCTTACAACGGCAGCGGCATTTATACGGCCTACAATACAACAGCGCCTTTGTCGCAAACGGTATCAACACCGTTCAGCATGCAGTCGCCTACGGAGTATTCCACCATCAGCACCAGCTCGCCGTCTTTCCTCACAAACCTGAGCGCGCTGATCAACCCGCACACTTCTACGTTCTACAGCAACTATACACCAACGATGATCGATCAGTTCGAGACCCGTGATACCCTTATTACTTCACCGGTATTGTTTACCAAAGCCGTGACGTGTTCTTACAGCGGCATGAACAGGCCTTACAATGATCCGTTCGATTACACTGGTCTCGACTGGAGTCGCGAACATACATATTGCCACTCGTGGATGCCGACATTCCCAGCCGACAATCCCGAAAAACCGGAATATAACGATCAGCATCACCTGTATCCGGTGAAACAAACTAACGTGAATTCTGAAAGAAGTAACTATCCTTTGGGCGAAGTGGTAACGCAAACTGCGTCATTCATGAACTGCAAAACGGGTAATAACGCTCTGGGTCAGAAAGTGTTTGAGCCAAGGAACGAGCACAAGGGGAATGCCGCCCGTGCCATTTTCTACATGGCTACCTGCTACAATGGCATTGGTGGTAACAACTGGAAACTGAAAGATACTCTCGATAAGACAGGCCCTATCTATATTTTATACGGCCAGGATCAAAACGTGTTGAAAAAATGGCACTTCCAGGATCCGCCAGATTCTTACGAGCGTTCCCGCAACGACTTTGTGGAGTCTATCCAGGGGAACCGTAACCCGTTCATTGATAGCGTACGCTATGCCTGCTACATTGACTTCAAAAAAATGACCTATATCGCAAACCCTACTTATACAACTGGCATCGGCACACCGTGCTACGTGGCTAGCTCAGTAGGCATCAACGAAAGTACACCTCAGAATTTTGAATACGTGTTGGCTCCGAACCCTACTACAGGTGATTTTAAACTCATGATCGAGTCGAATGTGTCTGATAAATTCGAGATGAACATTACCGACATCGCGGGCCGTGTGGTTTACAGCGAAAAACTACAAATCAACAACGGTTTCAATAGCCTGGAATTCACAGGTCTGAAATTGAACGGTGGTGTGTATTTCGTGAACCTGAACTTCAAGGATCAGAAAAGCACACGCAAATTGATCATTCAATAACAAAGAGTGATGCTAACTAAAGAGCCTTCTGCGATAACAGCAGAAGGCTTTTTTATTGGATCATTTTATAACGGCAATAAGATAAAATGCACTTATGATGTAGTAGGTAGGCACTTGCGCAGAAAAATAACCTACGTACACGTCTTCAGGACAATCGATATAACTTTTATTGCAAAGACCAACTAAAAAACTAATTTTGAAACTAACATTTTAAATGGCCAGAAAATATGGGGAGCTTACAATCCTAAATTATAGGATTAAGATAATATAAATGGAGAGCTACGAAAAAATAATACAGATCTATCAAAAAGTTTTTTCTACTGAAAAACTCAGGAACGATTTGTTAGAGTGTTTAGAAGAGAATGCAAGTGGGTTTTACACTAAAACAGAAAAGGATTATTTTATTATTGACATATATACAAAGGAGACTTTGGTATATGAAAAAATAGTTATAAATCCAAAAAATGAGGTGATAACACCACTTTGCTATTTTTCAAGTTATGAATATGGTGAGAACTTCTATTATGACATTATTGTTGGCCTAGGAGAATATACTGAGCAATTCCCTTCCTTTACAATTGAAAAGTGTTTAGCAAAGTTCTATTATAATTTTGATGGAAGTCTTTACAATATCGATTTCTATATCGAAGAAATGAATAAAGTTAAATAATTAGTCTATGCTGCTGCTCCGCGGGATTTATAATCACAATTTCACGAAACATTAAGGTGATTTATTTCCTTTTTAAAATACTCAAAAAAGTAAACTCAGAAAAGCCTGACAAAATCCTATTTGAAAGGTCTAATGCATTATATCTTTACTTTATGATGTTGATAATTCAGGGTTTATTTTTTCTTTCTTACAAAGTCATCTTTTCTAAATATACAAATTTAGGATATATAGATTTGATGTATGGATTTGCGTTTGTGTGTGCCCTGCTTTTTATTTATGAAGATTTGGTTAAAAAAAGAAAACAGAAAAAATACAGGAACGTACTAAAAAAATACCTTTTAGAGAGTAAGATGACATAAACAAGGCACGGCAGGATACGGTCTTTTCGCTCCTTCCTCATGTGTCGATACGGGTCTGTAACCCCCTTCCAGCAAAAAACTGAAGATTAGAAAACCTCACCCAGTTATCGTGGATTTGTAATCCGTGACCAGACCACAACATAAACGGGTAGATACAGAAGCACCATTTATTATGGTAGCTTTGTAGAGTGAACAAATACCATAATGCTTAGTGAAATAAATTTTAATTGTATCTATGCTTTTTGAATTTCTATTATATAAAATACATCAAAAAATGTCCTCTGAGAAAAAAGAGGATATTCCTGTCATCAGGTCTTACATATATATACTCATAAATGTCATATTTGTATGTTTTATTATTGTTACACTACTTCAGGGGTTAAGTTCTTTTTTAGAAAAAAAAGGTATTAGAAGTTTTTCAATTGGAAACAGTTTTATCACAAATGTTGTTTTTTTTGCAATTGTTCCATCTTTATATACATACTTCCGTTTTTTCTTTAAAAAATCAATGGAGTTCTATGAAGCAAAGTACAATAAGCACGCGTTAAATAAATACATAGATAAATATATGCTCATGGTTATCCCTTTTGTGTTATTTATGATCGGACCTGCATTAACTGTGTATTTATTTGGAGGCATCGCATTTGGCCACGAAGTAAAAGGCTTATTACAGTAAGCCTGCTCCACAGGATTTGCAATCCTGTGGAATAGAACAAAAAAATCGTTGTCGCGGATTTGTAATCCAAGACCAAACCAGAACGTATAATGGGGAGATATAAGATGAACTGTTCAAATAAGTACCAAACGGTTTACAATTCATAAATAACCAGAGCGTGCTATCATACCGCTGAAGCGACAATAACACGCCCTATACGAGGCTTTCCACCGGTGTGCAGGTGCCGTTTTCGCAGATATAGCATTTCAACTTATCCTTGAAGATCGACGATTTATAGATCGATTTGCCGAGCAACATGCGAAGGCATTCCTGCACGCCTTCAATGATGCTGGGATGTGGATGCATCATGTCGGCCAATTCACGGATACCCTGGTTGGTGTGTATGAGGTAAGCCACGGCCTGTATCGCCGAACTGGCATGTTCACCCACAGCACGCATGCCGAGGATACGCATGCCATGGTCGTTGGTGACGATGATCTTGAAAAATCCTTTGGTTTTACGCATCGCGATGGCACGTGCATTGGTGCTGTAGTCGAGTTTTACCACACGGTGCGCAATACCTTTTTTAGTGAGGTCCTGTTCGCTCATGCCCACACTTGCTACTTCGGGGTTCAGGAACATGATGGTGGAAATGTTCTGGTAAGAAAGTGGTTTCACGGTAGGGCCGAACATGCGAACCACAGCATGGCGCGCTTCGCGCTCGCCTACATTCACCAGCGCCATTTCAGTTGTGACGTCGCCAGCCACATAGATGTTGGAAATGTTGGTTTGCGTATCGTCGTCCCAGATAGAATTGCGCTCATTCAGTTTAATGCCAACGGCGTCCAGGCCAAGGTTTTCGATATTCGGAACGCGGCCCACCGACACCAGCGCTTTGTCCACCGTGAATGTTTCCGTGCTGCCGTCGCCGTATATCAGTTCATATTCCACGCGGCCGTCTTTTATTTCCATGCGCTTGAGGTTGGCACCGTGGTGTATGGTGGCGCCCTGCTTCACGAGACTGTCGCTCACCACTTCGGCGACGTCGGCATCTTCAAAAGGAAGGATGCGGTCGGCTTTATCGATCAGGTACACTTTGGTTTTGGCGAGGCCCGAAAAAATGGTAGCAAACTCACAGCCGATCACACCGGCACCCAACACCACCAGGCTCTTCGGAAGCTCTTTCAGGTTTTTGATCCCGTCGCTCGTCATGATAATTTGCTCATCGATCGGGATGTGTGGTAAGTAACGCGGACGGCTTCCGGTAGCAATCAGGATGTTGTCGCCTTTTACCAGCTTTACCGTGCCATCGTCTTTCAGGATGCTGATGGTGTTTTTATCGACAAAAGAAGCCATGCCTTTTTCGTAGCAAAAGTGATCCGGTTGTTGCTTCTGAAGCAAATGCAGGTGAACAGTCATTTGGGTTTTTCGCTCGAAGACGGCTTCGTTCACGGTGTTTACCATATCCTGGTAATCCACATGGTAGTTCGGGATCATTTCGCGGATCGAGGAAACTTTTTGCGATAGCTCCCACAAGGTTTTGGAGGTAAGAACGCCATCGTACACACCGGCGCCGCCAATCCGTTTCTTCTCGATCAGCAGCACTTTCTTTTTAAAATCGAGTGCCCGCATGGCGCCGGCATAGCCACTCGGGCCGCCGCCAATCACAATCAGGTCGTAGTGTTCCATAGACTAAGGTGCTTTATGGTAATAAGTTTTGTTATTCAGAACGTCGTTGTTATAAGTCTGTATAAATGCTTTGCAGAACCTGAGAAGCTCTGGATTGTCGTGCGAACGGATCAGGTTGTTCTGGAGCAGGCTGTCTTTCCGGTAATTATATACTTCCGCGAAGGCGCCATTGTTGAGCAGGTAAAACAGGCTGTCGTCCACGCAGTAGTACGACGGCTGATTGTAAAACACGCAAGGTTGGTGCTTTTCCGAAAACATGTCGGCACCGAAAGCATAATAGGGTTGGTCGTAGTTCAGGTAGTTCAGCACCGTTGGCATAATGTCCAGTTGCTGCACAGTTTTAGGATCCATGCGCGGCGTGAGGCCTTTCTGGTAAAAAATAACAGGGATCGAGTACTGCCCGATGCCATTGGCATAGAACGGATCGTCGGAAATACTCGTGTGATCGGGACACAGCACAAATAAGGTATTGGCAAACCAGGGCTGTTTCGAGGCTTCTGCAAAAAAGCGGCGCAGCGCATAATCGGTGTAGCCAATACATTGGTGGATTTCCATCGTCCCTTTGTCAAATTTGCCCTCATACGCTTTTGGAATTTTGTAAGGATTATGTGAGCTTAACGTGAAGATAGAGGTCATGAAAGGCGCTTTCAATTTCGACATTTCCTGCACCGTGCGAACCAGGAAAGGCTCGTCCCAAATGCCCCATTGCCCATCGTAGTCTTTTTCATCGTTGTATTCGGTGCGTCCATAGTAGGCATCGTAACCCGCCAGCTTCGCAAACGAATCAAAGTTCATGGTGCCGTTGGTGCCGCCATGATAGAAAACGGAGTAATAGCCTTTCTTCTTTAACAAGCCCGGAAGGGTTTCAATGATATTATTACTGTATGCCGAGTTCAGGTAATGATTGTCGAGGAAGCAGGGCGCCGAAGCCAGGATCGCCGGAATGCCGTTGATCGATGTTTTCTCGTTGGCAATGGCATTCGGAAATACCACCGACTGCATCATCAGGCTGTCGAGAAAAGGCGTAAAGCTCTTGCGGTTGGAAATCCCTGTAAACTCTTTCGAAAAGCTCTCGAGGGCAATCACGCACACATTGTAATTTCTGAATGTGCCCGTATCTGGATGGTGAACAGGAGTGTATATTGCTTTTAGCTCTTGTTCATTAAAATACGTTATCGGCTTGATCTCCGTCAGTTCGGCCGATTTCAACACAGAAAACGGTGTGTTGATCACGATGGGAATGTACTTGGGCGAGGTATAAAGCGCCGCATCGAGGAATACGATCGGGATGCGTTGGGTGCCACCGCGAATACCCAGTAGTGTGGCGCCGGCCGTAAGCGCAAAGATCAGCACGTAGGCCAGCGAACGCTTAAGTGTCGGGCGAAGCTCGACGGGCTGATCTGTTTTCCGGATGCGTAAATGAAGATAGCTCAAGCCCCAGGTCACCGCAACATAAAGTAAAACCAGGTACCAGAAGTCGGCGAGAAAGTGCGGAATGAGCTTGACGATATCCGATTGTCCGCCAAATGTAAAATTCACGACGTCGTAGGTCATTCGCTTTTGGATATACGGGTAAAAGGCAAAATCGACGAAGTTAAGAAGCAAACCGAAAGCATTGAGGATAATGAACACCAACGACAGTAGTCGTTGATACCCTTTCCGATAGTGGAACGGGAACGGAAGCACATAAAGCAAGATGTAAAGGGCGTTCAGGGCGGCAATGCTAAACAGGTCGAAGCGCAGGCCATACACAAAAAGCGACGCCAGTTCGCCGGTTGAGATGTCCGCAAAATAGCTACGGTTGCACAGGTAAAACAGCAGCCGGCACAACGCGTAAAATAATATCAGAATGAGGAGTTGCCTGGCAAGGCTTTTCAGAATAGGAGAGTAAGAACGTAGTGTCATAGTTTAAAATGCCCGGTTGATGCCAATCATCCAGCGGAACTGGAAATAATCTTTTTCAGCGAACGGAAGCCTGTTGATCAATACCGGCATATCAAAACGCACAGTCAGCGGCTTCAAACCATATAGCGGACCGAATTTCTGAAGCGTCAGCGCCACGCCGAGTCCCGCATCGGCAATCAGGTTCGACATCACCGTGGCTTTGCCAGGCGCATTGGTGTTAATGGTTCCGGCATCGCCGAACAGGTAAGGGTTAATTTTGATGCTGTTGTTGAGGCGTTTGATATTCATGAACCCGAACAATTCGCCGAATTCGATCTCTGCACTGGCTGAAGCGCCGGTCATGCCTTTGTAGTTAAAAACCATGATGCCATTGGCATCGGTTGCCGCCAATACGTAACCCGAATAGCCGCGCAGGTTGAGCCCGCCGCCGGCGGTGAAATTGTTGGTAACCGTACCATACTTGCCCCAGCTTGGTGGAATAAAGCCCATCGAACGGGTGTATTTATTTTCCATCAATTCTTCCGGGTTGGCACCGGCCGCAAAAAGCATCGACTCGTCGGCAAGTCGCGACCCAAAACCCAATTGCGCAAACACACGGGTATTGATGTTGATTTTGCCAAGGTCGTTTTTATTGATCGCGGTATATTGCAGGCTCGAATAGTCGTAATCGTTGGTAAGAGCCGTTCCCCTCACATTCAGGTTCATGGTTCCGGTGCCACGATGGTAATTATAGTTGTGGTCGATACCCACGTTGATGTAGCTATTGAGCTTTTGTATCTGCCATTCATCCTGGTTGATCAGGTAAACCAAATCGCGTTGCAGATCCCTTACCATGGCTTTGTATTGTATGTAAATGCGATTACGGTCGTTATTGCTCTTTTTCTCAAAGCCAACGAGTGCACTTTCCAAACCGTCAAGCGATTTCAATGTGGCATACACGTTCGATTTTTTGATAAAGCGTGACGTCGATGTGCGGTAATTCAGGAGAAAGGAAACGGTGTTGTAATTGTTCTTATTGTCGGTGCTGTCGAGGTAAGCCTGACCGAAACCACTGCTGAACCAGGCTGTTACGTCAAACACGTGTTTGGTGTTCATGTAACCGCCATTGAGGTGTGCGCCCACTTTAATACCGTCGTAGCCATTATACCAAAGGCTCGGGCGGGCTTTCAGTTCGTAATGTTTCCAGTCGAGCGGGTTGTAGATCTTCGAATCGAACGTGGTATTCACCCGGTTATGCTTGACGTTATTGGTCATGTCCACATCAGCCAGGCGACGCGACGGATCGATGATCACGTTCTTGAGCTTGCCGTTGATCTGTACTGTTGCTGTGTAAGTAGGTTTTACCTTGCCCCAGCCGATCCAGCGTGGCAGCACCGTGGCTTTTACCGGTTTTTCGAACCAGGTATTCGGAATGTAATAATGGTAGGCCGAATCGTTTTTGTCGAGCACGGTAAAGTCGATTGGCATCTGCATATCGCCTTTGCGTTTGAATTTGATCACGTATTCTCCCTTACGGCTTCCTTTTTTCACGCGGCCAATCTTATAATCGATTTTCTTCGTGGTTTCTAGCCATTGATCGAAAAACCAGTTCAGGTCAACGCCGCTGTATTGGATCACCGAATTCCTGAAATCTTCCGGGTAAGGGTGACAAAATTTCCACTGATCGAAATAATGCTGCATGCATTTGTCAAATAGGTAGCGCCCCAGCACATACTCAAGGTTCTTCAGCATAGCGGCTGTTTTGGTGTACACGGCGCTGTAGCCGCCACCATGGCGAATAGCACCATTGAAATCGTCGCTGTGCGTGTTTAACGTTACTTCTTCGCCGCGCGCCGTTACTGCGTTCATGTAGCCGTTGTAGATCTGATCGTCGAGAATACGGTTTTGCTCGGTGAAGCGCTCTACGTAGTTGCTCCGGGGTTTTATTTCAATTTTGTTTGGCCCGTCAATGAACTGGTAAGTGTCGGCAGTATAGAACTGCGTGAATCCTTCGTCGAGAAAAGCCCGGTAGGTTTCATTGTTTCCAACCATGCCAAAAAACCAGTTGTGCGTCATTTCATGGATCAGCAGGTCACGGTAATTAGGGTCGAAACCACCGTCGAGCGTCAGCATCGGGTACTCTACACCGTCCTGCGCATCGGCACAAATTATTTTCGGGTAGTGGTAGGGACCAATGTTATACGTATTCACTTCGAGTATTTTGGCCATGTACTGGGGACAGTTTTGCCAACCTATCGCGTGCGGTTCCTGCACCAGGGCCACACACTTGATTCCCTGCCAGGTATATTCACCGATCCGGTAGGTAGGATCTGCCGTCAGCGCAAAATCATGCACGTTCATCGCCGAAAACTTCCAGGTTTTGGTAGTGCCGTCGCGTTTAATGATGGTGGATGGCGGCGAGTTCCAGGGTTTTTTGGCAAAATTCGCCAGGTCCAGTTTCCGGCGAAGCGTATCGGGCAATACTTCTTCTCGGTTTTGTAACACACCGGTAGCGTCGAGTACGTAATGGTTGGGTAATGTGAACTCGACGTGAAAAGAACCAAAATCGCCATAAAACTCATGGTCCATGTGCTGGTCGGTATCCCAGCCAAATTTGCGGTCATACACCGAAATGCGCGGATACCAGTGTGTCACGTCAAAATGCTTATTGCCAAAGGCGTTGAACATTTTCATCCGGTTACGGATCACTTCTTTGGCGTAGTAAGTTTTAAAGTCGATGGAGAAGGTGACGGACTCACCTGACTTAAGCGGCTTTTCGAGGTACACTTTCAGAATGGTATTGTCGAGTTCTGTTTTAAGCGGTGCCGTGCCCGTACTGATGCGCTCTACTACTGTTCCAAGTCCGTCTTTCCGGTATTTGTTGAACTTCAGGTGGTAATTGTTGTGCATGTACAAATCGGCCAGGTAAGATCCCTGGGTCTGGGCGTTATTATACAAATGAAAATAGACGATATACAGCTCCCGCGGCGAATTGTTCCAGTAAGTGAGGTCCTCGTGTCCGGTAATCACATCGCTGCTATCGTTGAGCGAGGCCGTGATATTGTAGTGCACGTCTTGTTGCCAATAGTCGGCAAAGGGTTTCCGGTTTTTCCAATAGAGTGGGTTGGTTTGCGACCGGTAGTCGGCATATTCGGTTTGGCCCTTAATGGAAGCGGCGCCCGTAAGGATTACAACGAGTAAGAGTAGTTTATTCATAGTGGGATAATAACCTTTAAAGATAGGCATTATTTCTATGCAAAAAAGGATCGCATGCGCGATCCTTTTTTACCTTCCACTCAACCGTTAGTTTCAATAAATAAGGGCTTTCCAGAACCTCGATCTGGCCCTATTGATTTTTCTTTTTTTTAGGTCAATCGGAAACCATTTCCTTCAGGATGCACTGGGTGAGTTTTATTAGTTATCGTTAGAATTATGCCGCTGTTCGGCTAAAACAGTTTTTCCCTAAAAGAAGAAATAATGCTTGTTTTTTTTCTTCTGGATACTTCAAACACCTGTCCAGTTTTTAGAGTGATTTCACAAATCTCGCCCTTTGTATAGCTTACGATGTAATTTGTATTCACGATGATGCTCTTATTTATTCGGATAAATGACCCAATTTCACTCAAAAGGCTTTCAAACTGCTTTAAACCCTTACTGGTAGTGAATCGTTTGCCATCAATTAAATTTATCTCACAGTACTCGGTTTTGCTTTCGATATACACAAAGTCAGCCACATTGAGCATGTACACCTTTCCATTGTGATGAGCGGATACCTTGTTGATTTTTTCTCCGGTATCGCCAAGTGTCTTGATAAACTCCGTCATTTCAGGATTATTAACCGTTTGGCGAGCCTTGATGATGGAAATCGTTTTATTGACTGTTTTTTGCAAGGCAAGGTAATCAATTGGCTTTAAGATGTACCCTAAAGCGTTGAACTCAAATGCGGTAATTGCATAGTCGTTGTAGGAAGACACAAAAATGACTTCAAAATCAATTTCAGTAAAGAGCCTTAGAAGGTCAAACCCGCTTTTGCCGCGCATCTTGATGTCTAAAAAAATGAGATCTGGTTTCAGTGAGGTAATTTTTTCGTAAGCATCATCTACATTGGAAGAAGTACTGATGATATGGATATCCGGACAATTTTCCTTTAACAGGGATTGTAGCATAAAAATGTTATGCCGCTCATCATCTATGATAATTGCGTTTACCATTTATTTATTCTTCGATATTTTTCAGTTGTAAAATGATTTTTGTGCCAGTGGCATCACCCGCAGAATTTTTTAAATCCACGATCTCTAAACTGTAGTCATCTCCCTGTAGCAACTTATTGATACTGTCTAGTTTATCTCTCACCAGTTTCGTTCCTTTAGAATCCTCGCCCGGAATACCATTGGGCTGTTTCCTACCAACCCCATTGTCCTCAATCTCAACAAAAACACTACCGCTATCCTCGAAAATAGTAATTTTTAAAATACCCTTTCGTTTATGCTCCAATGGCAGTAATCCATGCCATATCGCGTTTTCAATGAATGGCTGAGTGATCATGGAAGGAATTAAAACCTCGTTTAATTTAATGTTGTCATCAACGTGTAAATTAAACTCGAATTCTTCTTTAAAGCGAAGCTGTTCCAGCTCAATGTTCAAATTAATCAACGTCAACTCTTCGGAAAGAGTGATGTATGTTTTCTCTGAATATTTTAAAACCTGCCGGAGAAAAAAACTGAATTTGGCGATGTATTGTGTGGCTTTTTTGTAATTTTCAGTATAAATTAATTCCTGGATCGCTGCCAGGCAGTTGCTGATAAAATGAGGGTTCATCTGGTTTTTGATCACCTTGATTTCAAGCTCACTGATCCTGCTTTGTAGCTCAAATTGCTCTCTCTGCTTTTTTAATCTACGTTTATTCCGTATCAGGATAACCACAATAATCAGAATGAAGACCACGAAAATGGTAGCGTACTTGGCTATTTCCACCATCATGAGCTTTGTCTTGTTTGGATTGGGGGCTTCGTAGAGGGCTTTGATTTCATTAGCATTAAGAGCCCGGTGGAAAATCTGGATATCGTCAAACATGCCCTGGCTCCAACGATGGTTCTTGAAATTGGCAGAATGGCCCACAATCACCGAATCTTCGGGGTCGTATTTGACGGTATAGTTTTTGGGGCTTGTTTGCTGAAGGTCGCCGTTGATGTAAAAAGAGAATTTTGAATCATCGAATACCAGGCCCAGGTGGTACCACTTTGTAAATTCGAATTCACCTTTCGATCTGATGTTGACCTCAAGGGTCGAGTCTTTGTGAGCTGTCAAACATAAACGCTTAGCTTTGAAATCGTAGTAAATCCCCCATGAGACATTGAAATCGTCTAGCTTTCTATTCCTGGTGCCTATGATGGTGTTGAATTCGAGCCCTGTGCCGGCATAGATGTAGCGGTCGAGATTCACCCAAAGGGAAATGGTTCCCTGTTTCGGCTTCAATAAAGGAGAAGTACCAAGACTAAAGTAGCAATCCGGATTTCCGTGAAAGTAGATAGCAGATGATTCGTTACCAAAGCGGTCATTGGTCAAAGATGTGCCCTGCGCTCGACATTCAACCAGATCGTTCTTTTCCTTCACCAGGTGATCGTTGAAGTCGAATGTGATCACCAGGTTTGAATCGGGTTGCGCCACCGATTTTAAAAAGCATAATAGCAGAAAAACAAGTGTCTTATGGATTCTGCTTTTCCAAAAGTTGGTTATTATCATAAAATCTCAGGCATTAATTTCAGGAAAAGCGCCAGAGCTTCCCGTTTGTCAGCATCGAGTGTATAGGAAATTTTATGTTGCAGGTAATCGTAGGAATCAAACCCGGGCATGGGATGCGGTTTTTCTACGGCCGCTTCGCGGATATGGCTCACACCATAGGCCAGTGTGGCGTTGAAAGCTGCGGTAAACTCCGGATCAATGGGTTTGTTGCTAACCCAGGCAGCAAATACAAAAGGCAGGCCTGTGTGTTTTTTCCATTCTTCCGCCAGGTCGTATTGGTAAGGGTGTTCGCCGGTTCCAAGGCCGAACGTGCGGTCGCCGATGATCACCGCGCCGGTTGTTCCCCCTATTTGCTGTTCGAAACCGGCCTCCGCTTGCACAAATTGGATGTCTTTTTTCCAGAAATGCCTGTTGAGCACCTGCACCAGCGTAATGGAAGTTTTCGACTGGTAGTCGAGCAGGATATGGGTGAGCTGCTCAAGTGGCTGATGGGCAAAGAGCTTCACGCTGTCCACGCGGCCATTGGCGCCGATGCAATAGTCGGTGATGATGTGGTAAGATGGCAATTCGGGGATAATGGCCACCGGAACCAGCCCGATGTCAACCAAGCCATCTTTAAGCTTGCGGGCACAAGTGCTGGGAATGTCATATTCGATGCGGGCGGGATAGGGGATCGGCTGCATCTTGAGGCCGTACACAAAAGGTGTCGTGTTATAGTAATTGACAATGGAAAGAGAATACATGAGTTAGTGGGATTCTGATTTAGGAGCGTTAGGGTCGGCAATCAGTTGCCGTATCTCCAGAAAACAAAGTGTGGCGCCGGTTACAGCTAATACCGGCCCGAAAAAAATACCCGCCATAAACGGCAATACCATGAAAAATGCATACACCATGCCGATGCCAATGGCAGTGCCTTTGTGTTGTCGGGTAAAGGCAGCACTTTGTGAAATACTCATGCGGTGGCGTTCAAAGTTATAGTCGAGCATGGTGAAACCAATGTAATACCACGACACAAGCATCAGGAACGGCGCCGTTACCACAACCAGCGGTGGGAAGAATAGGGTAAGCACAAAGCACACGGCAATAAAGAGGTATTCCAATAACATGTTGCGTAAGCTCACGCCAATGCCTCTGAAAATGTCTTTGATCAGTTGCGCACCATTGAAAGGGTATTTTTTTCCGGTGAGTTTTTCTTCAACCGATTCCGAAAGGAGCGAGAACATAGGCGACAACAGGATCAGCAACACATATTTCATAAATGTACCTGAAACCATCCAAAACGCCAGCTTGAGTACCCAACCGAGAATAACGCTGAAATAGCCGGTGAGAAAAGGCTTGGCGAAGGAAATCCAGGAACCGGAGTCTGGTATGCTGTTTACATCGAGTTGCTGATTGATCCATGCTGTAAGCTGTTCGGCGAGTTTGGCAAACAGCCAGATGCTCCCGAGCCATACCAGCAACCATACCAGTATCGGGTAAAGAAAATAGTGCCAAAGTCCTTTTTCAAAAAGCAACGAAATGCCCCTGAAGCAATTGCCGATGGCCCGAAACAGTTCATTGAAAAATTTCATAATATGGTGGTTGATGCGCTAAAATTACAATAAAATATGAAAGAACGACCCTGTCAACAGCCTTGTTTTAACTGCGGTATTTCAAGGCAAATTGAAGTGGCGTTTCGCCCGTTTGTTTTTTAAATAGCCTCGAGAAATAAGACGGGTCAGGATATCCCAGTTCGTCGGCCACCATGTTCACGGGTAATTGGGCTTGTACCAGCAGGCGCCTGGCTTCCAGCACCACACGGTCGGCAATGAGTTGGCCTATGGTTTTATTCAAGCCGGCTTTGCAAAGGCGGTTCAGGTGTTTTTCTGTCAGGTTCATCAGGGCCGCATAGTCACGGGCGTATTTCAATTGACGGAAGTGTTCATCGATGAGGCTTTCCAGCTTTTGCAGGCGATCGTCGTAGCGTTTTTCTGCCGTGTTGCGCGTGCCCGAAGGCGCCAGGCGGCTCAGCAAAATGTAAACGCAGTTTACCAGCGCCAGTAGTTTTTGTTCTTTGAGAAGATCCTGTGCGCCGTGTTCTGCTATAATGGTCGTAAACAATGTATGCAGTTCCTGCATTTTCCGCGAAGGCACTATCACCAGCGGGCAACTGTACACCGACTGAAAAAATGGGAATTGCCTGACAGTAGCACTGGTAAAGGCTTCGTCATAAAAGGCCCTCGAATGAAAAAAAACGTAGCCATCGGTATCGGGCGATAGTGTCCAGTGATGGGTTTGCCCGGGTTGCAGTAAAAAAAGATAGCCCGGCTTTACTTCATAAGAACTAAAGTCAACCTCGTGGGTGCCGCTGCCCGCCGTAAACCAAAAGGCCATGTAAAAGTCGTGTTTGTGCGGCACCTGGATAAAATGGTGTTTTTGGAGATGTTCGCGCAGGGTGTTGGCATAGAAACGCTGCTCGCGCTCTTCCCGCTGAAAGTGCGCAATGCGGTACACCGGAAGTTTACGGTTGGCTGCCATGGTGTAAAAATACTAAAATGTCTGTATTGTACCATAAGTGGCGGATTTTATGGTAGTGTGGCTGGCCCAAATGGTCGAATTTTGCAGTTATCAAACAAAGAGAACATGAAAACAGGATTTGCAACAAAAGCACGCCGCATCGTTAGCGGAAAATGTCCGGATTGTGGGGTTGGAGAAGTGTACCAAACCCAACAACAACGGCTTAGCATTCCAAAGATGAATCACCATTGCCGGCACTGCGGCTATAATTTCGATGGAGAGCCTGGCTATTTTCTCGGCGCCATGTATGTGAGTTATGCCATGGCAGTAGGCGAGGGGCTGGTCGCGTTTTTCATTGCGTCTCTTTTCATGAAGGAGTTTTCCGGGTTGAGCCTGGCACTCATCATCACCGGCGTGATCGTGGTATTCTCCATCCCCAATTTCAAATTCTCCCGCATTATCTGGATGAATTTATTTCCTTATAGGAAGTAAAGAGATGCGTTTACCGGATTTAAAGAACAACTAGGAGTCAGGAACGTATGATGTAAGTTGTCTTCTGTAGTGACGGTCGAAAAGAATAAACGAGTGTTGCTTTCGGATCGCAGCGGCTAAAACGGAAGGCATCCGTTATTCATGATCCTTCGCAATTCCTCATGGTGATATGTTTCTTTTTTAGAAGACCAGATTCACCAGGGTTTTGAAAATGGTGATGAGTCCAGTCACCAGGCATGCTAGAATAAATAGTAAGCCAGCAAAAAATAGATACTGTATAACATTGTTTTTTAGCTGGTTCGTTTTTATAGACTGGGCTGATGCAGTTCGTGTGGAATCAATCGGTTCCACATAATGAATGCATGTTTCGGTGTCTTGTCCGCTCCAATAGGTGTGATGATTTAGTGGGATAAACTTTTTGTCTTTAATTGCTTGTTCTGATTTTAAAAAGGCGAACAGTAACTCGGAAGCAAATAGTCTTAATCCGGCTTTATTGGCTTCAATATAGCTTTCATCGGATCCTCCACCATATTGTCGAATGCAGAAAACCGCATCTTCTTTTGCCTGATTGGCGGTCAATTTTTCCGCGATTATCTGTATCTCATCATGGGTTATAAATGCAGACGATAGTTAAATGGGCAGTAGTTTTTAATCTTTAATAAACAGTTCGTTTGGCCGTGCATATTTTGGCTTTTCAGTGTTATTGTTTCAATGCCCTCAACCGTTCGACGCACCCTGTGAGATCATAAAAAAAGCGGATCATCCGATCCGCTTTACATCTGGTATAGTTAAGCCAAAGCCTGTTTCAGATCCTCGATCAGGTCTTCTACGTCTTCCACGCCCACGCTCAACCGCAGCAGGTTTTCTACCACGCCGGCTTTGTCGCGTTCTGCTTTAGGGATCGAGGCATGCGTCATCGTTGCCGGGTGATTGATCAGCGATTCCACGCCGCCCAGCGATTCTGCCAAGGAGAATATGTTAAAGGAAGAAGCAATTTTAAAGGTGTCTTCCAGCGAAGCGCCTTTCAACACAATAGAGATCATGCCACCAAAATCACGCATCTGCTTTTTCGCGATCTCATGGTTCGGGTGATCCGTGAAGCCCGGCCAGTAGATTTTTTCAATTTTCGGATGGGTCTTCAGAAATTCCGCGATCTTCCGTCCGTTATAGCAATGGCGCTCCATGCGCAGGTGAAGGGTTTTGATGCCGCGCATCACCAGGAAGCAGTCCATCGGGCCAGGATTGGCGCCACAGCTGTTGAGGATGAAATACAACTGTTCGTGCAGCTTATCATCGTTTGTCACCAGTGCGCCCATCACCACGTCGCTATGCCCGCCCAGGTATTTGGTTACCGAATGCATCACAATATCGGCGCCCAGCGCCAGCGGGTTTTGCAGGTAAGGCGACGCAAACGTGTTATCCACCACCAGGGTCAGGTTATTTGCCTTGGCAATCTCCGAACAGGCAGCAATATCAATGATCTGCATGGTCGGGTTGGTCGGCGTTTCTGCCCAGATCAGTTTGGTATTGCTGTTGATATATGCTTTGATGTTATTGGCGTCAGTCAGGTTAATGAAATGAAACTTAATGCCGAACGGTTCGTATATTTTGGTGAACATCCGGTACGAGCCACCATAGAGATCGTCGCCGGTGATTACCTCGTCGCCCGGACGCAACAGTTTCATCACCGCATCGGTGGCGCCCATGCCGCTGCTGAAGCATACGCAGTGTTTGCCGTTTTCGAGCGCCGCAATGTTCTTCTGAAGCGCTTCGCGGGTAGGGTTTTTGCCCCGTGCGTAGCCGTAACCTTTATTTGTGCCAGGCGATTCCTGAACGTAAGTCGAAGTCTGGAAAATGGGCGTCATAATGGCACCGGTTGAGGGATCGGGATCCGCGCCGGCATGAATGGCCTTGGTACCGAATTTATGATTGGAAAAGTCTGACATAGCTTTAAAATTTTGGGCGAATTTACGCTAAATTTGGAATTGTATAAGCGATTATTTATCAGTACTTTTAAATGCCTCCCGGAATACCGGTGCCCGCTGTTCGTTGAAACATATCACACTCATATCGGTTTTGCTGCTTGCGTTGCTTGCCGTCGGCTGCAAAAAAAAGAAGTCGGAAGAACCGCCCGATCTAGGCTACAGTTATGCGCCTGCCCTGGTTGGCAAATATGTGATCTATGATGTGGATTCGACCGTGTACGACGATTTTGCCAAAGACACGCTCTACTACAAATACCGGATCAAGGAAAAACTTACCGAAACCTTTACCGATAACCAGGGAAGAACCGCGATCAAACTGGTGCGTTATATCAAACGGTTTGATCCGGCAAAAAGCTACGATCAGATGAACTGGACGTTGAAAGATGTCTGGAATTACACACGCACAGCCACCAGTCTCGAAGTCGTGGAGGAAAATGTGCGTTATACCAAACTCGTATTCCCGGTAAAAAACGATCAGTCGTGGAATGGAAATGCGCTGAACACGCAGCCGGAAATGACTTACAAATACCTCTTTACCGATCAGAAGCATGTGGTCAACGGGATGACGCTCGACGGCGTACTGTGCGTGGAGCAGAAAGACGATAAACGAAAAAATGTGATCCACCGGCAATACTATATTGAAAAGTACGCCCGCGATATCGGGCTTGTGTATCGTGAAATTACTGATGTTTACTCAAATACAGTAGTCGCCGGCGTTCCGGTGGAGCAACGCATCGAAAAAGGCATTATCTATAAATTAAATTATATATCCCATGGCATGGAATAAAAAAAACGTGTGCTGTATGGCTCTTGTCACAGCATTTTGTGTAATAACCGCTCAACATCTTCAAGCTCAAACCAAATATTGGGTAAAGTTCAAAGACAAAACCGGGTCGCCGTATTCCATTTCCAATCCTTCGGCATTTCTATCTGCCAAGTCCATTGCCAGGCGAGCCAGTCAGGGCATTTCGGTGGACATGACCGATATTCCTGTAAACCAGACTTACATCAATCAGGTGAACGCTACCGGAGCCGTGGTGTTTCAACGCTCCAAATGGTTCAATGCGGCAATCGTGATCGTTTCCAACGGTACCCAGTTGGCCGCTATCAATAGCCTGAACTGTGTGGCAAGCCCGGCTTCGCCGGTTAGCCGCTACCATCGTTCGGGTACGCCCGACGAGGTATTGCAGTCTTCGCCAGCCACCGATCGCAGAATAGCAGCTCCGGCTTCTGGTTACAATTATGGGCCTTCAATTTCACAGGTAAGCCAAATCCAGGCCGACTGTATGCACAACAAAGGCTACCGCGGACAAAATATGGTCATTGCGGTGATCGACGACGGCTTTGATAATGTCAATAACAATCCGGTTTTCGATTCGCTCCGCAACGAAGGGCGTATTTTAGGAACGCGGGATATTGTGGCAGGCAACACGTCGGTTTACGAAGATGATGCGCACGGCGCGATGGTATTATCTTGCATGGCGGGCAACTCGCCTGGCAACCTGATCGGTACGGCTCCCAAAGCCAGCTACTACCTCCTGCGGTCCGAAGATGTGTTTTCGGAAAAGATCATTGAAGAAAATAACTGGGTAGTAGCCGCCGAACTTGCTGATAGCCTCGGTGCTGATATTATTACCACCTCACTTGGGTACACAACGTTCGACAATGCATCGCAAAATCATAGCTATGCAGATCTCAACGGCCGTACGTCGGTTGCCTCCATTGCCTCTACCATGGCCGCGCGCAAAGGTATTTTTCTGCTCAACGCTGCGGGCAACGAGGGCAACAGTGCCTGGCAATACATCGGCGTTCCGGCCGATGCCGACAGCATTCTAACCGTAGGTTCTGTAAATAGCAGTGGCATTCATTCCGGATTCAGCTCTATTGGGCCGACGGCTGATGGTCGCATCAAACCGGATGTGTGTACCATGGGCGAGGGCACCTACGTATGCCAACCAAACGGCATGTTCACAGCAGGTAACGGCACGTCTTTTGCCTGCCCGGTTATGGCTGGCGCTGTGGCTTGCCTGTGGCAGGCTAATCCCGGAAAAACAAACATGGAAGTGCTGACAGCCATTCGCATGTCTTCATCAAAAAATGGCAACATGGACAACAACTATGGCTGGGGTATCCCAGACATGTGCCTGGCTAATTCTATTCTAACCAACAATGTGTCTGTTAAGGAACAAATGCGCGAGACGATGCAGTTGTTCCCTAATCCCGCCCAAAACCAGGTAACATTGAAACTGAACGAGACGCCTCAACGCGTCGTCCTTTCTGACGTTTTAGGAAAACCGGTGAGTTTCAGGTACGTGGCCAACGGCGGTGAGTACATCGTTTTACTTGCACCGGAAATGGCACCGGGCATCTATCTGATAAGCGTCTATACATCCCAAGGGATGCATCAAGCCAGGCTTGTGAAAGAATAAATAACGGATAAGCCTGTTGCTAGTATTTCCACACGCAGGGTAGTAGCATGTGTATTATACGTTGCTTTCGGTGGGCATGTTTATATGCTTGATAGTAAAGTTGTTCAAGGGAAAATATTCTCATGGTGCTTTTTGAGAAAAATTCAAAATATATTCTAAATGTGAGCGTACACTTGCATGTTGAAAGTACTCATTATAGAAGACGAAACTGAACTTGCGCTGAATATTTCGGATTATCTCAAAGCACAAGGATATGTATGCGAGTTGGCCGGAACGAAAGCCCAGGCACTGGAAAAAATTGACTCTTTTCAATACGATTGCATCTTACTGGACCTGATGCTGCCAGGCGGCAGCGGTCTCGATGTATTGGAAGCATTGAAGAAGCAGGATAAAGACGACGGCGTTATTATTATTTCGGCAAAAAATGCCGTAGAAGACAAGATCCGTGGGTTGAAGATCGGCGCCGACGATTACCTGGCAAAGCCTTTTCATCTTTCCGAACTGGCGGCCAGGATCTTTGCCCTGCTGAGGCGCAAGCAGTTTAATAGTGCCAACCTGCTTATCCAAAACGAACTGCATATCGATTTGCTTGCCAAGACCCTGACCATTCATCAAAAACCCGTAAGCCTCACCAAAAAAGAATTTGCCCTGCTACTCATGTTTGTTGGAAACAAGAACAGAGTCATTTCAAAAAGCGCACTGGCCGAACACCTTTCGGGCGATATGGCTGATATGTTCGATAACCTGGATTTTGTGTATGCTCACATCAAAAACCTCAAAAAGAAACTAACGGAGGCTGGTTGTGGGCAATACCTTAAAACCATATACGGCACCGGCTATAAATGGGAAATATCCTAGTATGACGAAATTACTGAACAAGCCGTTGAAGGCATTTATACTGTTTACTTTTCTCGTGCTGAGTGCCAGCATCCCGGTATATTTTTATTTCATCGAGTCGATCTGGATGGACGAGCTTGATGATCATAATCGGCAGGTTAAAGAGCAGATCCGAACCGGATTCAATGCCTCTCATTCTGTATTGCTCAACGAGAAAATTGCCTTATGGAATGCCATGCAAAGCAGTTCCCGCATCGAGCCGGTCTCTGGCTTCAGGCGCGATAGTGTGTATGTTGTCGAAAGGGAAATGATGGAAAGCGGGCCAATGGAGGAAGAGCGCTTCCGAGGTTTAACGTCCACAGTCGTGCTCGGTGGCAAGCCTTACCTGGTAACGGTCGAAACCAATGTTGAGGAAATTCATGAAACGGTGCTGGAGATAGCCCTCATTACAGGGTTGTTTATCCTCTTGCTGATTGCAGGCTTTATCTTGCTCAACCGTCGCTTATCGGCAAGGGTGTGGCTTCCATTTACCGACGCCCTCGAAAAACTCAAGCGTTTTAATCTCGACAGCAATGAGTCCGTGGTTTTTAAAGAAACGGATGTCGAGGAATTTACAGAGCTGAATGCCGTGCTGACTCAATTAATAGAGAACACCAGGCAAAGCTACCGGCAGCAAAAAGAGTTTACACAGAACGCTTCCCACGAGTTACAAACGCCCTTGGCATTGCTTAAGTCGAAGCTCGATCTGCTCATTCAAGATCGAAGCCTGAATACTTCACAGCGGCAGGTTATCGAATCTCTCGATAATTCCATTTCCCGGATCAGCCGTATCAATAAGAACCTCTTGCTGCTCGCCGGCATCGAAAACAGGGGTTACGAAAGCGGAACACTCGATCTTTCTGGAATCGTCAGAAACCTTTTTGATGTGTTCAGTGAATCTGCCAGCTCCCTTGGTATTGGGCTTAGTGCAGCCATTACAGAAGAAGAGATCATTGATGCCAACGAAAGCCTGCTGGAAATCATGATTTCTAATTTGCTTTCTAACGCCGTAAGGCACTGCTCTCCGAAATCAGACATTCGTGTGATCTTGAACGATCGGGTATTGGTAATTGACAACGAAGGAGGAGCATCGCTCGATGCAGCAAATCTGTTTCGCCGGTTTACCTCAGCGGGAACCGGAAATCCGGGAACCGGACTGGGGCTGGCTATTGTAAAGGAAATTTGCGACAAGTATGGTTGGCAAGTTGCTTACGTATTTGCCGGAGGTCGGCACGTGTTTTCCGTCAGCTTCTCATCCTGATGAAACTGCAAAATGCTACGGATCGTAGCAGCCACGCCTTTCGGGGAGCCTTATCTTTGTAAACCGCCTATTTCCGGCGGTTTATACCATGCCTACATTGTATTTCGAAGCAACACGCTATGCCGATCTTCCCTTACACCACGGCAAAGTGCCACCATGGTTAGCCGAACGCATGAGCAGGCTCGGTGGCGCCATCATCGAATCCATTATGTTGGAATACGGCAAACAGGAAGTGCTATCCCGCCTGAGCGATCCGCTTTGGTTCCAGGCCCTGGGATGTGTGATGGGGATGGATTGGCATTCGTCTGGCATTACAACCTCGGTGATGGGAGCCCTTAAAAAAGCATTGAATCCCAAATTCAGGGAATTAGGGATTTACATTTGTGGCGGCAAAGGAAAATATTCGAGGGCTACACCAACCGAATTGTTGGCGCTGGCAGACCGAACAGGGCTGGATGGAGAAGCACTTGTGCGATGCAGTAAGCTGAGTGCTAAAGTAGATAATACGGCCATCCAGGATGGTTTCCAAATTTACCTGCATACGTTTTTGGTAACGAGCGAAGGCCAGTGGTCGGTGGTACAGCAAGGCATGAACGACCACAGCGGCATGGCACGCCGTTATCATTGGAACTCGGCCCAGCTAAAATCGTTTGTAGAAGAGCCACATGCGTTTATTTATGGCGCAAATCAAGGGCAGATCCTTAACCTCACCGATCCGGCAGCGGCAGCCACCAAAACGGGACTTTTAACGCTGGTGGCAGAACCGGAGCGCGCCATTCGCGAAATGAGGAATATCGTCATGCCGCGCCACCACGACCTGCGCGAAGAAAATGTAGATCTGAAGCGCCTGGGGAGCATCCTGGCATTGGCACACGAACGCCAGGCCAGCGATTTCGAATCGCTTTTATTGCTGGAGGGTGTCGGTCCACGAGCCATTCAATCGCTCACGCTGGTGAGCGAGGTCATCCATGGTACACCCTCAAGGTTTACGGATCCGGCACGGTTTAGTTTTGCCCATGGTGGAAAAGACGGACATCCGTTTCCGGTACCGGTAAAAACGTATGACCAAACGATCGATATGTTGCGCACTGCGCTCGAACAAGCCAAGCTGGGATGTACCGACAAGACCGATGCGATCAGGAACCTGACGCTGGCCGCACAGGCTATCGAAAAAAATTTCATGCCCAATGCCAATTTTTATAAAGTAATAGAGCAGGAGCGACGTGACGCCTGGAAATACGGTGGTCGCACCGTGTTCGGAAAGTCTGGTGCGCCGAAGGATCATGGGCAGTTAAATTTGTTTGGGGACATTGGCACAGAATGAATCCTGGCTGGCATGCCGTTTTATGCACTGCCCTTATGCCGGAATATCGAATCGGTTGTTCAGGATATTACTATCCCAACTGGAAACATACATTTTACCCGAAGGGCGTGGCGCCCAGAGACTGGCTGCGGTATTATAGCTCTGTGTTTGATACTGTTGAGTTGAACGGCACCTTCTACCGGGTACCCAAACTGGCCGATCTTCAAAAATATGCGGCTGTTACTCCCGGCAATTTCCGTTTTTCGGTAAAAATGAGCCGCTACATCACGCATGTTATGAAACTGGCCGATTGCCGCCAATCTGTAGATGCATTTCAGAACCTGGTGTTGGATGGGCTAGAGGGAAAGTTGATGCATTTTTTATTCCAGATGCCGCCTTCGTTTATTTATCATCAGGAAAACCTTGATCGGGTGCTTGCGATGCTTCCTCACGAACCTCGCCAGGTGATTGAATTCAGGCATCCGTCGTGGTGGAGCGATGACGTGAGGCTGGCACTGGATAAGGCAAACATTACCTTTTGCCAGGTTGATTTTCCGGGTATGGAAACGCCATTCCTGCACACTGGAACTGACTTTTACCTACGCCTCCACGGCAATCCTGAATTGTTCAAATCGTCGTACAGCGATAGCGCCCTGCGTGCGTTTTACAGCCGGTTTCCGCCAGGCTGCCAACGCTACACCGTGTATTTCAATAATACCTATTACGAGGGTGGCTATACCAATGCCTTACAATTACGCCAATTAACCCAACATGCCTGAAGGTCCATCCATACTAATCCTCAGAGAACAGCTGGAACCATACACCGGCAAGTTGGTAAAAGCGGCCACTGGTACGGCGGCAATCGATTACACACGGGTTGCGGGAAAAAAAATCCGGCTGTTTATGAGTTGGGGAAAGCATACACTGATTTGTTTTCGCGATTGCTATTTGCGTATTCACCTGTTGATGTTCGGTTCTTACCGCATTAACCAGCAGCGCGCGGGTATGCGTCCGCGCCTGAGTCTTTCCATGGCAGGTGCAGAACTCAATTTTTATACTTGCCACGTTACACTTTATGAAGGGCGCCCGGAAACGGATTATGATTGGGAAATTGATGTGCTGGCAGATGTGTGGAATCCCGCCAGGGCTTTGCTTAATTTGAAAACAGCAGGCAAACGGCTAGTTTGCGATGTATTGCTCGATCAGGAAATTTTTGCGGGTTGTGGAAACATCATTAAGAACGAGGTATTGTTCCGCTCTGCTATCCAGCCCGAATCCACTTGCAAGGCAATACCGCTGAAAAGCCTGAAAAACCTGGTGAAGGAAGTACGGGCATATAGCTACGACTTCTACAACTGGAAAAAAGAGGGGACGCTGAAACGGCATTGGCAGGTGTATCATCAACGCATTTGCCCTCGTTGCCAACATTCTCTCACGCAGAAGCACACCGGAAAAGGCCGCAGGCTCAGCTACTATTGCCCTAATTGCCAGAAAATGTACTCTTAGATGCCAAGGTCGTTGTTGACGTCGAAATAGCTTGTAAAATAGTCTTTGAGTTGCAGGGCCAGTTCGCCGATCGTTGACGATTTTTTAATGAACGTTTGTGCGCCCAGCTTTTCAAACCCGATGGTGTCTTCGGAGCCCGATAAGATCACCGTGGGTATGTGGGAAATGAGTTCTGTTGACGTGATCAGTTCGAGGCATTCTTTGCCACTGGTAGGGCCCATGAAAAGATCCATGAAGATGCAATCGGGGTGAGAATTGTCGCGCAGCAAGGCGTCGAGGGCTTCCTGGCAGTGCATAAACGGGGTGCATTCAACAGGCAGATCGAGTTCGCCGAGTGCCAGGAGGAATATTTCAATTTCATCAGGATCATCGTCAATCAGGTAGCAGTGGATCGTTTTGGTAAGTGTCATGGGTAGGGACAGGATGCAATTCCCAGAAAACTACAAAATCCAATGCCCGCTCAAATCACGATTTTGCCTTTAAAATGGGGCAGAATATGGCTAAACCGCAGACTTAACGGGACTAAAATATCCCAACATTCGAATAAACAGCGATGAGGCGCTCCGCTAAAAGGCTTTTGCAAGCCTTTTCCAAGCGGCTTGTACTATAGCGAACCCAGGAATTTGAGAATAGCGTCCCGGCCGCTTTTATCAAGCTGTTCGAAACGCTGCTTCGACGACTGCGCTTCGCCTCCATGCCACATGATGGCCTCTGTGAGATTTCGTGCGCGGCCGTCGTGCAGGAAATTGTTATGTCCGTTTACCGTAGCGGTAAGACCAACGCCCCACAGTGGTGCAGTGCGCCATTCGTTGCCTGTTGCTTTGAAATCAGGGCGGTTATCGGCCAATTCAGCGCCCATATCGTGCAGCAACAGATCGGTGTAAGGATAGATCAGTTGATTCGACACTTCCGGAAAAGCCATATCGGCGCGGGTTGTGTACGACGGGACATGGCATTTGGCACAGCCGATGGCCGTAAAAAGTTGTTTGCCATTTTTTACAGTCGCGTCATTGGCATTCCTTCTCCCGGGTACAGACAATGTTTTAATGTAATAAGCCACTGCATACAAGGTGCTGTCACCCAATTCGTGATCGTCGTTTTTCTGATCGTATTGCGATTGACCCCATGAACTTTCGCTATCGAAGATCATATTGGTAACGCCAATATCTTCAACATAAGCTGCTGCCGATTGTTGGATAATGCTTGGTTGCGCGGCTTTCCAGCCAAAACGCCCGAGTTTGGTCGTTCCCGACATCACATCATATACATAGTTCGGTTTGCCGCTGATGCCATCGCCGTCGCTATCGTTTTCATCGGCTTTGGTAAGGATCGCACTTTCATCGATGGCTTCGAGGAGCCCGAGGCCAAACACAGGTGTGGCCATTCGTGCCGAAAGCATCACGCCAGATGGAAACGGGATGTATGGATTGACAATGGTGTACAGCGGTTTTCGTAAAGAATAGCTTTCGCCATCCGGAAATTGATAGTTGTTTTCTGTATAACTAACATTAACACCGGCTTCTGCCAATACACCAAAGATACCGCGTTGTTGAAGTTGCCCACCGAAACCCGGCACCGGATTTGGCTCTCCGTGCGGCCCTTCGCCGGGAATGCTGATCCGTATCAATAGTGAGCTGAGCGCCTCGCCGGCCATGGGTGCTTTTCCACGCCCGTCGGCCACATGGCAGAAGCCGCAAGACTGGTTGTTGAAGATTGGCCCGAGCCCATGGTTCAACTGGCTATTGTCACTATTGAAGGTCGCTTCAAAAGCCGCGTCGCCAAACTCGTGCATGGCTTCTTTCTCTGCCGACAAACCGGTAAATTTTTGTCCGAAAGCACTCGTACCACTGGCAAAGGTGGTTTGCTTGCCGCCACTGTACCATTCGTTTAAATCGTCTTCACTTATTTCTTTAGGTTTGCGGCACGATTGAAATGCTACAAACGCAAGAGCGAGGGCAATGCCGGTAAATCCGATGAGTCGTTGAGAAGGTATCATATCAAAAATAAAAATAGCACACACACCGGTAAGCGTGCCGGCGTGTGTACCAGGTGCTCTTTTTAGCCGTTGGTAATGGTTTGCAGGTAAGTTTTAACATCGCCTTCCAGGTAGGCTTTCAAATCGTTGATGGCGTTGATAGCGTTTTGTACCTGGGTGCGTTGCCCACCGCTGGTTTGAATGGCTGTGCCGAATGGAACGGTAATGTTATTGAGTGCTGTAATAGCAGCGGCAATCTTGGTTTTAATAGCACCATCCATCGAAATGTTATTGGCTTTGATCAGGTCTTCAAGGCCTTTACCATCGTTCAGGTATTTACCAAGATACACGTTCTGCACACTTTTCATGTTGTTTGTAAAATCGGCCAGTGAGTTCTGAGCATAAGGCGACTCTTCCAGCGAGGCATCTTCGGCTTGAAAAGGTTCTCCGATTTTACCATTCGCCACTTCATCACAGATACCTGCCATGGCATCGATGGTTTCTTCGTATGCAGCGCGTGGCGTGGCATATACATTGTTGCTACCTGCATTTACGTATGTATTCAGGTAGCTGCCGGAAACAGCTGGATTCCAGGCGTTTTTTGCGTTGTTGCACAGCGTTTTTACATTATCTGCCAGGGCTATTAAAAAGTCTTTTTCACGTGTGGTGAATTGGCCTGGTGTTTTATTGCCACCGTTACCAAACAGCAGGTATTCGATCGGGTGAAAACCTTTCAACGATTCTTCGAGCGCATCTACATAAGTAGAAGTAAAAGCACTGGAAGAGGCCAGCACCGAATCGAGGCGCTGAAAATCTACCGGCCAGGTATCGATGCGTGGGTCGATATTATCCACGCTTACCGGGCCAAACAGAAAGCCCTCGCTTTGTTCCCAGGCGCTCCGCACATCCCTCCAGGCTTGCTGGGCAGCGGCCAGGTTTGCAGCATCCGATGCATTGCCGAAATTCACACAGCTTGCATACAGGTTATTCGATTTGTTCGCCATGTCGCTGTACGTGCCATAGATGACATTGGAGGCCACATCGGAAAGGACTTCTTTCTTCAAATTGGCGGTAGCTTCCGGCGTAAGAATTTCTTCTTCTGTTGATTTTGATTTTTTACAGGCCTGTAGGCCGGCGAGTAGGGCAGAAGCCAGGATGAGGACAGTGACTTTTTTCATGGGCTATGTAGAACTTATGTTTTAGGTAGTTAGGTAAATAATGATCTGATCGGTTTCTGTTTCGGTTCTGAATTTTTTCAGGGGCTTGGTTGCGGGCTGCACCGTTACTTCGCCATCCAGGTTAAACGCACTGCCATGCGAAGGACAAAATAAGCCTGATTTGGTAGCCGATAAGGGCTGGCTTTCGTGCGTGCACTGCATGTAAAGCGCGTGGTAGGTATTGTCTGTTTTCTTTACTAACAAAATATCAAATTCGACATTCGAATTTTTGACAACGAGCAGGTTTTGTCCTTCAGTAAACGATGTCTGCGGCACCCGTATCGTATTTTCGGTAGAACTTATTTTCAATACTGGCAAGGGCGAGCAGGCGCTGAGCATGCTGAGCAGCGAGCTTGCACCCAGGATGCCGGCGCAGCCTAGGCAGGATTTTTTAATGAAGTCGCGTCGCTGCATCGTTTAAAAGCTATAGCCGATCCCGAGGTTAATAAACTGATAGGTTGTGTAAAACGGGATATTACTGGCGTAAGGATTGGTCACGTACAGCAGTTTATTGTATTCGCCGGTAATGCGCTGCACATAATCCAGTTTTACCGACACGCCTTTCAGTGGCTGAAAATGCAAACCAGCAATCATGTATTGCTTTTCCTGTAGCCCGTCTTCAATACCGTTTTTCGGCAAGCTCGCATTCAGGTTCATGGCTTCATAACGCACAAACAGCAGGAGACTCCTGGAGTTGAGGCGGCTGAACGGCTGGAACAGGTTATAGCCTGCTTCAGCGTAGTAACCAACCATCGACGATGGCGTGTTGTTGGCGTAAGCTACATTAATGCGATCGGCATCTTTTATGGACACAAAGCAGCCGAGGGCTTTGAAGTGTAGGCCGTTGGTGCCATTGTACTGTATATTAGCCTCGTTCAATGCTACCGGCGTTCCAAACGCACCATAGTCGAGTTTAAGACTGTCGCCCTGTTTTTGCGACAGGCCGGCGCTGCCACCATAATACGTCGATACCTGCATTCGGAAGTTGCGGAAATAGTAAAGCAAGGCACCTGTTACCGCTAGGTTGGAGGCTGTGGCGTTGTTGCCTTCAAAACGACCTTCGGCAATACCGCTTCCCTGCACAAAGCCGCCGGAGTTCAGTCCATTGATGAGCGCTGCGGAGTAGTTAAGTCCAGGTACTTTCGGGATCTGTCCATACACGCCCACGCCAATTTCGCGCCAGGTAGAAGGGATCACGAGTTGCTCCACATACGGGCGATCGTTGGTATTAAATGTCGTTGGCAGGTGGTTTTCGTTGATGATGCCGATGCGTGGAATAAAAAGACCGGCCACCAGGTAATTGTTACGGTTGATATTGAATTTCAGAAACAGCTGTTCCATCGAGATCTCACCGGAGGCTTTGCCGCCAACCACTTTCGCATTTTCAAGCTCCATTTCCGAAAAGAACGAAATGCGGTTCGAGAAACGGTGGCCCAGAAAGATGACGTTCCGGGTAAGGCTTGCGGTGCCGGTTTGAAACCGGAGATCGTATTGTACCTTGGCCTGACCGTATCCGGAGATCACGGTCGGATTATTTTTTGGTGTTAAACCCGCATTCAACGAGTCTTCGCGGGTAATTACTTGTGCCTGTAGCGATAGACAGCTGGCAATCATCAACAAGCCGGCTAAAAAGCCGTGGTTATAAGGGGTGTTTCGGTTTTTCACGCCCCAAAATTAAATTTAGAATCGTTCTAAACAAATACCAAAAAAAGGGTATGTCTTTGCTGGTTTGCGTGAAAGGAGCATAGTGAGCGTAGCGTTATGGCAACCGCCATTTAGTCGTTGATACACATTAAGCGAGAAACAACACTGCAGAAAAAGGCTCTCACCGCTTAAATAATATTCACTTCGCGTTCGAGGCGAACACCAAATTTCTGCTCTACGGTATCTACCACTTTGGTGGAGAGGTCGTAAATTTCCTGCCCGGTGGCTTTTCCATAATTCACCAGCACCAGGGCTTGCAGGGCATGCACACCCGCATCACCGCTGCGGTGGCCTTTCAGGCCGCTTTGCTCAATGAGCCAGCCTGCGGCCAGCTTGTAGTTGCCATTGTCGAGCGGGTAGGCCACAAGCCCCGGAAATTCGCGCAGCAGGCTGGCGTGTACTGAGGCTGGCACTTCCGGGTTTTTGAAAAAGCTGCCCGAATTGCCGATCTTTTTCGGATCCGGTAATTTGCTGCTCCGTATATTGATCACCGCCTGCGAAATAGCGGAGATCGACAGCGTGGAAACGCCCATCTTATCAAGTTCCTGGGTAATGGCGCCGTAAGTAGTATGAAACACCGGTTTTTTCGAGAGCCTGAAAGTAACCGACAGGATCATGAACCGGTCTTTGTGCCGGTGTTTGAACACACTTTCGCGGTAACCGAACTCGCAATCGGCATTCGAAAAAAGGACCATGTCGCCGGTCTCCAGATCAAGGGCTTCCACTTCGTGGCAGGTGTCTTTGATCTCTACGCCATAAGCACCAATGTTTTGCATGGGGCTGGCGCCGGTGTTCCCCGGAATGAGCGATAGGTTCTCAAGGCCGGCATAGCCCTGGCGGATGCAATGCATCACGAAGTCATGCCACACTTCGCCGGCCGCGCATTTCACCAACACTGTATCGTCGGTTTCGGAAACCAGTGTAATTCCTTTCAGGTTATTTTTTATCACCAGCGCATCAGGATCGCGGGTAAGCAGAATATTGCTGCCGCCACCCAGAATGAGGCGGCGGTTGCTTTTATATAATGGATGTTGCAACAGCTCCTGCGCCTCGGCTGCGGAATGCAGCACGGTAAAGAGTTTGGCACAGGCCTCAATGCCAAAGGTATTGTAGGGTTTAAGCGAAATATCGGATAAGATCTGCATGCTTAAAAATAAAAAAAGCCCCGGTTCGGAGCTTTTTCTTTTTCAGGACTTTTGAAATACCGGTTGTTCGCAATTAGCAGAACTCGTCGTACACCATTTTCAGGTGTTCAGCAATCATGCTGGCGGTACGGCCTTCGATGTTGTGGCGCTCTACAAAATGAACGAGCTCGCCGTTTTTGAACAGTGCAATGGCTGGCGACGATGGTGGGTAAGGGGCAAAATGCTTGCGGGCCTGGTTAACGGCATCGGCATCGAAACCGGCAAATACCGTTGTAAGGTGAGCCGGTTTTTTAGCGTGGTCGAGGCTGAGTTTAATGCCTGGGCGGGCAGCGCCGGCGGCACAACCACACACTGAATTTACAACCACCAGTACGGTACCGTCCTGTTTCAGCGCTTTCTCTACGCTTTCAGGTGTTGTCAGGTCTTCAAAGCCTACACTGGTAAGTTCGGCTTTCATGGGTTTTACTAATGCTTCAGGATACATATCTAATTTTTAATAGTTATTGTAAAGTGTTTGCTTTCACAAATGTAACCATCCTTGAGGGATTTTGTTCACCCAAACCGGCTTTTTTTAAGGCGACTTAGCCAGGCAGGTTCATAACTGTTGCTGCCGGCTCAGGGCATACGTCACGAGTCCGGCCACGTTGCGCGATCCTGTTTTTTGCAGCAGGTTGTTTCGATGTCCATTCACTGTTTTAGGGCTAATGAACAGTTCGGCGGCGATCTCGTCGGTTGTTTTTTGCTTGCAGATAAGGATCAATATCTCTTCTTCGCGTCGGGTAAGGACAATATCTCCGGGCCTTTCGCCCAGCAGTTTCTGGTCTTTTTTCTGAGAATTGTTTTGAATGGCGAGCAACGTTTTCTCGTTGATGTAAATGCCCCGCTGATGCACGGCGACGATGGCATCGTACACCTCCTGCGGGTTGCTGTCTTTTACAAGGTAAGCATGAGCACCCGTGCGGATGAGCTTGGCAATAAACTGGTTATCGTCGTGTACGGAAAGGATGATGATCTTGATATCCGGAAAAACGTCTTTCAGGGCATTGGTCAGGTCCAGGCCGCTGTATTCCCTTTTTCCATCGGGTGGGAGCGAGAGGTCGATCAGCATCACGTCGGGTAAAACAGACGATCCTTTTAGTTTTTGGATCACCGAATAACCGTCGGCCGATTCAAACATCACATCGAGGTTTTTCCACGACGAAAGAATGGCCTTGATGCCCTGGCGAAACAAAAACTGATCTTCGACCAAACCTATTTTAATGGTTTGTGAAGATCCGGCGTCTAAGCCGTTGGCAGCATTGGCCGAAGTGCTTGAGTTGATATCCTCCATGGTTGTTTTTTTTAATGGTACAAGTTACGAAGTATATTGAATTCCGGGAATAAACATGTGGGCATAAAAGCCGCCGCTGCTAGCATTACCTACTTTCAGGGTTCCGCCTATGGACATGGCTCTGGCTTGTATGCTTTTTTGTCCAAGGCCCGGTTTGCCGGTTGTTTCGGGTAGTCCTACGCCGTTGTCGGTGTATGAAAAGTCGAGTCCGTTTTCTTCGCAGCGAATATCCAGGCCAATTTCCTTGGCACCGGCGTGTTTGATGGTATTGTTAATCAGCTCGAGGCATATCCGGTAAAGGCCCAGCTTAACGTTCCAAGAGAGCTGATTGACTTTTTCGTCGCAATCGATGCGAATATGGATATTGTTGGTGCTGTTCACCATATTCACGATGCTTTGCAAGGTATCGGGCAAACCAAACATTTTCAGGTTTTGAGGCATCAGTTCGTGGCTGATGCGGCGAACGGAAGTGATGGACGTTTCAATCAGCGAGCGAATGTTTTGCAAGGCCTGCATGTTTTCTGCTGCGTTTTTTTCTGTTTGTGTTTCTAATGTCATCAGGTGCATGCGGGCTATAGACAAGGTGGCGCCCAGCTCGTCGTGCAGGTCGCTTGCGATGCGTTTGCGTTCCTCTTCCTGCACCTGGATGCTCGATTTCAGCAGTTCCTGCTGGTGAATAATGATCAGCTCCTCCTGCGCCAGTTTTTGCCGGTACAGATTTTTTCGGAATTGCTGCATCAGCAATACCACGCCCATTGCGACGATGAACAAAATGCCGGCCAGGGGCAGCAGTGTCGATAAAAAACTCAATTCCTCGGTCGTTTCCATAAGCCAATAAAGAAAAAGGTGTACATCACTACCGAAAAAAAGGAATGCATAACCCAGGTGTAGCGGTTGAATTCGCGGGAAAAGTAGCGGCTGAAATACTCGCTGAAATAGAAAATGAGCAGGTTGGAAACGTAATAGGTAAAGATCCCGGAGTTGATCCAGTTAATGCTCGATACCAATGATTTCCGCTGTTCTTTCACGGTTTTGTCGAGCAGAAGGATGTACGTGGTAAGCGAAAAGATAATGAGTATAACCGATTCGAGTGTCAGCGCATAAGAATTGAATGTGTAAACCGATTGCACAAACACGGAGTTCGCCACGGTAAGTACGAGGAATAATGCGGCAACACCGTAAATGAGCCTGCCGCTGATAAAGCCGTTGAGCACGTGTTTATAAAAGACGGCCAATAGCAGAAAACCGAGTCCCACGTATGCGTGCAACAAGGGCATGTTGTTCATGCGGTTGAACCAAAAGATCAGCGATGCGAATTGTATCAGGTACGATAAAAAGAGAAAACAGGAGAAGATCTTTAGTGTCTTCTCCTGTTTTTTGAATGTAAGCATCGCATAACTGCTGGTGATGAGAATGGGCAGGTGCGAAATAATGATAATGTATTTCGATAGGTTGCCCATTTATTTTTTAGTGGTGCTGGTCTCGTAGTAGAGCGGGCTTGTAAGATCGCAGGTTGCCGGGCAAGGTGCGTTCAGGTCGAGTACATATTGCATACCCGATTCATCGGTAAGGATCACGTCTGTTCCTGCCACTTTAGGATCGGCGCTCAGGTTGGCACCTTCTACCGGTGTCAGGTATAATTTAAAATTATTGAGCGAGTCGAGCCCGAGGTAGGCGCGGATGTGGCTGTATTTGTAAATTGGTGGCTCTGATGAAGGAATCCCCAATACTTCCATGAGATCTTCCGCGTGAATGGTGTATGCCTTGATAGGAACTGTACCAAGCAACTCAGCGCAGCGGTCGTTGTACCGCCTGATGTTTTCTTTAGCTTCCGGCAAAGGTACGCGGAACGACGAGGTAAGCAAGTGTTTTTTAGGCGTAACGGCTTGTTCCGGCGCTTTTTCTTCCACTTTTTCGTTGTTGTGATTGTTGTTGTTACACGACTGAACTGACAGAAGCGCCAGTACGGTTGCTGCGGCTAAGATGATTTTTTTCATAGGTGGTGTATTTATGGGTTGTTTGTTAATGAGTCGGATCGAAACGGGGCATATCTGCTACAGATGCTCAAATATATCAGATAAAAATTAAAAGCTCAATGGTTCAACCTTTTTTTTGTTGTTTCCGCACTGCGTTCGACAGCTGTGTGCCAACCGCGGTGTTAGCTTTGGTAACCCAAAAAACTGGCTTAAAACTTCAAACGCAATTGCAATTTTAATTCTGTTTTGTGATTGGCATCTATTTCGTTCAGGCTGCCTTGCGAGATCACCGTTTGATTGTCGTAGATGGTGCGGGCCAGCCGTACCCAGATCTCGATGTTGCGTGTAATGTCCCAATTGACCAGGAAATAGGCCCGCTGTCCTTTGTAGTATAAAGCCGGAACGGAATACGAATACAGCACATCGTTTTCGTAAACGTACACGCGGCTGTCGTAGCCTTTGGTGTCGAATACGGCATAGCGCAACGTAAACGTAAACGGAAATTTCAGCTTTTTATAGATCAGATCCTGCACCAGCGCAATGCCGTGTTCGTCGGGTGCATCGTTTTTATCCACAAAGGTGTATTCGATCCGCGTTTTGTATTTGATCTCAGGTGTGATCTGTGCCGACACGTTGTAGCGGTAATTGTACTGCACGTAGGGCACAAGGTAGTCGTAAGCATTGTCAACATCGCTGTTCTCGAATTTGGTGCGATGCCTGAACCGCAGGTACATGTCGAGTTTTTTGTTGGGCGTGTAATTGAGCTGCGTGAAAATATCGCGGCCGCGCGATGGGGCACTGGCGCCGAATTTTACCCAGTCGAAACTGTACTGGTCGAGGTAAAGCGACAGTGTCATCGATTTAAAGATCCGCGCTTCCATGCCCATATACAGGCTTTTTTCGTTTTGCGGCAAGGTGTTTTCCGATATCGCATTGCCAAAAAGGTTCTGGAAGTTCCGGTCGAAATGGCGGTAATGCGCTGTAAAGGTAAGGCGTGGGTCGAGCGCAACGATCACGCCCTGGCAAAAGGCCTTGCCTGTGCTCGAGCTCATGGCAAACTCGCCGAACAGGTTCACGTTTCGAAAAACGTAGTTATAGTCGGCTCCGCCAACCAAGTTCGATTTGCCCTGGTAGTCGAACTGATTGTATAATGTGGGCGTTTTGATCAGCTCCTCGCTCAGGTGCGTGCTTTGGGCAGTAAGGCCAATATGCAGGCTGCGGTTGTTGAACGCAGCATTTCCGCCAAACACTGTTTGCCTGATGGCGCCTTTGTCGGCCACCAGCGAATTGGTATTGTGCAAGCCGCCCAATTCGAGGCTGCTGACACCCACAACATCTATTTCGCCGTTACTGAGCGTGTCGCCGGTAATGGCATTGGCATCGATGCGTTTGTGCGAGACCAAACCGGTGAATTCAAATTTTTTGTAGCGCAGGGTAGCTGCCGCACCACGGAAAAAGCGATTCTCATCGAATGAGTAATAAGGTTTGATGCCGTAGCCATAACGTTTCACATTCATGGGCGAAGCCGATTTGCCGAACGCAAAGCCTTGCCAGATTGTAAGTCCCTGGCCAAACGTTGCCTGGTAGTCGCCAATCACAAACGTTTTTACAAAACGGATGTTGCGGATGGCCAGGTGGCCACTGTAAAAATCAAAGCCTTGTTTTTGGCTTCCTGTAAAAAATTCCTCCCCGGCATCTTTCTCGCCACTGATAGCAAACGATACGTTATTGTTGTACTGGAAACGGTAGCGCGCAAAATAGCGGTTGGGATCGCCAAGGTAATACGCGTTCGGTTTCTTTTTCTTGATACTGTCGGGTACATTGTAGCCAGCTTGTTTTTCCAGTGTTCGTTGCAGGCGCGTAACAAATTCATGACGCCCATCGCGGAACATTTCTTTATAACCGAAAAAAGCCGAATTGAAATTGTCGCTCACGTAAACAAAGGGCAGTATTTTCCGGATCGTAACGATGTCGAAATCTTCCACACTCTGCAATTCATAAATGCTGATCAGGTAGCCGTTTTTTTCGCGATGCTTAAGCAGGTTGTTGATTTGTATGTCGTTGAGCAATTGCAGTTCTTCCAGGTCTTCTTTTCGCGCACGATTCAGGTTAATCGGGTTTCTCCGGTAGTAGTTCCACACGTCGGTGAGGCTCGATAGGTCACCTTCCTCCGATTGCAACTGCTCAGAAAGCAGTTCGATGTTCTGGTTGATCAGTTCGTCAACTTGCTCGCTGTTGCGGCTTTTTACCGAATCGGTTTGCGACACAGCTGCCAGGGAGCAAGCTGCCGCGCATAAGGTCAGCAAATAACGTCGTAAACAGATAGCGCTCATAGTTTTTCGGGCTCCTGGATCACCGTATCCGAGGACTTGCTTTTGTCTTTCCCGAACACATAGCTCAGGCCTATTTGCGGCGACAGGCCAAGTATGCTATGGTACATCGAGCTTAAATCGATTTTCAGGCCTTTGTAGTTTACGCCCATGCCAAAAGCGGCTTGTGTAGGGTACGAGCAACCGCCGGCACGGATATACACCGTTTTGGCTGGTATGTATTCGATACCTGCTTTGATGTTAATGGTTTGTGCAGATACTTTTTCGGCCTCTGCCTGCAGGAATACCTTTTCGGTAAACATATATTGGGCACCCACTTTAAAAATCGTCGGCACGTTCTCGTTGTTGTAATCGGTAATTTTAGCGCGGAACGGATTGTAGATGTGTGTGGCCAGTGTGAGCTGCGGTAGCACGCGTGCGGTAATACCAAAAGAGCCGGTAAAGGCATGCGCCTGACCGTATATATCGCCGATTTTGGTAGTAAGGTAATCGAAAGCTACGCCGGCAGCAATGTTTTCAGTGAGCTTGATGCCATAGCTAAGGCTTAGCTGCGACTCGCGGTAGAGCTTATAGCCCATGTTGGAATAGCATAGCCCGAATGTTCCTTTCTTAATTGGCACCACAGCGGCAAATCCACTTTGCGTCAGTTCTTTCAATAAAAAGCGGTTTTCGGCAAATGCCCCAACCTCCGTTTGCCGTAAAAAGCCAATACTGCCCTGGTTGTTGCGCGTGCTCCAAACGTCGCGCAGGGTAGCGGAAGCATGACCGAGGGCTGCCGATCGTGCGCCAAGCGGCCCTTCGCCATTAGAGCCGAAAAGTCCGCAGGATAAGATCATGAATGGGAGTAACAGTTTATTCATCTATACCAAATATAAACGAATTATCGTAATGCCGGAAACGCCCGGCCTTATTTTTAACAGACAAATAAAATACGGATCCGACGCCTTTGCAAATGCGCACAAAAAATCCCCGGTTGAAAAACAACCGGGGATTAACTTATCGGTAAAACCGACAACTAGTAGTAAATGGCGCGACGCACTTCCGAAATGTATTTCGAAAAGCGGATCACCTGTCGCGTGTAGCCGTACTCATTATCATACCAGATGTAAAGCACAATGCTTTTCTTATCTGGCGAAATGATGGTGGCATTGCTGTCGTAAACCGATGGACACGGATTACCAACCACATCCGAAGATACGAGCTCATTGCTGAACGCATACTGGATTTGCTCTACCAGTGCACCGTTCAGTGCATAGTTGCGCATGATTTCGTTCACTTCCTCAACGGAGGTTTCGCGGTTGATGTTCAGGTTCAGAATAGCCAACGATACATTTGGGGTTGGGACCCGCACTGAATTGGCGGTGAATTTGCCGGCCAGGTGCGGCAATACTTTTTTCAGGGCACTTTCAGCACCGGTTTCGGTAATTACCATGTTGAGGGCAGCCGAACGGCCGCGACGGTATTTCTTGTGGTAATTGTCGAGCAGGTTCTGGTCGTTGGTGTAGGAGTGAACCGTTTCGATGTGGCCTTTAGCGATTCCCAGTTCTTTGTCGATCACGTAAAGCACAGGCATAATGGCGTTTGTAGTGCAGCTTGCTGCTGAAAAGATCTTGGTGTTTTTCAGGTCAACCGTTTCGTGGTTCACGCCATGCACTACATTAGGTACATCGCCTTTGGCTGGTGCCGTAAGAAGCACTTTGTCCACACCTTTGGCTTTCAGGTGTCTGCTCAGTTCTTTGTCGTCGCGGAACACGCCGGTGTTGTCGATCAGCAGGGCATTCTCGATACCCCAGGCAGTATAGTCCACATCTTCCGGATTTTTCGCGTCGATCATGTGCACAGTATGCCCGTTGATGATCAATGCTTTATTTGGCAGGTCTTCGATCACTGTGCCAGGGAAATTGCCGTGAACCGAATCGGTACGCAGCAAGTCAGCACGTTTTACGATCTCCTCATCAGAGTTGCCGCGTGTTACGATGGCACGCAGGCGTAATTGTTCGCCTTTACCGGCTTGTGAAATAATTTCGCGGGCGGCCAAACGGCCGATACGGCCAAAACCGTATAAAATAACATCTTTCGGTGTTTGTGTCGATTTTTTACCGATCAAATCTTTCAGCTTACCATTGATGAAATCGGTGGCCGATGTGTAGTTATCTTTTTCCTGCTGGTATTCGTAAGCCAGCTTTCCAATATCGATCCTGGAAGGACAAACATCACTCTTGTACAATTCGTTGGCGAGCATCACGGTATCGCTTACCGAAATCGTTTTTTTCACAATGTCTTTAGCATATAAATGCAGGTTCATGATCTCGCTGGCGCTGCGGTCTTTCAATTGGTTACGGAACAAAATAAGTTCTATGGATTTCTCGAACCATAGTTTTCCGATGATACCGATCAAGTCGATGGCTGCTTTTTCCTGGGCAATCCATTCGTTTAACTGCGACTCATAGCCTTTGTTTGTCTTTTCTTTGGTTTCCATGTTTGTTATTGTTCACGCCGGGCGTGGGTTTTATGGTGGGTTTTGGGTTTATAATCAATGCTCGTCTTCTTCACCATAGTCGTCGAAGCCGCCTTCGTCCTCGTCTTCCTGGTCCAAGTTATCGTCTTCCTCTTCATCCACAGCCTCTTCTCCTTCTTCAGCTTCTAGGTGATTCAGATCACCTTCGTCCACACCGGTTGTGTCGTTTTTAATGGACTTATAGATCTCGCTTTCGTCAATTTCGGGGTCCGCCAGCATAGTACTCATCAATTGGTCCGGGCTTAGCTCACCTTTGGCCATCTGCGTTTGCTTGTATTGTTTTGGCGGGTTGCCAATAGACCGGACGATGGCCGGAAAACTACCTTTAGGATTATCCGGCAATATTTTCATTAACTCAATGCAAAACGTCCACTTAACAGCCGGGTCGAACACATACAGAAAACGCTGGCGCGGGCTTTCGATGAATTTAGCGATTTTGGTAGCCGACATTAATTTCTTTGGAGCCACGTTTTGTTTTATCTCATCGGCATCCAACTCCAGATCTTCTTTACGAAGTGTTATTTCCTGGTCTTTGCGCCAGTAATCATCGCTCACAAAGAACGAAGCTGAGTGCTTGCGGTCAAACTTAAAAGCGTCCTGGATCACCCCGTGAAAATCTTCGAATGTTTGCGACGACAGGATCTCTATTTCCCGGTAAATGTCTTCGTTTTCTTCTACGAATATTTTAAATTTATATACTGCCATGATTGGAACTGGGTACTATGCTGTAAAACGGGCTTTTTAAATCAGGCTGCAAAGGTAAGCGATGCAACCGGTTCAGACCTCATTATTATGCCTTATCTTCTGTTAAATTATCAAACTCCTATGCTTTTGTTACCACTGCGTTGTTTCCCTCGAAATTGAAATTCCAGCCTTGCTCGAAAATTTTCGGGAGATAACGCTTATATAGCCTGAGGCGGGCATTACCTTTGATCTTATTTTTTTTCTGTTCTTTTTCACTGCTGTGAGCCTCTTCGTCATCGCGATCGATGGCGTGAAATTCATAAATATTGACCTTGGAATGTTGGTCAATGAAATCGCGCACGATCATCACAATAGTGTTCATCACTTTATATACCTCACCGCGGTTGGTCGTAATGTACTCCTCGCCTTCAAACTCTTCGTTAATAACCCCAAATACGATGGTAGAGTGGAGGATGTTGTCCTGTCGCCTGCCAAACCTCACCTCGTAGCGGAGTCCGGAAGATGTATTGAAATAGTACACTCCTGCACTTTTAATGGGAGGATATTCTATTGTAAATATGGGTGTTTCCGGCATACGTTTATCAATTCACAAACACTAAATCAGGCCGGAATTTGTGACGGTTGTTTTTTGAAACGGGAAGCCAACACCAGTTCTTTTCCGCCACCGGCGTAATCGTAGAAACCTTTACCGCTTTTTACACCAAGGTGGCCTGCTGTTACCATGTTTACCAGCAAAGGGCATGGGGCATATTTTGGGTTGCCGAAGCCGTCCTGCAGCACGCGCATGATGTTGAGGCATACATCGAGACCGATAAAATCGGCCAGTTGCAAAGGTCCCATTGGGTGCGCCATTCCTAATTTCATAACGGTATCGATCTCTTCTACGCCAGCTACACCTTCATACAAGGTAATAATCGCTTCGTTGATCATCGGCATCAGGATCTTATTGGCCACAAAGCCCGGATAGTCGTTTACTTCCGTCGGTATTTTGTTCAGTTTTTTCGACAGTTCCATGATTGTTTGGCAAACCTCGTCGCTGGTAGAGTAGCCGCGGATCACTTCGATCAGCTTCATCACCGGCACCGGGTTCATAAAATGCATCCCGATCACCTTGTCGGCGCGTTTGGTAACAGCCGCTATCTGGGTGATGGAAATAGACGATGTGTTGCTAGCGAGGATGGTTTCGGCCGGGCAAATTTCGTCGAGTTGTTTAAAGATATCCAATTTGATCTTTACATTTTCGCTGGCAGCTTCTACCACCAGGTCGGCCTGCCTTGCGCCGTCTTCGAGCTTGGTAAATGTCTTAATATTGCCCAGCGTGGTAGCTTTGTCTGCTTCGGTGATCGTGCCTTTTGCTACCTGGCGGTCAAGGTTTTTAGCGATCGTCGCCAATGCCTTTTCAAGGGCTTTGTCGCTGATGTCAACCAGGTTTACGGAAAAACCGTGTTGTGCAAATACGTGAGCGATGCCATTTCCCATGGTGCCGCTGCCTATTACCGTGATATGTTTCATAAACAGAATTTTAAAGAGTTAAAAATAAATAACGTCGTCGAATTGCTAAAAAAACAAAGCGCTGCATAGCTTGCGGCACCCCGTTTTGTGCGATGTAAATCTAAATGCTGGCCAGCATAAATACAAATAGAGTTTTAAACGGCAGCGCGTTTTGGTTGTGGGTAAAAAAAAACCGATTATGTAAATCACTTTCTTTCTTTTTCATAGAAAGATGATATATTTGTGCAAAAAATATTATGAATTTTCCAGCAGAATTAAAGTACACCAAAGATCACGAATGGGTTCGTGTTGAAGGCAATGAAGCCTATGTAGGTATCACCGATTTTGCCCAGAAAGAACTGGGTGACATTGTTTATGTCGATGTAACAACCCTCGGGGATATTGTAGCAAGAGAAGAGATCTTCGGTACCGTGGAAGCGGTTAAAACAGTTTCAGACCTGTTTATGCCATTAACTGGTAAAGTGCTGGAAGTAAATAAAGACATCGACAGCGCCCCTGAGGCGGTAAACTCCGATCCTTATGGAAAAGGCTGGATGATCAAAATCAGCATCGAAAGCGCCGCCGAATTGCAAGATCTTTTGTCGGCTGATGCTTATACAGCGCTTATTGGTGCTTAATAATTTTTAGTAACTTAAAAAAACCTTCTGTGTGCCGCCATGCAGAAGGTTTTTTTGTGATTATCATCCGCTTATGATACAGCTCATTCGGAAATACGCGCTTTTTTACGCCATTGCCTGGACGGCCATTATTTTTGGGCTTTGCAGCACACCAGGAAAATATGTGCCCACTGCTCACTGGCTCGACTTGCTCAGTTTCGATAAGCTGGTGCATGCCTCAATTTTCTTTGTGCTGGCCAGCTTGTGGTTGCTACACCTGGCAAATAAAGGTGCCGATGGACGCCCGCGTCAGCTCCTTGTATGTTTGGCTTGTGTAGCCTACGGCGGCCTCCTTGAAATATTGCAGGCCAACGTTTTCAGCCAGCGCAGTGGCGATTGGTTCGATTTTATCGCTAACACATTCGGCTGCCTGATGGCGCTCTGGTTTTTTAACAGAAAAAAGGATACAGAAAAGCCGCGCGCCGGCACGCCTGCCTGAACAATTTCGACGGGCTGTTGTCTTTCAGAAGGCAACCATAATAACGCCATTAAACTATTAAAACTTTTTAACCACCAAGTCTATTCTCTTTGAATAATAGTACTTTCGTGGTTTTACAAACAACACCAGAGTATGTCAACAACTCCTCAACATGTCAAGTGCCTGATCATTGGGTCGGGCCCGGCCGGTTATACCGCCGCCATCTATGCTTCACGTGCCGACCTCAAACCCGTTGTTTATACGGGACTTACACCTGGCGGCCAGCTAACCGAAACCACAGAAGTAGATAATTTTCCGGGATACCCGAAAGGGATTACCGGCCCCGAACTCATGGAGGATCTGAAAGCCCAGGCCGAGCGTTTTGGTACCGAAGTGCGGTTTGGCATGGCTACCAAGGCCGACCTGACAGCCACCCCTAAAAAAATATGGATTGACGAAACAACCGAGATCACAGCCGATTCAGTCATCATTTCTACCGGCGCTTCGGCCAAATGGTTGGGCCTACCTAACGAAACCCGCTTGCGGATGAATGCCGGCGGTGTATCTGCTTGCGCGGTTTGCGATGGTTTTTTCTTCAAAGGTCAGGAAGTAGCCATTGTTGGTGCCGGCGATACAGCAGCTGAAGAAGCAACGTACCTCGCCAAACTTTGCAAGAAAGTATATATGATCGTTCGTAAAGACGAGATGCGTGCCAGCAAAGCCATGCAACACCGTGTAACTAACACTCCCAACATTGAGATTCTTTGGAATTCAGTAACAGAAGATATCATTGGAGCCGATACCGTAGAAGGCGTTGTTGTAAAACATACGGTGAGTGGCGAACTGCGCACACTCAACGTTACCGGCTTTTTCGTGGCAATTGGTCACAAACCGAATACAGATATTTTCAAAGGGCAATTGAATATGGATGACCTGGGCTATATCGACGTGGTTGGCGGAAGCAGTAAAACCAATATCCCCGGCGTATTTGCCGTGGGCGATTGCGCCGATAAAACGTACAGGCAAGCTGTAACAGCTGCCGGCAGTGGCTGCATGGGTGCTTTGGATGCCGAGCGTTATCTGGCTGCTGAGGGGTTGCATTAATGTTCCATTAAAATTCATGTATTTTTGATTTAATTTTGTTAGTTTTGTTTTAGATAAACCATGAATTTTAAAAGACTAATATATTCTTTGCTGCTGCTGAACCTGTTTTCAGGCGCTTTTGCCCAGCGTTTTGCCGATCAGGTTCCTCAACTTAAGCGATACACATCCCAACAAGTTACAGATCCCGACTATGGGATTATCCTCTTCAATAAAATGGTACCTGCTATCGGCGGCGACTCTATCCGTTATACCAAAGACGGTTATAATGCCCAGGGCTGGCAGGAAGACTATTACACCAGTGGAAAATTGCTACACAAAGGTTTTTACCAGGACGGTTATATCAAGATCTTTAAAAATTTTTATGAGAACGGCCAGGTGGAACGTACATTTTCGATTGTAGATGCCAAGCGTGTAAAAATGGAGATTTATTATGAGGATGGAAAGGTGCGCTCCTTGATCAATTTTTATGATGGCAATACCCAAAATCAATACGATTTTTTCCGTAACGGAACACCCGAATATGTAGAGGAAAACGATAAGGACATTGAGTTTCTTTACAAACGCTATTCATATTTCGAAAATGGGTTGCCGGCTTCCTTGTTCGACCTGGTCGATAAAAAATCGAAGAAATACACAAAAAAAGAATTTTACGAAAGCGGCCGTGTAAAAGAAGAGGGGACGATGTATTTCCGGAAAGACCTCGGTGATTATGTAAAAGAGGGGCTTTGGACCTATTACGATGATAAGGGTAACACAACCAAAACCGAAAAGTACCACAACGGGCAATTGGAGTAAAAAAGAAATCATTTAAAAAAACAGGCTGCGGCCTGTTTTTTTATTCCTTATTATTGTGTGCGCATCATATTTGCATGTGTTGCTCCGGATGAAACATGTTATTCTATTTCTTCTACTTGTACAGCCTTTGCTGCTAAGGCCAGGGGGCGATGATCCCCTCGCAGCGCTGGAAGGCATCTGGTATGTTCAGTATAGCAATTTTGGCATGTGGCTGAGTGGTAAGAAGCATTTTCCGGCGTTCACCTACACAATAGCTCAAAAACACGGTGTGGCCGGGTTGGCAGATGTGGTTAGCTATCAACAAAAAGGCCGTCGCCGGGAGATCCGTGGTTTCGATGCGCCGCAGGATCTGAAGGGCAGGCAATTCACGTGGCGAGGAAACGGCTTGCTTCACCTGTTCAAAAGCAAATGGGAAATTTTATATAACGATGGGGAATGGATGCTCATTCACTTTCGGAAAACATTGGTAAGCGCCGAAGGATACGATGTGATTTCCCGGCAGCCAGTGCCTGATGCCGAAACCATGCAACACATCCGGCAAAAACTTCAGGAACTTGATGTGCCGACGTTAACCGCCGTCGAGCAACGTTGAAGCCTCACAAAGGGAGCAAGGCATGTGGCATACAAAACACCGTTGATCGTGTTTCAGTTAACCTGATTGCGGAACGGCTCCAACCATTTCAACGCACTTTCCTCGTAGTTGAATAAGCGGGCCGGAACTTTCGGGCGGTTGATTTTGAGGTAAATGTTGGCCAGTAAAGCCGGAAGATACGAGTCAACGATAAAGGCACCTGCTATCAGATGCTTGATGCCTTCAGCCGAGCTGTAGTAGTCGCGTGCGGCTTTTTCTTCACCTGCCACGTTTTTTAAATTTACAAGCGATGGATAACTTCTGCCATCGGCGATTTTCAGGCGGTCTTCCACACATTTTTTAGCAACTTCGAGTGTTACGATCGTGTGTAGCAGGTAAATTCCGTGTATGATCCCATCTTCCAGCCACATTTCCATATAATCGTTTTTCAGATAGCGTTCCCGCCTTGGATTATTTTGAATCTGATCTGTCATACAAGGTTTTTTTTGATACCTTTCAATACCGTAAAAATACGTATGAAAATGGCAAATAGCAAAACAAATAACTACTCCGGATTTATAGATATTGTCAACGAATTCATTACGATAGGCCGCTCCAGGGGGATTGTCCATCAGTTTACGGAAGATGAAGTGCTTGATGGCAGACACATTACCCTCCAGGGCAGGAAAATGATCAATTACGGCTCTTGCAGCTATCTTGGGCTTGAAACCGACGGGCGGCTCAAAGAAGCTGCAATCGATGCCATCAGGCGTTACGGCACGCAATTTTCGTCGTCGCGTACTTATGTGTCGTTTACTTTATACCAGGAACTGGAAACGTTGCTCAACGAGATGTTTGGCGCGCATGTGATCCTGTCCACGTCTTCCACCATGGGCCACCGGGCGGTGATGCCCATTGCGATCAACGATTCCGATGCCGTGATCTTCGATCACCAGGCTCATATTTCGATGCAGGATGCCGGCAAAGACCTTGGCTCGCGGGGCATTCCGGTAAGCCTGTTGCGCCATAACCGCCTGGATGAGCTGGATGCGAAGTTGCAGGCGCTATACACTAAACACGATAAAGTGTGGTATGTATTCGATGGCATTTACTCCATGTACGGCGATCTGGCACCGATCGAGGCCCTTAAGCCACTCATGACAAAATACAAAAACCTGCATTTATATGTAGATGATGCGCATGGTATGGGCTGGATTGGCCGCAATGGAACGGGTTACGTATTAAACGAGATGGATCTGAGCAACCGCATGATCTTGTGTAGCTCCCTGGCAAAAGGCTTTGGTTCGGCAGGTGGTGTATTTGCATTCTCCGACGAAAACCTTTACAGGCGCATAAAAAACTGGGGTGGGCCATTGACCTATTCCGGGCCTCAGCAGCCAGCCGTCATCGGAGCCTCTGTTGCTTCCGCTAAAATCCATTTATCCGAAGAAATTTATCAACGCCAGGATGCCCTGGCAGAGCGCATTCGCTATTGCAACCAAATCATGGCCCAACTCAACCTACCGGTCATCTCCACTTCTTCATCGCCAATTTTTTTCATCGGACTCGGTGCCCCGAAAGTAGCGTATAACATGAACGAGCGCCTGATGAACGAAGGCATTTACGTCAATCTGGGCATCTATCCTGCAGTACCCGAAACCTGCACCGGTTTAAGGTTTACCTTAACCTTGCATCATACCAGGGAAGATATCGACCGCCTGGTGGAACGCATTCATTACCATTTACCAACGGTGCTGAAAGTGGAGCAAAAGACAATGACGGACATTTACAGCGCTTTCCGCTCTATGCCAGGTATCAAAGAGCAGAAAGCGAGGTACGAAGAGGAAGCCGTCATAGAAAAGCCGCAGGTGCCGGCTTCTGACTACAATTTGCAGCATTTTACGTCGGTACAGGAAATACCGGCCGCGGAATGGGATGCGTGTTTCGGCGATAAAGGTGCTTTTGATAAAGAGGCCCTCGAGCTGATGGAACTGGCTTTTGCGGGAAATGAAAAGCCGGAAAGCAACTGGAAGTTCGACTACTACCTGGTTAGGGATACGGCCGGAAAAATTGTGCTGGCAACGTTCTTTACAACCACCGTTATGAAAGACGATATGCTGGCGGAAAGCGAAGTGTCGCGAATGGTGGAGCAAAAACGGAAAAATGATGCTTATTACCTGACCTCGGTAACCATGATGATGGGCTCGCTCTTAACCGATGGCGACCATCTTTACCTCGATATGGATGCAAATTGGCAGGAAGCCCTGCGTTTGCTGCTGGAGCAGGTAGAAAAAGACCGTGACCACAACGAGGCGGCCGTGCTTATGCTGCGCGATTTTCCTGAAACCGATGCACTTGTAAAAGATCACCTGATGGATCTCGGTTTTGTAAAAGTGAACGTTGGCGATACCCATGTCCTCGATTTGGAGTCCATAAGCGATCGTAATACATTCATCGCTGGCCTCGAATCCAAAAAACGCATCCATCTCAACAACGACGTGTTGCGGTACGAATCGTTATTCAGTGTGCACCTCGTTAAAAATTCACCAAAATCACAGGTGGATCACTGGTACGAATTGTACGGGAATATCAAGCGGCGTAACCTGGCTATCAATGATTTTAAGCTGCCCCGCAGGCTGTTTGATATCATTAACCAATCAGAGCATTGGGACGTGATCGAAATCCGTTTCAGGGAAACAGACCGCACCGTGGCGGTTGGTTTTACGTATCGCAATGCCAACTATGCAGCGGTAATACTAGGGCTTGATTACGACTACGTGGCCGAATACAAAGCATACAAACAGTTATTGTTCCAGGTTATTGTCAGGGCCATCGACCTGGGCTGCGGTAAACTGTATCTGGGTCTAACGGCCTCACTCGAAAAACGAAAAATGGGAGCAAAGGCTATCAACAAAGTAGCCTACATGCAGGTAAAAGACAATTACAACCTTTCGGTAATCGAATTACTTAAAAATAACAGGAAAGCAATTACTACTGAGCACTAACAGGTTCTGTCAGCGAAATATAGCCTTGCCGGATAGCGTATTTAAGAAGCGCAACTTTATTCGATAACAGAGTCTTTTTGTAAATGTTTTCGGTGTGAAACGCAATGGTTCTCACATTACTCTCTAGTTCCGCAGCAATGGCAATGCGGTTTTTGCCCTGGCAGATCATAATAAGGATGCGGATTTCCTCATCAGTAAGTGCACGCTGTTCTTCTGATTGTTTAGGCTTAGGATTTACAAAATAAGATGGTAAAGAGGATCCAACCGCTTTTTCGTAAACAAATGGTTTATTATTGTAAACACTCTCAATCACATCAATCACTACCTCAATACTGCATTGCTTCGGCAGAAAAGCATCGGCGCCGCTTTGAAGCGTGTGGGTGATATACGATTTTTCGGCATGTCCGGAAAGAATGATGACTTTCACTGCAGGAAAATCTCTCTTGATCACGGCGAGGGCTTCAAAGCCGTTCATCACAGGCATGTCGAGATCCATCAACACAACGTCGGGTTGTGCATGATTTAAGGCTTCAATGGCCTCTTTACCGTTGGATGCTTCGCTGATAACCGGGAATCCGGATTCTTGCAAAATAGAGGAAAAGGCTTGTCTTACAGCGGTATGATCGTCCACGATCATCAGGCGAATCGCTTGTTTCATTATATTAAGTTTAAAAAGTACTGTATGGCGTTAATATAAAATTAAGGTTTAGTCAACTTTTCCTCATCCGATCTTTGCGGCAAAAATACCGAATGACTTTACCTGTATAACAAAACTAATGAAAAAAGACATGTGATAGGTGATTTAAACTACGTACATGTGCAATTTTATAACTTGTTTTGGTAAATTTTAACGCCATTTTAATATCTAAAATTTAGAAAAAAGACGGTTGAAATTAAAACCGTCTTTTTTGAAATAAACAGAACCAGGAATAGATCTTATTTATTTACAGGTACTGATATGTTATCTGCGCTGAAATCGCCCTGCACCGGGCGGTCGGGTTGCGGCTGTACAACCTTAGCCTGTGCATGTTTGAGATAGTCGATCGTTTTCAACACGTCATCAGCCAAAATCACCGTAAACGATCCGCTCTGCGCATGATCGAGCGCATACTGCACGCTGTCGAATTCGTTAGAAATGATTTGTACCGGCATCTTTCTTTCCGAATAAATGCCTTCGAGCAAGAGTTTTGTAATTTCTTCTTTGCTGCGGCCGCGTAAATCTTTGTCGTGCTTTATGATGATCTCATCAAAAATCTGCGCACTTAATTTACCGATAGCAATGATGTCTTCGTCCCGTCGGTCGCCGGTTGCAGATAGCACGCCGGTTTTGTGTGATGCAGGTGTTTTATCCATGAATTTTTTGAGCTGCACAAACCCGTCAGGATTATGCGCATAGTCGATCATCAGTTCGAACTGCCCGAAATTGAAAATGTTCATCCGGCCAGGCGTTTGCTCGGCTGATGGCGTAAATGATTTCAATGCATTTCGGATGTCCTCTGTTTTGAAACCGTGGATAACAGCAGCCAGAGCAGCAGGCAGAATATTTTTGATCATGCATTCAGCGCGGCCGTTCATACTAAGCGGTATATTCACAATTTTTTCGAGGCGCGTTTTCCATTCGCCCTTACAAATGGTAAGATAGCCTTTCTCAATAATAGCGGCCATTCCACCTTTACGGCAATGCTCCTGCACCCGTTCGTTATTTTCGGTGATGCTAAACAGGGCAATGTTACAACTCAAGCTGCGCGCCATGTTGTACACGAGGTCGTCGTCGGCATTAAGTATACTGTAGCCGTGGTCGTAGGTACTTCTTGCCACCACAGCTTTCACGTTAGCCAGGTCTTCCACCGAGTGAATATCTTTCAGGCCGATATGGTCTTCGGTTACGTTGGTTACAATGCTGATGTCGCAATGGTCGAAGCCCAGACCCGAGCGAAGAATGCCTCCGCGGGCACATTCCAATACGGCAAAATCGATGGTAGGATCGTATAATACGGCTTCCGCACTCACAGGTCCCGTGCAATCGCCCATGTTAATGGCTTTTCCTTGTATATAAATACCCTCGGTAGTGGTATAGCCCACTTTTTTTCCGGCATGTTGGGCCAGGTGTGCCATCAGGCGGGTAGTGGTGGTTTTTCCGTTTGTACCTGTGATGGCTACAATAGGAATACGCCCGTTTGATTTATCAGGAAAGAGCATGTCCACAATCGGCTCCGCTACATTGCGGGCCAAACCTTTCGACGGACTTAGGTGCATGCGTAAACCCGGGCAGGCATTGACTTCTACAATGCCGCCTACTTCGCGCGTCAATGGCACATTGATGTCTTTCGCTACCACGTCGATGCCGCAAATATCAAGGTTGAGTAGCCTCGCCACGCGTTCAGCCATAAATGCATTTTCCGGGTGAACCAGGTCGGTTACGTCGGTGGCAGTACCTCCGGTACTCAGGTTGGCGGTGTCTTTCAGGAAAACGATTTCGCCAAGTGGCAATACCTGCGATAATTTGAGGTTCTTTTTCTCTAAGATATGTTCTGTGATCTCGTCCACCACAATTTGCGTCATCACGTTTTCATGACCATTGCCCCGTTTAGGGTCTTTGTTGGTTTGCTCGATGAGTTGCGCGATGGTCGATTTTCCGTCGCCCATAACCATGGCAGGTGTACGTTTGGCAACAGCTACCAACTTATAATTGATCACAAGGAAACGGTAATCGAATCCTTGAATAAACTCTTCCACAATCACTTCGCGGGATATGGTTTTTGCAATCCGAAATGCTGCAAGGGCATCGTCTTTCGTCATCACGTTTGTTGTAATGCCACGGCCGTGGTTGCCATCCACAGGCTTCACCACTACAGGAAACTGAATACGATCAAGTGCATCATTCAAATCTTCCTCGTCGTAAACAAGCACGCCTTTAGGCACCGAAATGTGAGCGCTTTGCAGCAGGCGTTTGGTTGCATCCTTGTCGCCAGCCAAATCGATCCCGATGCCACTGGTATTGCCGGTAATACCGGCTCTGATGCGTTGTTGTTTGTTTCCGTAGCCAAATGTAACTAAGGATCCTTCGCTGAGGCGTTTGAAAGGGATGTGTCGTTTTTGTGCTTCGCTGACAATAGCCTGGGTGCTAGGCCCGAAACTATAGCGGCGTTTCAGGTAAGCCAATTCATCAATGTCTTTTTGTAAATCGTACGCTTCGTCTTTAATAAGGGCTTCGGCAATTGCTACAGCCGCCTTCGCAGCATATAAGCCGGCTTTTTCATGCTCGTATGAAAAGACAACATGGTACACGCCTCGTACATTGGTAGAGCGTGTGCGGCCATAGCCGCAAGCCATGCCTGCAAGGGATTGGATTTCGAGGGCAATGTGTTCAACCACGTGTCCCATCCAGGTGCCTGTTTCCACCCGGTGAAAAAAGCCGCCGGGATGACCTTCAGAACACTCGTGCTCGTACATGGAAGGCAGTAATTGCTCGATGCGTTCGGAGAATCCGTCAATTTTGTTGGTTGGGAAATCCTCGAGTTCACCGAGGTCTAATTTAATAACGATTAATTTTTTTCTGTAATTTGACCAGTAGTTAGGTCCGCGCATTACCTTTGTTTCCAGGATTTTCATGTAGTGGGTGCTTAGTACCCTTCCATTTTGCGATAAGTGTGCCATAGCTTAACGGCTTCATTATCAGGTACACGCAACGGCACACACTACGAGTGTGTGGAAAAAATTCCATACCTGCTTTATGCAGAATGATACTGTGGGGATTTAAGCGGGGTACCGGTAACTAATGCTTGACCTTGCGGCAATCAGGAAAAATAACGATGTCGCACAGATCCGGCAAAGGCTCTTCGTGTCCATCCTTATCTGCGGCCACCAATTTTGTAAGGCAAATTTTGGTAGCCGTTGCTTTTTTCTTCGTCAGGAAGCGGATTGTTTTTTCCGGAAATGTATTACCAACAACTGGTGCTTCGTAAAGGGTTTTTCCTTCCTGGTAAACGATCGAAAAAGATTTAATGGCGCTTTCATGCGGATTTCCGAACCGGTCGAAGGCAATGACTTTGTAGTCCGCTTCATCGAATGCTGCTTTCGAAAATAAACTACTTTTTTTGACGCTAATGGTTTGCACGGCATCCTCTTCCTGTGCAATGCCTGTGGCTTGCAGCAAAAACAGGGGAGTGAGTAGTAAGATGCATTTTATCGGTTTCAAGATAGCGCGTTTAGCTGGCTGCGAACGTATTCGATAGCGGCCAAAGTGTTTTCATGAGGTTTTTTTGCCGATTCCAGAATATTTAAAGTTTGTTCAAGGATTTCGCGGCTGGTTTCGAGCTCCTGTATAACGGTAAAGGCCTCAAAAGATACATAAAAATCGCTATGGGTAATGAGTTCTGCAAAATACAGGTAATCGCTGCTAAAATCGAGGCCTGTTTCCCAACACGCAGCAATCAGTGGCGCTTTCTGCTCAGGCTTTTTGGTGCGGTCAATGGCATTTTTCAGAAACGTACGGGCGTCGTTTTCTTTGAGCTGCTTCAACGCCTCATCTTTTTCTTCGCGGCTGGTCGAGTGGCTCACAAGTATAACGGCGCAGTCGGCATTTTCAAGGTCTTTTTTTCCGGCTGTATCCGATCCAAGAATAATAGTAGCATATTCTTTCTCATCAAATAACTTCTTAGGGTCGATCTCAGGTACAAGGTCGCCTTTCACATCATCCGGAATATCTTTATCGTCTATCATCTTTTATGTGTTTGGGCAAAGTTAACGATAAATGGTGATATCTTCTGCGCTTAACCCTAACCATTGGCTTAAAACACTCCTCTTTTTGGTTTCACGCTTTTTACAGCAACAAGGATTCGAAAAACAAAGTACTTCGTTAAAATTCAAAACTTATAAATCCAATTAGTAGATACTTTCCTGGTGATTGACCTTAAGAGTTTGGTTTTCGATATAATTATTCTAAATTTAGTCTAATAAATAAATTTAATGGATCAACCATGTCCGCTTAATGTTGAACCCACTTACAGTACCATCCAATAAAAAAAGAATTGATCAGGATATAATAGTTGACATGCTTTATGGCACCAAGATGTTTTCCCTTGCTCTTTGTTCTGTCGGCACTCTTGTTCGGATGTTATCACGCCGATCGTAAAAAAAACGCACACACGCAGGATCCTTTTGGCACTATGCGGGATTCTGTGGTATTTTGCTCGAATTTACCTGCTCCCCAAGCATTTGATGAAAAAAACATCATTGTTCAGAAATCAGCAATCTCATTGGAGGAAACAATCCATGTACCATCTCTCATCTTTCCGGCTATAGTACCTCCGTCGCAAACGGTTGATGCACCAGGATCGTTGATCACAACTTCCTTACACGCGGCAACGCCTGTCGCCATCGACCTTAAAGCGACTGTGTCTGTGGTTCAGGCTCCCGAGATCAGCGTTGCCCGGGAAATGACTGTTAAAGATCAGAATCCAGAAAGCTGTAGCAATTTTGGAAAACTGAATGGGTTAAAACAAACTTATACCTGGTGTATGCTGGAGGATAGCCATGGAAACCTATGGTATGGCTCGGAGGGAGGAGGACTGTGCAAATATGACGGAAAGTATTTCACGTTCTATACAAAAAAACAAGGGCTTCCAAACAACGTGATCTTATCGCTCCTCGAGGATCGGCAAGGACGTATCTGGATAGGAACCTACCATGGCCTGGTTGTTTACGATGGCTACAGATTTACCTGTTACACCCAGCAAAGTGGCCTGCCGAGCGACGTCATCAAAAGTTTACTGGAAGATCGTGAAGGGAACATTTGGATCGGTACGGATGTAGGTGCACTTAAATTCGACGGAAAGGGTTTCCGGTATTTCACAACGGCGCAAGGCTTGCCTGATAACACGGTACTCAGCATGAAACAAGACCGGAACGGTGCCATCTGGTTCGGCACTTATCTGGGCGGGTTATGCAAGTACGAAAACGAACAATTTACACAGTATTATTTTAATGGGATACAAGGTAAATTTGCGGTAACAACAATCGTTGAGGATGAAAACGGAGCTATCTGGTTTGGTACACGAGGCGATGGTATTGGTCAGTTCAACAAGGGCACTTTCCGTCTGTATTCACCGGTCCATGGTCTCAAATCACCGGTTGTACAGTCTATGCACTACGACAGGAGTGGCTTACTTTGGATAGGAACAACGGAAGGAGCGTTTCGCTACGATGGCAACAGTTTCAGGCAGCTAACTGCCGCGCAGGGTTTGTGCAGCAACTCGATACGGTGTATTCTGGAAGATCGTTCAGGCAATATATGGCTGGGAACAGAAGGAGGCATTTCGAAATATAGTGGTAAACTTTTTACGCATTTCACCGAAAAGGAAGGCTATGCAAGTTCGGCCACCAGAAGTATCTTTAAAGATAGCCGCGGCCGCATGTGGTTTGGCACAGACAATGGGCTTTACCGTTATGAGCAAGGACGGTTTTTGCGCTTACCTATCGAAAAAATCACAGGGGGCCAAACCGTAACTTGTTTAGCGGAAGATAATAGGGGAAGACTCTGGATTGGCACTTACCTCGGTATGTGCCTTTACGACGGCTCTTCGATAACCTTTTATAAATTCGAAGGCGACCTGCAACATAAAACCATCCGTGCTTTGCTAAAAGACCGCCATGGAAATATGTGGTGCAGTTTCGACGGTGGTGGTTTGTTAACATACGACGGCAGGTCTTACACCCACATTACTACAAAAAATGGTCTTTGCGATAATATCATTCTCACGATCTACGAAGATCGACAGGGAAATCTGTGGTTTGGATCTTACAATGGTGGCGCCTGCCGCTACAACGGAAAAACGTTTGCCTACTACCACCAACGCAACGGTTTACCCAATAATTCGGTGCGTTGCATTCAGCATGACATAAAGGGCAATATATGGTTTGGTACTGAAGAAGGGATTTGTATCGTTAACCCGGGGCGTTTTCGTGTGGTTACTGAGAAACAGGGATTAAATAGCAATATCGTGATCAGTTTCGTTACCGATCATGTTGGTAATATCTGGACGGGAACACGCTTCGGATTGTCGTACCTTGATACTGCCCGTATTGCAGGCCTTTTTCGGGAAGTGCCCACCGATAAAATGGCGGAAGAACATGCATTGTTTAAAAATTATGGTTATTCTGATGGCTTTTTAGGAATTGGCGTAAATGGTGGAAACACGCTGGTACAGGACACATGCCATCAAATCTGGATTGGAGCCAACGATCGCCTGACGCTGTTGCACAGAGAGGGAATTGTAAACGACACAACGCCACCAGGCATGCAATTGGTATCCCTCGATCTGTTCAACGAAACGGTAAACTGGGCTGATTTTCTCCATAAGCAGGATTCTGTGGTACAGTTGGATAATGGGTTGAGCATTGGTAATTTCAAGTTCGACTCGTTAAGTCTTTGGAACGACCTGCCGGAAAACCTAACTCTCAAGCACGACAATAATTTCCTTACCTTCAATTTTATTGGTATTACCATGAACCAGCCTCAAAAGATGATGTATCGCTATATGCTCGAAGGTCTGGATCATACATGGAGTAATTTAAGTACGCAAACCAGTGCCTCTTATGGCAGTTTACCTCCCGGCTCGTATGTATTTACAGTAAAGGCCATGAATAGTTCCGGTATCTGGAGTAAGGCTGTGCGATATGCCTTTACCATCAGTCCGCCATGGTGGAACACACGCTGGTTCCAACTAGCCATGGTCGCATTGTTGGTTTACCTGACATTTTTTATCGTTAAAACCCGCGAGAAAAAATTAAAGGACGAAAAAGAAATTTTAGAAAAAACGGTAGATATGCGTACCGCAGAGGTGGTGAAAGAAAAGAAAACGGTTGAACGGCAAAACCGGCTCATTTCTCAAAAGCACAAAGAAATTACGGATAGTATCAATTATGCAGAGCGTATCCAGCGCAGCTTCATGGCTACAAAAGATCTATTGGATACATACCTTCGCGATTACTTTGTGTTTTTTAAACCGAAAGATGTGGTAAGCGGTGATTTTTACTGGGCTTCACCTGTCATAGTTGCAATCGACGAACAGCAACGAAACTGTTTCTTACTGGTAACCGCCGATAGCACAGGGCATGGCGTTCCGGGCGCAATCATGAGTCTGCTGAATATCACCAGCCTCGAAACCACCGTGCGAGAAGGTATTTTCTGGCCTGCCGAAATCCTGAACGAAACGCGGAAAATCATCATCAACCGGCTTAAAAACGACGGAAGCGCGGACGGAGGAAAAGATGGGATGGATTGCAGCGTATGCCTTTACGATTTCGAAGCCTTAAAATTATACATCGCCGCCTCTCAAAATTCTGTATGGATAAGCCGCGGGCAGGAATTACTTGAAATAAAAGCAGATAAGATGCCTGTAGGCAGGCACGATAAACAAGACATGCCATTCACCACCAAAGTAATAAACCTTGAACCCGGTGATATGGTTTATACCTATACCGACGGGTATGCAGACCAGTTCGGAGGTGAAACAGGAAAAAAATTCATGACGAAAAACCTTAAATCTCTTTTACTATCATTATCGAATTTGCCCATGAGTGAACAGAAAAACAAACTCGATCAGGTGTTTCAAACCTGGAAAGGACAACTCGATCAGGTGGATGATGTGACCATTATTGGTGTGAAGATTTAAAGCAAGCCGACATCATTATCGTAAACCATACGAGGCATTAAGGTTTCTCTCTGAGCATTGGAGCAGTGTACCTATAAGCTCATCATGTCTTTCAGTTTTACCGCTTGTCGCCGCGAAATTTCGATTTGTTGTCCGCCTCGTAATTTCACCATTAACCCGCCGTTGAACCAGGTTTCAATGCCTTCAACCCAACTCAGGTTAATAATATGCTTGCGGCTGGCCCGAAAAAAGCACTTTTCGTTGAGGCGCTGCTCCAGGCTGTTGAGGCTACGCAGGATAAGTGGCCGGAAATTATCGAAATACACGCGCACGTAATTACCTTCGCTTTCAAACAAGCGAATATTGCTGAGCTGCACAAACCATGTTTTTTCGCCGTCTTTAATAAACACGCGGTCGCTTTCGGTAAGTGGCGAGGTGTTTTCTTTTCGCTCAGCAGTCTCTTTCTGATTCAGTTTTTTTATGGTTTCGGCAAGACGTTCGGGCGAAACAGGTTTCAATAAATAATCGTACGCATTCACTTCGAAGGCTTTGATCGCATATTCATCGTAAGCCGTTACAAATACTACATCAGGAAGTACAGACACTTCTTCGATCAATTCGAGGCCTGTTTTTCCCGGCATCTGGATATCGAGAAAAATGACGTCAGGGTTAAGCTCTGCAATTTTTTCGCGGGCCGATTCGGCATTATTGCATTCGGCAATCACTTCAATTTCTTTGTGGGCTTCCAGCAGGTTTTTTAGTTCCTGGCGGGCCAGTCGTTCGTCGTCGATGATAATGGCTTTCATGGGTTTTGCAACTAATGTTAGTGTCGTATGGAATTAATGTTTAATAATGATTTCGGCAAGCACTTGCTGTTGATCGAGGTTGGCCAGGTTAAAGGTCGCTTTGTTTCCAAAAAGCAATTCGAGCCGGTTGGTGGTGTTCGACACCCCAAAACCGCTCTCAGCTGTTTCTGCCGAGAGTTGTCCGGTATTGATGATGCGGATAATGACCCGTTGATCCTGCTTTTGGGCGCTGATGGAAATAGATCCGCCTTCCGGGTACTTGCTAATGCCGTGCTTAATGCTATTTTCCACAAGGGTTTGTATCATCATTGGCGGAATCTGTAAATAACCGATGGCCGGATCGACATTGAAGGAAAACGAAAGCCGTTCTTCGTAGCGAATATGCTCCAGCTCTAGATAATCTTTTATCAATGCCAGTTCTTCGTCGAGGCTAATAAACCGGTTCTTGTGCATCATCAATGTGCTGCGCAGGATATTGGAGAGCTGGGTAATGGCAATTTTTGCACGTTTGGGATCTTCGTCCACCAAGGCCCGGATACTGTTCATGCTATTGAACATAAAATGTGGGTTTAGCTGCGACTTCAGCTGATTCAGTTCTATTTCACGCGTATTGGCTTCCAGTTTCAGACTCTGGATTTCGGTGCGCTTGTAATTTTCAAAAAAGTGAAACCCAAAATAGATCACCGACCAGAGGGTAAAAATACCCGTCAAATTTACCAGTGTGGAAACGGCTGCAAAAAGCCCGACTTTATAGGTAATGATGCCGGTAATTTTGGCTAGTCCAACGGTAAGGCTAAAAAAAAGGACCGAGTTGATCATACTGAACAGGATCACGATCGGTATCTGCCATAGAATACTCAATTGCATCACATGGAAGCGCTGAAGCAGGTAACGGTAAAGGTGCGTGATAGCAATCCCTGCCGGAAGCCAGATCATGTAGATGAGAATGTCTTTCACATTGGTGTCGTAACTGAGCTTGAAAAAGATCAGGTTAACCAAGGTGTAAAACGTCCAGCCAATTACCTGGCAAGTCCAATATACCTTTTGCTTTTTTGTCATCGTACTATTAAAATGCAACCGGGTTTTCGGGCCGTGCGTCAAAATCGCTGTTTACCGGATACCGAGCCACTCTTTCCGGGTGGTAACCTGTTGCTCTGTGGCATTTTCGTTTACTTCCAGAATATCGTATTCTGTTACATTTACGGGTTTTACTTTGGCTTTAAGGGTTTTGATCTGTTCGTTTCCTTTTTTGTCTTTCCGTAATACATCTATCACCAGCTTGTCGCCGGTTTTGGCATCTCTCATGTAGCCACCCAGTACATCGCGCAGATTATCGAGGTTGAGTTTACGGTTGTTAAATGTCAGGATCTCGTCGCCTTCTTTGAACCCGAGTTTTTTTCCAAAATCATCGAGCTTGTTCGTATTAACCACAACGAGGTGATTGGTTTCAGCGTTATAGCCCACTGAAATGCCGCCCAGTGTAATCTGTTTTTCTACGCGCTTTTCGGTATAGTTTAATCCCACCATGGCAAAAATCTCTTTGTAGGGCAGGGGTTTGTTTCCGGCCACATAGGTGTCGAGGAACGTGCGAGCTTCCTTGAACGTGAGTTGTTCGATATCGTTAAACAGCTCGTCGTCGTTAAACGATTTGTGTTTGCCGTATTTTTTAGCGAGGTCTTTCATTAATTCCTGCGTTCCATAGTTTCCGTGGCTGTAATAACGTAAAAGGATATCGAGGCACATGCCAATCACCGCACCTTTTTCATACACGTTGTTATACTGTTTTTTGTATTTGTCGAGCACATATTTGCTCATCACTGTAAACGGCACCGTATCGTTGAAATTATCGCGGTTATTCTGCATTTTCCCTACCATTACAGCCAGGAAGTCATCATAGTCAATGAGGCCGGTTTTTGCCTGCATGTGGTGCGCTGCATACTCGGTGAGTCCTTCGTAAAGCCAAAGGTGTTTACTCATTTGCGGGTTGTTGAAGTCGAAATTACCGATCTGTTCGGCGTGAATGCTCAACGGCGTCACAATGTGAAAAAACTCATGGGCAGCCACATCACGTATCTCCTGCGCCAGATCCATCGAGTCGGCTTCGGGCAAATAGTAAAACGACGAATAGGAATGTTCGAGCGCTCCCGAAGCGCCACTCAGCGACGGCTTGTCTGAAAAGTAAAACAAAAATGCATATTTGCTGATCGGAAGTTCGCCGCCCAGGTAATCGGCCTGCGCATACAACAGCTCTTTCAGGTTACGGGCAATAAAGCCTGAACTCAGGGCGCCATTCGGAGAATACACCGAGAACAGGATCGTTGAATTGCCAATTTTGAGCGATGTGGTATCAGGCTTACAATACATGATCGGCGCATCTACCAGATCGTGATAATTAAATACGGAAATCACGTCTTTCGTATCTCCGCTCTTCAGGTCGGTGAGCGATGTGGAAGCGTAAAAACCCTGTGGCTTGATTACTTCCAGTATAAAATTGGCTTCGATACGGTTCTTGAAGTAGCCGAAGAAACCATGTGTATTCAGAATGAAGTTCTTATTTTCTTCGATGTTCGTTCCTCCCGGCTCAAAAACGACTTTTTCTTTGATCGATGTATCCCAACTGTCTTCCACCTCGTAGCTGATCTCTTTCAATTCATTGGCCGGACTTAATTTATACGAATTAGCATCGAGTTTTTCGATGGTAATAATCTTGCCATTTTTTCCTTCGGCTTTAAAATTTGACACAAAGCGGCCAAAATCATACACATCGTAAGTGCCGGGAACCATGGCCGGGAACATAAAGACGGCTTCGTTGTCGGCCATGTCGGGTGGGGTGAGCCTAACAGTTATTTTGTCGTCTTTTACGCTCGTCAGGTCCACGTAATAGCGGTAGTTGCCGTCGGCCAGTGCATAGCGAACAGAGCATAACAAGGATAGGGTGAGAAAAATATATTTCATGTGTTGGATGGAGTTTTTAGCGGATCAGGAGCTTCCAGTTGGAAAGCCGGTAAGTTTTGTAAAAAACAAAAAAGCAGATAACTGCCAGAATAGCCCAGGAAATTAATTCAACACCCGGCTTTTCGACCTGGGTATAAAAAATAGCATCGGTTTGCAGGACTGAGTTTTTAGAACAGACAAGTAGAGCCGAGAAAAAATTATTGGCAAAGTGAACGCCCATTGCCAGCTCAGCGCCTTCGTCGAGCAACGTCAGCACCCCCAGAAATGCGCCAAACAAGATGTAGTAAGGCATCATGAGCAAAAAGCCATGGGCTTCCGTTTCGGGATTAGAACCATGCAACAAACCAAAAATAACCGACGTAACGACGATGCCTGCAATGCCGTTTTTGAACAGCATGGAAAAACCCTGCATCAAATAGCCTCGGAACAAAAGTTCTTCTGTTCCGGTTTGGATAGGAACTAATATCAATGCAACGAAAAACAGCACTGCAAATTTTCCGGGCTCAAAACGCAATTCCATGTCGCCTGGTGACGATATGTAGGCAATCACTTGAAACACGATCAACAGAAATCCCCAAACGGCAAATGCGAAAAAATAACGTTTCCAGCGGAAACGTTCATAACCCGACAACATAGACGTTAAAGTCTTTTTCTGGACCTTGCCTGAAAAAAGCAGAAAAACAACAAAGGCAAACACGAACATGCCCATCATCAATGCCAGCATCAGCGAGCGGTTCATGCCCATGGCATCCGGATTAAACAAAATATTAGCGTCGCGTGCAATTTGTGCCAGGCTGATTCCCTGGGCCTGGGCAATATTGAGAAGCGGAAGCAGAATGATTGCTTGAAAACCAAGATAGCCCAAAAACAGCGCGAGAAGCCCCAGAAGATACATCCAGAACTCATTACGGCCGCTGACATAGCCTTTGATCAGGAATAAATTATTGAATGGGAACGGGTTCGTTCCTTTGCTTTCCGTATTCTCCTGCTCTGGTATCATAATGATACACAAATGTATCATTTTTGCGGAGTTGGAGGTTATGATAATACACAAATGGTTACTGGCTTATTTTAACGCTCCAAAGGCAGTATATACCTGTTTTTCCCTATATTTGGACCATGTTTAAAACGACGTTCGGAATCGGCGGCGTACTCCTCGCGGTTTTTATGTGGTCCTGCTCCGGTGGCGACACCGAAAAACGTCTCCGCGAACCTCATAGCAAAGAAGAGCTTGGCGAGTTGCTGTTCCACGATTCCATCCTTTCGCGTGGCAATCAGGTTAGTTGCGCCAGTTGCCACAAGCCACAGTATGCATTTTCAGACACGGTAGCCTTTAGCATTGGGGTTGATGGCATCGCCGGCTCTCGCAATACACCAAGCGCCATGAACATGTCGGCACGCAATTTTTACTTTCACGACGGACGCAGCGAAACACTGGAAGATCAGGCTGGCGGCCCGATGGAGAATCCGAAAGAAATGGATATCCCACTTTCGGCGGTGGTTAAGAAACTGAACAAACACAAGCAATACCGTGGATTTTTTGTAAACATTTTCGGCACCACGGCCAACCGCGAAAACCTGGTGGAAGCGCTGGCGGCATACGAGCGCACACTGGAAACCAATAATTCGGCTTTCGATAACTACATGAACGGCAATGATACCACGGCCATGTCGGCATCCGCCAAGCGTGGCCGCGAGATCTTCAACGAAAAAGGCAAGTGCTTCGATTGCCACTTTGGCCCTGACTTTACCGGCGACCAATTTAAAAATATCGGTCTCTTTAATGGAAAAACACTCAACGACAGCGGACGTTTTCTCATTACACGCAATCCGAGTGATATCGGCCGCTTTAAAGTTCCCGGCTTACGCAATATCGCCATTACCAAGCCCTACATGCACAATGGCATGTTTAAAACACTGAAAGAGGTCATCGACTACTATGATGAACCCGACCGCTTTGTGGCGGATGCCGTGAACCGCGACGAAACAATGGCAGAACCGCTGCACCTTACTGTTCAGGAAAAGAAAGACCTCGAGGCTTTTCTCCTGTCTCTTACCGATGAGCGGTTTCTAAAGAAATAGAGTTTCCAAAAGGCTCAGGAAACGCTTATCCGCAATAATCTATCCGTGTGCTCGTTTATGCGGCAACGATCATCGAGCCTGTGGCCAACGACCCAAATAATATGCTCCGGGCTTTCGAGGATCCAGACAGCCTCTTTCTCGAAAAGCGACAACTTACGGTCTTTGAAAAAGTCGCTGAGCTTTTTAAATCCCTGCATGCCGAAAGGCCTGAATTTGTCGCCCTCTTGCCATCGCCGCAACCGAAGAGGAAAGAGCCGATCGGTATATGGCAGCAGAATTTCGTTTGGCAGCATGTGTAAAGTCGCGGGCCTGCCCACTTCTTCTATACGCAACGGAAAGGGTAGGTGAGCGGTGTCTTCTGGCTCGCGGATGGTGTAAGATCCTGGTACTGCCATCGCTGCAAGCGCCTGCACAATGATATCACGACGGTCAACAACGAGCCGGTGCGAATGCGATGAAAATTGTTTTCCGGGTTGTTCGCCATTATCGAGCACATCGCATAATTGCGCTATTTGCCTTGGGCGGAAATGCTTTTGGTATAGCCACTCAAACAACAACGTTTCTTTAAAAGGCTCGTTTTTGAGGAGGCCGATGTTGATGCGGAGCAAGCCATTTTCCGCGGAGCAAATGGAAGCGTAACGGCTTTGCGCATAAGCCTGGACAATCTGTGCCGACTGCCTGAAAAATGTGGTAGATGTGCAAATAGTTTCATCCAGCGCCGGATTAAGGGTTTGCAGTGCAGGAACTACCCGGTGGCGGATAAAATTGCGCTTATATTTAACTTCGGCATTGCTACCGTCTTCGCGATAGGGCAATTTCTGCTTGTCTGCATAAGTCCTGATCTCCTCTTTTGTAGCAAATAACAGGGGCCTTACTATCCGTTGCTGCTGCGCAGGAATACCTGACATGCCTTTGATGCCGGTACCTCTTACCAGGTTTATTAAAATGGTTTCTGTATTATCGCTGGCATGATGCGCGGTGGCAATGCGGTCGAAACCCTGCACATCACATAAGTCCTGAAACCAATCGTAGCGGAGCTTACGGGCAGCCATCTGTACCGACAGTTTATGCTCTTGAGCATAAGCCGTTGTATCAAAATAGTTAGTAAAAAAACGAAGGCCAAGGCGCTGCGCAAATTCAGCCGTAAAGGCTGTATCTTTTTCAGCTTCCTGCCCGCGCAGTTGAAAATTACAATGCGCAAGGGTAACGTTGAAACCGCCTTCATGCAGCAGGTGAGCCAGTACTACCGAGTCCACGCCGCCACTAAATGCCAGCAATACACGGTCTTCTTTGCCGAATAGGCCATTTTTCTGTATGTTTGCTTCCAGCTGTTTAAGCATCCTCAAATCTACATTTATTTATGGCAAAAGTAAAGCACAACCCGGATGCGCCCCGTCTTATCGAAGAAGGGATCAACAGCCTGGAACCCTTTGCGCGCGACATTTGCCAGCGTTTGCGGCAGATCATCCTGAGTGCCGACCCGGAGCTGATCGAAGACTGGAAATGGGGGCCAAACTATTACCTCAATGGCATGGTTTGCGGTTTCTGGGGATTCAAAAAACATGTGAACCTTGTATTTTTCCAGGGCGCCTTGCTTAAAGACCCGAAGAAGCTCCTGCTTGCCAATGAGGGTACGCAGCACAACCGCCACCTGAAATTTACGCACATCGGGCAGGTAAACGACGAAGATATTCTGGAGTTATTGTTTGAAGCGATCGATAATGCCAGGCAAGGATTAAAATTGGCGCTCCCGGCTAAAGATACGCCAACAGACATTCCGGCAGATGTGGAGTTGGCTTTTAAGAAGGCGAACGTGTTACCGGGTTTCGAAAAGATGTCGTATTCGCACCGGAAAGAATACTTGCTGTGGATCAATTCCGCCAAAAAAGAAGAAACGAGGCAAAACCGTATTCAGAAAGCCATTACCATGTTGGGAGAACGAAAAACCTTATTCGATCAATACAAAAAATAGTTTGCTGCATGCGGCTTTCGTATGCCGCATACGATCTTTGGAATAATTTTGTAACTTGCTTATTTCAACCTAAACATTAGCCACATGAGTGAACAACAACCGGTTTTTTATGCCAAAGACGATCTTGAAATGAAAAAGGCTTTTCAGAAAGCCCAACAGAATTTCCGCTATTTTTGGCGCGAACTGTCGTGGGAACGTCGCCGCATTGTTCCCGGGCTAGACGTTGCCTGTGTGAAAATTGCCTTCACACAAGTGGTGGAAGGGCAGGAACCGCTCGTTGAGCACATGTGGGTAAACGACGTGGTGTTTGACGGGGAAACGATCCGGGGCGTGCTGCTCAACGAACCGAATCACGTAACTCATGTACAATCTGGCCAAACCGTGGTTGTGCCTTTATCACACGTAAGCGATTGGCTGTTTGCCCGTGAAGGCAAAACCTTTGGCGGCTTCTCTATTCAAGCCATGCGAAAGGAAATGAGCCATGAAGAACGCGAAGCGCACGACGATGCCTGGGGCTTCGATTTCGGCGATTACAACCAGGTTTTGGTTGCCGCCGGGCAAAACGAACATCCCGAATACCTGGAAGAACATCCGATGAGTGTGAACATGCGCGAAAAAGTGTCTGAGTTCGTGAAGCAATACCCTAACGAAGTAAACCTGGCTGATGAGGCGGGAAATACGGTACTTCACCGGGAAGCTATTGCCGGGAATAAAACACCGATCGAAGTATTTATCGAAGCTGGTGCGGATATTCACGCAAAAAATAAGCTCGGGAAAACAGCCTATGATTATGCCATGGAAATCGGTTGGCCGCACTTGCTTCCGCTCCTCGATCCATCGGCAATCAAATAGCTTTTTTTTTTGCCTCATCTTAGCCTTGGTAAAAAACCGTCTGCAAAATGCCGGCTCTTTTTGCTTACCTTGCTTTATCCTTTAGCTTATGAATAAACGTTTTATCCTTTCTGTATTTACGGGCCTTTGTTTGGCATCCGCTGCCCAAACAGCGCTCAAACCTTGTGGTGCCGATGAGTTGCGTATTTCTACACTTCGCATGCAGCCCGAAGTGGCCAAGGCGGTTGTACGGCGCGATACCGAACTGGAAAAACAAACAGCGGCATTTACGGCCCAGCAGGCGAAAAACCCGTCAACAACCAGTTATATTATCCCGGTGGTATTCCATGTGATCCATAACTATGGCACAGAAAACATCTCCGATGCCCAATTGAAAGACGGGATCGATATCGTAAACAAAACATTCAATAAAACACATCCGAATACATCGTCTATTATTCCTGCTTTCCAGGGTATTCATGCCAATTGCGACATCGAATTTCGGCTCGCCACCAAAGATCCGAATGGCAATTGCCACAGCGGCATCAATCGCATCGCTTCGCCCTTGACGAACTCGGGCGACCACCGTGTGAAGAGCTTGATTCATTGGCCACCCGACAAGTACCTGAACGTGTATGTCGTAGCAAATGCAGCGGGGTTGGCCGGCCACGCTGTTTGGCCGGCAGACGCCGATACCATTCCGCTTTGGGACGGTATCGTGCTCTCGCATAACTATGTTGGCACAATAGGTACCTCTAACCTCACGCAATCGGTGGCATTTGCGCACGAGTGCGGCCATTATCTCAACTTACACCATATCTGGGGTGGGAACAACGTTCCAAACTTCTATTACTATCCTTGCGCCGACCCCAACAAGGATTGCAACATTGACGACCTGGTGGCCGATACGCCCCCTACCATTGGCTGGCAAAGTTGTAATACCACTGGCGCTTCGTGCGGAAATGCAGTGGATAATGTGCAGAATGCGATGGATTACAGCTACTGCAATATCATGTTTACCGAGGGCCAGAAAACCAGGATGCATGCCTGCCTTAGTTCTACTGTAGCCGCCAGAAACAACCTTTGGCAAACCGCCAACCTTATGGCCACCGGCGTTTATACGCCTGCGGTGCTTTGCGAAGCGGCTTTCAGTTCCGACAAAAAAGTAGTTTGCGCCGGTAGCTCTATTGTTTACCGCAACACTTCGTACCATGGCACGCCGGTGTCTTACAGCTGGAAATTTGCAGGTGGCACACCGGCAACCTCGTCTGTTGCAAGCCCAACAGTGACGTATGCCACACCGGGAACTTACAGTGTAGAACTTACCGTGAGCGATGGCAGTAATAATTACACTGTAGCCAAACAACATTATGTGGTGGTACAAGCCGGCACTGCCAGTCAATTGTACCCATTTTCCGAAGGTTTTGAAACCCTGACCGATCTGAATTCAGGATGGCTTACCAATAACCTCGATTCGTCCAATACCTGGCAACTCACTGCGCTAGCTGCTTCAGGAGGTGTTAAATCAGTGATGATCAATAATTTTAGCAGCACACTTAATGCAAAGAATGAGCTTTACAGCATGCCCTTGAACCTGACCGGTGCTTCAACGCTTAACCTGAGTTTCCGGTATGCGTTTGCAAGGAAAGATTCAAGTAATAAAGACCAGCTTCAGGTATTTTGCTCGCAATCATGCGGCAGCACCATGGTTCAGCGATGGAGTTTCAGCGGCGCAGCTCTCGAAACCACCAGCCCGAAGTCCACCTGGTTTCAGCCCACAGCTGCCGAATGGAAAAGTGCTAACGTATTGATTCCTTCGTTTATGTTTACTACTGGCTTTCGCCTGAAATTTGTGTTCACCGGGAATGGTGGCAATAACATCTATCTCGACGATATCAACCTGGCAGTTGATGCAGGCGTACACGACATTGCGGAGGATGTACAACATATCGTTTTACAACCAAATCCGGCACATCACAGCACCGCTATAGCCTTCACATTAACGGCACCAAAAACCCTGGGTTTGCGTGTAACAGATATTTTGGGCAAAGAAGTTTACTGGCGCCCGGCAGAAGACCTGAGCGCAGGTCCGCAGCAATTCGAAATTCCGGTGCACCATTTGCCCGGAGGTGTGTATATGGTGAGCCTCAGCGACGGACTGCGTAACATTAGCCGTCGTTTAATCGTTTCGGAATAGGCTTACATTTCAGGCTTTTCGCAGAAAGTCTTTTAGCTCGCGCATGGCTTTCTCGATGTTTTTCTTTTGCTCTTTAAGCTCGTCCATCGTATCGGCTTTTGCCAGCGCAAGCTGTACTTCGAGGTGTTCGAGTTTACCCTTTACCTGGTCAATACTGTCTTTATTATCGGCCATAAAGGAATTTACTTCCGAACGGAGTTGATGAACCTGCGCTTTGGCATCTTTCTTCAGGTCTTCCATCTTATCCGAAAGTTCCGCTTTTCCCAAAGCAGCCTGTACCTGCAACTCTTCCAGTTTAGTGGTTGCGTTTTTCAGGAATGAAATAACCTTGTCTCCAAAATGTTCCATGGTGTTAATTGTTTTTCTAAAATTAGCAAAAATGTCGCACACACACATCATCCGCAAATCGATGTATTGTACTTACTGAGCAGAGTCGTTGAGGCTTAACAACCAGGCAATAGCATCCGCTTCGTTGTCAAACGCTTTGCTGGGGTTTTTAGGTTTGTCGAACTTCAGGTAAAAATTAACTAGTAGTTTGTGAGGCAGGCTATTGATCACCAACGCATCACCAAGGGTATATTGCTGTCCTTCTGCGCTCGACGAGAATTCGCGGGCCCCGAATTCAAATACGGTATCGGGTTGAGACATGATCAATACCCTTGCACGCTTTCCGCCACTTAACCGGCCAATAGCATTATTCACTTCACGGCTTTCGGGTACACCGATGGATTGATCTCCGAAAAATAATACACGCACAATGCCGTTGACGAGAAGCTCGACAGAAGCAAAAGAAAAGTCGATGCGTTGGCGGATTTCCACCTATTAAAATTACGCTACTTTTTCGAGGAATCAAATTTCACGAACAAGTTTATGTAAATTAGTCGTGAAATTCGCATCGTCCATGGGAATAAAACAAGAACTAATCCAAAAAATGTAAAGAGATATACCAGCAGGTCGAGGTTTAAAATAAGCACCATTAGCAGGAATGTTCCAACACCAAGGGCAATGTTAACCGCATAGCTCACGTACATGGCACCATAATAAAACCCAATTTCTTTATTGAAGTTTTCATTGCAATGCGGGCAATGATCGTGCATTTTGGCAAAGTCGGAGCGGAACGGATTTTTGTACACGAAAAAATCGCCTTCATGGCATTTTGGGCACTTATTATACAAAATAGAATAAAGTTTTGTTCCTTTCAGCATACTTAGTTTTTAGCAGACGACGAACAGGCCTTATCAGCTGTGCATACCCCCGTTTTTTGAATCGCCGCATAACCGCCGGCTACATCGATCAGGCTTTGGTAGCCTTGCTTTTTGAGTAACGACGCCGCGATCATACTGCGATACCCGCCGGCACAATGGATGTAATACGTTTGGGTTTTATCGAGGTTATCTTGCCAATCTGTAATAAAATCGAGCGGGTAAGAGGCTGCTGTTTCGAGATGGCTGGCTTCATATTCCCCTGGTTTACGCACGTCGAGCACCCGGATAGTTCCGGTATTGTATTGTGCTACAAAATCAGCAGCTTCAATGCCCAAAATACGATCTGCCGGCTCTCCTGCCTGTTTCCAGGCATCCATGCCATTTTTCAAAAAACCCAGGCAATTATCGTAACCCACACGGCTCAAACGCATCACTGCTTCGGCTTCCCGCCCTTCAGGCACCACTAACACAATGGCTTGTTTCAGGTCGGTAATCAGGGCGCCTACCCAGGGTGCAAACTGCCCGTCGATCCCGATAAATACTGCGCCTGGAATATGGCCTGCGGCGAATTCCTGAGGTTTACGCAGATCAAGGATCAAGGCTTTGTTTGTTGCGATGATGTCTTTCAGTTCCTGGACATGGAGGGCTTTGCTTCCTTGTTTCGTGACGTCGTCGTAATTGCCGTAGCCCGACTTATTGAGGCTTGCATTTTTGGCAAAGTATTGGGGTGCCGGCAAAATACCACTGGTTAGTTCCTTGATAAAAGCATCGCGGCTGATATCACCCAATGCATAGTTGCTTTTTTTCTGGTTACCAAGTGTGTCAAACGTTTCTTTGCTCATGTTTTTGCCACAAGCCGAACCCGCACCATGAGCAGGATACACGATCACGTCATCCGGTAGCGGCATGATTTTGTTGCGCAACGAGTCGTAAAGCATCCCTGCGAGATCTTCCTGGGTAAGGTCGGACTTAATTGCCAAGTCAGGACGTCCTACATCGCCGATGAACAGTGTGTCGCCGGTGTAGATCGAGTGTGGTTTTTGGTTTTCGTCGAGCAATAAATACGTCGTCGATTCGAGCGTATGGCCAGGCGTGTGCAGTACTTTTATGGTGAGATTGCCCAGTCGAAACGCCTGCCCATCAATTGCAGTAAGGCTCTTAAAGCCGGTTTGGGCATTCGGCCCAAAAATGATATCGGCACCGGTTTTAGCGGCAAGGTCGAGATGGCCCGATACAAAATCTGCGTGAAAATGGGTTTCGAAAATATACTTTATGGTAGCGCCATTGGCGGCAGCCAGATCGAGGTATGGTTTATATTCCCGCAGCGGATCGATCACCGCAGCTTCATTTCCGCTTTGAATGTAATAAGCTCCCTGAGCAAGGCAACTGGTGTATAATTGTTGTACAAGCATAAAAGAAAAAAATCTGATGCAAAGGTACTCAATTATTTATTCACCCGGTATAGCATAAAATGGTCAATCAGGGTTTAATTACCCACATGTTTTTATAAAATGCGAGTCAGACGCACTTATTTCATATCCACCAGTATATTGCTGGTTTCGAAGATATAATTGTCTTTTTTGATGTTGGCTACCCATTTTTTCTCCCGGTTGAGCTTCGTGGTATCCGAAGCAATGGCGTCAGTATCTGCCGTTGGTAACTCTGCCGTAAAGCCTTTGATGTCCTGCTTCAACTCGTCGTAACGTTTATTTTTTTCACGCAGTTCCTTTGTTTCGGCGCGGTAAGTAGTCAATTTAAGGCTGTACCGAGTGTCGTCTTTGCGAGCTTTGAAATCTTTCGACTCAGCATCTATCAACTTAAACGCGCTGCTGTTTTTAACACGTTCGGCATTGGTTTTCCGGATTTTTTCGTAATTAATGGTTTTATATTCGCTATAAGTCGCCTTCGATATCTCGTCCCAAGGCATTGGGTATTCAAGATCTTTTTCTCCCATATCAATATGTGCATAGATATCCGGTAGCACAACATCCGGCATTACACCTTTCAATTGGGTGGCGCCACCGTTAATGCGGTAAAACTTCTGCATGGTGATCTTCACAGAGCCTATCGGGCGCATGGTGTCAAATTGCGGAAGTAAATACTGGTCGAGTTCGATAAACGACTGCACAGTGCCTTTACCGAAGCTCTGGGTGCCTACGATCACGCCGCGTTTGTAATCCTGGATGGCGGCAGCAAGGATCTCAGACGCAGAGGCACTGTTGTGGTTTACCATAATGGCTAATGGACCATCCCAAACCACATCCGCGTTACGGTCTTCCATCACATTCACATCGCCTTTCTTATTTTTCACTTGTACAATAGGGCCTTTTGGAATAAAAAGGCCAGCCATTTCTACCACCTCCTGAAGCGAGCCGCCTCCATTGTCGCGAAGATCGACGATGATGCCTTCCACATTTTGTTTTTTCAGCTTTTCAAGTTCCTTGCGCATGTCTGCCGCACATCGGTGTGCACCGTTACGGGTGAAATCGGCATAAAACATCGGAAGGTAGATGTAGCCGATTTTTTTCTTATTATCTAAAACGGCCGATTTTGCGTAAGTTTCTTCTATTTCGATGATGTCGCGGATGATCGGTATTACTTTGAAGCTGCCATCCGGTTTTTTTACCGTCAGGCGCACTTCAGTCCCTTTCCGGCCCTTAATGAGCTCAATGGCTTCGTCCATTTCCATATTGGTAACATCGGCTGGTTCCGCGCTTCCCTGGGCCACTTTGTGTATTTCATCACCCGCTTTCAGCTCGCCTTGTTTGGCAGATGGCGAACCGGGAATAACTTCAGACACACGAATGAAACCATCTTTGGATTGCAGGCGAGCCCCAATGCCTTCGAATTGACCGCTCATGCTTTGATCGAATTTCTTTTTGTCTTTCGGTGCAAAATATTCGGTGTGCGGATCATATAAACCGGTGATGGTGTTGATGTAGGCCGAAAAACGGTCTTTGTAGGTGATTTTGTTGAGGCGCTTGAACCAGTCCTGATTCGCTTTAAGGGTCTTGCGGCGGGCATCTACCTCAATGCTGTCGAAACTCTTTTTAACCCCAGGTTTGGCACCGGCCGTATCTGCTTTTTCCTGTGCGGTAAGCGCTTCATCGATGCGGGTAACGATCTGGTATTTCAACCACTTACGCCACTCGTTCTTAAGTTCTGCTTCAGAGGCTGCGTATTTTATTTTTTCGCCGTCGCTTTCGTAATCTTCGTCGATGGTATAGTCCATCGGTTTATCGAGGATCTCTTTGCTCCATTCTTCTTTTTCTTTGATGCGTTTAGAGATGAGGGAATACGACAATTCGAAAAATTCAAATGTGCCATTGTTCACCTCGTCATCGATCTGCTTGCGGTATTTCGATAGCGCATCCACATCGGCTTGCGTAAGCATTTTCTTACTGTAATCGAGGTTTTTGAGGTACAGTTTAAACGCTTTTTCACTGAATTCGTCGTTGATGGTAAGGGGACTGTAATGGGCCTGATTGAGCGCCGACATCAACATATCGAGCAGAATCTGGTTTCTTGAGAATTGAAATACGGTAAAAGAGCTAACGGCGATAGCAAGGGTTGCAAGTGCCGGGAAAAGAAATTTCTTATGTATCATAAGCAAATTTAGATGTAAATAATGAATGTAATGTTACTTATTATAATGGATTATGGCCGTTAGTAACAATTATTTATTTGTTTAAAGTTTGTTAATTGAACTCGGGTTACAAGGGCTATATTTACCATTCATTTTTTAGATCAGATTTTGTGCCATGATAGATTTTACACGTTCCGAGTTAACACATTTTGTCATCCATTACGTTGGCAACAAAGGCCTGGGAGAAGAGCTAACGCTGAGTGATAAGCCAATTAAAATAGCCGACGATTTTTTACGCGACACGGTGATGCGTTATCTGACATCGCCGTTTAAAACCGATATCTATTACCAGTTTAAAGGAAAAAACGAAATGCACTACCATGATGTTCAAAGTTATGCGAAAGATGTTTTTGGCTCGCAGAATCAGTTTATAGAAAGCAGCCGGCACATTGCCGAGCACCTGTACAACCAGTCGATGCATCCAAAAATAAAAGGTGGTGAGTTTTACACCTGTTATTTTCGCGACGTAAATGTTGATGGTGTACTTTGTGATGCCATTGGCCTTTTTAAGACAGAGAACAAAGAAACGTATCTGAAGGTATTTCAACACATGGATAACTTCGATATCGAATGCGACAATGGCATCAATATCAATAAACTGGACAAAGGCTGTCTTATTTTCAACACCGATTCCGAAAAAGGCTATAAAATCAGTGTGGTGGACACTAATAATAAAATTGCGGATTGCGCCTATTATTGGGTAGAGGATTTTCTGAATACCAAACTCAAAGAGAACGCTTATTTCCACACCTCTAATTTCATCGACACCTGTCGCGGTTTCTGTGAAGAAGTGCTTACAGAGGAAAACAATGTGTCGAAACAGGACCAAATGATGTTACTGAATAAAAGCACCAGTTTTTTCAAAGAAAAGGACAACTTCAACCTGAATGAGTTTGAACGCGAAGTATTACCGCAGCCAGAATTGCAGGAAGCATTTCGCGATTACCGTAAAACATTCAACGACAAAATGGACCTGACCGAGATCGACGACTTCGAAATTTCGCCTACAGCGGTGAAAAAAAACCAAAAGTTCATGAGAAGCGTCGTAAAACTCGATAAGAATTTCCATATTTACGTACATGGCCGGCACGATTATGTTGAGAAGGGGTACGATGAAGAAAAGGGGTTGAAATTCTATAAATTGTACTACTCCAATGAGGATTTCGGATAATTAACAATTGTTTTTTAACAATTTAGTAATCGTGTGTGGCATTTTTTGAACACATTTTTACTATTTTTGCTCTTTATAACCCCTAGTCAAGCGATTCTGAAAGTAAAATTACATATCTCCGGCCTCCTGTTTTTTTCTGTTCTTTTTGCCTCGCAGTCGGTGTTTTCCCAAGGTGCGGGATTTAACCGTGTAAACGAATGGAAAAAATATCGCAAGGAAGTCGTCTTGATGGTTGGGGCTGCGCAGTTTCTGGGTGACCTTGGTGGATTGAATAAAACCGGAACCGATTTCAGCCCTGTGGATTTGGAGTTTAGCATGACGAGGCCTGCTGTATCGGCTGGTTATCGCTACAAAGTGACCAAAAATTTCAATTGGTACTCCAGTTTCAATTATCTGCTGGTAGCTGGTGATGATAAACTCACTACCGAACCATTCCGTAATAACCGTAACCTCAATTTCAAATCCAATATTTTTGAGTTATCAACACGTGCCGAACTGGCTTTTTTCAAGCACCGTGCAGGACACCGCTATAATATTCGCAACACATCCGGCTTACGCCACAGAAGTTCGACCTGGGAAGTACTTGGATTTATTGGCGTGGGCGTTTTTTATTACAATCCAAAAGGCCGCCAGGGTGGCGGATGGGTGAATTTGCAGCCACTGCACACCGAAGGCCAGGGCCTTCCTGGAGGTCCGAAACAGTACAAGCGTGTTTCCATCAGTATTCCAATGGGTATTTCCTATCGTTTGATGTTGAATAAGTACTGGAGCATTGGCGCAGAAATTAACTACCGTAAAACATTTACCGACTACATTGACGATGTAAGTACAACTTACTACGATAAGTATGCACTCGAAAATGCGTACGGCCCGTTGTCTGTAGCCATGTCTGATCCAAGCAAAGGAACCATTCCGGGAGCCACTTCTCCTGATGCAGCTGGTAATTTTGCGCAGCGCGGCGATAAAGAAAAAGACTCCTTTATGGGGGTTCAGATCACCGTTGGTCGCTTCTTCCCACCTAAGCGCAATAAAACCAAATTACGCTCTAAATTCTAATTCCCGGCAAACCGGTTAGTTACCAGTTCTTCGAAGGCATCTTTCAGGTGTCCGTTCGTGGCAATAACTTCTTTACCAAACAGCCAGTTGGTTCCGCGGCTGAAGTCGCATACGGTGCCACCTGCCTCCTGAACAATCAGCGCACCGGCGGCTACATCCCAGGCATTGAGGTTGTATTCGAAATAGCCATCCATGCGGCCACAGGCCACGTAACATAAGTCGGTAGCCGCCGAGCCAATACGTCGCAGACCATGTGTGCATTTCATGAGATCTGTTAAGGCGGCCAGGTAAGCATCGAGCCTCGAAAAGTTATAAATCGGGAAACCGGTGGCAATCAGGCTTTCCGACAATTGTTTTCGGTCAGATACCCGTATCGCTTTTCCATTCAGAAACGCACCGCCGTTTTTCCAGGCACTGAAACATTCGTCGTGCACAACCTCATACACCACGCCAAGCACCACCTGTCCCTGATGTTCGAGCCCGATACTGATAGCATAGCATGGAATGCCATGTATGAAATTGGTTGTGCCATCAAGCGGGTCGATGATCCAATTGTACTCGCGCGTCTCGTTGCGGGTATTTTCTTCGGTAATGAAACCTGCTTCCGGAAATAAACCCGATAGAAGCGTTACCAGTTTTTCTTCCGAGGTTTTATCAACATAACTTACCAGGTCGTTGAGACCTTTTATTTCAGCTTTGGCATAGGAAAAAGTTTGTCGCTCGGCGCGGATAAACGCACCAACCTGCAGGGCACTTTGAATGACCTGGGAGGTGAGAACAGAAAAATCGGGAATTGTCATGCACGCAAAGGTAAGATTTAGGCATCAGTATTGAGGCTTTTTTCACGGAAAGACGAATCTCGCATCTGTTTTTAAACAAAATTTTGTAGTGATAGAGATAATCTATATTTTTCAAAAAAATTGAAGTCATGAGTACAACCATCACCCAAAAATCAAAAGTATCTAAACTCGCACAAAACATTATCGGTTCAGAGATCATTAAACTGGCGGCAGAAGTAAATGAAAAGATCAAGCAAGGCGAGAAGATCTACAACATGACGATTGGTGATTTTAACCCGAAGGAATTTCCCATTCCAGCTGAGTTGAAGCAGTACATTGTTGACGAGTATTTTGCCGATCAAACCAATTACCCCGCGGCCGATGGGATGCCGGAATTGCGTAACGCGGTATCAAATTTATTAAAAGAGCGTGGCGGCCTCGATTATAAACCCGACGAGATCCTCATTGCAGGAGGAGCAAGGCCGGTTATCTACAGTATTTTCAGAGCCCTGGTTGACGCCGGTGATACGGTGATCTTTGCCGTGCCTTCCTGGAACAACAACCACTATTCTTACCTGAACTCAGCAAAAGCGGTGGTGATCGAAGCGACACCCGAGCAAAACTTCATGCCGCTGGCAGCGGATATCAAACCATACATCCAGGAAGCGACGCTGGTGGCCTTGTGTTCGCCGCAAAACCCAACCGGAACGGTATTCAGCAAAGAAGGACTCGAGGAGATTTGCGACATGATACTGGAAGAAAACAAACGGCGTGGCGCCGATGAAAAGCCGGTGTACCTCATGTATGACCAGATCTATTGGGCGCTTACCCTTGGTAATACCAAACACTATAACCCGGTAAGCCTGCGACCGGAGATGAAAGCCTATACGGTATTTGTAGATGGTATTTCAAAGTCTCTTTCTGCCACTGGTGTGCGGGTAGGGTGGAGCATGGGCCCGAAAATGGTGATTGATAAAATGAAAGCCATTCTGACACACGTAGGTGCCTGGGCACCCAAAGCAGAACAAATGGCCAGTGCTAAATACCTGAACAATCTCGATGTGTACGACGCCTTTATCGACCAGCAAAAACGCGCGATCAGTGCCCGGTTGAACGGATTTTACGAAGGCTTCCAGGAGCTGAAGAAAGAGGGCTTTAAAGTAGATGCAATAGCGCCTCAGGCTGCCATTTACCTCACCATCAAATTTGCACTTCACGGCATGAAAACCCCGTCGGGTGAGGTGCTTCATACCACCCGCGATGTTACCAAATTCATTCTCGATGAAGCCAAATTAGCGGTTGTTCCCTTTTATGCGTTTGGCGCCGACGATAATTCGCCTTGGTACCGCATGTCGGTAGGCACTTGCAAAGTGAGCGATGTACAAGACGTTATTGCCAATTTACGCCGCGCCCTGAGTCAATTGTCTTAACCTTGCGGTTGCTTCATTTTAAGGAAACGTTAAATAAATAATTTCCAGTGTTTACACCCTGAGAAATACACTAGGCTCATTTACTAAACCGATTTACGTGGGAATGTGATAATCCGCGGCCTTTTGGGCTGATTTTAGACCATTTTTCAGATAAATTTGCTAAAACATTTTAGCACCTTTATCTATGAGTACTCTGCGGCAATATCAGCACACGTTTTTAACCGGAGCCTTTTGTTTGTTGTTTGGCAACATTTCACAAGCTCAATATTGCGCGTCGGGCGCTTCTTCCTCTGCCGACGAAGATATTTTCAATGTAACAATCGGTACGCTCAATAACTCCTCGACCTGTTCGTCGGTTGCCGGCAGCGCGGGTTCCGTGCAGAACCGTTATTCGAATTATGCTTATGCTGGTTTCCCTGGAAGCATTCCAAACCTCGACCGCGGATGCGCCGTTTCGTTTTCTGTAGAAATAGGTACTTGCGGCGGTAACTATAGCAATGCGGTTTCTATTTTCATAGACTGGAATGCTGATCTCGACTTTGCAGACCCGGGAGAACAGGTATATCTTTCTCCGTCTTCCACGACCGGGCCTCATATCGAGACCGGAGTAATCAACATTCCGGTAACGGCTGTACTTGGCAACACAACGATGCGGGTCGTAAACATGGAGACCGGAACGCCGTCGTCCATTTCGGCTTGTGCCACGGTAAGTTGGGGCGAAACAGAAGATTACTTTGTGAACATTACAAACGCCGGGGGCGTGGCGCCCTATCTCAGCAGCGATGTGGAACAATTGGTAAATGGACCTGTTTCGCAATGCGCCAGTTCGCAGCAAATTGTTCGTATTCCTGTGGTCATGGGTGCAGGCTGCAATGCCGGAGCTTTAACAGAATTTCACGTGGGCCCCGGAACAAGTACGAATTTGCAGGCAGATGTTTCCAAGATCCACATTTACTACACGGGTGCCAGCAGTACATTTGCGCCGATCAATGAATTCGTGAGTGGAGGAACAATACCTTCTGCGGCATCACACACCATTACCGGCTCACAAAACCTGCTGCCCAATGTTACCAATTATTTCTGGCTGACTTATGATATCAACAACGCCGCTTCTGTGGGTGATTTGCTCGATGCATCCTGCAACGGTTTGGTTGTTGCCGGTGTCCAGCAAACGCCTTCGAATGGTGATGCCGTAGGTAATGGCACAGTAGTCGTTTGCCCATGCAGTTTTAGCCTGGGTAACGACCTCTCGTTTTGCGGACCGTTCACCCAAACACTCACGGCGCCTTCAGGCTACGATTCTTACCTGTGGAGCCCAGGTGGTGCAACCACGCCGTCTTTACAGGTATCATCTATTGGCAGTTACACCTGCACGGCGGTTTCCATTACGGGCGGCCTGGTAGTTAATGGCGATTTCAGCTCGGGCAACACTGGCTTTGTGAGTAACTATATACTCGGCACAGGAGGAACCTGGGGGCCGTTGAGCAACCCTGCAACCTATTCGGTAACAACCAATCCAAACCTGGCTCACAGTAACTTCTACAGTTTCGGCGATCATACCACGGGTACAGGTAATATGCTCGTGTGTAACGGCTCTTCAAATCCCAACGACATCGTGTGGAGCCAAACAGTTACGGTAACACCCAATACCTCTTACAATTTCTCTTCCTGGGTTGCCTCCACCGAAAATACGAGTTCAGGTAGCGAAGCCTTGTTGCAGTTTTCAATCAACGGAAACCTGATCGGTCCTGTATTTCATGCGCCGCTTACGGGTGCGGTGTGGTCCAATTTCTTTGTGAACTGGAATTCTGGAACCAGTACCACAGCCGTTATTACCATTGTGGATCAAAACACTTCTGGTGGGGCCAACGATTTTGTGCTTGATGACATCGACTTTGAACAGGTATGTACGTTCAGTGACGTCATCACGATCAGTTACGGTTCGAATGCCACGGTATCTGTACCATCAAGCACAACCGTTTGCGACGGCAATCAGGTTCCTGCCTCTTCATTTACCAGTAACCCGGCGGGTGCCACAATTTCCTGGGCCAGTTCTAACCCGTTCCTGGGACTGCCTGCCAGCGGAACAGGCAATATACCGGCTTTTACGGCTGCCAACAATAACAACACACCCGTAAGTACAGTGATCACCGTAACACCTTCGGCGGCGGGCTGCCCGGGCATTGTTTCGAGTTATACAATTACCGTAAATCCCACGCCCTCGGTTAGTACCAACGACGCAACCATTTGTTCCGGGCAAAGTACCACGCTTACGGCGGCGTCCGCTTTAGCAGGCGGCACTTACGTCTGGCAGCCAGGCGGACAATCTTCGCCGGCAATTACTGTAAATCCGGCAAGCAATACGTCTTACACCGTCACATACAGTGTTAATGGCTGTCCGGCTACGGCGGTGGCCGACGTAACAGTAAACACGACACCTACTGTAAGTGTTGCGTCTCTATCGCTTTGCGAAGGGCAGACAGGAACACTGACTGCTGTTCCATCCACGGTTGGTGGCAATTACCAATGGCAACCAACCGGCCAGGCATCTCAGTCGATAACGGTATCGCCACTCGCGAGTTCGTCGTATAGCGTAGTATATACACTCAACGGCTGTTCAGCGGGTGCTGCAGCCAATGTGCAAATCAATCCTCAGCCCATTCTCGCTTTGGCGGCGTCCGGAAATACCATCAATCCTTCTGAACATGTGCAGATAACGGCTACAGGCGGTGGAACCTACTTATGGAATACCGGATCAAGCTCGCCGGTAATTGATGTAGAGCCGAAACAGAGCACAACCTATTGCGCAACAGTAACGCTTAACGGTTGCAGCGATATTGCCTGCCTGGATATTATTGTGTTGAATGCCTCTGAACTGGAGATACCCAATGTATTTACGCCTAATGGCGACGGTATTAACGATGTGTTCCATACGCGCGGACTTAATATCACAGGTTACAACCTGGTGATTTATAACCGTTGGGGCGAAAAGGTATTTGAAACGAGTGATTCTTCCGGCGGCTGGGACGGAAAAGTGGATGGGAAAGAGGCTCCGGATGGGACTTATTTGTTTGTATTGGAAGCAACCGGTGCAGATGATGTGCAATACCATAGGAAAGGGCATGTGACGTTGATGCATTGATAACGAGTAATGATTAAACCCCAGGGGATATGAAAAACGTATTATTTTGGCTTACTGCGGCTTTTGCCTGTCCGTTGTTTTCGCAAACGTATTCTCCTATTACGCTGAGCGGATTTAACCTCGACGCCGTTGCTGAAAATTACCCGAACTCACTGTCCGGCACTACCCAGGCGCTTGACCAGGTGGTGGCTGGCGGCAACAGTGTCATGTACAGTGCGGCTTTCGGTGCCGCGGCGTCGTTTGGTGGCGGATTACCAAATTCGGGAACGATCGTTAACGGGGCCAAAACGTTCCAGCTAATGCCTTATACCGGCAACAATGCGCTTTTTGTACCGGCGTCATCCAGTAATACCCTCACGCTCGCTACACCCGCTTCTTATAGTAACCTGAGTTTTCTTGTGTTTTCAACCGAAGGGAGCAGCACCATTAATATCTCGCTTTATTACACGGATCTTACATCAACCAATGCGGGCAATTTTGTTGTGCAGGATTGGTTCAACGGTGCTAACTCCGTTATAACCGGTATTGGGCGCTGCAAACGGGTAACGTCGGGTGTTACTGCCGACGGATTGCCAAACAATCCACGCTTTTACGGTATAGACCTGGCGCTTACCTGTGCTAACCAACAAAAGCAATTAGCTTATGTAGTGGTTAATGGCGTTACCAGCAATCCGGCTGGTGGAGGTGCTTATGTGATGGCCATTTCCGGAGTTACAGCTACTATTCCCTCACCATCAATCACCTATCCGGCACTGTTATGCCAGGGTGGTTCGGCAGCTACTCCAACACTCAGCGGTTCCACAGGAGGCAGCTATGCTTCTGCACCTGCAGGGTTAAGCATCAATTCAGGCAACGGCGCTATCAATCTGATTGCCAGCATCCCATCAACTTATACGGTTACTTATACCAGCGGCGGTACTTGTCCGGTTTCTGCCAGCTATACCTTATCGGTAACACCCGCGCCAACCATTGCCGTTAATGCCACAACCATTTGTGCCGGGGAAACTGCTACGCTCGCTGCCAGCGGCGCAGCTACTTATACCTGGACAGGAGCAAACCTTGGCGCTTCGTCTGGCCCGTCGGTTACCGCCTCTCCTGCTGCCACGAGCGTGTACACCATCAGCGGCAGTAGTAACGGATGCAGCAGTTCCACAACTTCTACCATAACCGTCAATCCGCTACCGACGGTGACCGTCAATTCCGAAGCAATTTGTCCGGGAGAACAAGCGAACCTCAATGCAACAGCTTCAATTGCGGGTGGAAACTTTACCTGGCTTCCTGATTTGCAATCAACTTCTTCCATTGCTGTTTCGCCAACAAGTTCCAGCAATTACACGGTTGTATATGCCGTTGCGGGTTGCAGCGATTCTGCTGTAGCTTCCGTTAACGTGAAACCTCTTCCTGTGTTGGCTGTCAATTCCGGCTCGGTTTGTGCGGGTAAGCCTTTTTCGCTTACAGCTTCTGCATCGCCGGCAGGTGGCAGTTATGTATGGCAACCAGGCGGGCAGGGAAGTAGCTCCATATCGGAAAGTCCAAATGCGCCATCGACCTACACCGTGAGCTATACGCTCAATGGCTGCATGGTTTCCGCAGCCACTGGCATAGGCATCTATCCTAATCCCAAAGTGGCGATCAGTACATCTGCCATCGAGATTGCGCCGGGCGATGAAGTCGTTCTTACAGGCAGTGGCGGCGCATCGTACCATTGGAGTACCGGTAGCACAACGTCCCAGATTTCCGTGAAGCCGGTAGAAACATCCTCTTATTGCTTAACGGCCAGTTCGGCCGAGGGTTGTGAAAACAAAACCTGTATCGAGATACCTGTAAAAGCTGAATCTACATTGTATATTCCGAATGTATTTACTCCGAACGGCGACGGGTTAAATGATAAGTTCCAGGTAGTAAGTTACAATATCGTTGAATTCGATCTGCGGATTTTCAATCGCTGGGGACAGGAACTGTTTCATACCAAGGATCCTCTGCAAGGTTGGGATGGTTCTGTAAAAGGCCAGGTGGAAGCGGGCGTTTACGTATTTGTGCTGAAAGCCAAAGGAAACGACGGTACTGCTTATCAAAAGTCTGGACACATCACGCTGCTGCGTTAATTTTTGAATTCCAATAATTGAGTTAAATTTTGTGACGAATTAAGTTATTAATTCGTTATATTTGCTAAAACAATTTAGTGACATGAAATATGAAACAACTACTTGCCGCATGCGTTCTTACGGTATTACTTGCCTCTGATTTGGTTGCCAGTCCGGGAGATACCACCTGGGTAACTATTTATAATCTGCGCAAAATTACTCAATATGGTAACTATGATACGAGTGCCGTGCTTCCTACGGGCAAAACGTATCGTAAAATCCGATTGCATTATATTCTTGGGCGTTACGCTTGTCCGGCCGGAACACAATATTGTGGTTCCTGGGATTATACAACCCATGTGTATGCAAGGCCAGCCGGTGCTGATACGGTTGAAATTGCCCGCTTAATTACGCCTTACGCCACCGACTGGTTGTCTCAAAACCGGAAAAATGATTACATCGTCGATGTAACCGACTATTCATCTATTTTAAAGGGCAACCTCGATTTCCGCTATGTTTACGACGGGTATTCCTGGGGGTTCACCCTTACGCTGAAACTGGAGCTGATAGAAGGCACGCCGGCTATGAATGCTATCAGTGCAAAAAATATTTATGATGGCTATTATGCATTTGGCAAAACAGCCGACCCGATCGAAAGTCATCTGACAGCCAAGCCATTTCAATACAGCAATCCGGTTTCGAAAGTATTCGTGAAGAATATCATCAGCGGCCACGGTTCAGATGACAATTACTGTTCCGAATTCTGTTCAAAGTATTACGACCTCAAGATCAACGGTTCTTCCATTTCGCAAAAGCAGCTATGGCGTAGTGATTGCGGCAAAAACGACATTTATCCGCAAACCGGTACCTGGGTTTATGAACGGGCCAATTGGTGTCCGGGTAATGTGGTAAGCCCGATCGTACACGACATCTCGTCACATACATCGGCTGGCTCTACATTTTCGGTAGATATTGATATGGAACCTTATACTGCTCCGAACCAAAGCAATGCGCAGGCGGGTTTTGGCGTCACCTCGCAGTTAATTTCTTATTCTGCCCCAAATCATAGCCTCGACGTATCGCTGGAAGACATCATCGCACCCACCAACGACCCGAATTATTTCCGTTCCAACAACATCTGCTCGAATCCAAAAGTAAAGATCCGTAATACGGGGACGACGCCGATAACGAGCGTTTCTTTTGATTACAAACTTACCGGTGGTCAAGCCTATACTTACACCTGGACGGGTAACCTGAATTTCCTCGATGAAACCATTGTTGATTTGGGTCCGAGCACTGCCATGTTTAACGGCAACGCTTCTAACCAATTTGAGGTTAGTATCAACAAAGTGAATGGTACGACAGATCAGGATGCACTGAACAATACGTACACAAGTACATTCACGGATGTACGCTCATACCCGATGCCAATGGTAGTTTATTTCAGTACCAACTCGTCGTCGAGCACCGTTAACGCAGGATATAATGAAAGCAGCTGGCAAATTCTGAACGATGCCGGCGTGGTGGTGGCCAGCCGCGTGAACAATCTCAATAATAAGGTTTTCCGCGATACCATCAATCTTCCGGCGGGTTGCTATACGTTTGTGGCCAATGACGACGGTTGTGACGGCATTTCGTGGTGGGCCAACAGCGGGGCAGGTAGCGGTACGCTGCGTTTTAGTTCCAACACCACACCAATGGTTTACAAAACGTTCAATGGCGATTTCGGTTGTCAGTTGATGGAGCGTTTTACGGTTGGTTATGTTCTGGGCGTGCAGGATGCGGTGAAAGCAGTAAACACATTTCAGTCGTTCCCGAACCCGGCCTCTTCAACGGTGAACCTGCTATTTGAGGTAAGCGAGTATCAGAATGTAAGTTATTCCATTACCGATGTATCTGGGAAAGAGGTAAAAACCGGCAAATTTGAACAGGTTAGTTCTACCATTTACCCGATTAACACGTCTGATCTCGGCAGCGGCATGTACTTTATAACCTGTCATTTTGCCAAAGGCGATACGGTAACCAAAAAGATCATGATCAACAAATAAGTGATCGGCTTTTGAACTCCATGAACAAATTATCAGGTAAGATCCAGGTCTTTTTTTCGGGAAAATAATGGTTGATAACTTGTTTGTAGAATAAAAAGTATTATATTTGTGACCCTATTTAAAGGATAATTCAAAAAAGACGAAATAACATGTATTTAACTTCAGAAGTAAAAAAAGACATTTTCAAAAAACATGGTGGAAGCGAAAAAAACACCGGAAGTGCTGAATCTCAAATCGCTTTGTTCACACACCGAATCGATCACCTGACCAGTCATTTGAAAAACAATAAAAAAGACTTTGGTACACAGCGCGCTTTATTGAACCTGGTAGGTAAGCGTCGTGCATTGCTGGATTATCTGAAACATACGGACATTGAGCGTTACCGTGCAGTTATTAAAGTTTTAGATATCCGTAAATAAAAATGGATCTCAATCAAAAAACAAGGCATTCTGAGTAATCGGAATGCTTTTTTATTTTTGAATGTGTCCGAAAAACGGATTGATCCGTTAACCACCGCAGGAGAGAACAATAAACAAATATAAACCGCACCAAAAACGTTGGTGCACAAAACGAAAAAACAAGATGTCACAAATTGGAACACAACATTCGTTCGACTTAGGAGATGGACGACAAGTTATGCTGGAAACAGGAAAACTGGCAAAACAAGCAGACGGCGCAGTAGTCGTGAAACTGGGAGACACCATGATCCTGGCCACTGTAGTCAGCAACAAAGAAGCAAAAGAAGGCGTTGATTTTTTACCGCTTACAGTAGATTATCAGGAAAAATATGCAGCCACCGGCCGTTTCCCGGGAGGTTTTTTCAGACGTGAAGCTAAATTATCGGATTATGAAGTGCTGATCAGCCGTATCGTTGACCGCGCGATGCGTCCGTTGTTTCCGGAAGATTACCATGCAGACACACAGATCATGTTATCCCTGATCTCTTCAGATAAAAAAACCATGCCGGATGCGCTGGTAGGTCTTGCAGCTTCTGCAGCCGTGGCCGTTTCCGATATTCCGTTCAATGGCCCTATCTCTGAGGTACGTGTAGGAAAGATCGATGGCAAACTGGTGATCAATCCGAATATCGATGAACTCGCAACCTCTACAATCGACATGATCGTGGCTGCATCTGAGCGCGATATCACAATGGTAGAAGGTGAAATGAGCGAGATCAGCGAAGCTGAAATGCTGGAAGCGATCAAATTTGCTCATGAAGCCATCAAAAAACAAATCCAGGGAATTAAAGAATTCGTTGCCAAAGCCGGTGTAAAACCAAAACGCGAATACAACCACGAGGTAAACGATTTCGATTTGCGCGACGCGGTTGCTAAAGCTACTTACGATAAAGTTTACGCTGTTGCCAAACAGGGTAATCCGAATAAAAACGAACGCAAAGAGGCTTTCAAAGCGGTATTGGCTGATTACAAAGCCAGCTTTACCGCCGAAGAGCTGAAAGAGAAAGAAGCATTGATCAACAAATATTACCACGGCGTGGAATACGATGCGGTGCGTCAGGCTACACTCGACACGCAGTCGCGTCTTGATGGCCGTAAGACCACACAAATCCGCCCGATATGGAGCGAAGTAGGCTACCTGCCAGGAGCTCACGGTTCTGCTATTTTCCAACGCGGCGAAACACAATCTTTAACTTCTGTAACGCTTGGTACCGGTAAAGATGCGCAGCTTATCGATGGTGCATTCTACCGTGGCGAAAGCAAATTCATCCTGCATTACAACTTCCCTGGTTTTTCAACCGGCGAAGCAAAACCTAACCGCGGCCCGGGCCGTCGTGAGGTAGGTCACGGAAACCTGGCTTTACGTGCCTTATCTAAAGTGGTTCCTACCGATACGCCATATACTGTTCGTGTGGTATCTGATATCCTTGAGTCGAATGGTTCCTCGTCGATGGCGACTGTATGTGCTGGCACATTGGCATTGATGGACGCTGGTATCAAAATTAAAAAACCGGTAACGGGTATTGCCATGGGCTTGATCACCAACGATAAGGGCGAGTACGCTGTATTGTCGGATATTCTCGGCGACGAAGATCACCTGGGCGATATGGATTTTAAAGTGTGTGGTACCAAAGACGGTATTACGGCTGTGCAAATGGACCTTAAAGTGAACGGGCTGCCTTATGAAGTGATGGAGAAAGCCTTATTACAAGCGAAAGACGGGCGTTTACACATCATGAACGAGATCATGAAAACGCTTCAGGAGCCGCGTGAAGATTACAAAGAAAACGTACCTCGTTTCGAACTGATGATGATTCCAGGTGAATTCATTGGCGCAGTAATCGGACCTGGTGGTAAAGTGATCCAGGATATCCAGAAAAAAACCAACGCTACCATTTCGATTTCGGAAGAAGGTAAAGAAGGCCGCGTGGAGATTTTCGCCGAGAAACTCGACGACCTCAAAGCTGCCGTTGCCCGTATCAAAGCCATTGTTGCGATTCCGGAAGTTGGAGAAGTGTACGAGGCTACCGTAAAATCGATCATGCCTTATGGCGCGTTTGTAGAGTTTTTACCTGGTAAAGAAGGCTTACTTCACATCAGCGAGTACGACTGGAAACGCATTGAAACCCTTAACGGTTTGGTGAAAGAAGGTGATGTGCTGAAAGTGAAATACGTTGGCACAGACCCTAAAAACGGTAAAGCTAAATTATCGCGCAAAGCGACGCTGCCTAAACCGGAAAACGCTCCGGCTACGGAAGAGAACAAAGCCTAGTCTTTGTTAAGATTTATATCTGTTTCAAGAACCGCTACAGCTTTCTGTGGCGGTTTTTTTATGCCCGAAATGTATGTACCTTTGGCACATGGAGGCACTATCTTTCAACTTTAATCCATTTCCTGTACTCGAAACCGAACGTTTGGTACTGAGGCAATACACCGCGCAGGATGCAGAAGCGCTTTTTTCGTTTCGCAGCAACCCGCAGGCTATGCGTTTCGTACCAAGACCTCTGCAGCAATCGGTAGATGATGCGATGGCCATGATAGACTTGATAAACAACGGGATTGCGGCCAACGATACCATTGCCTGGGCAATCGAACTCAAAAGCACGTCGAAAGTTATCGGCAGCCTGTCCTTTCATGTTATCCAAAAGGAGCATCACCGTGCCGAGCTGGGTTACATGATCCATCCCGACTATTGGGGCAAAGGCATTGTTCCTGAAGCCGCTGCGGCTGCTGTGCACTATGGCTTCAACCATTTACGTTTCCATTCCATCGAGGCGATCATCGATCCGGTAAATGTAGCTTCCGCGAGGGTACTCGACAAACTCGGTTTTGTGCGCGAGGCTTATTTTCGTGAAAATTTTGTACAGAATGGCGTCTTCACGGATACGGCTATTTATTCGCTCCTCCGGTCTGATTATCTGAACAATCTTAAGGAGTGAGGATAATTTTCCACAGAGTCTGATTTGGTCTTTCAACCTCCACATGCATTTGAGGGATTTTTCCTCAGGTGAGGGACAGGAACCTGGGGCACAAAGTTATCATGTGTCGTCGTAAACAACGTGCCATGGAAAACACTGTGCTTATTCGCCTGTTAAACGACCATCGCCCTGAGGGGTTCAACCTTCTTTATGAATCGTATTCAGACCAGGTATTTCGCTACATACACCATATTGTAAACGACCGGTTATTTGCTATCCGGCTGATGAACGAAACATTCGCCAAGATAAAAGAGGAAACACCTGTTATTAACTACAATACCGGAAGTCTTTTTACCTGGCTCATTGAGGAAACCATCCAGGTAATTCTTGAAAACTGTCCGGAGAAGCACGGCGAGGTGCGGAAACAATTGATCTGTGAAACGCATTTGCTGAATATCACAGAAACCGGTAACGCCGATCGTTTTTCCATTCAACACCTGGTGATGCCGCATGAAGATCAGCTTCTGCGTTCGGCCTGATACGATTGCTTACTGACTGCTTTTTACGCCATGTGTTACTAATTAACTCATGGTGTTTCTGCATGCATAAATCCGAGTATATGCTGATAAGCCTTAGCATGTGGATTAATGAATTGAAAGATCATGCCAGCGTGTCGTTTCCGCTTCACCGTAATGTACTTGGTCGCTGGCTGATAAGCGGCCACAGCGGAATAAAATTCCTGATTCATCTGCTGTATCACCGGATAGGTTTTTCCGCCTACAAAAAGCAGAAACGGCGGCATGCCTGCATGCAAGTGATAAGCTGGCGATGCTTTTTTCCAGGTAGCCGGGTTGTTACTGAACACCGGCTTATATAGTGTGTCTTTTTCATTTTTCGACAAAGTAAAATAGCGGTACATATCCAGGCCGAACGCATCGATGAGAACGGTGCCTTTCACAGGGTTTTTCATTCCTGCATTGGTAAAAAAGCGTTCGTCGGTGGCGACCAGCGCTGCCAGTTGCCCTCCTGCTGAATGGCCGGAAATAAAAAGACTATCTGGATTTCCGCCGAAAGACGCTGCATGCTGCCTTACCCAGGCAACGGCATCGGCTACATCGGAAGCCATGCCTTCATAATCTGCAGCCGGACTGAGCCTGTAGTTGATCACCGCAGTTACCAAGCCTTTACGAGCCATGCCTTTGCCAAAAAAACGATAGATCGATTTCTTGCCATGCACCCAATTGCCGCCGTGTACAAACACCAGTATTTTTTTAGGCTGCTTTATGTTTCGAGGCGCATAGACGTCGAGTTGCAGGTTTTTCGGAACGCTATATGTTTGGTTTTTTAGCTTATGAACCGGTTTGATCGAGCACGCAGACAGAAGTAACACGCTCACCAGCAAAATCAGGCATAGAGTAGGGACAGAAGAACTGTAATAAGACATACGGTTGATGTACGTAAGGCAGCCACTGGCAGTTTTCATAGATACCATATTTTTTAGTTTCGTTGGTTGTAGTCAACCAAACCTAATGCCTTAAGTGCTTTCCGGCCATTTTTCCGGATGTTGAACCGGTAACCCACAAAACCGACCACACGGGCAATGTATTTGGTGTTATTGAACATCACCTCGTTGAATGCAAAATTGCCATCGTAAGTTGCCAACACACCCACAAAGAAGCGCATGTTATCGTAGCGCAAGGCATTCTTGGCGTTTATTGCCGTGGCCGGATTGAGTTTGAACGATTCGTTGCGCCCGTCCAGCGTGCGGTAATATGTTTTTTGACCGCCTATTCCGATATTGACGGCAATACTAAAACTGAACTTTTTATAGATCACAAATGTATGTCCGTAGCCGCCACTGATGCCTGCCGAGATTTGCGATACCTGATTGATCTCGCTCAAAGCTGGCGTAAAATAAGGGATAAACGGGTAACGGATAAACGACGAATCATTAGCAGAAAATACGACATGAGAGTGGTAAATACCTGCCATAAACGATCCGGCGCTTTTTTTCTGAACATCGGTAAACGAAAAAGCGCCGCGCAACGAATATTTCCGGCTGTTGAATACATAAAACGTGTTGATGCCAAAGGAGGTGACATTTACATCGGGTCTTACCACAATGGTATCGTTGCTTGATTCGTTAACCCGTAAATCGTTGGTATTGTACACATAAAAGCCTTTGTAGCTTTGGTAATTAAGATCGGTAATCACTTTGCGGCCGATAAAGGTGAGCTGGAAATCCTTGCTGCTGGTGGATCCTCTGTTGGGCTTGGCGCCAAACTTAATGCCTGGCGAAAAACCAAAGGTGACGATGATATTACTGAAATTAAAGCCTACATGATAGTAGTTGTTGGGAGAAAAACGCATGGTGCGTTTTCGTTCGAGGTCGGTGATATTGAAACCATAAAACTTTTTCGCCACAGGTACAGTTACCGTGAGCTTACGTTTTTGATTTTGAATATAATTGGTATCATAGGGTGGCACTTTGGGAGCCAGCAATTGCTTTACATACCATCGGTGAGGATACATGAGTTTCTGCCCGAGGGTTTTCCGGGGAATCTCGTTGTCGATCAGAATGTGTTTAACCGTGTCGATCAGGTTATGCGCAAGGCTATCAAGTTGCGTAAAACCACGGGAGTGAATGCATATTAATGTAACTAAAACAATTGCCCTCCTCATGTAAATCGACGCTTCTTCTCCGGATGAAGAATTTATGACGAATTTACATAAACTTTAATGCCAAATCAACCGTTGGTTTGGAGGTTGAAACGGTCGCGTGTTCTGAAAATACGCGACATTTTCTTTGCACCTTTGCCATAAGGGAAACGAACTTTCAGTCCGCCGGTGTAGCAAACATCCATGATATTGACGCCATTCGCATCTTCCTGACGACCTATGCGCATACGGTAGTCAACGAAAAGCCCTAACAAGCCAAAGTTGTGTTCGATACCAGTGCCTAAGTTAAGACCAAGCCAGCGGTTTCGCACCACAGAATTGACGGCGTAGTATTCTTTTAAGTTCAGGTAATCGAGCTGGCCGGTAAAGTAGCCATTGTATGTATTGTAGCTCAAACCAAAAAACGGGTAAAGCAAAGTTTTTTTATTCGGAAAATGTGCCACCATTTCCAGGTTCATTTCGGTGGTGGTGGCGCTCACGTTAAGCCAGGTTGGCTCAATGTTGATGGGCCGGAAGTATGTATATAAAGTTGCTACCCTCAGAAAATTATTGATCTCGTAATTGAGCCCGCCGCAGATACCCGGCGCATTATTTTTGTCTTTGATATTACGGGCAAGGTAAACCACACTGATGTTTCCGCCGGCTTTGGCGCTCCAGCGCGTATAATGTGTCTCTTTAGGCTTGATGATTTTAGGCGCAACGGTATGGGTGCTGGCCGCGCGGGCCGAAGGTTTTACCTGTGCAACAGTCAGAAGTTGCAATAAGCACAAAATCGCGACGATGTATATTTTTTGCATAACACTAAAATACTATATTTTAACGGGAATAGGTGTATGTTTTTATAAGTGGTTGAAGATTACCAGCAGGCGGTGCATGTGAGGTTACAACTGGCAATAAAAAAAGCCCGCAGGGTAGCGGGCTTTTAGGGTTTCATCCGGTGGGTTATTCAGCACTTTTCTTACGGAGTGATCCTACAATGATCGGAACCAGGAAAATAAGCACGGTGAGAATAGAAGTTCCCCAATCGGCAGCAGGGCTTAATAAAAACTTAGAAAGGGCTGATTCAGGCGCAAAATGTTCAGCCAGCGACAGGATCAATTTGATGCCCAATACCGCAATTACCACAAATGCGGCTGTCTCTAAAGCCGGAATACGTTCCATTAAATTTACAAATCCCTGGGCAACAAATCGCATGGCCAGGATACCAATAAATACGCCAACCCAAACCAACACAATGTTATCGGTAAAGGCAACTACTGCAAATACGTTATCGATCGAAAATGCCATATCCATTAATTCCACAAGGGCCACGGTGGCCCAAAAGTTGCCCAATGCACCAACCGTGGAACGGTAAAGCCAATTTCCTTTTTTATCGAGAATATCGTCTTCTTTCTCTTCGGTTTGCTTGCCTTTCCACCAATCCCATACCAGGTAAAGCAGGTAAAGCCCGCCAATGGGTTTCAGGAACCAGAATTTTACAAGGAACGATGCGAAGAGCAGGGCCAAGCCCCTGAAAATATAGGCTCCAATGATCCCATACCGTAACGCTTTTTTGCGCTGTTCCGCCGGAAGATCCATCACCATGGTGGCCAGCACAGCAGCATTGTCAACCGACAAAAGGCTCTCGATCACGATTAAGTTTAAGATAATACCACCCGAAACCAATGGATTATGGATGATGTCCTGAAAATTGTCGTAAAGACTCATAGTTTTTAAAAATTTCGATAAATATAGGTTTTATTTTCGCACAGGCGCGCTACCGGATCTGAATTAATTTGGACTGATAGTCGCGGCTTTTCTTGAGGTAGTAAATTAGCAGCAATACCGAAAATAAGGTCACCGCCAGCCCGGGAATATTCCAGCCAAGCACATCGTAAATTCCATGAAGCACCGCAGGAATAAGAATCGCCAGGATGTATAAACTTCGCCTGTATTTGGGGATAATGTTGGCAAAGGAAATGAAATACCCGGCAATTCCTGACCAGATGGCGTGCAAAAAAGGCAAAGAGGTAAGCCGGGCCAGGTTCATGAAAAAGGCCACATCGTAGCTTAATTGCGTATTAACGGTAGTTTGGTAGTGTACACCTTCGAGCACACCAAACCCAATACCGGAAATAAGTCCGTAGAACACGAGCGTTTGAGGCACAAGCGGTTCTTTGGCTGTTCGCAAAATAAAAATCAATGGCAAGGCTTTGATGCTTTCTTCGGTGAACCCAACACCTAAGATGTAACCGACCAGCTCACCCAAAAAATGGCCGGAATCGGTGAGGGCATACAGGAAGCTCAACGGCGGAAGGCGTTGTAGGTTGACAAGGATAAAGGCCGTGAACTGGGTGAGGAAAAACAAGATAACGGTATTGCGTGTATTTACCTGCCTGGTGCTGAACATGTAATAGAAGAAAATGCCCCAGATCAGCGAAAAATACAGTGAAATAGCATAGTACGTGAGCAAGGTTCCGAACGTAAATGTGATCAGGAACGCAGGTGCCAAGCCAATGAGCGCGAGCCACAGGAGCTTCTTGTCTTTGAGCAGGTCGTTTTTCATGAAGCCGAAACCCGGCAAAATAAGTTCTTTCCCAATCGTGCCGATCTGGCTGAATACCGAGCCGCTGTTCTGAATGTGTACCGTAACCTGGTTTTGTTTCAATACCGACCTCACGGTTTGTATGAGTTGGGGCGCCTGTTCGGGGCTTGCCTGGTCGCTCATCAGGATCTTACCGTCTTCGACATAGGTTTTGAGCGCCTGAAGCGAGTAGGGGCCAAACCGCTGACTATTTCGGATGATGTAATACATGTTATTTGTTGGCAAGCGTGATCACCACCACGCGGCCGCCGTCTTCCGGCGATAAAAGCAATTTTTTTCCATCACTCAGTTCTACCGACGATCCTGGCGGTATCAGTTTGTCTTCCGTGAGATCTTTCAGACCGCTAAGGGTTTGATTGATCAACATCCAACGGTCGCCGATGAGCTTGAAGTAGCCAACCGGTATTTTTTGCTGGTCGCTTAATTTTTCGTTACGGATGATATTGCCATTCACATGCCATTGAAACAGGTATTGATCATGGTACACCATTAGCCGGTGATTGATGGGTTTCCAAACGCCTGGCGAAAACTGCGCATACAGGTCGAGCACCGGCAGTGTGCCAACATGGGGTGTGCCGCAAAACGGGCAGGCCGGGCGCGTGGTGTTGTTGAAGACATACCATTTCTGATCGCATCTGCTATTGGCGCAAGGCTGCATCAAATCCGTTGTTTTCAGCAAGGCTTGTTCCCACTGATCGGCAGTAGGCCGGTTCATGGGTGCATGCAAGCCGGTAATGAACGCCTGGTTGAACAATTCGGTGAGGTAAGGGCCGGTAATGGTATAAGGTATTTTGGTAATGTCGGCCCAGGGCAGCTCCTTTGGATTCAGCTGGTTCACTTTCGGGCGGTTCTCAGCATTCGTCGGATGTTCAATGAACAGTGCTTTTTCGCCCATCGACAGCAAATCATCTTTTTCAGTATCGAGGTCGTGTACTTTGCCGCCTTTGAGCGGGTGCCGGTACAATAGCAGCATGTAGATCAGCACGGCCAGGGCATGCAGGTCTGTCACGCGGCTCGGTAGCTTACGGCCCGGATCGTCTTTCTTAAGGTGCTTGGTAGCCAATACTTCCGGTGCAATAAAATCGGCGGTGCCGATAACATCCGGCGGAAATATGCCCGGCACTACGAGTCCGTCGATGTCGATGATATTAGCCGATTTGGTGACCGGGTCGATCAATACATTCTTATACGACAGATCGGAATGGGCGAGGCCGGCGGCATGCATCCGTTTAACGCCGCGTGCAATGTTCACACAGATTTGAAAATAACTCAGCCAGTTGCCAAGCTCCGATTCGTCGAGCCGCAAAGGAAACTGCTTATTCCTGAATTTGGGAGAGGCAAACCACTTGCCCTCTTTTTCTTTGCCTTGAATGAGATTACTGGTTGCGTAACCTTTCTGAAACAGAAATTTCTTATCGTAAGTCGGCACGATAATACCAACCTGATTGCCTTTCTCCACCACATCGGTGGGCCAGCAAAACAGGGTTTTGTAGTAAGCGCCACCTTCTTTGTTGAAAAACGCCTCGCGGTACGTTGTTGCGATCTTGCGTAAGCGTTCTTTGGAATTAAAGTCCTGCTGGTCGCGAAACAAGGCTACCACGTAAGAGCGGTCGGGGCTGAAAAACACATCTTTCATCCCGCCGCGCATGGGTTCGCCATTATCTACATACTGATACGTTTTGCCGGGGTCTATGATTGATTTGACAGTAATTGTATTCATATTCTGAATTAAAAAATAATTGCCAGCGTGCGGTCGTCGTGGTTTCCCGGACTCCAGAAATCCATCCACTCTGCCAATTGCTGTTCTATGTGGGTATTGTTAGCATCCAGGTCAACCTTGTTACCTGCATCGTTTGCTCCTTTGAGGTCGTTTACAAATTCTTTCCATTTTTCTGTTTTTTCGAGATTGGCTTCCACGACAAATTTCGGATCGTAGATCCCATCGGTCATCAGGAACATGTATGCAAAATCCGGGAATACTTTGAAGTTGATGCGACTGGCGAATTTTGGAGATGAAAATATATCGGTGGTTGTGATGAAACGCGTGCCGCCACCAAACTCACCCACATCGAGCCAATTCATCAGTTTCACTTCCGAAAAATCGGCCGGAATCACGGCTACCGGGCAATCGCCCACACCAAAACTGAGTACGACGGTGCCGAAATCAAAGGTTTTAAACAACGTGAATATCAGCGTGGTATTCAGGTCGGTAAGTTGATAGCCGTTAGTGATGGCAAACTCAAGGAGACGGTCGTGTACTTTCTTGGCGCCACCGCCAATGAGGTTATAGATGCAAAGACTCAGTTCTTTTTTTACGGCCTCGTTTCCGTTGGCTTGATTAGACAAAATGAGAGTTTCCAGAGTGTTCTGGATTTCTCCGGTCAATTGGCTTTGGAAATACTCAACAATATACCGGCAAGCCAGCCTCGATCCCTGGCGGCTGATGCTTGCACTGCCGGCGCCATCGGCCAGCGATACAATGCTCCAGCCTGTAGTGCTGATATCCGCAAATGCAAAATCATCGTCACGAAAGGAGCCCGCATTTGCATGACTTCTGCCACGTTTGGAAGCCACCACCACGTGGCGTTTCCCGATAGGTGCGAAGGCTGTGCAATGATCGTCTTTCCAATACGGATCGGCCTGATCGCTTGGGATGTTTTTCCAGAGTGATTTAGGATCGGGGTTGATTACAAAGGGTATGATTTTTTCATGCAGTTCAGCATCCTCCGGCTCATCCGTCAGTCTGTATTTGAGACTGAGCTTATACTCACCGCTATTTTCCGGAATTCCTGCCACCGTACCCGTGCTTTTATCGTAGCTCATGCCTCCTACCGCCTCAAGGTGATCAAGCTGGTAATAGGCAAAATCAGTCCAATTATTTTTGTCGAAGTCGATCACTGTATGGTAGGCTTTTCCAACAGTAGCATTCGGTATCATAAATGCCTGCAAACGGATGTCTTCGATCCGGTTTTTAATTTTCCAGTCTGTTACCATCTTCTTTTGGTTTTCAAGGATTGTAGTTACCAGTGCTCTGTTTTTTTCATCAGCCGCAAAGGTCTCGAATAGCTCTTTTCGCTTATCAGCTACAGGCACCTGATTACTGAGAAACAAACTGTTCAGGTATAAGTTGATTTTATCCATAGGATTGCTCAGTCGTGGTTTTCGGCTTCTCCTGTTGTTATTTCATCGGTGGTTATCCTTGCGCGCGGTCCACATTGAAACCGCCGGAACCACCCACGCCGTATTTGCCTTTGGTATTGCACCACGGACAGGTGCTTTCTTCCTCGTTGCCAATGCAGTGAATTTTACCGCAGCTACACATCGCAAAGCCATATTGGTTGCCGCAGCTCGGGCAGGTTGGCGATCCCATGAGTTCGTTGGTATTGATCTGAAAACTATTCTCGTGGTTATCGCTTAATTCGTAATAGGTGTTATCAACCTGGAAAGCGCCTACCAACTTGTAAGCCCGCGTTTCGAGCCCGGCGTAAATACCGGAATCGGAGGTGGTTTTGCGGTATTTCATGAGGTAAGGGCGTTTGGAGTTCTGGCATTTCCCAGACAATACAACAAAATTGGAATCGAAGAAATTGGCATAAATGCCTTTTGGGGAGGACGCTGCTCCCGGCTCGTTTTTCAGATCGGCGACCGAAAGGGTATCGCCATCGATCTTGGCAAGATCAAAGCTACCGCTGTTGTTTTCCACACTCACGCTGCTGGTTTTGATGGAATCTGTCACCCATTTGAAAAATGTTTTATAAGACGAGGCATCCGTGTTTTTGAAATGCAGTACGTTCTCAGTTAATTCAGAAAGCATGTGCATGTCGGTTTCCTCGCCGAATGATACCGCTACCATATTAGCAGTGCGTTGCCAGTTTTGCTTCCATTCTTTGATCGCCTGCGAGGTGTCGTCGGTTGGCACACCATCGGTAAACAGGAAGACGATGGGCTTCCAGTCGCCTTTACGTTCCATGGTGGTTGTTACCTGGTTCTTGCGCAATTCGAACATCAGGTGCCCGAGGCCTTTGCTGAGTGAGGTGCCACTGCCGATCGGAAACTTCGGCGGATAGAAATTGATGATCTCCTGCAACGGAACCAGTGTTTTGGGTTGCCCTGCAAAAACAATGATCGATACCCAAACAGTTTCGATCGAGTAGGGGTCGGTTTTCAATTCCTTGATGATGGTGGCAAGGCCTTCTTCCACTTGTTGGATCGGCTCACCAACCATGGATTCAGAAATGTCGATCAAAAAATAAATGGGTAGTCTTCTCATAACGTATGGTGTTTGATGTATTTATTTTGTGTTGTTCCCAACCGCGCTCCAGCTGACACTATCTGCCTTGTTTTTCTCTACTTAGTCCGAACTGAGCGTTTTTTTCTGTAGCTATCTCGGAATATTATATTGACCGGTTCCGCCAGTGTTTCCAGTATTGTTTCCTGAAGCACTGCTTTGAGAACCGCCGGAAGTTACGTTGTTAATTCCATAAGCGCTTGTGGCCGTATCGCTGTGTTGTGTAGCGCTCAGCCGTTCGCTGGCAATCAACTTGCCCATCACTTCTGCCGTTACGTCTTTTCCACCTCCAAAGTTTGTGGCAAAGCTACCAATTGTATAAATCGGCCCCCACGGAAGTCCCCACCAGCCCAGCAAACCGGTAAGCGTGGAAAGATGCCAGCTGTGTTTTGCCGTACTTTCGTCAACGTCGATGAAATAAACCGAGGTAGGGCGCTTGAATGTGGCCGCGATCACAGAAATGGTGTATTCGAAATAAACGAATTTTGCACCCGCAGCTACTTTTTGTTTCAGTTCTGTGGTGGTCATGTTGGGGTTCAGATTTTTAATCATGGGAACTAGTGTAAAACGGTTATTAAAAGTAACAGAATGAGCAATACGATAAACTGCGACATGTCCACATACAGGTTTTGGCCAACCTGGTGTGGTTTCACGCGCTGTTTAAGCCAACGAAGCACCGGGCCAAAGATGGAATCAAAAAAATCGAAAGCAGCTTTGTAATTGCCCGTAAGCCTGTCTTTATAGGGCAGTAGTTTGGCATAAAGGAACAGCCCGGCCACGAGCACATTGATAAAAAGGGTCAGCAGCGAAAAGAACAGGCGCATCGTTAAATAACCAAATGAACTTCTGAAGGTGGCGTTGGCAAGGTCAATTCTTCAGCAACACCAACGCTTTTGTTGCCATTTTCGATGGTATCCGATACCCATTTGAAAAACGATTTCAGTGTAAGGCTATCGGCTGTATCGAGGTGCACCACATTGGGCGTGATCTCTTTCAAAAAATTATCTTTCGATTTCGGGCCGGCGGCACAGGCAATGATGGCACCAAAATTAAGTGCTTTTACCACCGGAACAGCAGCATTAAACTGGGCCAGGTCAGACGGGCTTCCATCGGTCATGATGAACAAAAGAGGCTTCCAGTCGCCTTTCTGGTCTTCTGTTCCGGTGCGTGTATTGGCTTTTACCGTTTTGCTGAGCAGCATCAGGGCCTCGCCCATGTTGGTAGGGCCACTCTGCGGACACACGATCTCCGGCAACTGAAAATTAACCAGCTCGGTAAGCGGCACGATCTCTTTTACTTCGCGATCGAAGGTAATGATACTGATCCACAACGAATCCAAAGCCTGCGGGTCGGAACGGAGTGTATTGATCATACCACTCAATGCATTATTGAGTGCCTGGATGGGTTCTCCGTACATGGAGCCGGAAGTGTCGAGTAAAAGGTAAACAGGTAATCGTCTCATAATATCAGGCTTTGTGATTATACAACAATGTTGAGTTCCGATGGTGGCGGTGGCAACTCGTTCATGGTGGTTACTTCTTTTCCGGCGTCTTCGATCCGCGTAGATGTTACGCCAATAGATGCAGTAACCCAGGCAAAGAATTTTGAAATGCTGCCACCATCGGCAGTATCAAGGCTCACGACGTTATCCGTGATTTGTTTCAGGATATTGGTATCGGCTGAGGAACCGGCCGCACAGGCCACAGTATAGGCCACTTTCCGGCGCTTGAACTCCGCCAACCCGTTTTGCCAGCTATCTGTAGGAATGCCATCGGTCATGATAAACACAAGCGGTTTCCAGTCACCTTTTTTCTCGCTGGTTGTCTGCTGCACTTCGCGATCTATACACTGCGCAGTAAGCCGAAGTGCATCGCCCAGCGCGGTGGTGCCGCCGGCCTTGATGTCCTGCATCTGGAATGAAGCCAGGTCAGTAAGCGGTATCAGCTGCGTGGCATTCGAATTAAAAGTAATAACGCTCAAAAAGGCCGTTTCGATGGCTTGCGGATTTTGCCTTAACGAACTGATCATCATTTGAACACCATTTTTAACGGCTTCTATTGGTTCGCCGTTCATAGACCCGGAGGTATCGAGCAGCAGGTAAACAGGTAATCTTCTCATCGTTTCTGGTTTCTGTCAGGCCAAGCCCGGCAATTTTAAAATGCCGACCCGGCCAAAGTATTAGTTGTATTTATTCAGGTAATCCTGCAAGCCACCTTTCATGCCATTGCCAACGGCTTCGAACTTCCATTCGTTGTTGCGCTTATAGATGCGGCCAAATTGTACGGCTGTTTCAATGGAGAAATCTTCGTCGAGCTCGTATTTCACCAACACGGTATTAGATGCATCAATGATGCGGATAAATGAGTTGCGGATCTGTCCGAAATTCTGGCGGCGCTCCTGGGCTTTGTGGATGGTTACTACAAACGAGATCTCTGTGGCGGCCGGCGAAATCTTCGAGAGGTCGATCTGGATCTGCTCATCGTCGCCATCGCCTGCGCCGGTAGTGTTGTCGCCCGAATGCACAACTGCCATATCAGGTGATTGTAAATTGTTGTAAAAAACAAAGTGCTGGTCGCTCAGCAGTTTCCCGTTTTCCCCGAGTACAAATACCGATGCGTCCACGTCGTAGGCTTCGCCGGTATTGCTCGCGTTGCCGTCCCAACCTAAACCCACTGTAAACTTCGGCGCATGGATCGGCTCTCTCTGTCCTTTTTCTAAATTAATTGCCATATAGTTTTTCTTATATTTTTATGTTTAACATTGCTTTGAGGATATTGGTTTGTTCATCGACGTTTTGCAGATCATCAATAAACTCTACATCCGATATTTTTTCGAGGTAACTTTCCATTACAGCTTCTACTTCTTTAGGCATTGTGCTTTTTAGCGCACTCAGCTGATCTTTCAGGAGCTCGTTTTTGGTCATCAACCGGTCGATGGTTTCCATTTTACTAGATCTGTTCTTCGATAAGTCAATGCCCTCGAGGTAACTTTGATCTACTAAATAAAATGATTTTTCATCATTTATGAAAATAAACTTATCATTTGAATTCACGAACTCGTATATCTCCAATTCCTCGGTTTCATAGCGCAGCCCGCAAATCATTTTTACCCTGAACTTGTGGATATTGAGTTTGCCAAGGAGTTTTTTTTCGATGGTTACATAACTGTTCTGATAGACGCTTTTGTGGCTATGTTCAATCAAACGCTGGTAATCTTCGATGCCAATTTGCCGGTAAAATTCTCCGCTGCGTTTATTGATGAAGCCAGTGATGACCGTCCAATCGAAATTTCTCTGAATATCTTCCGCAAAATACCGGTAAAGCTCTTCTGTTTTCAACGTCATGTCGAGGGAATGCTGACGCAGTTCTTCTGCAAAGGGAATGGCATTTACTTCGTTGCTGAGCTTATGGATGAAATCATCATTGATATAAATTTCGTCGCTCACTACCAGGTATTTCTGTTCTTTTGATTTTTTGAGCTTTGCCAGCAGGTCGATCAGGCTTTTGGTGTATTGCAGATGAAACAAATCCAGTTTATGGATGTCGAGGTTTTTGTTATTCTCAAACAAATTGTGGATCACCTGGGTTCGGACCGAAATAGCGATCAGGTCGGGATGATTGAAAAAATTGGACAGGATCTTGAGCGCAGAGAGCTTTTTTTGGCTTTCCTGGATGATCTGTTTGAATGTATCTAAGTCGTCGCTATGGGCCATTTTCATTGCTTTCCGGCTATCCGGCGCATCTAAACAAATCTACTGATTTTGAAAGGATTTCACAAAGGATTTCGCTTGTGTTTCCGGTTTTTTGACCTAGGTCTTGCCCCAGCCGGGCAGGCGCTGTAAACCATTGTCATGTCTTCCTGGCAGCTGTTACAAAAAAAGGACTGCCTCTATGCAGTCCTTTTCATACAGTTAGTGAATGATTTTAGCTGATCACGCCTTTTTTCAGTTCTGCTTCCAGGCTTTGGAGGCCAGCATCGAGTTCGCGGCGGGTTTGCGTGCCCTGCTCGTGGATTTGCTTCACTTCGGTAAGTGTGTCGATGAGGCGTTTGGTCGTTTCTTTCAGTGTATCGAGCGATACCACTGTTTTTTCGTTTTCGCGGGCCACTTCGATGCTGTTTTGTTGCAGCAGCTCGGCATTTTTCTGCAAAATGGTATTGGTTGTGTCCGATACTTTGCGCTGCACCTCGATATGGGCTTTCTGGCGTTGCAGGGCCACCGCCAGCGTCAGCTGGTTTTTCCATACCGGCATGGTCGTGGTAAGTATCGACTGGGCTTTCTCTGCGATAGATGTGTTATTGTTTTGTACCACACGGATCTGTGCCAGCGATTGCAAGAGGATAAACCGCACCACTTTCATATCGGCCAGGCGCTTGTCGAGGCGGTTCACAAAATTGCGTTTGTCGGCAATCTCGTAATCCTGGTGTTGGGCGCTGTTGGCCTCCATAGCAGCCAGTTCTTCGCTGCTTTGTTTGAATTTTAATTGCCCGGCGATGATGTATTTTTCAATTTCCTTGATGAGGCCCACGTTTCCGTCGAACATAGTTTGAAGCGATGAATTGTCTTTCACCGAATTGATCATGCCTGCTTTCACCTTATTGCTGATCTTCTCTACATTTGCCGTTACTTTATCATATTGCTGGAATAATTTTTTGATGTCCACAACAAATTTATTGAGCAAAGGCACTTTCGACAGGAAACGCTTGAATGGGCTCTGGTTGAGTTGGTCCACATCAATGTAATTCAGCTCAGTGAGCAACTCGGTAATGTGATTGCCTACATCACCCGAATTGTAGGTACGCACGTTAGATAAGAACGTGTCGCTTTGTTTGGCAATGGAGTTCTGGATCTCTGCACCATAGTTCATGATGGAGTTCACGTCTTTCTCATTGAGCTGGTTGGAAAGGTTGGTGTATTGCGCCAGGTCGTTCTGAGGGATTTTTTCGAGGCTAACGTTCCCATCTTTATCGATCGGATTAGTGCTGCCGCTGACGGTGAGGTCTGTGTTGTTTTCCATGATGTGGTTATAAGTAGTTTTGTTGAATAGTGGCTATGGTTTCTTCCAGGCGGCGGTCTTTGGTGGGAACGCCCACGGCATTGAATTTCCACTCGTTGTTCTTTTTGTAGAACACACCCAGCACCATCGACACGCTGCCGGCAAACGACGGATCGTTGGCGGCGTCGTATTTGGCGAAGACCTCGTTCACCTGGGTTGGCGTGCCTTCGTAAATGCGGATGCTCGCGAAGGGAATGTCTTTAAAGTCCTGTCCGCGGTAGCTGTTGATGAAAAAGGCGACGTAGCTGGCAGACGGCTTCAGCTTTGACAAGTCGAGTTTGATCACTTCGTTGTCCAGGCCGTCGTCGCCGTTCAGGTCGCCCGTCAGGTCGTCGCCGCTGTGCTGGATGGCTTGGTCGTCGGAGCGCTTCTTGCGGAAATGTACCGCATCTAGTGTCTGCTTGTTGGCATCATACACGGCGCAGCTGGCATCGAGATCCACCGCCTCTTTTTTTGTTCCAAAAATACCTTTGCTTTCAATTGCGCCCCAGTTCACTCCCACACAGATGTTGTTCAGCTTGGTGCCGTTGCTTTTCTCGAGGCTAATGCGTTGTCCTTTTTCTAAATTGATGGCCATAATAATTGGTTTAACACGGGATTAATTGGTTGAACTGTTGATGAGTCCTTTGAAAAACTGGATGCCACCGAACACGATCGCACCCCAGAATATAAAGCCTACATCCGCCATCGTGGCAACGAGCCCGCCGCCGCACCACAACGCACCATACAGCATGTCTTTGTTGGCCTGCTTCCTTCGTTCCTCTTCATAAAGCGAGTCCATGGATGTGTTGGTATGCCCGTTCAGCTCATTAACGGCGTAAGCACTGGCCGCAGGTTGGGTAAACTGAGAAAGGTCGAGGCCGCGCTTTTCGAGTTCCTGTTCAGCTGCTTCAAGGGCCTCCGGCTGGTACTGGTCTCTTTTTACCGTTAAAATTTTTATAAGCGTTTCATTTCTATTGCCCGACATTACCTCTGCATAATCTGTTGTCATACGAGTTAGTTTTTCTTTTTCTTTAAATAGGCAACATAAAAATAGTAACCGGGAGCAGAAAAATTAAAAGTTACAACTTCCCAACCCTTATCCTGGTATTCTTTTACTTTTAAAAGTAGAGGATTTACATTCAACACATCATTACTTTCTTTTGGTAAGGAGACCTTTTCCTTGGAAAACTCTACTCCGTCAATTGAAACGGCAATCGAACTCGGATTTCCTACCTGGTAATTTATAACCATAAACTGGTACTTGTCCTGGGCGAAGGCTATAGTAGCTGAGATCATAAGCACAGCTACGAATACTATTTTTTTCATAATTATTTAACAGGTTTCATTGTAAACGACCTAAAGCAATCTCACATAAATGAGATTGCTTTAGGTTTCGTCATACGTTTAGTAGTTAGTTATATTTATTCAAATAATCTTCCAAGCCGCCTTTCATGCCGGCACCCACAGCTTCGAATTTCCATTGCCCATCTTTCTTGTAAATGCGCCCGAACTCGATGGCTGTTTCAATCGAAAAATCCTCATCCAGCTCGTATTTTACCAATACATTATTGTTTTGATCTACCACGCGGATAAAGGAATTGCGTACCTGCCCGAAATTCTGCTTGCGGTCGGCGGCATCGTGTATGGTTACTACCACACAAATCTCCTGAACCGCCGGGTTGATTTTCGAGAGATCTACTAAAATAGATTCATCATCCCCTTCGCCGTCACCGGTGAGATTATCACCCGTGTGTGTTACGGCGCCATCGGGCGATGTCTTATTATTATAAAAAACGAAATACTCGTCGGCTACCAGTTTGGAATTGGAGCCCAGCATAAATACCGAAGCATCGAGGTCGAATGCGGCGCCGGTAGAGCTGGCATTGGTGTCCCAGCCGAGTCCGATGGTGAATTTCTGTGCGTTTAAACTTTCGCGTTGTCCTTTCTGTAAGTTAATTGCCATAGTTAATGTGTTTAATGAGTTGATTTAAATTGATTTTATATTCGTCCATCAAATGATAGTTGTTTCCAATAGCGTAGTCTGTGATCTTTTCAAGCACAGGCTTTGCCAGGTCTAAAATAAGTGAATTTATCGGATTTTTCTCATTCAGAATGAATTTTATAGTACGTGTATTGATCTGTACGTCGTGGCCTGCCAGCAGCTGGCAGATCTCAGGAATGCCTTTTACATGGTAATAATTCAGGTAATTCTCAAACCTGGGCGAAATGTCACGGTTTATCAACTCCGCAAAATAAACGAACATGAAATTGCCTTCGATGTTGTTCTGGTGAAGGATCTTCCGGATCACCATTTCGTGGCTACCGGTAATTTTGATGTCGTCGAGAAAGATGCACAAACGGTTGGTAAGAAAGCGCGTATCCACATGGTAGGTATCTGTCGAAATTAAATTGAGGCGTTCCTCAAAACTCAGATTTCCATAATCTTCGCTATACGTCTTGTATCGATGGATCTTCGATTCGAGCAATGCCTTTTTATGATGTGCGTGCAGGAATTTATTGACCTCGGTTTTAAAGCGCTGCGACAGGTAATAGGAGGCGGTGGGAATGTAGTTGAACGGGCTTGGCAAAAACACGATATCGTGGTGTTGCAGCAGCAAGTTCGCATGCTGCTGCAAAAAACCGGCTGCCAGCGAGCTTCCGAACTGCCTCGTGGTGTCTGCGTCGCCGAATTTGAATTTACTGTAAGCTGCCGGATCAAAGTTCAAATGGTTGGGATCTTCGATTTGGTGCAGGGAATAATGATAAAACATTTAATAGTTGATGGATAAACTGAGTAGTGATATATTATTGGAGTTGATGAGGGCACTTTGCATGCCGTGTTTTCTGGCACCCTGAAAATCCGCCAGTTCATTGTCGCCAATGTGCAGAATGTTCGCCGGCTCGTCGATGCCCATCGTTTTCAGATTATTTAACACGTGCTGATAAGCCTCTTTTGATGGTTTGGAGCAACAGATTTCATCAGAGTAGATCTGAAAACTAAGCAATGGAGCGATTCCCAATTTTTCGAGAAGTTTTTTGAGCGTGCTTCCTTTGATAAAACCGGTGTTGCTTAACAGGCTCAGCGTGATTCCCTGTTGACGCAAGCCATCAAGATAGCTGATTAATTTTTCCTCGTAAAGTACCGGGTGAAATTCCATGAACAATGTTTCCATGTGCTGGTAATACTGCGCCAATTGTTCGGAATCAATCTGTCGCACATCCACGTCAAGGTCAGAAAGGATGATCAGTACCATTTCTCCGGCATCGAGGTTGCGGCCGCTTAGTTCATTGATGGCGTTAAAACGAAGATCCCACACCCGGATCCTGGCCGAAACAGCCTCGATAGGGTGAGGGATCTTAAAAAACGATTTCAATAATTCGTCACGTTTCTGCTTAAAAACTGGATTCGATTTAATAAGCGTCAACCACAGGTCGAACGAGACATGGCGGATATTGACAAAATGCATTTACAGGTAGGATTTTACGATCCTGTGAATGGTTTGACCAAGGAAAACATCTTCTGTCGGATCGCCGATGGCATTAAATTTCCACTCGTTGTCTTTTTTGTAAAGTTTGCCCATGATCAACGCTTTTTTACCAGCAAACTGCGCTTCGGCGGCCACATTATAGTCGGCAAATACCTCTTTCACTTTTGTTGGTGTGCCTTCATACATGCGGATCTTGGCATACGGGATCATCGAAAAATCTTCTTGTCCTACGTTGTTCAGGAAAAAGAAAATCTGTGAAATATTAGGTTCAACGGCCGATAAATTTACCGTGATTACTTCGTTATCCAGCCCATCGTCGCCGCCGCTATCGCCCGCACGGTCGTCGCCAGAATGCCTCAGCGCATTGTTGCGCGATAATAATTTTCCGGGAGGTAAACCAAATTTAGCCAGGAAATCAGGTTTGTAATCCGGTGAATACAAGTGGTCAGACACTTGCCCGGCCGAATCGATCATCACACAGCTCAAATCAAGATCGACCTGGGTTACCGATTTGCCGAGGCCAAGGAAGCCTCCTTTTTTCTCGATTGCGCCCCAGTTTACGCCAACACAAAATTCAGTTAATGTGGCGCCGCCAGATTTCCTTAAATCAATACGCTGCCCTTTTTGTAAGTTAATTGCCATAATGTAATTGTTTTTTTAGGTTTGGTGTTATGTATTATTTGATGATCTCTCCGGTAAAATACTTGCTTAAAAAGAACGACAGATCTTCTTTGTAGCCAATGCCACTGGCCTCAAACTTCCAGGCGCCGTTGCGCTTGTAAAGCCGCCCGAATTCCACAGCTGTTTCAATGGAAAAATCTTCGCCCAGTTCGTATTTTGCAATTTCAGTGTTATTGCTTTCGTCCACAATGCGGATATAGGAATTGCGAACCTGTCCGAAGTTTTGCTTTCTGCGCTCAGCTTCGTGAATGGTCACGACAAAAAGTATTTCTTCCACGTCAGGGTTTACAACCGAAAGATCAACCTGTATGGTTTCATCATCGCCATCGGCGCTGTTGCCTCCGGTAGGATCGTCGCCGGTATGGTGCAAGGCTTTATCGGGTGAATCGGTATTGCCATAAAAAATAAAATACTCGTCGGCAGGGATCAATTTCTTCGCATTCAGCATAAACGCCGACGCATCAAGGTCGAAGTCGTTGCCGGTGCCTTCATTGGGGTTCCATCCTAAACCCACGCTCATCTTGGTAAGGCCAATGTCAATTTTCTGGCCTTTCTGTAAATTAATTGCCATAGTTCAATAAAATAGGGTTGAGTTAAAAATAAGCATTATTTGATACAAATGCAGGTAGGAAACAAAAAAAGAAAACGACCGGAAATTTAATTCCCGTGTAAGGTAAATTTTACCCGCTTAGCAGATCCGGAAACGATAAATCAGCCTGATGGTACTTTTAACGGAGCGTAGCACCCATTTTTTCAGTGTAGTTTTTGATCAGTTTTTGCATTACCTGGTCAATTTGCTTGTCGTTGAGCGTAGCATCATCGTCCTGCAAGGTAAAACTAAGCGCATACGATTTTTTACCAGCTTCCAGCTTATCGCCTACATATATATCGAAAAGGTTTACCGATTTCAGCAATTTACGTTCGGTCGAATAGGCCAGATCCTCCAGTTCGCGGTAGCTTGTTTTTTGATCCACCAGCAAGGCAAGATCACGACGAACAGCGGGGAATTTCGGTATTTCCCTGAATTCCAGTTTCGTTTTACCTATAAGTGCAAGAATATTGTCCCAATGAAGATCAGCGAAGAAGACGTCGCCGTTTACATCCAGCTTTTTACATATTGCCTTATCTACCAGGCCAAGTGTAGCGAGCGATTTGTTTTTGAATGCAAATACTAAACCATAACTAAACTTATCATCGCTCAATTCGCTGGTTTTAAAACCAATAGCCAGTTTTTTAAACACCGCTTCCACACAGGCTTTCAGGAATGCAAAGTCCACCTTTTCATTTTTGCCGTATGGATTTTCGGCATATTTACGGCCCGTAACGAACAGGCACAAGTGTTTCGACTCAGCATATTTAAATGCGGCATCATCGTTACCATTCAACTGGTAGGTTTTACCGAATTCAAAAAATTTCAGATCAGCCTGCTTGCGGTTGATGTTATATGCCAACGATTCCAATCCGCCATATAGCATGCTGTGGCGCATCACATTCAGGTCAGAACTCAAGGGATTCAGTACTTTTACCAAAGGCGTTCCGTCGGCATAGTAAGATTCCCGGGTTAGGGATAAGCCCATCATTTCATGAAAACCGAATGCTACCAACATATTGGCGACCGTGTTTTCGGCAGCTGTCGCTTTTTCGCGGTCGGCAAAATTTGCCGTGAATTTAATTTGTGTGCTTTCTTCAACGTTATTGTAACCGTATATGCGCATCACTTCCTCAATTACATCAGCTTCGCGTGTCACGTCGGTTTTGTAACGCGGCACCGAAAGCAGCAAGCCGTCGTTGCCTTCCTGCTCAATCGTGATACCAAGCGATACAATAATGTTTTTGATAACCGTTCTGTCGATGTCTTTCCCGATCAGTTCCTGGCAGTTGGTATAAGAAAAAGCGACCTTGAACGGCTCCAGAGGCTCCGGATACACATCGGTTATATCCATGCTCATCACGCCGCCTGCTAACTCCAGGATCAGTGTCGCAGCGCGCTTCAATGCCGTAATGGTCATATCAGGATCTGTACCACGCTCGAAACGGAAGCTACTATCGGTTTTAAGACCATGTTGCTTCCCCGAACGCCTGATATAGCCGGGATCGAAATAAGCGGACTCAAGGAAAATGGCCGTCGTCGCATCCGTTACGCCACTGTCTTCGCCGCCAAAAACGCCTGCAAGGCACATCGGTTCTTCTGCGTTGCAGATCATGAGGTCGTCGGCGAAAAGTTTGCGTTCTACGCCGTCGAGTGTTTTAAATGTGGTATTCTCCAAACCGGTTTTCACGACGATCTGTTTGCCACTTATTTTATCGAGGTCTAAAGCATGGAGTGGCTGTCCCAAGTCGTGAAGCACAAAGTTGGTAATATCCACAATATTGTTGATAGGGCGCAGGCCAATTGCCAGCAACCGGTTTTTAAGCCAGTCGGGAGAAGGCTTCACGGTGATGCCGGAAATAACGAGGCCGCTGTAGCGCTTACAAGCATTGGTATTTTCGATGGTAATTCCTACAGTGTTAATGTTGCTGGCTTCCGGCAACTCGTAAATGCCCTGTATTTCGGCCTGGAAATTCTCTTCAGGAAGCCGGGTATTAAGAATGGCTTGCAGGTCGCGCGCTACACCATAATGTGAAGCGGCGTCGGCTCGGTTGGGCGTCAGACCAATTTCGAATACCGTGTCTTGTTCCAACTTCAGGAATTCGGCAGCTGGCGTACCAGGAACCGCATCTTCCGGCAAAATCATGATACCGTCGTGGCTATGGCCCAGCCCGATCTCATCTTCTGCACAAATCATTCCTTCACTCACTGCCCCGCGAATTTTCGATTTCTTGATTTCAAACGGCTCACCGCTTATCGGAAATAATTTAGCGCCCACCATCGCCACCAGCACTTTTTGCCCCGCCGCAACGTTTGGAGCACCACACACAATGCTCAACAATTCAGGCTTGCCTACATTTACTTTGGTAAGACTCAGCTTATCTGCATCGGGGTGCTTTTCTTTTTCAACCACATGACCTACGACAATACCACGCAACCCGCCTTTTACACTTTCAAAACGCTCCAAGCCCTCAACTTCGAGGCCTGAGCTGGTAAGATGTTCTGCTATTTGTTCAGGGGTAAGATCGGTTTTAATGAATGTGTTGAGCCAATTGTAAGATATTTTCATAAAGTAGTGGTGATGTCTTAATTATTTTTGTTTCAGGAACCCATGCTCTCAGCTGCAGCAGCGTTCCGTATTGTCATTGTATATTGGCAACCATTTGTTGTGGCATGAATATAAAGGGCAAACGGACTTGATAAGCAACTCCCATATTGATTTCCGTCATTCTGCATGCGTTCGTTAAGCCAAACAAAGTTACAAATTTATATTGTATATTATTTTACTTCGGCACATCATAAAGGTACTTTCAGTACATTTGTGATGTGGCAACGATAGGCACTGATATTTTACGCGCCAAAGCATTCCTGGAAGCAGGTGATTTAGTGGCGATTCCCACAGAAACGGTTTACGGACTGGCGGCCAATGCCCTCGATGCGCACGCTGTAGCGAAGATATTCGAAGCAAAAAGCCGGCCCGAATTCGATCCGCTCATTGTGCATACACACAGCCTCGAAGCCGCACACGACTTTGTGAGCGATTTTCATCCCGACCTTTTAAAATTGGCCGAAGCATTTTGGCCCGGACCGCTCACGTTGTTGTTGCCAAGGCAGGACAAAATACCAGATCTCACCACATCGGGACTCGGTAGGGTAGGCGTGCGGATCCCGGCTCATTTGCTTACTTTATCATTGCTTCGTGAACTTGCCTTTCCGCTGGCAGCGCCAAGTGCCAACCCATTCGGTTACATCAGTCCCACACAGGCGGGCCATGTGCAAAAGCAACTAGGCAATAAGCTATCGTATATCCTCGATGGCGGCCCGAGCGAAATTGGACTCGAATCGACCATTGTGGGCGAAGAAGACAACCGCCTGGTGATTTACAGGCTCGGCGGTTTGTCGGTAGATGACATCGAAAGTGTGGTGGGGAATGTATCAATACAGCTTAACCAGTCCAGTAACCCAAAAGCGCCAGGACAGCTCAAAAGTCACTATGCACCGCGCAAGCCCTTGTTTGTGGGGAACATCGAAACGCTTGCCAATCAGCATCGCGATCATAAAGTCGCTTTTCTGATATTTGGCGAGCAACCTGCCTGGATTGAACCCGGATTTATGGTGAAAAATCTTTCGCCGACACAAAATTATAAAGAAGCGGCGGCCAATTTATTTGCCTATTTGCGCGACCTCGACGAGTCGGATGCCGAGGTAATTGTGTGTGATCTATTGCCCGGCATGGGCCTTGGCCTGGCTATCAACGACCGCCTCCGGCGCGCCGCGGGCTAAGGCTTATAAATAACATTTTTTTGTTTCACACCCCATAAAAAAATCCTACTTTTATCTCCGATGTCCAAGATAACCATTGCGATAGACGGCTACTCCTCTTGCGGAAAAAGCACACTGGCAAAAGCCTTGGCACAAAAGCTCAATTACAATTACATCGATACCGGTGCAATGTATCGCGCCGTTACTATCTTTTGTTTACGCAATGGCATTATTGCCAACGGCGTTGTCAATCAACCTGCTCTTCTGGCCGCACTCGACGGCATCGACGTATCATTTGCTTATAATACGCTCACGAAAACATCCGAAGTGTTGCTCAACGGCGAGCATGTCGAAAAAATCATTCGTACGATGGAGGTTGCCAACCATGTTAGCGCCATCAGTTCTATCAAAGAAGTAAGGCAGAAAATGGTGATTTTGCAACGGAATATGGGCAAAAACAAAGGTGTCATCATGGATGGACGTGATATCGGCACGCATGTATTTCCGGATGCTGAACTGAAACTTTTTATGACGGCGGATAATGCCGTGCGCACACAACGCCGCCTCGACGAACTCAGCAGTAAAGGCGAATACCATACGTTTGAGGACGTAAGAAGAAGCCTTGAAAAACGCGATCACGACGATACAACGCGCAAGGAGAGTCCGTTGGTGCAAGCAGAAGACGCTATTGTTCTTGATAATACCGACTTAACGAAAGAGGAGCAACTGGATTTCGTGATCAAACTCATCAACGACTTGTTGCTCACAAAAGATGAATTCGGACAGGCTTCTGCCAAACGGTAGTATGAACACGCACGATCGTGCCTATCTGGCATTTAGCATTTCAACATCACGTTTCTTTTAAAACTCAGGTAACACTCACGTAGCGTTAAGTTGTGTTTCCTAATTGAAATTGGATACCCCAGTTGTTTAAACAATTTCTGATCGTATGATTTCGTCAGGAACGCAGGCCAACCATCTGTTGTTTCTCGTAGTCCCACACTTTCAGGCGGAAACAGGCCATTACATCTCTCGGCTTAAGCGATGTACGTTTTGGGTTCTGTAATTCCGGTATGGCTGCCATTACTTCCGGCAAGCGGTAAAACGGAATGCGGGAATTCATGTGATGGATATGGTGATAACCGATGTTGGCCGTTGCCCAACGCAACGGTGCATTCAATTCCATGTAGCTTGATGATTCAAGCGCAGCGCCCTCGTAGGTCCAGTCTTCATTTCCGGCAAAAGTAACTGTTGGAAAATTATGTTGTGCATAAAAGAGGTAACTTCCCAAACCTCCTGAAATAAAATGTGGAATCGCACACATCAGGATCCAGGTTTGCCAACCGAGGAACCAGAATACACAAAACTGATAGGCAAAATGAAGGATAAGGCCAACGAGGGAATCAACATTTTTGGAAAAGCGGTTGATGATGGACTTGATGCACATCCCGTACATAAAAGTGAAAAAATACCCGAAAATAATGGTTAACGGATGCCTTATGAAAAGGTAATGAAGTTGCTCTCCACGACTGATCCTTTCGAATTTCTGACGGGTATAAATAGGGTAGGAGCCTATGCTGGCACTAAATAGCTTGGAATTATTCTTATGATGGTAGTCGTGGCTGGCCGTCCAGATACCTGTTGGAGCTAAAACATAAAAACCAAACATGGTAAACAAGGCGTCAGCGAGCCATGATTTATCGAGGATGGCTTTGTGCTGATGGTCGTGGTAGATCACAAAAATACGAACAATGACAAAGCCGGCGGCAATACTGCACAACAGCTTAAGCGTCCAGTGAAAATTATACACTGTTCCAAAGAGCAAAACCGCCAGGATCAGAAAGCTGGAAATAGTCAATACCCAGCTTTTTGTTCGGTCTTCTTTGGCAAACGGCTTGGTAGCCAATATCAGTTGTTTTCCGGCGAGCATTCAGGCATAAAGATATCATGTAAACGATACATTAACAAAAAGATTTTGTGAATTAGCGACACAGAATTTGTTAACAACCGTCGTTTTAGTCCATCCCATGCCAACTTTACCGCTGCAGGCGTTCCCTGGCATGCGCAGCAACAGGGTATCAGGCAAACCTTTTAACGGATCACATTCACGTTTCCGGTGTACTTTCTGATGCGTTTATCGGGGCCGCTCTTGAATTTTGCTGTCACGATGTACACATAAACATCCATTTTCACATCCGCTCCTTTAAAGGTTCCGTCCCAACCCACTGCGGGATCATTACTCATGAACAATTGCTGGCCCCAACGGTCGAATATCCGCATTTCGAATTCTTCGTAGTCGTTGATCACCGCAAGGAACTGATCGTTAAGTCCATCGCCGTTAGGTGTGAAACTGTTTGGAATGTACAAAGATGGCACTTCTTTGACGTGTATGTTTAAACTTACGGTATCAGGGCACTGATATTGATTGTTTGCAATCAGCGTCACCACAAACAAGCCGGTATCCTGGTAAAGGTGCGTCGGATTTTGTTCAAAACTCAGTTGCTGATCGCCGAAAGTCCATCGCCAGTTATCGGTGTGCGAGGATTGATCAATGAACTGCACAACCGTTGTCAAATTCACATCGCCTGGGTCGGCACCAAAATTAGCCACCGCATTCGGATGCACGGTAATGCCTCCGGGCAGATTAGCTGAATTAACACAGCCAGCGGCAGAAGTTACCGTAAGCTGCGTGGCATATACGCCTTGAGTACCATAGCATGTTTTAGTATCTTTAAGTGTTGAGCTTGTTCCATTATTGAAATCCCAACTCCATGCCACCACGCTGTCTGCACCATATGCCAGGCTTTGGTCTTTAAACGACACGCAACTGTATTCGCAAATTTCTGTTTTATCCGACCACAATTTCACTACCGGTAAGTTGTAATCGTCAACGATCACCGTATCAACAGCTGCCGGACAAATGCCATTGACAACCGTCCAAACAAAGGCATAAGTGTTTCCGCCGGAAAGCGCATTTGCAGTGGTATTGTATTGTGCAAGGTTTGCAAAAGTTCCTCCACTTGTGGAAGACCATAAGCCTGTTGATGTACCTGCCGGGTTATTCGCAGATAAGGTTGTTGTTGTGGCTGCACATAAAATCTGATCCGTTCCGGCATTCGCTACAGGCTTGTCGTAAATATTCACGCGCACGGTATCGTTTACAGATGTACAAGTACCATTACTCATCGTCCAAAGGAATTTATAGGTACCTTCCACCAAACTATTTACGGTTGGTGTTGCTGTTGTGGTACTGCTGAACACACCCGTGTTCGGGCCGCTCACTTGCATCCAGGCGCCTGTAGCGGTGCCGGTTGGCGTATTGGCAGCTAACGTTACTGAATAAGTGGCGCACAGACTTTGGTCTGGGCCGGCATTGGCAACAGGCGTGTTGTAAACCCTGATAGCAACCGTGTCGTTCACTGGTGTGCAGCTACCATTGCTCATCGTCCACAGGAATTTGTAAGTGCCTTCTGCCAGGCTGCTTATAGTTGGCGTAGCGGTTGTGGTACTGCTGAACACACCCGTGTTCGGGCCGCTCACTTGTGTCCAGGCACCAGTGGCTGTGCCAGTTGGTGTGTTAGCGGCAAGCGTTACCGAATAAGTGGCACACAGGCTTTGGTCAGGGCCGGCATTGGCAACAGGCGCGTTGTACACCTTAACTAAAACCGTATCCTTGGCTGGTGTGCAAGTGCCATTGCTCATCGTCCATAGGAATTTGTAGGTGCCTTCTGTCAAGCCGGTAGCTATTGAGGTTGCGCTCACACTATTTGTAAACACAGCGCTGTTCGGACCACTCACTTGTGTCCAGGCGCCGGTCGCGGTGCCGGTTGGCGTATTGGCAGCTAACGTTATTGAATAAGTGGCGCACAGACTTTGGTCTGGGCCGGCATTGGCAACAGGCGTGTTGTAAACCTTAACTACAACCGTATCCTTGGCTGGTGTGCAAGTGCCATTACTCATCGTCCACAGGAATTTGTAAGTGCCTTCCGCAAGATTGCTGACAGTTGGTGTAGCGGTTGTGGTACTGCTGAACACACCCGTGTTCGGGCCGCTTACTTGTGTCCAGCCGCCTGTAGCGGTGCCGGTTGGCGTGTTAGCGGCAAGCGTTACCGAATAAGTGGCGCACAAACTTTGGTCTGGGCCGGCATTGGCAACAGGCGTGTTGTACACCTTAACTACAACCGTATCCTTGGCTGGTGTGCAAGTGCCATTGCTCATCGTCCACAGGAATTTGTAAGTGCCTTCCGCAAGATTGCTGACAGTTGGTGTAGCGGTTGTGGTACTGCTGAACACACCCGTGTTCGGGCCGCTTACTTGTGTCCAGCCGCCTGTAGCAGTGCCGGTTGGGGTGTTAGCAGCTAAAGTTATTGAATAGGTCCCGCACAGGCTTTGGTCAGGACCAGCATTGGCAACAGGTGTATTGTAAACCCTGATGGCAACCGTATCGCTCACCGGCGTACAGCTACCATTACTCATTATCCACAGGAATTTATAAGTACCTTCTGTCAAGCCCGTGGCTGTTGATGTCGCGCTCACACTATTTGTAAACACGGCGCTGTTCGGACCACTCACTTGTGTCCAGGCACCCGTGGCTGTTCCGGTTGGCGTATTGGCAGCTAACGTTATTGAATAAGTGGCGCACAGACTTTGGTCTGGGCCAGCATTGGCAACAGGTGTATTATAAACCCTGATGGCAACCGTATCGTTCACTGGTGTGCAGTTGCCGTTGCTCATGGTCCACAGGAATTTGTAGGTGCCTTCTGCCAAGCCGGTGGCTGTTGAGGTTGCGCTCACACTATTTGTAAACACGGCGCTGTTCGGCCCACTCACTTGTGTCCAGGCGCCGGTCGCGGTACCCGTTGGTGTGTTAGCAGCTAAAGTTACTGAATAGATCCCGCATAGGCTTTGGTCCGGGCCAGCGTTGGCAACAGGCGTATTGTAAACCCTGATGGCAACCGTATCGCTCACCGGCGTGCAGTTTCCGTTGCTCATCGTCCACAAGAATTTGTAAGTGCCTTCTGCCAGGCTGCTGACAATCGGTGTCGCTGTTGTCGTACTGCTAAACACACCCGTGTTCGGGCCGCTCACTTGTGTCCAGGCACCAGTGGCAGTGCCAGTTGGTGTGTTAGCAGCTAAAGTTACTGAATAGATCCCGCATAGGCTTTGGTCCGGGCCAGCGTTGGCAACAGGCGTATTGTAAACCCTGATGGCAACCGTATCGCTCACCGGCGTGCAGTTTCCGTTGCTCATCGTCCACAAGAATTTGTAAGTGCCTTCTGCCAGGCTGCTGACAATCGGTGTCGCTGTTGTCGTACTGCTGAACACACCCGTGTTCGGGCCGCTCACTTGTGTCCAGGCACCAGTGGCAGTGCCAGTTGGTGTGTTAGCGGCAAGCGTTACCGAATAAGTGGCACACAGGCTTTGGTCAGGACCAGCATTGGCAACGGGTGTATTGTAAATTCTGATGGCAACCGTATCGTTCACCTGCGCACAGTTGCCGTTGCTCATCGTCCACAGGAATTTGTAGGTACCTTCTGCCAGACCTGTGGCCGTCGATGTCGCGCTCACACTGGTTGTAAATACCGCACTGTTCGGGCCGCTCACTTGTGTCCAGGCGCCGGTGGCAGTGCCGGTTGGCGTATTGGCAGCTAAAGTCACCGAATAAGTGGCGCACAGGCTTTGATCCGGGCCGGCATTGGCAACAGGTGTGTTGTACACGCGGATTTCCACCGTGTCTCTGCCTGGAGTACAATTACCATTACTCACCGTCCAAAGGAATTTGTAGGTTCCCTCGGCTAAGCCGGTGGCCGTTGATGTCGCGCTCATACTGGTTGTAAATACCGCACTATTCGGACCGCTCACTTGTGTCCAGGCACCGGTAGCAGTGCCGGTTGGCGTATTGGCAGCTAAAGTTACCGAATAGGTTGCGCAAAGGCTTTGATCCGGGCCGGCATTGGCAACAGGTGTGTTATACACACGAATCTCTACCGTGTCTTTGGCCGGTGTACAGTTACCATTGCTCATGGTCCACAGGAATTTGTAGGTGCCTTCTGCCAAGCCGGTGGCCGTTGACGTCGCACTCACACTGGTTGTAAATACCGCACTGTTCGGTCCACTCACTTGTGTCCAGGCGCCGGTGGCAGTGCCGGTTGGGGTATTGGCAGCCAATGTCACCGAATAAGTGGCGCATAGACTCTGATCCGGTCCGGCATTGGCAACAGGGGTGTTATATACACGAATCTCTACGGTATCTTTAGCAGGTGTACAATTACCGTTACTCACAGTCCAAATAAAACGGTAAGTTCCTTCCGCCAATGAAGAAGCATTCGACACGGGCGAAACTGAATTACTGAAGATGGCTGTTGTTGGGCCGCTTTGTTGCGACCAGGCGCCGGTCAAAATACCAGGCGGTGTATTACCCGTCAACGCAACACTAAACGTATTGCACAACATTTGATCCGCTCCTGCATTGGCGGTTGGTGTTAAATTCACCACGACCATCGCCGTATCTTTCGCAAGACAGCCGCCGCGGTCAACAGTTACGATATAAGTTGTGGATTCCGGATTGCCGGTGGTGTTCACGCCTGTTACTAACGGATTAGCATTATTTACGGAATTCAAATTTGTGCCCGGTGTCCAGGTATAGGTATAGCCACTAATGGCCGCAGTACCAATGGTTGCTGTTTGTCCCGAACAAATAACTGTATCATGTGCTACTTGTCGCAAAGGCAGTACAATAGGTATTTGCGCAGGGTTGCAGGTACACGGATTGATGGCTGTATCGACCACTGCCACCAGGTGACAAGCACTGCCCGCTGGAATCGACAAGGTGTAGGTATAGTTGTAAGAGCCGTTGTTAGGTATCGATGCGTTTACCGAATCAATACCGATCAGAATGTCACCTGGATTGTAAATGCCATTATTGTTGACATCGTTATAGTAGCTGACTTTCGTTTTGTTTACCGGGTTGATGGCTTCGCCAGTGTTATTGATTGTAAAACTAATATAGCCGGTTTCGCCGGATGCCGGATTTGGTAAAGAATAGCCGGTCTGGTTTGCCAGGGTGAGATAACCTTTATAGGTAAATACCGGTAACGTATCACCACCGGTAAATACCTTCACCCCGCAGTTGTTACCGGAAATATTGCAATACAGGTTCGTACTGCTCGTTGTTTTGGAGATGAAATTAAAGATGCTGCAATCCAATACATTGGCGTCGCCCCTGTAGTTAATTGTAAACTTCACACTGTCGCCGGCAGTAATTCCCGGTGGAAGTTTCCAGGATAATTCCTGCTGATTGTTGTTAATAAACACATTGGGAACGGGATTGACAGGCGCATTGTGAATGCCGGCAAACGAGCCGCCAACAAAGGTCACTCCCTGCGGAAGAATGACAGACACTGAATCCGTATTCCCAAAGCTCAGGCTACCCATGTTCTTGACATATATTTCAAGAGAAGAAGGGCTGTTGCAAGGTGAAATGTAGGTACTTTTTAGCCTGGTATCGGTAAAATACGGTGCCGTGGCCCCATTGATGCCAAGCTGCGACGACAAGGAAACAAGCTGGCCGGTTGGTGATCCGCAGGCACTTTTTCCCTGAAAGCTAAAACTGGCAAGGCTACCGGACGTATAGCCGCAGGATGTAATTACTTTAAATCTGACCTTTAGCGCGTTGAGCGTTGGGTCAAGAATGCCCGGTAATCCGTTGACCCCAACCGAAGGACTTAGTACCGAAATGTTGTATTGGTAAATTGTTCCGCCCACATATACCGGATCACTCACCGAAATGTAAGGCGACGAAGTAGGATAGGAAAGTAGCGAACTTCCCGGGATGATGGAAACGCCGGTTGGCAAATTCACCGTCAGGGTAAGAGAATAAGCGCTTCCGAGTTGAATGTTAACGCCTTCTACCGTATAAACAGCTGTATCGCACAAATTGATATTTGTCGGCGGGCTGATAACGTTGGTAATCAGCAGGGGCGATTGCGGTGTGAGCTTGAGCTTAATGCTTTTTGGTGTGCAAGGGTAAGCTGCTACATTAGCCGGATATCCCTGGCAATTCCAGCCCGCATACACCGTGATACTATCTACGCCACAAGATGTGTATGTGCCCGTGAGCCGGTATGTTTTGGTGTTGCCTGCCGTTAAACTTCCTGTTTGATATACACCGCCCACCGGTGTGAGCGTGGTTGATGTGGATAGATCTACTGCCTGGGTGATGGTAACCCCAGACATTGCCGGCGCAGAAAACCAGGTATTGAATGCCGTAGAGTTCGATGTATTGGATAACGAAATATCCCAGCTTACCACATTGGTATTGGCAACGATGTTTGGAAGGGGCGACTGTATGAAGATGTCGGGGCCGTTGTATAAAATAATATCCTGACCTACTGTGGTGGAGATATTGGACGCAGGGCTTGGATTAAGAAATGGGCCTGGCTTAAACTTCCAATTATAAGTGATGGGCTGCGTAATGTTCTGCACCACCTGGCAACTTGGCTGTATCGTTACCGTGATGGTACCATAAAATCCGTCGTCGCTGGGAACAATTTGAGGGGTAGGGCCTGTGAAGAAGTGATTTACCGGAAATTTCAGTACGTTGGTTGCTGCACTCACCGGACTCACCGCAAAGACAGGTGAACCGGCACTGGCAAGGGTTCCAGATGTTCGTACCTCGTTAAAAGTGGCGGTAACAAACTGGTAGCCTACCGGCACAATTATCTCGAGCGTGTCGATGGTGGCCCAATTCCGGTACTCGTAAGGGAACAGGTTCCCGCCTGAATAATTGCTGCAGCAAGGGCCTATGCTTAAGTAATAATTCTGTGTGATCGCTACAGTATTACAATCATTCACGGTGTAGCTATCGGGTCCGTAGTTGGTATAATAATAGCCAATGATGCTAAAATTTCCCTGAAAGTTGTTGCACGAGAATTTATTAACCGCATTTGATGGCAGTGGAATATCGGAGGTGTAAAACTCATTGGTGCAGGATGCCGGTGTAATGGCGCCGCCGATGTTTGTCGTAACTCTGTACTGGGGCTCAAATACCAGGGAATCATTGTTTTGAAAGAGGAAGCCTGCGCCCACACCGCCAGAGGCGATAAGGGAAGCGCTACTTAGGTTGTAGGTGTAAGTGGCTACTGGGTTTACGTAAGCGCTTCCGGGTATAGGACAGGTTGCAAACAAGGTATTGGCGCGGTATATTCTGAGCTTGCCACCCAATGCCGTGAGGTAGTTGCCATTTGTGATCGTGGAACTGACATAACAATATTGCCACGATGGATGTGTCACATCCGTTTTTATCACGCCATAATACGATGCTGTTATGGTGTCGCCATACATGGCCCGGTTGCGACGTATGTTGCTGAAATTGAGAGAACCCGATGCATCGGCAAGTCCATCGTTATTGTTATCGGGCAGCCCGTAGGACGTACGCAGAATTGAAAAGTCTTTAAATGTAAGGCCTACGCAGGTAACAGGACATAAAATATCCAATGGAAAGGTGTTGCTGGTAGTAAGAATTTCGCAGGCACAGGCCGCCGAGGGCGAATAGTAAAGTTGTATCCCGACATTTCCCGGACCTCCGGCGCAGGCTGTACAATTCGCTGTAAGGTCGATGAGTATTTGGGCCTGCTCGAGTGTAAACGGTGCATGTCCGTTGAAAACAGCAGTAATGACGTTTCCTGCCTGGCTTACTGTAGAAGGCGACCAGGTGGTAGAATTGTTGTATGCCAGTATTTTTATGCTGCCCGGATTATACGTTGCGCAAGGAGGAAGCGTATAGATTACCTTCCAATAGGCATCGGAAGCTACCGGATAAGAAAACTGGTAGCCTGATAATAAATAACTAAACGTGGCTGTGGATCCGGAAACCAGGGAAGATGGCGAACCGTTATTGGAAACCGGTGTGGTAAAATTCAATAAACTGTAAACCCTTCCCCAATTTTCCACAATCTGGTAGTTGTTCTGGCAAATACTTTGGTAATCGCCTTTGTAGCGCCAACCATTCATTGTTCCGGATTGGCAGCAGGAGGTGACGTTCCAGGTAATGATAAGCACATCACCGGCGTTGATGCTGGGAATGTTAAGTGTAAAGCGACCTTTTGGGCTGGCTGGCAAGCATCCGTAAGCGCTATTGGCTTGTGTTGTAGCTGGCGTGTAGGTCGTTGCTGGTCCGCCGTTAACGCTGATGCGAATACTCGACATATCGATGGCAGATAGTAAGCCTGAATTGTAGCCGGTACCTGTTGCCTGAAAAATATCGAGGTTAACGTTTACCGCCTGGCCTGCTCCGATATTTTCAACCTTGAGTTGTTGCGTGCTGATGTTACCCGGAGCGAGACAAGTTACCTGGCTGGCGGTAGGTGTAATGCGTAAATTAGGTACAAAGTTGGGAAATACGATATTGGCACTCGAGAGGGTGGTTTGACAGGCTTGTCCGCCGCAACCCCAACTGGCCTCGTATGTAGAAAGTACCGACGAGCAATTCAGGACCGATACCGTTTCGCAAATGGTAATGCTTTCGCCCGATTCAAAAAGGCCGTTGTTGTTTCCTATGGTGGCAAAATCGGCTGCACCCAGCAAAATGGTTTCCGTTCCACCGGCGCTGGTCCAGGTACCGTTGCTTACAGCAGTAATCTGTACACCATTTCCATGCATGTTTTTAAGGGTTACATTGCTCAGTTCGCCGAGCCCTCCGTTTACGATGGTAATGCAACGCGTAAAGGTTGCGCCGATAACGCCTGCATACGATTGATTGGTAACATTGGTGATCGATAGATTGGGTTGCTTGATTAAATAATTGTTTCCGGTATGCGTTGAATAATACGGCGCCGAATTGGCCGTATAGTTTACCTGTAAGGTATTTTCAATCGGGTTTCCACCAGACAAAAAGCCTAACACATCACAGTTAGCGGATGCGGTGTACGTAACAACCACTGACGATAAGGTAGGAATATTAGCAACAGAAAATGTTGGTGCGTTTAAGGGTACAATGCTCACCTGCGTAGCATTTGTAACCGAACCTGCCTGGTAAACTACGCCTGTGGGCATGGTGAGGTTCACACTAACGTTGGTGAGCGTGAAAGGCGACGGATTGTTGATCGTAAAAGAAAATACCTTGGCCTGCCCGCAAATGGTTAGCTCTGGCGGAACAGTGGAGGAAATAGTAATATGCGTTCCCGGTTGGGCCTGAGACCAGGATTTAATAAACAGTATAGACAGAACAAAAAGTAAACTAATTTTTCTTACCATGCGATCGTAGTTTGTATTCAACAATTAGAGAACGTGGGGAGCAGGGGTCAAAAAAAGACCAGATTTGTAAAAAGAACGTTTTTCCTAACCGATAGAAAACGGATACTAGGCAGATTACCAGTAAATTGACGGTCAAGTACCTAAAAATAGGTAAAAAATAGTATTCCTAACAAATTTCAGGAACAATTTTAGGATAAAATATTTTTGGCTTAACAAAAAAAATCCCGCTTTTAAAGCGGGATTCCAGAGACATAATTCAATTCGTCGACTATCCTTTAACTTTCACCATGCCTTGAGCCATTTTTACGGCTTCATACAAGTTAACAATCCCTCCGGTTTTCGATAAGTCGCTAAACTTAACTAATTCGTCGCTCTTACGGCTTGGATCCGGTTTCAGAACCATCGCGTTTTTATAGGTTTTTACCGACGACTTTGTCAGAATTTTGATCATCTGTTTGGGCGTAAGTTCAGGGAAATACGATTTCAGAACTGCTGCCACGCCAGCTACAACCGGGGCTGCCATACTTGTGCCGCTAGCATCTTTGTATTGGTTCAGGTCTGGCACTGTTGAATAGATATCAACTCCCGGCGAAAAGATATCGACTGTTTTTTTACCGTAGTTACTAAACGGTGCTACAATAGCATCTTCTTTTTTCCAGCTTAAGGCACCGATATCGATGAAATTAGAAGGTATTTTACCGTTCTCCATTTTTTTACATGGATAGTGTACGATCTCATCAATGTTTTCCGACGCATTGCCGGCAGCATGAATGAGCAATACACCTTTACTTTCGGCATATTTTACGGCATCGTCCACTGCTTTTTTTCCTGGCGAATATTTTTTGCCAAAGCTCATGTTGATGATCTTGGCACCATTATCCACCGCGTAACGGATGGCGTTCGCCACATCTTTGTCGCGTTCGTCACCATCTGGCACGCAGCGCACACTCATGATGCGTACATTATCGGCCACTCCATCCATGCCGATGCCATTTTTCCTTTCGGCAGCAATGATCCCAGCTACGTGCGTGCCGTGAAATGCGCCCGGGCCTTTGCAATCGGCATTGCCATAATAGCGTTCGTTGATATCGTTATAATTATCGCCTACAATTTTACGCGTATCGAGGTTCACGTCCAGGCGGCTTCCGTCCATGGTTTTAAGTGCTTCGTCCAACTGGTGCACGAGCTCCTCAGGCTCCATACCGTTGGCAGCCTGTGCCAGTGCTATGGCTTTTCCCTGCTTGTCTTTCTGTTCCTTGGCATCAAACCCTTTCAGGTCGGCAGCCGTTACTTTTTCAATGCCTTTTTCCTTTTTTATTTTTTCGATAACGCCTTCAACGGCGTCGCGGATAAATTTATACTGGTTAGCTGTCGCTTCAGCCTGAGCAACCTCTTTATCGTAGTCTGCCTTTACAACCTGGTAAAACTTAAATTCCTTTTTTTCGTCTTTTGTTGTCAGATCGGCTTCTGTTTTACCGGCGTATTTTGCGTTCAGGTCTTTATATACACGCGTCAACTCCAGGTTGTCTTTCTCGATGTTTGTACCGTCTTTATTGCCAAGAAAATTCCAGCCATGGATGTCGTCGATGTAGCCATTCTTGTCGTCGTCGATCCCGTTGCCCGGAATTTCTCCCGGATTGGTCCACATCACGCCTTTCAAATCTTCATGCAGATAATCTACCCCGCTGTCGAGCACCGCCACGACTACAGTCGTCGATTTTTTGCCTTTCAGAAGTTCTTCGTAAGTCCTTTCTGTACTTACACCGTTCACACCATCTTTGGTGGCATCCAGGTTGAACCAATTATCGGGGCGTTTGGTCTGGGCTTGGCTCATAAGCGCGAAGCAAAGGGCGGCGGCAAGGGTGATTTTTTTCATATATCAGGTTTATTGTTGATTTGTTAATTACCACATCGGATGCGGAGTTATATAACACCAAGTTAAGTTATTATTTCCTACCCAAATTGTTAATTTTTGCAGATTGGCTCAAACAAGGATGAAAGGTTAATTACTCATTTGAGAAATGCCCTGGATGAGATCATGCTTGGTAATGATATGGACACTTCCGCCCAAATCGGTCATTAACACGGCATTGTTCTCTTTATTGATCAGTTTAGAGATTTCTTCCATGGGTGCATGCTCGCTTACCATCGGGAATGGCGGCTGCATGAGTTCACTTACCTGTTTGCTTTTTAGCGACGGATCGGCAAACAATTTGGCAAACAACACGCTGTCGTTAAGCGATCCTACAAAATCAGCTCCTTTTTTTACAGGCATTTGAGAAATACCGTATTTATTCATCATTCCCAGTGCGTCAGCAATCGAAGCATCCGCCTCCACGGTCAGTAATTTTTGGTTTTTATGCGATGCGATCAGGTCAATGGCTTTCGGCTTTTTAATTTCCAGGAAACCGCGGTCGCGCATCCAGTCGTCGTTAAACATTTTGCCGAGGTAACGCGTGCCATGATCGTGGAAAATTACCACCACCACATCACCGCCTTTGAACATGTCTTTCATTTGCAACAGGCCCGCCATGGCAGATCCGGCGCTATTACCTGCAAAAATACCTTCCTCGCGGGGGATTCGCCTTGTCATGATTGCCGCGTCCTTATCGGTTACTTTTTCAAAATGATCAATCACATTAAAATCAACGTTCTCAGGCAAAAAGTCTTCCCCGATGCCTTCGGTGATGTAAGGGTAAATTTCATTCTTATCAAAAATGCCCGTTTCCTTGTATTTCTTAAAAACAGAACCATAAGTGTCAATGCCCAATACTTTGATATTCGGGTTCTTTTCTTTCAGGTAACGGCCTGTTCCGCAAATTGTTCCGCCGGTTCCAACACCCACTACCAGGTGGGTAATTTTCCCTTCGGTCTGCTCCCAGATTTCGGGTCCTGTTTGTTCATAATGGGCCGCGGAGTTCGACAGGTTGTCATACTGGTTTGGCTTCCAGGCATTCGGAATCTCTTTCACCAGGCGCGAAGAAACGGAATAGTAGGATTTAGGATCTTCAGGATCAACGTCGGTAGGACATACGATCACATCAGCGCCAAATGCCCGCAGGGCATCTACTTTCTCTTTGCTTTGCTTATCAGTAGTGGTGAAAATGCATTTATAGCCTTTGATGATAGAGGCAATGGCTAAACCCATGCCTGTGTTTCCGCTGGTTCCTTCGATGATGGTGCCACCTGGTTTCAGGCGGCCGTCTTTTTCAGCATCTTCAATCATTTTCAGAGCCATCCGGTCTTTAATAGAATTTCCAGGGTTGGTGGTTTCTATTTTTGCCAATACAGTGCACGGCAGGTTTTTGGTAATAGAATTGATTTGAACGAGGGGCGTATTGCCGATGGTTTCGAGAATGTTCTTGCTGATTTTCTGATACATGTTTATGCGGATAGATTAGTGTGGTAAAAATAAAAAAACAGGCTGTATTATCGTAAGCCTGTTTTTAAAATGTTGGTAACTCTGCTTATTCCTGCAAGGGTTTGGGCAGGTTTATTACGCTGTTTTCAAGGCATTGAGGATATTATTCTCCACACGCGCAGCAATGTCTCCTGACGGGTGTTTTACAAATTTATCGCCGGTTACTTTTTCATACAGTTCGATGTAGCGCTCGGAGATTTCGTTTATCCAGGCATCGCTCATCTCAGGCACAGACTGGCCTTCTTTTCCCTGGAAGCCATTTTCGATGAGCCAGCGACGCACAAACTCCTTACTCAATTGTTTCTGTTCTTCTCCTTTCTGTTGGCGCTCTTCATAGCCTTCCAGGTAAAAATAGCGCGACGAGTCGGGCGTATGGATTTCGTCCATGAGTGTTACTTCGCCGTTGTACAATCCAAACTCATATTTGGTATCTACGAGTATCAAACCCATTTGCCGGGCAATTTCCTGCCCACGGGCATATAGTTTCCGGGTATAGTCCTCCAGCTGTACATAATATTTTTCTTCCACAATACCTTTTTTCAGGATCTCCTCGCGGCTAATGTCTTCGTCGTGTCCTTCCGATGCTTTGGTTGTAGGCGTAATAATTGGCTCCGGCAGCCTGTCGTTTTCTTTGAGACCTTCGGGCAGCGTTACGCCGCAAAGAGTGCGCAAGCCGCTGTTATACGTTCTGGCAGCATGGCCGGCAAGGTAACCCCTGATAACCATTTCCACTTTAAACGGCTCACACATTTTGCCGATACTCACTACCGGGTCGGGTACAGCGGTGATCCAATTGGGTACAATATCTTTGGTAGCTTCCAGGAATTTGGAGGCAATTTGGTTCAATACCTGGCCTTTATAAGGGATGCCTTTGGGCAACACCACATCGAAAGCGCTGATGCGGTCGCTTGCTACCATCACCAGTAGTTTGTTTCCGATCGTATAAACGTCCCTGACCTTGCCTTTGTAAAAAGCAGTTTGTCCGGGTAAATCAAAATTGGTAGCGGTAAGAGCTTGCATAATGGCGTTTTTTGAGCAGCAAATATAAAAAAAACTTATTTGCTTAGTGCCGGGTCTATTTGCAGGACTTCGGCCGTTGTTTCTTCTGCTGGGGTTTCAGCGCCTTTAGCCAGGAACTTTTCATAATCGATCCTGGTGTAATAATAGAGCCACATAAATGCCATGAAACCGCCAAAAGTATAATTTCCCTGGCGTGCCAGTTGTAACAAAATAATCACCAGCACGGCGTTTGAAATAAGCCAGTGGTAATCCGCCTCGGGATGTTCGGGATCTTTGCGCACGTAATTGTTGCGTATAAACAGGAACAGAAAAATGATCCCGAACAAGCCGGTCTCGGATACCGTCCGCAGCAACATCGAATTGGCATCGGCAACGTTATTATCGTATTCGCCCCCAAGCAGGTAGCTCAAATCGTATTTCGAAAAAATGAACTGGTGCGAGCCCAGACCCGTTCCAAAAAGCGGATTTTCATAGAAATTATTCTTGGCAATAATGTAGTTGTTGTACTGCACAAAACTCGAGCCGTGAATGGTTTTTAAAAGGCGTCGCTTTCGCATCAGCTGTACCATGGCTCCTCCGCGATCATCTCTTTTTGCTTCCTGCTCCAGCACTCCTTCTATATACAAAGCGTTTACTCCGTCGATACGGGTTTTAAACTCTTTTACGTTGTTATACAGCGCATAGAAAATGACGACCGTTAGCGGAATTGCAAAGGCAATGTAACGCACAACGCCAAAGTTGATCAATAGTAAAATAACGATGAAAAACACACCGAGATAAGCTACCGACGAGGTGGAAAATAAATACGTAAAAGCAATGGCCAGGCATTGAAGCCGTGTTATAAAATAGGTTTTATTAAATACCAGGTTATAACAGGCGATGAAAAATGCCGGGCCAAGTGTGGCGCCTACGTATGAAGGCTCGCAGAAAATGCTGTTGATGCGAATACCGAGGCCTCCCGGTGTTACGCCCCATTTATTGAAGCCAAACAGGATCCTGAAATCATAACCGGGTTTAAATCCTATTTTGTATGAAATGAGCTGTATGATGCCTATAACCGCCGCAATGTAGGCCCAATACATGTATATTTCGAAAAAACGGACCACGTTGTGCTCGTAATATTCAAATACATAATAAAAGAAAAGAGCGCCCACAAAGAGGTTGGCGTATATTTTAATAAAGAACGAAAATGTATTGTTGCCAAAAAAGACGTTAATGATACCAAATGCCAGCAAGGGCAGAAACAGGTAGAGTAACTGGGTAGGGAAGCGGTATTTGAAAATAAACGAGATCAGCAGCAGGATCAACCCGATGTAAGAAATGTAAAACTCAAAGGGAACTTTAAACAGTACAATGGAACTGATAAAAATGACAGAAAATATAGCAATATCCGTGAGCTTACTCAGCATGTTCTACCGCATGAAGATAATAAGAATATCCCAAAGATGGCACGTCCTTCACATTTAACGCATGGCATTCATCAGCTTGTCGAAAATGCTGTCCCAGTTAAAGACGGTCTGCATCCGCAATAGCGACTCACGCTTTTTGTCGTCAAGGCGAGCATCTTCGCGCATGGCTTCGCGCAATACACGAACGAGCGCATCCGTATCGCCAGGCTTAATCAGCCAGCCATTGCGCGCATCTACCATGGCTGCCACCGCGCCCACATCTGTGGCAATTACAGCCAGGCCGTTAGCCATTGCCTCCAGGATCACGTTCGGAAAGCCTTCGCTCCAACTCGGGCACACCAAAACATCCGACCGGCGCAGAATCTTTTTTATATCGTTAAAGTCGCGGATTTCGCCGTGGTATGTTACTGTTGGAGCTGAAATCTGAAACACTTCAGGGATAGGACCGATGAAATGGAAATGGAATGCCTGTGTATCGGCCAAAAGCCGCCGAATCGCTTCATTCAACTCCGGTACACCTTTTCTGCGCTCGAACCGTCCCATGAATACAAACGTTACGGGTGTGGATGTGTCTCCGGCCGCTGTTGACGAAATCATTTCTCGCTCGGTACCCGATGGAATTTCAACTATTTTTTGCGGGTCAACACCAATCGTTTGGATGATCGCTGTTACCTTTCCGCCATACGAGAACACGCGATCGGCCCTGAGACTGAGGCGCTTGACAAAAGGCCTGAGCAGATAGTGCTGAAGCCTTGTTTTAAAATCGGGCGGGATCTGAAACATTTCATACCCATGAAACTTCACACCTATAGGCGCACAGTTGAGGCGGCCTTTGAATTTCTCATTGATCAGCTTCCAGCCGGTAAATCCTTTGGTGTAAATAAAATCGTATTGATCTATGCGTGGCAAGAGGGCTTCGTAAACTCGTTGTGAATATTGCCACGACGACAGGATGTAGTGCCCCGGAAATCGCGGATTTTGGGGAAATGCCAACACAATTGGGCGTATAAAGGCGCGTTCGGACTCGCTAAAGCATGCCAGGGCCGAAATATCCAGAGACGAATCGTTGAAGTGTACAAGGTCCACATATACTTCATTTCGGGCCAGGTACTTGGCCAGGTAGAAAGAGTGCTTTTGCATACCTCCTATCACATAAGGAGTAATTCCATCTGTAACCAGTGCAACACGCATCAGAGTTTTAGTTTTGAAGATAATTTTTTCGAGGGCTTCTCGATTAAGAGATACATCAGGTAAGAACTTATAAACGTAACGATAAGCCCTGCCACAAGCACTCCCAGTTTTTGTGCCGCTCCGTGTGCGTAACGACTAAGGATGTTAATCACTGCGGCACCGATAACCGGATGAATAAGGTAAATAGAATAACTCATTTTGCCCAGCCAGTCGAGCACCGGAATGCGGGTGTCGGAAAAGAATAGAATGACCATTGCGGTAGCGAGGCCAAAACCCGCCGCAGGAATACCCATAAATAGATAGTTGTAGATGAAGCAAGCCACCATTACCCCCGCAAATTCGAGCATGCCAACCCGGTTATTCTGGTACTGAAATACACCGATCCCAAAGAGGAAAAGTGGCGCATAGGACGGAAAGTGGCTATGCGAGGCATCGGGTACGAGGTAGGCCATGGCAAAGCATAAACCATACGCAAGCAATCGAATCGCGAGTTGCTTATGGATAAAAAGCAAGAATAGCAACGACATTATCAGGTAATACTGAAACTCGATGGCCAGTGTCCAATACACGTTGTTAAGCCATTTATACTGTGGAAAAAAATTGATCAGGTAACCAAAGTGCAGGCCCACGCGTGCCGCACTGATTTCTTCCGGCGATTCGGCACCGATAAGAAATTTCGTTTTTATGAGCGCGATCAAAAGCACCAACACAATAGAGGCGAGGTAAGGCGGCTCGAGCCGAATAAGGCGTTTGGCCATAAACCGGAACAGCGATGTCAGCTTGTATTTTTTCTGGTACATCGACCAGGGAATGATGAAACCGGAGATAACAAAAAAAACAAGTACGCCATGTTGCCCATAATTGGCTACAGACGTCATGATAGAGGGATATTCGAGTCCGATAGTCGTACAGATAAAATGAAACAGGCACACACTAATGGCGGCAAACGAGCGAAGACTATCGATAATATTAACCTGTTTCATGCAGATGGATTCAAATATTCAACAGCTCGGTATATTGATTTTTAAAATGCTCTTTGGTATAGCAGGAAAGGCTCAGCTGGTGTATCCGCTGTTTCTCGTCGTAAGGAAGCGGCTCCGGAGAAAGTGGATCGAAGCGCAGATTTTCAAAGATCGAAAAATCCGAATAGTCGCCCAGGTTATCGGAGATAATCACTTTAAGGCCTGCATGAAGATACTCTGCAAATTTTACCGGCGAGGCTACTTTATTTGTGATGCTTTGCTCACGGTAAAGAATACCGTAATCAGAAATAAACAAATAATCCTTTACCTGCGATGGCTCCACAAATTGTACACGCACTTGATCTTTGAAGCGCGTCATGACGCCAAAAGACGCATCAAAATGATCAGACAGCACGATTAACCTGGCACGCGAATCGCCCAGTAACTTGCACATCAACTCATCTACCAGTGCAAAAGATTGCCAGCCAGCCGACGAGCCTGAATAAATATAAATGACGTCGCTGGCCGAATAGCCCATGGCCTGTCGCATGTCGGTCAGTTGGTCCTTTGTTGGAAAAAAGGATCCGAAGTCGGCGCTGAGCGTACAAGGTATCACCACATGCCTGGCTTTATCGTATGCGTATGTTTTGCGCCAGTGATTAACGAGAGCTGCCGACACGGCGAGACGGAAGTCACTTTGCTCAAGCGCCCTGCGTTCCAGTTCACCGATCTGTTGTTTCATACGAACATCATTCACTACCTCATATTCGTTCAATTCGGCTTCGTAAGCACCACGGGCGTCGAAAATCACTTTTTTACATAAGCCGAGTTGTTTTAACCTCAGGGCCAGGTTAGTGGCAAATGGTCCGCGTGCCATAATGGTACGGTCGTTACGAAACAACAATACCAGCGCAAGTGTCGCCAGATTGAGGCGCCAATAGCGCGCTTTGGGAAACATAGGAAGTACCAACGCCCGGCGACACCTTCGGGTAATTTTTTGCTTATTTACCGAAAATTTCCGTAATGAGATCAAGGCAACCAGTTTTACCTTGCGCGATGAAAGATGATCCATGTAATTGACCACATCGATTACCTGTGATTGATAAATGCCCGAGGGAGGATCGTTATACGTCAGATAGATCATGCCAGTATCTCTGCCAGGTATTTAAAAATGCGTTCGCTCGAATGCCCGTCCCAGAGTTTTGGAACGCTGCCTTTCTTATATGTTCCGTTTTCTATCGCCGACAGGTAACTCCTGATCGTTTCCAGTTCGAAGGGCACAAGCGTATTGGTGCCAACAATGCATGTTACCGGGCGTTCTGTATTTGGGCGAAGGGTAAGGCAGGGTACGCCCAAGAAAGTACTTTCTTCCTGTATGCCGCCACTGTCGGTAAGGATGAGCCGACAGTAACGGACCAGTTTTTGAAAAGCAAAATAATCGAGCGGTTCGGTAAACAGGAGAGCTTTGATCGCGTCAAAATCGGTTTTAAGGCCAAAAGTTTCCATTTGCTTAAGTGTTCGTGGATGTACCGGAAAAACAACTTTATAGCGACCTGAAAGGTCTCGAATGAGGTCGAGGAGTTTTAGCAAACCCTCTCGGTGATCGACCGAAGCCGGACGGTGCATGGTCATCAGCACATAATTTCCGGCCTGCAGGCCAAGATCGTCGAAGATCGGCGAACGCTCAATCTCATCTTTAAAAGCTACCATCGTATCGATCATGGTATTGCCGGAAAAGAACAGTTGCTGCTCAGGTACACCTTCGTTCAATAAATTATCCCATCCGCTTTGCTCCGTAACCAGAAAATGTTGGGTAAGGCGGTCTGTTAGAATCCGGTTATGTTCTTCGGGCATGCTGCTATCAAAGCTGCGTAAGCCACTCTCTACGTGAGCTACTCGAATACCAAGTTTGTTGGCGGTGATAGCAGCTGCCAGCGTCGAGTTCACGTCGCCCACCACCATCATCAGATCGGGTTTAAATGCAGTATGGATCAGCTCCTCGAGCTTCAACATGATCTCGGCAATTTGCGTATTGGCCGATGCACCAGCCGTTATTCCCAGGAAATAATCGGGTGTGAGCCCAAACTGGCGAAAAAACACATCGGCCATTTTTTCGTCGAAATGCTGCCCCGTGTGCACAAGTTTGAGTTCCAGGTGCGGATAAGCTGCCGCCGCGCGTTTAAACTGGGTTACTTTTATGAAGTTAGGCCTGGTGCCAATTACCACCAATATATTCTTCCTGCTCATGCGTTATTTGCTTCTTTCCTGATCAATAATATCTTGCGGAAATTTTGCACCTTTTAAAGTCAGTTTTAAATGTAATAAACTATCGTAAGCCCGGCAAACAAACGGCGAAATATCTTTTTTCCACAAGAACCCGGCCTGAAGCTCGCTACCGAAACGCTTCTTGAAATTCTGAATGCCTTCGAGTTTTGTTCCTGATACATCTGATAGACGGGCACCTACAAAATCATAACGTTCTGCTCCCTGACGTTTCAGGTCGCACATACACCAGTAGTGAAGGTACTTGATGGCTCCATCGGAAAGTGGCGTGTTGCCTGAAGCACCGTGCAGGTAGTACGCGCCGTAAGAGGTCCAGATCAGAAACACGCCTCCCTGGAGCTCATTGTTGATGTAGCATGTAGCAACCAGCACGTTTTCGGCCGCATTGGCGCAGAGGTGTTGCAGCTCGGCATACGGTTCGTAATACATGCGTGTTCGTTCCATCGTGGCTTTATGCAACTGCCAGAAAGCAGGCAGCTCGCTTTCGCCGGTGCGGATCTCAGGTGCCAGTTTCTGTGCGGCGCGGATAGCCGTGCGATACCTGGCTTGCATTCCCGCAAGAAGTGCCTCGTCGGTTTTTCCGGAAAGCGAAAGAACATACGAGCCATACGGCGCATGAATGCTATCGGTTGGCGCAGCGCCAAACAATGCAAAATTAGCAGGCTGCACGATGCGGTGCGCCAGTTTATGTTCCAGCGTGTAATCAACTGCCGCGTCGAGAAATTTCTTTTCGGCGTCCGGCTCAAGAATTGCGCCTGAAGCATCCAGGGGCCTGAACTGAAACTGCATGATAGTCAGAAATTTGCTCTTCCTTAATGCAACCGGCGCTATAACCCCGCTGCTGTAAAACAAAAAAAGCTGCGCTCCCTGCTCACGCAAAAAGCGACCGTAGCTTTCCTGGAACGAAAATGGAAAAGCCTTGCTGATGCAATTAAGTTGCCCCGTATGGCTGCTATGATCCAGTAGCTGCATTTATTGCTTGCGGGCAATCAGCAGATAGCCGTTCGTAAATACTTTTGAATCCGTAGGGTAGGGCTTGCGGTCATAGTCGCATGTAGCACGTCCGTCATAACTCTGCCGGTTCTCGATTACGTCGAAATAAGCCGAAGATACCCGTGTGATCAATTCGGGCGAATAATTGATATAGTTGCGATCGGGATAATAAAGATCGGCTTTACACAATGCATGCGGATATTGAATAAAAATAATGCCGCCGGGCTCAAGCAGTGAGGCACATTTCTCGAAAAAGGCATCGATCTTGCTCACCGGCACGTATTCGAGTACACTGATGGAATAAATCGCATGATAAGTATGTGGAAAATCCGTGAGCAAAAAGTTGCCATGGTAAAACACATTGTCCGGCAGTTGCTGTTTGGCAGAAGCAATCATGGCTGCACTCACATCGATTCCCTCTGTTTGGTAACTGTCTTTCAGCAAATTCATATAAATACCTGGGCCACAGCCAAAGTCGAGCACGCGCCCCTTGGCCGGAATCATTGCCGCGAGTGTATCCGTGAGTCTCTTCTTCACAATAGCCAGGGCTTCCTCCACCTCTTTAGTGTGCGAAAAACCTGCATTCTCCTGAACGGTCTTAGATGTATTGTAGTTAAAAAGTTTCCACTGCTTGGCGGCCATTTGCAACCTGGCATCATAGCCTGTGGCAATCAAAAGGTTATTCACAAAACGGTTGTTCGACAAGAGGTTATATAAACTCATAGGCTTTTCTTTTTCGCGATCAAAAGATACGAATTTTTATAAGTTCTGTCGGTATCAGGATTCAGGCTTTTGTATGGATGAGCATCGTAGCGGCCAATAACCCGTCCGTCGAAAGCGTGATGGTGCTCGATGATATCGAAGTGAGGTGCTATGAGTTTTTCGACTACCGAAGGACTGTACTGCACGTAAGTAATGTCTTTGTACAACACATCGCCAAGCGACAGTGCATGCGGATAGTTCAGGTACAGTATGCCTCCCGGCTCGAGATGCTCGTGGATTTTTTGAATAAAATGTCCGATATCGCCGCGACTGATATAAATAAGAACCCCGATACAATACACAAACTGAAAACGGCCCGGGATTTCAACCGATAAAAAATCGCCTTTATAAAAATTGGCTTGTGGCACTTGTCTGGCAGCTTCGGCAAGCATGCTTTCGTTGATATCGGTAGCATGCAATTCGTAGGCGCTGTCTTTAAACAAACTCAGGTACATGCCAGGTCCGCAACCGATATCGAGCATGCGTTCTCCTGCTTTAACATGTGTGGTTACGGCTTGCTTAAGATCGGCTTTCGATTTGCCGAGAACTTCATTGATCTCCTGGCGATTGCTGTAACCTGCATTCTCCTGCACTGATTTAGCGGCATTCGACTCAAATGCAAGGTAAGGATTCATGCGTCGGGCCACGCGACCGTCAACCCCAAATAAGATCAACAAATTGTTGAGCAGCACATTGTGCCTAATGTGCCAAGCCAAAATTCTACGACTTATTTTTTTGATTAAGGACATCGATCAGTTGGTTTGTAATAGTATGAATATTGTAAGGCTGTGTACATGTCGTGTAATGGCTTTTGAAATGCTCATGCTTCGATTTTTCTACGAGATCCAGGAGCTTGCTCCCAAACTCAACCGCTTGGAATATTGCCATATCGACAGGTATGCCAAGGCCTTGCTTTTCAATGAAATTGGAAAGTGATTGTTCCCGCGTAATAAATACCACCGGTTTCCTGTATAGAAAGGCATCAAAGACCTTACTGCCATACGCGTAATAAAGAATATCATCGTTCACAACCAGGTGCGCATCGGCATGAAACATCAACTGTTGTACCTGATGTTGCGGCAATGTTGGGTAAAATGCAACCTGTGTTTCCGATACCAAGGCCGCTTTGAGGCTATCAGGTACATGGCCAACTAATACCAGCTGCAGCCGCTCCCGTAATGAACTATCGGAAAGACATTGCCTGGCAAAATCCAGAAAAGCTTTTTCACGGCCGAAATCAAGTGTGCCGAAATGACATAGGTGAATTTTTCCGCTTTTGAAAAAACCGGTAGGATAGGGCGGGGTCGAAGAAGGCATATCGTCCGCATCAAACCCGTTGGTAAGCAGCATGGCACCAGGCATGTAACGTTTGAAATAAGCAACCGTTTCGGGAACTACCGAAAAAAGAACATCGGCTTTGCCTGCGGAATCGCGTTCCATGGCAAGCTCCTTTTGGTACATGGGATGGCTTTCATCATAACCAGTACGGTAGGTTTCGTAAGCCTGCATCCAGGCATCCCTGAAATCAAGCGTAAATACCAGGTTCGGAAAGTCTGTTTTGAGCCTGGCACCAAGCGAAGCGGCGGAATTGGGCGGACAACTGACAATCAGGTGAGTGATCCCGCGTTCCATGATCAATTTCCGGGCTTCCCGGTAAGCCTTTCGGTTAAAGCGGTAAGCGTCGTCTGTATGCCCCAACAGCTTATGGCCAACAACTGTTTTTACAAGGTTTACCAATCCTGTCAATCTACGCACCTGGCCAATCCGGTGCAACGGATCGGTCAACCGGATGATGCGCTCATCACCCTGCGTGTCGAGCCCCCACAATTGCTGCTGGTGTCCCCAATCTTGCGTAAGCACAGTAATGTCTGTGCCAGCCTGGCGCATGTACTTGTAAAACTTGGTCCACCGCCGGGCGCCTACACTGTTATTTGGAGAAAATTTATGAACGATCAGCAATACCCGCATCTTACTTTTTTAGCAGCGAGGTTACAGGCTTGGCAATTTTAACGGCTTTAAAATACATGTCCCAATACCGCAAAATACTCGGGTATTCTTCATGCCGGTGTATCGGTGCATTCATGTAATCCAAAAAAGTGGCTGGGGTAAAATCCAGTTTTTTTATGACATATTCTTTGTCTTCGGCGCATTGGTTTGCTGCGTATGCCGGCAATGCGTACTCTACCAGTGCCTGTTCGCGGGTAATCTGGCCAGACTGCACCAAAACCGACAAGTGAAACTGGCGTTTATCAATGCCAAATTTTTCCTTTAGGATATAACCTTGGTAAAAACGGGTGAAAATGGATTCGTAATGCTTGCCGCCGTAATCACGCCAACCCATTTCGCGTATGATCAGTTCTTTCACCGCGGCTTTGTTGTAGCTTGTATAGTTCAGCAAGTTCACATACGTAAATTTCTTGTTAATACGGTATTGCTTGAAGAACGAGAAATGCGGGAAACTTTTCATGGGTAGTTTTCCAAAGCGCTTATGAATTCCTTTGATGTTTACAATGTCCATCTTTTCGTGCCGCCAGCTTTTCGGCAGGTAAGTTCCCTCGGTAACAATGTTGTGGCCTGTAAGTACGAACTTGATTTTATATTTCAGGGCCGCTTTGTATATGCTGATGATAAGCGCGTAATCATAAGGTAACTCTATATCTACCACACCGGCTTTAAAAAACGATAGCTGAATGTCTTTAAATTCCTGCCAATCGAGCACTAATGTGTGAAGATCAAAACCGGTTTTCTGTACAATGTTTTCGATGTTCATCACCGATAATTCCGAGTTCCAGCCATTATCGCAATGCACAAGCAGTGGCCGCAAGCCTTGTTGTTTGGCTACGTGGCAAAGGTATGTACTATCTACGCCACCGCTGACGCCAATTACGCAATCGTAGGGTTTATCTTTTCCGTCGGCTTTAATGGCCTCAATCGTTCGGCTAAAATGCTCGTCGGCCTGGGCGCCGGTAGGAATTTTTCCGTATGCAAGGTCAAAATTATGGCAATGATTGCAAATCCCATTATTGTCGAGAACCAGGTCGGGATCATTCTGATCGTCCATGATACAACGTTTACAGGATAGCATGTTAAAGCATTTTTTTATAATCGGTTATTAAATGGTATTTCCGTTTCATCTGACTGATCACCTTGTCGAATTGCTTGATATTATGATTGCTCAGCATTTTGGGATGTGAGATGAAATGAAAGTAGTCATTTTCCGTCAAATAGTTAAAGAAATATTTTCTATTCAGCCTTGTGAGTAACTCAATCGACGCCATGATGCTCGTTTGAGATGTTTTTTCTTTAATGCCTTCGGCAACGATCTGGCTTTTTGTTTTCACACTGAAACCATCGCCAAAATTGGTGTTTTTCCGGGCTCTCAAATAGCGAAGCAGAATACGATTCATAAATTTGGTCCATTTGCCAACTTCGATGTTGGTGATGGAAAACTCTGTAAACTCTCCCGAAATCAGGTGCTCGTTTACTTCCTCATTAAACGGATACACCTGCTTTTGTGGCACGCCGGTAAAGTCATAATACAACACATCCGAATCGCTTTTCGTGTTTCTGAGAACCGAAAAATCGTACCGGATACCAAACTCCCGGAAATAGGGCTTAAAGGTACTAAATGGCTGTAAACACCAGCCGCCTGCACGGTATCCGTCGATAGGATAACTTACGCCGGCACGTTGTTGTATGTCGCGGATGATGGTCATCGACTCTTCAAACAATGTCCGCTGATAGGCAGCCGGTGTTTTGTGAAACCGGTATTTATCCACATTGTTAAGGTGCCAGATATTTTTTTCAGGATTGTAATCGGCATCCATCCAGTGTGGGTGAATATGAGGAAAAATATAATGCCCGGCCTTCAACATATCGACCAACTGGGCGCTGATGACTGCCAGGTCGCTCCGGCAGGCTTGGTACTTTGCTTTTGCGCGCAGGGCGATTAAGTAACTCGTATCAATAAAAAAAATAGCATGTTTAATAGCATGTTGCTTAAGGATATCGAGTACCAAGTTGGTTGGTTTAATCATGCAATTCTCCACAGTACCGCTCTCCTCGCCCAAAAACAACTCATAATCAAACGTAATCAGCAGGTTTTTAATGTTAAGTTGCTCCGCATCGTTTACAAACCGGCGATCATCGATATGCTTACGGATATCAGCGGTGAGGTTGTTCAGCGAAAATTTCGACACATCGAAATCGCTGTTCCATTGCCGGTGAAGCCCTTGATCGAAAGCCTCCACAATACGTTTCAGGGAATCAACCGTACGATCCGGATCCAGCCAGTAGCCCAGGCCATTTTGCAAAATAAAGTCAATACTTCGGCCTTTGTTGGCCATCACCACAATCTTTTTTTTCTGAGAAATGTACTCGCAAAATTTAGTACTGAGTGAAAAATTATACACATTGTTCAGGAACAACAGGCAAAAGTCGGCATCGTTGATTTTTTCATAAACCGTTTGAAGGGGTACGCGCTCGTAAACGTGTACACATTCACTTACGTCCATTTCATTGACAATGCGTTGATACTCGATTGGAAAAAAACCAAGAAAATTAATTTCAAATCGCGCATACAATGCCGGATCTTCTTGTTTTACCTGTTGTAAAGCACTAAAAAAGGGAGTCAGAATGTAACCCAGGTTGCGGTAAAGTGTTCCGGTAAATACAAAGCGAATGGTTTGGTTGTTTTCTGCCGGAGGCAACAGCGTCAATCCTTTAAAATCGTCCTCATCGAATCCATTAGGAATGGTAAACGTCTTGTGACTGATGGTAAGCGCGTCAAAATAAGCCGTCATCTTATCGGCTACCGTAATCACCGTATCGGCCAGCTGAGCCGTTCGCTTTTCCCATATTTTTTCTATTTGTTTTCGCTTGAGCGGAAGCTCTGCAAATGAGGTAATTTCCACATCCTCAGTCCACAGATCGCGATAATCGACAATAAACTTTACCTCCGGAAAACGCAATTTCATTTGCGCTACATAATAAGACAACCTGAAAGGCCCTGAAGAAACAATCACTGTTCCGATGTTCTTCTCTTTTACATATTCTGTTATCTTACGTTGTATCTGCCATTTCCAGAAAATAGAACGGTCGTAATAATTGCCCTGGTCGAGTAGGCGCAGTACAGGCAACGATACTTTGTAAAGGATTTTGTTGATGAGGCGCCCATCGGGGGCAAATACCCAGCTCGGATAACGAAAAGGCAAGTACTCCACGCTAATATTCTCTATATCGTGCATCCAGCTCGATACAGATTCATTGATTGGCTCCGATGCAATGACTGATACCTGATATCCTTCACGTTGCAGGTATTTCGAGAATTTAGCCCAACGTCTTCCGGCAATGCCACTGTTGGGTGGAAATCCGTGGGCAATAACTAAAATATTTTTGGAGGCATCCAGGAGAACTACTTATCGTAAGGATACTTAATGTAGGTAACTTTAAATACAGGTGTATAGGTTATATCATTTTTGCCACCCATTACCACCCGTTGCAGGCGGTTGTCGCGCCGTACCACAAGGCTCTTACTCGGCAAGCCGTTTACCAGGTAAAATCCATAATTACCAATTTGCTTGGTAATGATCTTTTGCATTTGCCTCGCAATATTGAATTTATAATACACATAATTGGGATCGTAGCTTCCGCCGTACTTGATAAAATCGGTCGTTTCTACCTGATCGTACACCAATTCCTCCACACCATCGTTACGCGCCGCGATCAATGCCAGTTGGCCAGGAACCGAATAATCTGTACTAATGGTCGATTTGTTTACTTTCACAATCAATTCGGCACGGCTTATCGATACATTCACCGAGTCGGAAAAGGCTTTCATGAACGGCAGATAAACCCTGACGCGTGTACCGCCAAAACTATTGAGGTAAAGGCCATTCGTTCCTTTCAACGTATCCTTGTTGATCACCTGGTCGAAAAGGTTTGAAGAAGCGCCCGCATAATAATTATGATCAATGTGGTTAATACGCTGTGCATCGGAACCGCTGAAACTAAACCGTGCCGTTTTTGTTTTGGAGCTTACCGAATTGCCATCGTGGTAATACAGGTTAATACCTGATTGCGCATTGTCCATATCAAACCGCGCAATGGTGCCCTGGTTCAGCGGCGATAACAGAGTACTAGCCGACGAGATGTAAATTCCTTTATAAGCATTGATAAATGCCGTGTTATTGATAAGGTTTGCCGGAGTTGCCAGGATATAACGGGCCAGGTTATCGTCGAAAGGCAGTACCAGATAAAGCAGGTTGTTCCGGAACGTCAGCTTTGCTTTTACAGTGGCTACTTTGGTTTTTTGAAAGTGCTTATTGCTGTAATACGCAACCCCTGCTGTAATAACCTCGTTGAGCAAGTAAACATCGTAAGTCATCTCCGGGTTAAAGTCGCCGGCATATTGGCCCGCATCGGCACCTGCATAGGCCAATACGATCTCGGATGAGTCCAAAACCGGGTTAGACCCAAAAGACACATTGGTCAAATTGTTGACAATCGAAAAATTGGTATAGATGCTGGCATGTGTTTGCCCGAATACAGGATCCTGTATGCTGCCCAGGTATTTGTATTGATCATTATAGGTACGTACCGAATCGATTCGCTGGGTATGCATGAAAATAGAAGCGGTATCGGTAACGGTAATACCAAGTAAATCGTTCTCTGGCTGCACATCGAGACCTAGCGGGCTTTGTGAATCCTTTTTCTTGCATGAAAAAAGTAAAGCCGTCAGGCACAGGAAAACAAAGGCTCTTGCTAGGTTCATAGAGGTATTATAAAAAACGCATAATTAATCAAAATTATGCGTTTTTAATAGTTAAAATTGTAAAATTTATGCGCGATTTTTCATTAATCGGCAAGCACTTCGGTATCTTCCAGAACCAGGTCGTAGAACTCGTTATACGCATCGGTATATTCTGCCTCGCTCTTAAATTCAAGTACAGGTTTTCCTGATTTTTTGGCATATTTCTCTACCTCGGCATTAATGCTTTCGCTGCCAAAGGCAATCCCGTCGGAGTGATCGATCGCCAGTTTCATCAGGTTCACATACGATGCATCTTCCAGATGTTTTAAGTCTTTCTTCACAATACCATCGATGATGGCCTTATCCACTACTTTTTTGTTAAGGGCTTTTGTATATTCCTCGTCATATACTGTGAAAATGATCTTGGTATCAGAAAACAACGGATCTTCTGCAAATGCCTTTTTGATGTAAATTGGCATCAGGCCCGTAAACCAACCGTGGCAATGAATCACATCCGGTGCCCAGCCTAATTTTTTTACCGTTTCAATGACTCCGCGGTTGAAGAAAATAGCACGCTCGTCATTATCGTCAAAATATTTTCCGGTAGCCTTGTCTGTCAGAATCGATTTTCTTTGGAAATAATCGTCATTATCAATAAAATACACCTGCATGCGGGCAGTAGGGATCGACGCTACTTTAATGATGAGCGGATGATCGGCATTATTGATAACGATGTTCATCCCTGACAAACGGATCACTTCATGGAGTTGATGGCGCCTTTCGTTGATATTGCCGTACTTTGGCATAAAAGTTCTGATCTCTTTCCCTCTCTCCTGGATGGCCTGTGGCAGCCTTCTGGTGATCTTTCCGATATGGGTTTCATCTAAATAAGGGGTAATCTCCTGCGACACAAAAAGAACTCTTGCTTTTCTCATAAACTGGATTTAGGGATTTTGTACTACAAAAGTAATAAAAAAAAATCCATATATCAAAGTAATATTTAGCTTTGAGCCCTATTATTTATATATTAAGCGCCATTTTATGCGTGTATTTCACAAAATCAGTGACGTGGGCCTGTACCTCGCTGAAAGGAGAAAAAACGGGGCCAGCGTAGGTTTTGTACCAACCATGGGAGCTTTGCACGAAGGGCATATATCGCTTATTGCGATATCCCGCAACCAAACAGACATTACTGTTTGCAGTATTTTCGTCAATCCCACTCAATTCAATAGCTCGACCGACCTCGATAAATACCCACGCACACCTGAAACAGATCTTGCCATGCTCGAAGCTGCCGGTTGTGACGTGGTTTACATGCCCGATGTGAGTGATGTATATCCCAACAAAGATGAACGCCGATTTAATTTCGGATATCTCGATACCATTTTGGAAGGTGCGCACAGGCCTGGTCATTTCAATGGCGTAGGGCAGGTAGTGAGTATTTTTCTCGAAGGAATTAAACCCGACAAAGCCTTTTTCGGCAGCAAAGACTACCAGCAAGTCATGGTGGTGAAAGAACTGGTACAACAACTCCGGTTGCCAGTAGAAATTGTGGCGTGCCCTATTTTGCGCGAACCAGACGGGCTTGCCATGAGTTCGCGCAATACGCGCTTAACCAAGGAAGAGCGCCTCGTGGCGGCTCACATACCTCAAATGATGCGGCAGGCCCTGGCCATTGCCCGGGAAAGCGGTATTGCCACTGCCAAAGCCTACATCCAACAAGAGGTAAATGCACAACCGCTGATGAAACTCGACTATTACGAAATTTGTAATGCACAAACGCTCGAGCCGCTCGATTCCCTGAAACCAGGACAGCAAGCGGTGAGCCTCATTGCCGTTTTTGTTGGCAGTATCCGCCTTATTGATAATTGGATGCTTGATTGATCTTTCGATCTTGTTATCGGAAAAATACCGTAAATCTTTTATTTTCCCTGGTGATCGAGGTTCCAACGTGCTTCCAACAGAAGCATCGAATCTGTTGATATTCCGCGTTCGCGGGCACGTTTTTTGGTATCACTAAGCCATTGCTCGTTGCCTTTGATGTATTTCACCATGTCTTTTACTTTTTGCTCGTATTCCTTTGCCTCGGCATCAGGTTTTGGCACTCTAAAACCTTTATAGTAACGCTCAGCATTTTCAAGAAACCCCCAGCTGATCTTACGCAGCGTGGCCTCTGTGGCCATCACCACAAACACATCGTGCGCCGCCAGAGCCTCACCGAGATCCACATCGTCCACCAACAGGTCTTGTTTTTCACTTTCGGGATACACCTGCCGGTTATAATACCAAAAATGACTGTTATCGAAGCAATTTCTGATCCCCAGGTTAAACATGCCCCAGTAAAAACTATCGGATATAACCAGAACCCGAGGTTTGGTTTTTCCTTTGGCATCAACATGAAGCATCTGAGGATACGCCATATCAAAACTTTTCAGGTGAAATAGTAAGTTCATGCCGTCACCTATATCATAATCCACGCCGTGCGCTTGTTCCATATTCACGCCGTCAAATTTAAGTTCAGGAACATCGATGCCTCTTAGCTCTTCGATCTTACGAAGCAACGAATCCGCGGCAAGCGCTGTGCCATATGTACTCCAATGAATGCCATGTTGCGGGTACAGCGGGTATTTAGAGCGGTATTTATTTGCGATAAACCACCGATTGAAATCGATCACATGCAACCCTGCTTGTTGAGCTGCAACCGACATATAGCCATAATTGGTTGGACCGCGCACCGGAAGGTATTCATCAGGAATATATTCAGGATAAAACGAGGCCTTGCCGGCAGCGAACACAACGATGAGTTGTTTGCCCAATTTACGAAGCGTATCAGAAACAAATTTCATCCGGCCAATGGTATGATCGATGCTGTCTTTGCCGAGAAAATCCGTGCCGGTATATGCATTAATATAACTCTGTTCGTAAAGATAGGTCTCCTTGCCGATGACAACGCCATTTGCCTTGGCTTTATGGTACAAGCTGTATGCTATTTGATTATTCAGCTTAACAAACTGATTACGAAACCCAAAATCTGAATTGATGAACTTCTCTTTTTCTTCCTGGTAATAGCCAGAAAACCAATCTTCCTTATCGAACTCGATATCCGGCGGCAATGTCACATCGCCATTCAGCGGATATACTTTTTTCAGATGCAGATGCTCCTGGATGAGAGGAAGGAACAACACTGCAAATAGCCCGCCCAGCAATAATTTATGGTATGTTTCACGTCGCCTGCTCATCAAAAACGGAAATAGATAAAAGGATTAAATCCTGAGGAGGTGATTGAACTTACCGATAGAAAAAACAAAACAAGACTGCATGCCCATACCGCAACATGCCTGCGCGTAGTATAAGGGCTAAAATAGACGGCATCCTGGATGCGTTTACCAACGTTTCCGAAAGCAAAAAATGAAAACACGATCGCTAGTAGAAACCAGGTTACAAATTCGGGCTCGAAATGGATGGAAACCGGACGATGGATGCTGAACATGCGTCCCAAATAATGAAATGCATCGCGGATGTGATCGATGCGGAAGAATACCCAACCGATGTTGACGATAAAAAACGTGAGAAGCACAGCCGGGATTTTGCCGATACGTGTGAGTACCTTCGCCCAAAATGCCCTTTCTGCCACCAGGAAAAAACCATGGTAGGCGCCCCAAAATACAAAACTCCAGCTGGCACCATGCCATAACCCTGAAGCGAGGAATACCAGCCAAAGATTGAAATACAGGCGATAGGTCGATACCCGGTTGCCGCCGAGTGGAATATACAGGTAGTTACGCATCCAGTTCCCAAGCGTCATGTGCCAACGGCGCCAAAACTCCGTGATACTCTGCGAGATGTACGGGTTATTGAAATTCTCCGGGAATCGAAACCCCATCATTTTGCCGAGACCAATAGCCATGTCGCTGTAGCCACTGAAATCAAAATAGATCTGAAACGTGTAAGCCAGGCTGCCCACCCAGGCTGTAAGCGTATCGAGTTGCGTGTAGTCGCTACCAAAAATGGCGTCGGCCACCATTCCCATCTGGTTGGCAATAAGCACTTTTTTGCCGAGACCAATGGCAAAGCGGTAAAAACCACGTAAACGGTCATCGTTTGTTTCGCGACGGGCAGTTATCTGATCGGCCAGCTCGTGGTATCGGATAATCGGTCCGGCAATGAGCTTGGGAAAAAGGATGATATAGAGCTGATAGTCCCAAAAACGGGTGAGCGGCTTGTGTACACGCCTGTAAACATCTACAACATAGGTAATGGTTTCAAAGGTGTAAAAGGATATACCGATAGGTAGCACCAATTTGGTCCAGTGGATCTGACGATCGGTAAACAGTGACAACGCGTGATTGACATTATCGATGAAAAAATTGGAGTATTTGAAATAAAAAAGCAAGCCGATGTTAACTGATACCGAGAGCGCAAGCATCAGCTTTCGGCGCGTTTCGCTGGCCGTACGGTCCATCCAGGTAACCAGGTAAAAATCGAGCAGGGTCGTTCCGAGGATAACAAATACAAATTTTGGGGCGCCCCAGGCGTAAAAAAGGACACTTCCCGCAAGAATCACCGCATTTTTATACTTCCGGTCCACAAGAAAATACACCAGCATGAATACCGGAAGAAAGTATAGCAAAAAAACGATGCTGCTGAATACCATAAGTTATTAACGCGACTAAGATAAAATTATTTTCGTCACGAACCTTTTACCGCTAGTCCCCGAACCATAAATATTGCTATTTTTGAACCCTGCAAAACCAGTTACGGTATGTGGTTATGTTTGCACTAACGGTGCAGTACCCTCATTCGTAACGATCCATAAATACAGACATTTTTTAAACACCAGGCTATGAGCAATATTAAACCGGAGGATTTTTTCAAGAACATCATTTCACATTGTAAGGAATACGGCTTCATCTTTCAAAGCAGCGAGATCTACGATGGCCTCAGCGCTGTATATGATTATGGACAAATGGGGGCTGAGCTAAAAAAGAATATCCGGGAATACTGGTGGAAGGCGATGGTGCAGATGCATGAGAACATCGTGGGCATCGATGCCGCCATCTTTATGCATCCCACCACCTGGAAGGCCAGCGGCCACGTGGATGCCTTCAACGATCCGTTGATTGATAACAAAGACAGTAAAAAGCGATACAGGGCCGATGTGCTCATTGAAGACCATGTAGCCAAGATCGAAGACAAGATCAACAAGGAAGTGGAAAAAGCGGCCAAGCGCTTCGAGAACTTCGATGCAGCCATGTTCAAAGCTACCAATGGCCGTGTGAAAGAATACCAGGAGAAGATCGATCAAATCAACGAACGCTTTAAAACCGCATTAAACGACAACAACCTGGATGAAGTAAAACAGATCATTATCGATCTGGAAATTGTTTGCCCGATCAGTGGCACACGCAACTGGACGGATGTACGCCAGTTCAACCTGATGTTCAACACGTCGATGGGTGCAGTTACTGATGACTCCAATATCATTTACCTGCGCCCCGAAACGGCCCAGGGCATTTTTGTGAATTACCTCAATGTGCAGAAAACGGGCCGGATGAAAATTCCGTTTGGGATTGCTCAAACCGGGAAAGCCTTCCGCAACGAGATCGTCGCCAGGCAGTTCATTTTCAGGATGCGTGAATTCGAACAAATGGAAATGCAGTTCTTTGTGAAGCCGGGTACAGAAATGGAATGGTACGAATACTGGAAAAAAGCCCGTCTTAACTGGCATTTGTCTCTGGGCTTGGGTGCCGAAAAATACCGTTTCCACGATCACCTCAAACTGGCCCATTATGCCAATGCGGCGGCCGATATCGAGCACCAGTTCCCATTCGGTTTCAAAGAGCTGGAAGGCATTCACTCACGTACCGATTTCGATTTGAGACAGCACGAACAGTACAGTGGAAAAAAATTGCAATACTTCGATCCTGAATACACCGGACCACTCAATTCTGAACTTGCCAAAACCCAAACGCCGGAAGACTGGAAAGACAACCACAGCTACGTGCCGTATGTGGTAGAAACATCAGTAGGCCTCGACCGCTTGTTCCTCGCTGTATTATCCGCGTCATTGAAAGAAGAAAAACTCGACGATGGTGATACACGTTCGGTGTTGAACCTGCCGCCAGCTCTGGCACCATACAAAGCAGCTATTTTCCCTTTGGTGAAAAAAGACGGCTTACCTGAATTGGCAGAGAACATCATGAAAGATCTGAAATTCGACTTTATGGTGGCTTACGATGAGAAAGATACAGTAGGTAAACGTTACAGACGACACGATGCGATTGGCACACCGTTCTGCATTACCGTCGATCACCAGAGCCTCGAAGACAAAACAGTAACCATCCGCCACCGCGACAGCATGAAGCAGGATCGGGTAGCTATTAGTGAACTACACTCTATTTTAACAGAGAAAACCAGTATGCAGGCTTTGTTGAAGGGATTGTAGCGCTATTTAAATAACTAAAGCCTGCGCTGCAATTCTTTTATTGCCTTCTTTATGGATAGCATACTGTGCTAAACTATCGTTAACTGAATCCGTCTATCTTGTTTCATTTCCAAAAAAGAATTAGCTTTATTCATAGCGATATTAAAACTATGAAGACTTATTTACTTTCGATTCTGTTATTGGCAGGCATATACAGTTTGCAGGCACAGCCAAACAATTATTTGCAAGACACGCCTGTATGGGCTATCCATAGCGTCTGTTCCGATGCTTCTTCTGCCTGTATAAAATACGAGGATTATAATTATTATACCAACGGCGATACGCTGATAAACTCGCTACTGTATAAAAAAATTTACAAGAAGGGCCAGGGCTATTATGCCTGGGGCGGCCCGGGTTTTCCACCTTGCCCGTCAATTGGCAACTTTGCTCATGTGGATCCGGAACCTTTCTTTTTCTTACGTTCGGCCAACAAACAAATGTTTATCTGCGAACCTTCCAATTCCACCGAACAATTGCTTTACGATTTTAACCTATCCGTGGGCAGCACACTCCCTCTTTCCTACAATAATTCGGATAATGCTATAACCGTAAGCAGCATCGACAGTATTTATACGCCTTACGGCTACCGAAAACGGTTTGCGCTCAGTGGCAACACCTGGGCCCAATATCTGATAGAAGGAGTGGGACATTCGAGAGGCCTCATTGAACCCATGCATGCTCCTTTGGAATGCGGTTTTAATTTGACCTGTTATAGCCTAAACAATAGTGCGTATTATCCTACTACAGGCACCGGCTGCAATATTAATGTTGGCATTACCAAACAGGAAAAGGTTAGGGGCTACAACCTGTATCCCAACCCCTTTAACGACTATACAGATATTACCTTTCCTGCCATTCTTGCCGAAGGCAATCTCAGTATTTACTCTATGTACGGCCAGGAGATTAACACCATTTATTTTACTGAAACCAATAGTGTTCGCCTGCAAAAGGCTGATATGAAGCCGGGGATTTATTTTATAGAGCTGAATACAGAAAAAAAGCGTAGCTCTTTGGGCAAAATTATAATTACAGAATAAGATATTCTCAATATCTCAGCTTAGCCTTTTGTCAGGAAACCGGAAAGGCTTTACATGTATTCGTATTGACGTACCAGTGATTTTAAGAAGAGTCCTGATGTTCGGGATAGAAGCCAAATGGATGCAATTTGCGTTTACAGCAAAAAAGTAAAAGTGCTGTAGAAATTACAGCACTTTTAATTGAGATCTATTTATTATATCCCGCCTTTTCCAAAGGATACGCGTTGAAGGTGCCCAAGGCTTTGGCGATCGCCATATTGCCGCGATTGGTACAGATGATGTCGCCCGAACAGACGATGAGGCGCTTGCCCTGGCTTTCCACTTTTCCGATCCCCATCAGTTCATCGCCCACCAGAGAGGGCGACAGGTAATTAATTTTGAACTCGACTGTAGAAACAATGCGTTTCTCAAGAGCCGTTTTAGACAAGGCTGCGACCCCCAACACACCATCCATCATGGCAGCAATAACACCTCCATGCACTGCACGCGGCGTCGATAAATGCGATTGGTTGATGGTCAAAAAATAATGTACCAGCCCAGGTTCCTGTATGCGGAAATGCATACCGAGTACTTGTCCGAATTGGTTGTCTTTGATGTATTGTTCGATAATATCCATGCCCGCTGCTGTTACCGGCCTCAATTTACGGAAATGTCGGCATCTGCACAATTATGGGCCTGGTTTTCCTCTTTGCATGCCGGCGCCAGTTACCATTTATAGTTGGTAAAACTTTTTAGCGACATAAGGTTTGGGTATCGACACCTCTTCGCTGTGCATCATTTCTTTGAGATCGATCTCGATAGTACGTGATATGGCGAGCATCGGTATATCCGTTGCCTTGTTTTCGAAAGGATCCTGAAGCTGTACAGCGGTTTTTTCAATAAGGTAAAAAAACGTGGCAACGATCATAAGTACGGGCACCATCAGAAAGCCGAACAGGTCAACAAGACCGAAGGGCAACAAAAGGATAAATACCCACACCGCAGATTTAATGTACAAACCGTATGTCGTAGGGAACACCGTTTTCTTGATCCGTTCGGCTTTCCCCATCGAATCGGAAAATTTGCTTAGCGTATTGTCAAAATTTATTTGTTGATAGGCATTGATCCAACCCATTTTCAGTGCATATTGCAGGTCGCGGCCGTGCAGATCGAGCAATGCCACAGACTTGTTACTGAATTTTTTAAGGTAGTCATATTCCTTATCATTGATAAACTCACGCATAAACGGCATGGGATCGCTGCCGCGCAGGCTTTTGGCCAGAGCATAGCACCAGGCGATTTGCCTCATGATCATGCGGTCCTGAAAAGCCTTGATCTCTTCCTTTTCCGGATTTTCCATCATCGTGAGCACCTGTCGTCCCCAGCTCCGCGAATCGTTCACGATCGCTCCCCAGATCATGCGTGCTTCCCACCAGCGATCGTATGCCTGATTGGACCGGAATGCGAGCAAGAGCGATAAAATGGTTCCAAACACACTCGACACCGTGATAGGAATAGAAACTGCCGTCACGTGAATGCTAAAATAGGCGTAGGCCAACTCGATAGAAAGTCCGTAAACCATTACCAATAACAATTCGTACTTGACCTGGCCGAAAATATAAGACAGGGGTATTTTATTTTTGAGGAGCATAGTTTACTGGTTTAGGGTGCGTTGTATGCATGCCTTCCATGAAAAGCGTTGAAAGGCTTGCCGTTTCATGCGGGTTATGCACTTTCCATTCTGCCTCGCGGCAGGGCAGGTAACTCCGGCGAATATAGGGCAATGGGTCGAACCCATTACGGTGTTCGCGTAACACGTAATTTTTCGGAAATATGACTTCGTCGATCCGGTTTCCGGTAAGGAAATTTTCAAAAGCCGCATCGCTGGTGCCATGGAAAATTTCAATTCTCAAACTGCTGATCTTTGAAGCGTGCTTATTTTGTATAATGCTACAGGCCTCTTCAAATTCTTTGTTGGAATACTGTTCGATCACCTTCGCGGGTTTATAAAAAAGCAGGTCGGCAACCGAACCGGGCAACAGATCGCAAAACATCAGCACAATAGATATGTCGCTGTAAGTTGCCAGTAGCGCCGCCTGCTTCACGGGAATAAGCGATTCGATCGAAAAATCGGTAGGTATAAGAATGGTACGTTTCATCTTCTTGTTTTTTTTACAAGATTAAAACACCTTTCTTAAGACCGCTTAAAAGCAGAATTAGAAGCGGATTAAAATTCGGGGCATGCTGTTAATAGATGTGAATGCGATGACCATTTCACATTCAATATGGATGCTGTGGCAACAGCCACAGAATTTTTTACAAAATTGCGGCCGGGAAATTAAGTTGAACAATGGTGCCTTCGTCTTTTCGCGACGAAACCTGAATACTGCCGTTGTGAATACGAATGATATTTCGCGCCAGCGGAAGCCCGATGCCATAACCCTCGTGGTGCTTTGTGTTCGATGCGCGGAAAAACGGATCGTAAATGTACTTAAGTTCCGCTTCGGGAATACCAATGCCCTCGTCGCGCACCACAATAATAACCTGTTCGTTGGTTGCACCTATGGAAACCTGTACAGGTTTATTCGACGAATATTTGCAGGCGTTGCTTACAATATTACTTAGCGCGAGGTGGAGCAGTTGCATATTTCCCAGCACTTTCAGGCGTTCGGGATTTTCGGGAATAAGACTGAGATCAATCAGAATAGCATTATTCGGATTAATTTTATCGAGCGTCTCCTTTACATCCCACAGCAATTGATCCATCCGCACAATGCCCATTTTTTGTTTTTTCCCATCAAAACCGGTTTGAGCCAGAAACAGCAACGATTTTGTAATTTTTTCAAGGCGTTCGGCCTCGTTGAGGATCACGCGCAACGAGGCCTGGTATTCATGTGGCTCCCTGCTTTTGGTTAACGTAACATCAGCCTCACCAATAATCGCCGTAAGCGGCGTGCCCAATTCGTGCGAAGCATTGCTGATAAAATTGTTTTGCGTTTCAAAAGCTGTTTCTAACCGGTCGAGCATGTGATTAAAGGTTACGATGAGCTTACTTAGTTCGTCGGTATCGGTAGGTGTTTTCAGCCGCAGATGCATACTCTCCGAACTGATCTGCTTTACGCGATCGGTAATTTCTCTCACCGGATTCAGTACCTTTTTCGACACAAAAATGGCAACCAGCAAGGCCAGTAAAGACGCGAGCGGAATTGCAACCAGGAAAATATTACGCAAGTGACCGAGTTGTTTCGCCTGGTAATAATTATTGGCAGACACAATAGCGATGTAATCGTTTTGCGGCGTATTGTATTTGATGCCAGTGTAAAAGGTGTAGCCACGCTGATAGATTGCGCTGCCTTTTTTTTGTACTTCATCAAAAAACGACAAGGGCAGATCAAGCTGCCCGGCTTCGCGCGCAAAGGTACTGCCAGGCTTTATTTCAAAAAGATAATCTTGCTCGCCGGGCAACACTTCGAGGTGTTGGTCGCGCAGTTCTTTTAAAGCCGAAGCCTTGGTTTCGGGTTCGAGCGTGGTTTTAGCATTGAAAATAGCCCGGATCTCAAGGCGTTTATAAAAATCAGTAAATGAATATTGCGACGACAGGTAGTACACCGAGATGCTCAGCAACAGGATAATAGACAAGCAACCTGCCATGAAAAACAGCGCTATTTTCGTCTGGCTCTTCATGCCTCTTTCATCACGTATCCCATGCCCACCATGGTATGGATCAGCTTTACCGGGCGGTCTTTATCAATTTTTTTGCGCAGGTAGTTTACATACACGTCCACGACGTTTGTACCCATATCGAAATTCACGTCCCATACTTTTTCCAGGATATCGCTGCGCGATAAGACCCTGTTACGGTTCGTGATAAAAAGCAGCAGCAACCGGTATTCGGTAGAGGTCAGCGTTACAGGCTCACCACCGCGGGTTACAGCTTTCGAGGTATCGTTCAGCACCAGATCGTCGATCCGGTATATCTCTTCTGCCGGCTGGCCACCGGGTTGTGCATGCGCCGTACTGCGTCGCAACAGCGATTTTACCCTGGCCAGCAACTCTATAAACTTAAATGGTTTTACCAGGTAGTCATCGGCCCCAGTGTCAAGCCCAATCACCACATTTTCGGCCGTACCGAGTGCCGTTAGAAAAAGAATAGGAGAGAGGTCGTTTTCGGCGCGGATGGCACGACACACTTCCAATCCGTTTTTTCCGGGCAACATGATGTCGAGAATGATCAAATCGTACCGGTGCGCCAACGCCATTTTTAAGCCCGTTTCCCCATCAAACGCAACCGACATCTCATAGCCCTCTTCGCTAAGCCCTTTTTTAATGAAAGAAACCACATTGGCCTCGTCTTCTATAAGCAAAATACGCTTCATACAGATTCCTGAATTCTTAAAAATAGTTCCTTTCAGGCTGCCCGCCAAACAAATTAGGATTTATTGTAGAACGGGTGCAGCGATCGGCACGTACCAAGCGATATTTTCCATAAAAAAAGCCTTCCGCAACGACTACGGAAGGCTTAGAAAGCAAGTGAAATTGATTAAGCTGTCGTTTCAGCAACTGCTTTAGGTGCTGCCGACATGATCTCGTCATTGGCTGCCGATGCATATTGCTCGAAGTTTTTAATAAATTGCCCGGCAAGGTTAAGTGCCGTTGTATTAAAAGCGTCTTTGTCGGCCCAGGCATTTTTAGGTTCCAGGATCTCTGAAGGAACACCAGGACATGCTTTAGGGAATTTCAAACCAAAGTAAGGCGTTACACCATACTCTACATTATCCAGTTCACCATTAAGCGCGGCAGTGATCAACGCACGGGTGTATGATAATTTAATACGGCTGCCAACGCCGTAAGAACCGCCAACCCATCCGGTGTTGAGCAACCAAACGTTTACATTCGGGTGCTTTTTCAGTTTTTCGCCAAGCAGCTCGGCATATTTGGTTGGGTGCAACGGCAGGAATGCTTTACCGAAGCAAGCAGAGAATGTGGTCGTAGGCTCGGTAATACCCATTTCGGTGCCGGCCACTTTAGCGGTGTAGCCCGAAATAAAGTGATACATCGCTTGGGCTCCGCTCAATTTGGAAATTGGAGGCAATACGCCAAACGCGTCGCAGGTAAGGAAGAAGATATTTTTTGGAATATCGCCCACTGCCGGCGTCACAGCATTATCGATATAAGTTGCCGGATAGCTCACGCGGGTATTTTCCGTGCGCGAAATATCAGCATAATTGACTGTGGTTGTACCTTCATAGTAATTGATATTCTCGAGGAGAGAACCGAATTTGATCGCGTTGAAAATTTGCGGCTCTTTTTCGGCGGTAAGGTCCACACACTTCGCATAACAGCCTCCCTCGAAATTAAATACCGAATTATCGGCCCAGCCATGCTCGTCGTCACCAATTAACTTACGGTTAGGATCGGCAGACAAGGTGGTTTTGCCGGTTCCTGACAAACCGAAGAAAATAGCCGTGTCGCCATCTTTGCCAATGTTGGCAGAACAGTGCATAGACAGTACTTTTTTCTCGTGCGGTAAAATATAGTTCAATACCGCAAAAATCGATTTTTTGATCTCGCCGGTATAGCCTGTGCCACCAATAAGGATGGTTTTTTTCGTGAAGTTGATGATCGCAAAGTTGTGCTGGCGGGTGCCATCGATCTTAGGATCGGCCATAAAGCCCGGCGCATTGATGATTACCCAATCGTGCTTAAAGGTTTTGATCTCTTCGGCAGTAGGGCGCAAAAACAGGTTGGATGCAAACAGGTTGCTCCATGGATATTCGTTCACTACGCGAATGTTGATCCGGTAGGTGGGGTCGGCACACGCGTAGGCGTCGCGAACCCAGATTTCTTTATTTCCTAAATACGCCAGCATGCGGTTGTGCAGGGCGTCGAATTTATCAGATTCAAAACGGTTGTTCACATCGCCCCACCAAACACTGTCTTTAGTGTTTTCGTCATACACCACAAATTTATCTTTGGGTGAACGGCCGGTAAATTCTCCCGTATCAATGGCCAAAGCACCAACATCAGTTAATTCACCTTGTCCGCGCACAATCGTTTCTTCGATCAGTTCAGACGGATGTAAATTCCAATAAGCCATTTCTACGTTTCCTAAGCCTAATTGGGCAACAGAAGCATCTTGTGCTTTCAATCCAATTTCATTCATTATGTTAAGAATTTAGTTTTAAGTTAGGCTGCAAAAATACAAAAAAAATCGGGCTGTTACCGGCCCGATTTTCCACAATTTACCTGTGAAAACTTTCCTTGCAATAGATGAAAGCCTAACGCCCGCGATGCAACGACGGCGTATGTTCTGTGAGTATCACCTGGTCGCTGCCAGCCATGGCTTTCTTTACCTCTTCCACAAAGCTAACTTGCTCTTTTTTAGACAATTCGCTTAACACCAAACAATAATCTGTTTCGCCTTCGCGGCCCCAAAATACCTCCTTGTAGGCTGGTTTTTTAGGATGAGACTCTACGTATTTTAAAAACGCCTCCCGCTTTTCTGCATTTGTTCCCGCTCCCTTGCTGGTAAACGAAACAATCAGGCGGTAAACTGGCTCAGCCTCCCCGTTGGTGGCGCTGTTGGTTTGTGCGCCCGATGCGGGAGTGTTTGCCGAAGACGACAACTGTTTGCCGGATTTACAGCCGGCCGTTAGCGATAAGCATACGGCAGAGAACAACAGGATCATGATTTTCATATGATATAAATCAATTGGTTGGTTAACGGATTACAAAATTGGTGCCTTTTTTAAGGTGCGATTATTTGAATTTTCGGCTCATTTCCCGGTTCAGGTCCTTGGTCTTCAGATCTTCACGCTTATCATATAGCTTTTTCCCTTTGGCTACCGCTATCTCGAGCTTGGCGTAGCCACTGTCGGCCGTAAAAAGCACCGTGGGTACAATGGTAAGCCCTTTGTCCTGCATTTTCTTTTTCAACTTATTCAATTCCTGCCTGTTCAACAATAATTTGCGTTCACGGGTTGGTTCGTGGTTATAGACATTTCCCTCGGTGTAGGCGCTGATATTGAGGCTACGGATATACAGTTCGTCGTTGCGGAAATAACAATAACTATCTACCAACGAAGCCTTTCCCTCGCGGATAGACTTGATTTCGGTACCTACCAGAACGATACCTGCCGTGAATTTTTCGATAAATGTATAGTCAAAACCAGCCCGGCGGTTTTTGATTGATATTTTTTGCTGTATATTTGGTTTCACAATCCTGTTCGTCTTTCTTCGCTAGTTCCCTTAGATATTGAACTCAGGCGCAAAGATACACAATAATACGCTTGATGATACACCTGATTTTAGCCAAACACAGCGATCTTGGCGCTATTGCCGAGATGGCTCGTCAAATCTGGAATACCCATTACGTACCCATGATCGGGCAGGCGCAGGTAAACTACATGCTCGATAAGTTTTACGCTCAGCACAGCCTCGCCGCCCAATTGCAAAGCGGGCATCGTTTTTATCTTATTCAGCAAAATGATGACACCATCGGCTTTTTATCAGTGAGCAGCGCCAATAACTGCGATTATTTCCTGCACAAATTGTATATTTACAGTCAGAAAGCCAATACCGGTGCCGGCACAGAAGTATTTGAACGCCTCATTTACCTGATAAATCCTAAAAGCCTGACCCTGACGGTAAACCGGAAAAACTTCAAATCCATTAACTTTTACTTTAAAAATGGCTTTAGAATAAAAAGTGTCGAAGATTTTGATATTGGAAACGGCTACGAAATGAACGATTTTGTAATGGAACGCCTGTTTTCTGACAGTCCGCTAACCGGCAACCGACAGACATAAAAACGCAAAAAACGAGGTTTTGGCATACGTTACTTACCTATAAATCAAGAAAAGGTTCATAAAAACAGTCACAATAACAAGCTCCTGTTTTCAACCTCAGATTCTTTATATCTCTTTGGAAATACAAATAACAACCTTTAAAAATAAGTATCTTTAAGCCCTTATAACAACTATGGAATACAACACCCAACTGCCCCATTTGCAGATACCGGAATATGGCCGAAACATTCAGATAATGATCGAGCATTGCATCACTATTGAAGATCGTGACGAACGCAACCGCTGTGCCCGGGCCATTATCCAGATCATGGGCCAGCTTAACCCCCATTTGCGTGATATCGCCGATTTTACACATAAGCTATGGGATCACTTGTTTGTTATTTCCAAATTCAGACTTGATGTTGACTCGCCATACCCACGGCCCAATGCCGAAACATTTACCACCAAGCCCAAAACCGTTCCGTATCCGGCGAATAAAATCCGTTATAAACACTACGGCAAAACCATTGAACGCATTATTGATGTAGCCAAAACCTACCAGGAAGGGCCGGAAAAACGTGAGCTGTCGCGCCTCATTGCCAATCACCTCAAAAAGTCGTATGTTAACTGGAACAAAGATTCGGTAACCGACGATGTGATTTTTAAACAGTTCAAGGAAATGACCAATAACGAGCTTATTATCGATGAGACATCGGCGCTGGCCCACGCCAACGAACTGAAAAATAAAAATCACAACAACCAAACGCCCATTAACCTTAATCCGGGCAACAATAATGGCGGAAATAGCAAAAACCGCTTTAAAAAGAACAAAAACAAGTTCAAACACCGAAATAATAACAACAAATAAGACTTAAAGGTATTTATGGCAATTTTTGAAGTTACAGGTGGCCGCCAACTCAAAGGAGACCTTATTCCGCAAGGAGCCAAGAACGAGGCGTTGCAAATTATCTGCGCCGTGCTGCTTACTCCCGAAAAAGTAACGATCGGCAATATTCCGGACATCGTTGACATCAATAAGCTGATCGACTTGCTGCGCGACCTTGGCGTGAAAGTCGAGAAAACGGGACACGAAGAATATACCTTTCAGGCTGACGATATTAAAGTCGATTACCTTGTATCTGACGAATTCCGTAAAAAGGGTGGGGGCCTGCGTGGCTCTACCATGATCATAGGCCCGATGCTGGCTCGGTTTGGCCGTGCTTACATGCCCAAACCAGGTGGCGATAAAATCGGCCGCCGGCGCATGGATACGCATTTCATCGGCTTCGAAAATCTCGGCGCCAAATTTGAGTACGACCACGAAACTGAGAATTTTAAAGTCAGCGCCTCTAAGCTAAAAGGTGCATACATGCTGCTCGATGAAGCATCGGTAACGGGAACCGCCAACATCGTTATGGCCGCAGTATTAGCCGAAGGCACCACAACAATATACAATGCCGCCTGTGAGCCTTACTTGCAACAACTTTGCAAAATGCTCAATGCCATGGGCGCCAAAATAGCGGGCGTGGGATCTAACCTGCTTACCATTGAAGGCGTAACCTCATTAAAAGGAACTTTACACCGCATGTTGCCCGACATGATCGAGATCGGTTCGTTTATCGGCTTGGCAGCCATGACGCAATCCGAAATCACCATCAAGGACGTTTCTTACGACAATCTGGGCTGCATTCCTAAAGTGTTTTCGCGTCTGGGCATCCAAATGGAGCGTCGCGGCGACGACATTTACATTCCTTCTCAGGAACACTACGAAATCGATACGTTCATCGACGGCTCCATGCTGACGGTTGCCGACGCTATCTGGCCTGGCTTTACGCCGGATTTATTGAGCATTATTCTCGTAACTGCCATTCAGGCACGCGGCAACATGCTTGTGCATCAGAAAATGTTCGAAAGCAGGCTGTTCTTCGTTGATAAACTCATTGAAATGGGAGCGCAGATCATTCTCTGCGACCCGCACCGTGCCACCGTTATGGGCCTCGACCGCAAAGTTCAGCTGCGCGCCATTCAAATGGCCTCGCCCGATATTCGTGCCGGCGTGGCACTCCTGATTGCTGCCATGAGTGCTAAAGGGAAAAGTACGATTTTCAATATCAACCAGATCGACCGCGGCTATCAGAAAATCGATACACGCCTCAACGCCATTGGTGCTGAAATTATCAGAAAAGAACGATAAGCTATGAAAACGTTATATTCCCATGTTGCCGTTGCAATGGCAGTGGCTTTGGCATTGTCGGCCTGTAAACACCCAAAAACACTTACACAGCATACCGAAACGCCAGGCCAAACGAGCCAACCAACCAATGGTAATGCGCAAACCGCAAACGGCACAGTGACTGTTGACGTCGTAGAAGGTCTGAACCTTGGTAACCGGGCGCCGGAAATAGAAATGGCCGACCCTTCTGGCAACATCCTGAAGCTATCGTCGCTTCGGGGAAAACTGGTGCTTGTCGATTTCTGGGCCAGTTGGTGCGGGCCTTGCCGCGCCGAGAACCCCACGGTTGTGTCTGTTTACAACAACTACCACCAAACCGAATTTGTTGCCGGAAAGGGCTTCGAAGTATTCAGTGTATCACTCGACAGCGATAAGACCCGCTGGATCAATGCCATCGAAAAAGACAAACTCTCCTGGCCGTATCACGTATGCGATATGAACATGTGGAACAATGCCGCTGCCGTAAAATACCGCGTAAACAGTATCCCAACAAATGTATTGATCGACCAAAATGGAATAATTATTGCTAAGAACCTGCGGGGAGGAGACCTTGCCGCAAAGATCCTCGCTCTCAAAAAATAAACTATGCGACTTTTTGTACTTTTTTCCTTTTTTACTACGATTTCCCTGAACTTGTTTTCTCAAAAGAATTCAACAGCACTTCAAGTAGGCGATAGCTGTCCTTCTATTATTGTTAATACATCCGGAAAATCTATCCAGAGTTTTGTATTTCCAAGGGCCGGAAAACTTACCATGATCCATTTCTGGTCATCATCCAACCCCGAATCGATGCAGGACTTTTACCGTTTCTCCGTTATTAATCAAAAATACACTGGCGAAGAATACAAATCTGCCGAAGGGTTCGACATGATCCTGGTAGCCTTACAAAACGATCTTGACGCCTGGAAAGCGGATCTGAAGAAATACAATCTGCTGGCAGCTACAAATGGCATTTGCCTTAAAGGCCTGGACGATTTTTACGTTAAAAACTTTAAACTAACGGCCACACCAGCCACTTTGATCGTTGATGAAAACGGAAAAATCATTTCCGTGAACCCTGATGTAAACCTCATTGTTCGGCTTCTCAACGACAAACGCAATTACACCGGCGAAGAAGCGCCGGTATCCAAGATAAGCGGTCAGATCCTGATCGGTAACGGATCGGTAACCCCGCTTGCTAACGAAAAGATATACGTGATCAACCACCGGAGAGATACTGTGCAAACGACTTCTACCAATGGCGCCGGAAAATTCACGTTGAGCGAAGAGAAAATGGAAGGTATTACCCTTAACATCCACAAATCGCAAAACATAGCGGAAAACGCAGACTTGTTGCTGGCCAACGAGCGTGGGGTTGTTGTGGCAGGTTTTGCAAAGGGTACCGACGCTTTCGAATACCGTTTGCTGGAGCTTGAATTATCATTTCTGAAACCATTGCCGGAGCCTGAAGTAAAAGTAAAATCTTTTATCCGCGATCTGTATTTTAGCGAAAACCTTTACGAAGATGGCGGCTATGTCCTTTCCCAAAAATCAAAGGCCAAACTCGATGCGCTTTTGGCAAAATTTAAAGGCTATCCTGGAGCTACAGTCGAAATCATATCTCATTCCGATTGCCGTGGCTCGAGCGAGCTAAACCAAACATTATCGCTTAAGCGTTCCAAATCAGTTGCTAATTACTTCATCAGCAAAGGGATTTCTGCGTCCAAAATCAAAACCATTGGTAGGGGCGAGGAGGAACCGGTGAATGGTTGTGTAGATGGAGTGCCCTGCAGCGAAAAGGAATTGGCGGAAAACCGACGGACAGAGTTTCGTTTCTATCAATCAGAATAAACTAAGGATGTTTAGGATAACCCATACCATTGTGTGCATTGCCATCGGCAGCGTGCTTTCTGCTCAGAAAGCATTGCCACAACACCTGGCCTTATCCGAATTCAAATTCCGTAATAAAGCCGGTGTAACCGAAGACTACAAGTGCTCCAAGCCAGAAAAAAAAATATTCCTGTTCTACGATCTCAAAACCGAAGCCTGGGCAGAACTGATGTACAGTGGTGCAAGGTTCATCTTTGATAAGGACGCTTCTATTTTTCCGATCTATTTTTCGGGCCAACTCACTAAGAAAAGCTCGAAAGACTTTCAATCGGATATTCCGACGCAGATATATGGCACGCCCTTGAACTCTATATTCAAGGATTTCAATCTCAGCGAAAGCGCCTTTCCTATTTTAGTCGTGTACGACGAAAAAAATCAGCTGAAAGGGTACGCCAAAACCACAGAAGATATTTTAAAACTGGCACCTGACATTAAATAATCCCGATTTCCTTTGCAGGTAACACGTTAAAACTAAACAGGCGCCTAAATTATATAGGCGCCTGTTTAGTTTTGGTATTTGCTGTTTAACGAATCAGCAAAGCATAACCCGGGAACAAGTGTTCCTTGTCTTTATTGTCAATGACTTTAATGAGATAATAATACGTTGCATCCGGACATTTTTCACCATTGGCTGCAATTCCATCCCAGGAGGCATTCAGCACATCCCAGCTATACAAAAGCTGTCCCCAACGGTTATAGATGTAACCCTCGGCAGATTTTGCCCCTTTAATCCTCACATGGAACAAATCGTTGGTTCCATCGCCATTCGGCGTAAACACGTTCGGAACGATCACCAGCAGATCGTCTTCTACCTTAATGATCACAGTGGCCGTGTCAGGACATCCACTTTCCAGATCTGTAACAGTAAGCACAACCGAGTACGTGCCTTCAGTATTAAATATGTGGTTTGGATTAACAGCTGTGGATCCTGTTTGATCATTGAAATTCCAGCTAAAACTATCGGATGATGTGACACCACTGCTGTTGCTACCGGTAAAATTAACTGAAAGCGGAGCGCTTCCGGTGTAAACATCAGCCGATGCCAACGCTACTACCTGGTAAAATTTGCCGGTGATGGCCACCGCGCTGCTTTTGCAGGAACCGATAACGCCCTGTGCATAGTAAGTGTAAGTACCATTGGAGCCAGGCGTAATCTGGTAGGTTGTTGCATTGGCCTGAACCAGATTCGTAAGTCCTGCATCACTGTACCAGTTCACGCTTACACCAGGTCCGAAGTTGGCAGAAAGCTGAAGCGGTTGGCCATAGCAGGTAGAGTCGCCTGTGACAGATAACAGCACTGGCGCAGCACTTACGATTAATTGAACCGTGTCGCTCGCGGTACAGTTGGTGTTGCTGTCTGTAACCGTAAGGGTGTATATACCAGCCTCATTCGGTTGAATGGATGGAAATTGCGGGTTCTGATTGTTACTTGCAAAACTGTTCGGGCCGGTCCAGCTGTATGTTCCGCCACCTGTGCCACTCAAATTGGCAACCGATCCGGCACAAACCACATGAGCCGCTGCCGAAGCATTTACCGGAATTTGTGGATACACATTCACCGCAATTGTTTGCGAGGACGCACACCCACCTGCAGAAGCCGTTACGGTATAAGTACCGGAATTGGCCGTGGTAGCGTTCGTTATTGACGGGTTGGTGCTGCTGGCTACCGAGTAGGAGTTAGGCCCGGCCCAGGAATAGGTAAATGGACCGGAACCGGCATTAAACTGGATCGTACCACCATAACAAACGTTTGATCCGTTACTGGTGAGCGTGAAACTCGGCAGGGTAACAATGGTCACAGAAGCAATGGCGCTTGCCGAACATGAGTTAGCATCCGTTACCGTTACCGTATAATCTCCTACATTGGCCGAACCTGCATTTGCTATGGTTGGATTTTGCGTGCTACTGCTATAACCGTTAGGCCCCGACCAACTATATGCTGTGCCACCTCCGGCCGTAAGGTTAATGTTGCTCCCCACACAAATGACATTGGGATTAGCACTGGCCGTTGCTGTCGGATTTGCATGAACGACAATAGCCAACGTACGTGTTCCGGGGCAATTATTGAGATCGGTTACCGAGAGTGTGTACACACCGCCAGCACCAGCCAGAATGTTTGGAATTTGCGGACTCTGGCTACTCGACGTAAAACTTCCAGGGCCATTCCACTGATAAGTGCTTCCGCCATTTCCAATCAATTGCAGTGTGCTGCCTTCGCATACTGCTGTACTCGTAGCTGTTGCCGTGAGCGACACCGGTGCATAAACGTTCACAGCCAGAGTCTGCGACGCCGTACAAGATCCGGTATTAGCCGTAACGGTATAAATACCTGAGTTCGGAAGACCGGCGCCATTAATAAACGGACTGGCATTATTGTTTACACTGAACGTCGCCGGACCGGTCCAGGAATACGTATAGGCGGAAGATCCGGCATTGAACTGGATGGTGGCGCCGTTGCAGATGTTAGCCGAGTTCACCGCGGAGGTAAACGATGGCAGTGCATTGACACTTACGGTAATCACAGCCGACGCGGTGCAACTATTGGCACCGGTTACAACCACCGTGTAAGTTCCGGCGTTTACCGTGCCCGCATTAGGGATAGAGGGTGATTGCGTCGTGTTGGTATATGAGGCAGGACCCGACCAGCTATAAGAGGTACCACCGCCGGATACAAGACTAATCGTTTGCCCGGCACAAATTGCCGAAGGATTAGCTGAAGCCGTGGGAACAGGGTTGCTGTTCACCACAATAGCCAAAGTCGTTTGCCCGGCACAGCCTGCCGCATTAGTCACGCGGAGAGTGTAAGTTCCCGCAGCGGTTGCTGGGGCATTGGTTATGGATGGGTTTTGCACACCCGAAGAAAAACCACCCGGACCCGTCCAGGAATACGTACTGGCAGAAGAGGCAAATAAGTTGATCGTATTTCCAACACAATAAGCGGTTTGTGTAGCAGTGGCATTTGGCACCGGAAGCGCGTTAACAGCAACCGTAACACTGGCTGCCGGTCCGCTACAACCTGCTACAGTCATAAATACCGAATAAACACCACCATTTGCCGAACTGGCATTGGTAATCGTTGGGTTTTGTGTGGTTGTGGTAAAACTATTCGGTCCCGACCAATTGTACGTGCCACCAGAAGAACTGCTTGCTGTCAGGCCGATCGTTTGCCCGACACAAACAGATGTTGACGTGCCATTGGCAGTAGGAGCAGCTGGTGCGCCAGGATTGGTAATGCTGTACGGACCAAAGGTGTTCACGCAATTATTACCGTCTCTTACCTGCAGATTGTAAGTACCTGCCGGTTGGTTCGACAGGTTTGGAGAGCTTCCCACCGCGGTAGAACCATTGGTCCAGGTATAAGAGAAAGCCGGCGTACCGCTTACGGACACGTTGGTAATAGATCCGGTTGCCGCACTACAATTACTTGGTGAAATACTTGGTGTGGAAGCGAGTTGAGGTAAGGCATTGACATGAACCGTAACCGTGGTGCTATTGGTACAGGTACTAACCGCTGTACCGCTTACTGTATAAGTAGTATTCAAGGTAGGTGTTACTGAAATAGACGGGCCATTTTGCCCGGTTGACCATGTGTAAGTATTGGCACCACTGGCTGTTAATACCTGGGGCGAATTAAGACATACTGTTGCAGGTGGCACGCTGATAACCGGCAAGGCAACTACCGTAACTTGCGCAACCGCCATATTGGTACAGGTATTGGCAGCAGTACCGGTTACAGTGTACGATGTATTAGCAGTTGGGCTAGGGGCAATGGTTGACGTGGAAGCCCCTGTATTCCACAGATAAGACGAGGAACTGCCAGTGGCCGTTAATAAAACCGGACTACCGCTACATACCGTAGCGTTATTGACCGATATTACCGGCAATGCATTTACAGTGACAGTAATTACTGCCGTGTTTGTGCAGCTATTGGCCGCAGAGCCAGTAACCGTGTAGGTGGTATTCGAAGCAGGACTTACCGTAATGCTGTTTGATACGCCACCGGGCGTCCAGGTATAGCTTGTACCGCCAGTGGCCGTGAGTACCGTACTTTTTCCGCTGCACACCGTGCCGGTACCGCTAATGCCAATTGCCGGAAGTGCATTCACCGATACGGTTGCCACAGCTACATTGGTACATCCTGTAGCTGCTGTTCCAGAAAGGGTGTAGCTCGTGTTGGACGTTGGTGACACGTTGATGCTGCCACCGTTGGATCCGGTACTCCAGGTATAGGTAATGCCGCCGCTTCCGGAGAGCGTTGCCGTTTGACCGTTACAGATACTGATGGCATTGCCGGAATTGATTTGTATGGCAGGTAGCGTATTTACCGAAACCTGGCCAACGGCAGTGTTGACACAGCCGTTAGCGTTGGTGCCCGTTACTGTATAAGTTGTGGTTACAGTTGGGCTCACGGTAATGCCGCTTCCGGCAGCACCTGTACTCCACGTATAAGTCGAGGCGCCGCTGGCACTGATACTGCCGCTATTGCCGCGGCATATCGTCGTACTCGATGAACTGACTGTCGGCAAACCGTTTACAACTACCTGAACCGTGGCAGTTCGCGTACAACCGAAAGCATTTGCCCCCGTTACATTATAGACGGTAGTGGTTGTTGGTGTTACGGTAATACTAGGCGATACTGCTCCTCCCGGACTCCAGGTGTAACTAGTGCCGCCGCTGGCGGTAAGTGTGGTCGATTGACCAATACACACCGTATTGGATCCTGAAATAGTGATGACTGGCAGAGGATTTACCGTGACATTGGCAACTGCTGTATTGGTACAGCCATTCGAGGCTCGGCCAATGACGGAATAACTGGTGCTACTGACGGGTGCCGCCGTAAAAGAACTGCTTGTATTGCCGGTATTCCAGGTATAGGTGTTGGCGCCGCTTCCGGTTAAGGTAATGGTTTGAGTACCGCATACCGAGATCGGGTTACCCGAATTGATCAGCACTGTGGGTACGGTTTTTACATACACGGTTTTCGTTAAGGTCTGTTTCTGACCACATACACCACCAGCAATACAGGTATAAGTCATTGTGGTTCCCGGACTCACAGATATGGTACGTGTGGTTACGGGTGTGGAACCTGTAGGATACCAGGTATAACCTGTAGCCCCTAACGGGGCCGTCAACAATGAGCTTTGACCAGGGCATATACTGTCGGGAACTGCTGTAATTTCAGGCAAGGCCACGCCATCCAGTGCCTGGATGGTATAATTACAAATATCGCGGGCATAGCCATCGACCATCAGGTAATAATCGTTGCCCACGGTAAGTCCGGTACCAGTTACTGTAAATGTATTAGATCCTTCCTTGAAACTGGAAACCGGCGCAAAGTTATTGCAGTTGGATCCCGAGAAAATTTGCATTTGAATGCCACCTGCCGGATAATTACCTACCCAGCAGTTGCCTACAGTTACGCGTAAGTTAACAGTAGGGCTTCCAGCCGTGAAACGGATCCAGGAATTGTTTTCGATATTCACGTCGATAGCCGGAGAAGAGTAGGGGCCAGGAATGTTACTCGGCGGATAATACCCAAAAGGGCCTCCGGTATTAACTCCATCAGGTTGATTTACACCAGCCGGCGTTTCGTTGTTGGCATACATCTGCCCGGCACCGGTTCCGGGCCTGTCGGGTGTATATGCAGGACTTGTAGAAGCAGAATAACCGTTGAGGTCGCATATATATAACGCGTTGACACAGGCATCGTTGGTAGGCGCCTGCACACAAAGTCCGAATGTGCCTGTTTCGCCACCCCAACCCCAATAACGGATGTAAACGGTAGCGCCCGGGGTAAGTCCGGTTGCATTGATGTAAGGCTGAAAATCATTTGCCGTGCCTGGATAATTGTAAGTGGCGCCGCTGGTACCGTCGGCGTCGTCAGAACAGGCGATCTGTGTCAGGCTTCCACATGTTCCGCTATAAAGCGCCATGGCGCCATCATCGATAACCGTTGTAGAAGGTGTTAGGTTGGGTTGCGGCGTAATACACAGGTTGCCACTAGCCGGCACGGTGACTTTAAACCATACATCTTTGGCAGCAGCCGTAAAACCGCCAGTGCCGCCGGTACAGCCCGTAGGTGCCGCAGCCGAACTCAAGGTTGCGCCAACGTTGGAAAACGACAGGTAGTTGCAATCAGCCGTAACCGGAGGCAATTGAATGGCATTGCAGGGTTCGTCGTTGGGCTGTGTACCTGCCGAAATGGAATTGCCTGTAATGCAAATGCTGAATGGGTAACCGCCGGTAGAATAATAGTCGTAAACGCGCACATAATAAGTTGTTCCGGGAACAAGGCCAGTCGCGCTGATGGTTTCGGTACCACCGGAGAAGGTTGCATCCTGGCAGGCTAATGAGGTAAGTGCGCCGCAAGTACCGGAAAAGAGCTGAACAACGGCATCCATTCCCGAAGAACCCGCTACTTGTATGGTTTGGGTATAATTGGTTGCCGTAAACATAAACCACACGTCGTCGTCGGCAGTACCGGAACAACCGGTAAGCGATTGGGTGGCACCGTAGGATGTGGCTGCTGTATTCACGCAACTGTTGTTTACGGTGAGGGCTGTTGCCGAACTACAATTGTCGTTAGCTGGCGCTGCGGGCGGCAACGTAACACAGGTTGTAAAGGTTCCGGCACTTGTACCAGTATAATAGTCATAGATGCGTAAGTAATACGTAACACCTACCACAAGTCCGGTAGCATTAATCGTTTCGGTGCCTCCCATGAACGTGTTATCCACGCAGTTGAGCGATGTCAGGCTACCACAGCTTCCTCCAGACAGTAATTGGATAACCGGGTCGAAGCCCGATGAACCGGTCACGGTGATCTGATGGGATGTATTGGTAGCTACAAAACGATACCAGGCATCGTCATCAGCATTACCTACACAACCAGGAAGGTTTTGGGTTGCCCCCGGGCTACCCGTTACACAGTTACCGATAGTTAATAATACAGCGCCGGAACAGTTGTCGGATTGTGACTGCAGCTGAACAGAAGCGAGTAAAAACAATAAAAATGCGTAAATATTCTTCATAAATAAGATGAGGCTGGTTAAGGATTATTGCTGATGGCTTCGCGGTGATACTCTACCGGGTTAAATCCTTTATTAATAAATGTTCTTTTGATATTAACCGGGTTGAACTGTTTGTCACCCTCGCTTACTATTGCCTTTTCCCGGGTGATGAGCCTTATCTGTCCCGCACTTTTCTCCGCTTTGTATTCGATCTTCACTTCGGTTACAAATTCCATGTTACTGAGTTCTTGTTGCAGAAACTCAAGTTGTTGAGGCGAGGCTTGTCCCTGGAAAGAATAATAATGCATTGTCACAAGCTCCTTATCGGATCTTGGTTTTTGCTCCTGTGCAAATACAGAGGTAGCTAGCAGGGACATGGCTGCAAAAGCAAGAATTTTAATAAAACGCATAGAAATTATTTTGATATTTGTCTGATTTTTTAAAAACTATTAACACCAAAAATATATCTTTTTTGCCGATAAATCGTATTGCTAATGTTAAAAAACCGCTGTTTCTCTATTAAAACAGTTTAGAATCGACAGCCCTCATCACGTTTTTTTTACCATTGGATCAAACACTATTTTTCTATCGACCAACGGTAAAAAATGCAGCGGAAAAATTCCAGGAAGCTAATTTTTTAGGTGTCAACAAAAGTAAAATGCTGAAAAATAAGCTCTTGGTATATTATTTTATTTCTATATTTGTTGATTAACATTGCTAAACCCTGATTTCTTTTATGAAAAAAGCACTGACCCTCCTTTCTCTTTTCATTTCCTTGTTATCTGTTTCCCAAATCACGATTACGGCAAACCTGCCGGCCTCTATCAGTGCCGGGTCATCTGTTGATGCAGAAATAAAAATCGCGAAAGGAACTGTCGGTAACTTTGCCAAATACCAAATGGATGTGCCTGCCGGGTATGTTGTCACTGCCGGCGATGTAAAAGGTGGCAATTTCACCTTTGAGAACCAGCGCGCCAAAATTGTTTGGGTTTCTGTTCCTTCAGAACCTGAGTTCTCTGTCGTTCTGAAGCTCCAGGCCAGCAGTACGGCCGCCAGTGGCACCTTTTCCCAAAAATTTTATTACCTGGAAAATAACGAGAAGAAAGAAGTCGAAGGTAATTCAATGAACGTGAGCGTGGGCGACGCTGTAGCTGTTAGTCCGGTGGAAAGCACGCCGGTTGAAACAACCTCTTATACGAAGCCTGTTGAAACAGTGGCATCTACACCTGTAGAAACCGTGAAATCGACCCCTGTAGAAACTGTAGCCTCAACGCCGGTAGAAACTGTAAAATCCACCCCTGTAGAAAATACAACGGCTACCAAAGTTTCTTCCGCGTCATCTTCATCGGCCACCGAAGCAGGCATGACCTATAAAGTGCAATTGGGCGCATATTCCACACAGCCAAGCAAAAGTAAATTTGCAGGACTGAGCAACCTGAGTATCGATCAGGTAAACGGATTATATAAAGTAACATGCGGTAGCTTTAAAACAAAAGAAGATGCCATCCGCTATCGTGACGAATTAAGCGCTAAGGGCTTCAATGGCTTTATCGTCAAATACCAGAACGGCCAGCGCATCAACTAATTCGCCCCGCCTTACCGACGTTTGATCAGAGTTATTTTCATATTTGTTGTTGCGTTAATCCCATTACATTCCTGGTCGCAACAGTACCCGTGGTGGACACAATTCAGAAGTGCCCAAACCCTGCTGAATCCAGGCTTTTGTGGTACAAAACGGCTTCTCGACGTGAGGCTGAATTACCGCAACCAATGGACAGGGTACGATGGCGCGCCTAAAACCTATGCATTGGCGATCAACTCCCGCCTGCTGAAAGGCAAACTGGGTGCCGGTGGTTTTATTTATAAAGATGATATCGGACCATTTAAGAATTTTTCGGGAAGCCTGACGGCCGCTTACCACCTGAAATTTCCGGATTCGGAGATTTCATTTGGTGCACAGGGAAACTACATGAGCCGGCGATTTGATGGAACGGACATTACCTTGCGTAATCAACAGGATAAAGCCATAAACCAATACGCAGCCGACAAAGTGTCTAATTTCGACCTGAGTTTCGGGCTTGTGTATTACAACGACCGTTTCCATCTGGGCGCAGGCGCCAATAACGTGGCCGGATCGGCTTTTGAATTCTACAAAGGCGATAACGGTAAAAGTGGGAAATTTACAAATGTGGCCCACTACAACATTTCTGCAGGCTACAATTGGGCGGAAAACCTCGATTTTGTATTTGAAAATACCGTATTGGCGGTGTATGTACCATCGGTTCCTTTTTCATTTGAATACAACTTACGGCTACATATGAAAAAGCAATTGATGGCCGGATTGGATTTCCGTTTCAACGACGCTATTGCACTGCAATTGGGCTACACCATTAAAGATTATCTGCAAATTTCGTATTCTTACGATTTTGTTACCTCACCGTTACGCACCTATCAGAAAGGCTCTCACGAGATCATGATCATTTACTCTACCAACCTGGGGACCGATAAGCGCAAACGTGGTTTTAACGGCCGATTCCTCAAACAGCGTTTCCAATACCTGCTTCAGTAGTTGGTATAATTTTAGCATAGGAAACGTTATGGTATTTGCAGTAATAGATCTGGGGACGAACACTTTCAATTTGCTCATTGGCGAAACCCTTCCCGACAACAGTTTTAAACGCCTGTTCAATACCAAAATTGCCGTGAAACTGGGCGAAGGCACTATCAATTCGGGCTATATTGCCGATGCGCCTTTTCAGCGGGGTATCAGTGCCCTGAAGCAGTACCAACAATACATGCTCGATTACCAGGTAGAAAAGGAATTTGCCTTTGCGACTTCGGCGATCCGCTCGGCATCCAACGGCTCCGATTTTGTAAAAGCAGCAAAAGAGCAGGCCGGGGTTAGCATTACAGTCATCGATGGCGACGAGGAAGCAGAATTGATCTATTATGGAAACCGGATGGCGGTGACCATGTCGGAAAGTATTTCGCTAATCATGGATATTGGCGGAGGAAGCACGGAATTCATCCTTGCCAGCCGCGACACCATTTTCTGGAAAAAAAGTTTTAAGCTGGGTGCGGCCAGGTTACTCGAACGATTTCAACCTTGTGATCCCATACGGGAAGATGAAATAGAGGCTTTTCACACGTATTTGAACAAGGAACTTGCGCCGCTCCTTGACGCTGCCCAACAGTTTTGTCCGATCGAATTAATTGGTTCTTCCGGTGCTTTCGAATCGGTAGTGGATCTCATTGGTGGCGAATTCAACCATGCGTTGGTCGATGATGCCATTACCGAATACCATATTTCATTACCGGAATACCGGCACATCAGCAACAAGATCAAAGCATCGACCTTGCAGGAGCGCTACCAGATGCCTTACCTCGTGAACATGCGTGCGGATATGATGGTCATCTCCGTTATGCTGATCGATCATGTGTTACAAGCCCTAAATCTTTCTGTTTTCAGAACCTCCAGCTTTTCACTCAAAGAAGGCGTGATCAGTAAAAAATTAGGTTTAAGCATTCACTAGATTTTTTCTTTTTTCCGTACCTTGTAACCGGAATGATTGCTGCCAGCCCTTATACCTTGCCTTTTACAACCCTTTTCGACGAACATGAATTGGGTAAAAATAGCTGGATGATGATCCTGCATGCGTCACGCATTCCACCACACGTAGGCCTGATGATCGGCGGCGCTTATAGCTCGTTAACCATTAAAGGACATGAACTTAACCTGAGTGCCGACGTGTTGCTGCAAACCATTGCCCGGAAAAAAATCGAAGCCTTAGCCGTAAAACTTGTTAAACAACCGGTATTCAGCAACGACTACCAGAGAGAAGTATTGGAACTTTGCATCCGGCAATTTCCGAAAGTGGAAGCCAACAAAGCCAGCTGCCTGAGTCCGGTAAAATTATTCCTGCAGGAATTTTACGCCATTCCTTACCAACCAGACGAAATGCTTTTCGAAATCGCGGAAAAGCTAAATCAAAATCAATACATTGAAAAAGTGCTGGCGTTTAATCTAAAAGATAGTGCTTCAAGTGGCGAGTTCGTTTTACCAATGTATTCCAAAGAGCGGCTGCACGATGTGATTGCTGCAGAAACGGCACAATTGCTTTAAACGATGTTCATCAAGACCGGCCATATTTACCTACGCGCACTCGAAAAAAGCGATCTTGATATTTTATATGATTGCGAAAACGATCGCACTGTATGGAAAGTCAGCAACACACAAACACCTTATAGCAAATTTGTACTGGAACAATACCTCGACACCGCTCACCACGATATTTATACAAACAAGCAACTAAGGCTCATGGTTTGCCGCTTAGACTCCGGCGATGCAGTTGGCACGATCGATCTGTTTGATTTCGAGCCAGCTCATAACAGGATCGGGGTAGGGGTGCTGATCTTCGAAAACCACCGGAACCAAGGCTATGCCGGCGATGCCCTCCAATGTGTTTGCAACTACGCCTTTGAAACCCTGGGCGTAAAGCAACTCTATTGTAATATCGGCGCGTCTAACCTGCCGAGCAAACATCTGTTCGAAAAATTAGGGTTTTGCCAATCTGGTATCAAAAAAAGCTGGAACCGGGTTTCGGACGTCCAATTCGAAGATGAATATTTTTACCAACTGATTCGTTCCTGAACCCGTAAACATACACAGGTTACTTTACCTTTTTTGCCACCACAATCATTTCCTCGCCGATACGTAACGCTGAAAGCGTTTTATAAATGATGTTATGTGCCAGGATGTATAACTTAAGTTTCCACATGGGTTTTTCGGTAAACGTATTGAAATAATTCTGGCGTTCGCTGGCATTGATGGTGCTGTTTTCCTCGCGTAACGTGGCTTTCGACTTCTTGCGGAAGCGCTTGACCAGCGGAAGAACCGTGTACATGATAAACAGTTTGATCTCGAAAGATGACTTGATCGTTTCTACCTGGTAGCCATACCGTTCGAGAAGGTGGGTTATGGTTTTTTTGCTGAAATAATTAACGTGATCGAGCCCCATCATTTTCCACTCGTCCTTGTATTTCTTTGCAAAATATGAGTCGATTTGCGGCACCTGCAACACAAGATAGCCGTTGAGTGCCGTTACCGAGGCGCATTTTTCCACGAAAGCATCGGCTTTGTCGATATGCTCCAGCACATCCCACATCGTTACGACATCAAATTTTTTGGATTCGTCCATATCGAAAAAATCCATGTGATCAACCGGCAGCTTGAGATCGTTTTTGGAATAGAGGTAAGGTTGTTCGGAAATTTCAATGCCATATACATTGTATCCCAATTCTTGCCCGGCGAGCATGAAATGTCCCCAACCTGCGCCAAGGTCGAATACAGTGGATCCGGGCTTTTTGTATTTCCTGATAAGATCGTACCGCAATTTATGCCGCTGGATTTTCACCCAGTTATTGCCGGCGCGCACAGCCTGTGCTACGCGCTCGTCTTTATAGTTATGGTAATCAATGCGTTTACGGTAATAGGGTGGAATAAATTCAAATGAGCAGGAGCGGCATTGCACCACTGCAAATGTGTCTTTTTGGTATTTGACATCGAAATTGGCATGATCTGTATTGCCGCATACGCAACAGCGGATGTCTTCAAAAATATCGGGCATAAATGTAATTAACGAGACGGTTAGGGTTTGGTTTCTTGTTCGAATGTGGATTCGGTAATAGGCGTTGAGTCACGGAAATAGGAGATCCCGCCCCAACTGAATATTTTTTTCTGGTACACGTAAGCAGACGTTTCTTTTACCACCACGCGCTGAATGATCACGACGCCGGTAGCCGAAATGGTTTCTTCGGTTACACCCAAGGGATATTTTGCCCGAAGCGCTGTGGTTTTTGCATCGGCATCTTTTGCGGCGGCGGCATCAGAATTAAGGATCTTTTCGATCTCAGCCAGTTTGCCTTTGGCATACGTATCGCCAGCTTTTGCGATCAACGCGTCTTCATAAGAACCTTTCGCCTCTTTATAACGTTTCATTTTAAAGAATCCATCCGCCTTCACGATGGCTTCTTTGTATTTGTCAGCACCAAGCGCCGGAGCAATGGAGTGTTTACTTTCTTTTTCTGCGGCAGCTTTAGCGGCTGCAGCTTTTTCTGCAGCTAATTTATCAGCAGCGGCTTTCTCGGCAGCAAGTTTGTCTGCAGCGGCTTTTTCAGCAGCAGCCTTTTCAGCAGCGGCTTTAGCGGCTGCAGCTTTTTCTGCAGCTAATTTATCAGCAGCGGCTTTCTCCGCGGCAGCTTTCTCCGCAGTAGCTTTCTCAGCAGCAAGTTTATCCGCAGCAGCTTTGTCTGCAGCGGCCTTCTCGGCAGCAAGTTTATCAGCGGCAACCTTTTCAGCAGCGGCTTTTTCAGCTGCAGCTTTTTCTGCAGCTAATTTATCCGCGGCAGCCTTTTCAGCAGCAAGTTTATCCGCAGCAGCCTTTTCAGCGGCGGCTTTCTCCGCAGCAGCTTTGTCTGCAGCAAGTTTGTCAGTAGCAAGTTTATCCGCAGCAGCCTTTTCAGCGGCGGCTTTTTCAGCAGCAAGTTTGTCTGCAGCGGCTTTTTCAGCGGCAAGTTTCTCTGCAACGGCTTTTTCCGCAGCAAGTTTATCCGCAGCAGCCTTTTCAGCAGCGGCCTTCTCGGCAGCAAGTTTATCAGCGGCAACCTTTTCAGCAGCGGCTTTCTCCGCAGCAGCCTTTTCAGCAGCTAATTTATCAGCGGCGGCTTTTTCAGCGGCAGCTTTTTCGGCAGCAAGTTTCTCTGCAGCGGCTTTTTCAGCGGCAGCCTTCTCAGCAGCAAGTTTATCAGCGGCAGCTTTCTCTGCAGCGGCTTTTTCAGCAGCGGCTTTCTCAGCGGCAGCTTTTTCGGCAGCAAGTTTCTCTGCAGCGGCTTTCTCTGCAGCGGCTTTCTCTGCAGCGGCTTTCTCGGCAGCAGCCTTCTCAGCAGCAAGTTTCTCTGCAGCGGCTTTCTCTGCAGCAGCCTTATCAGCAGCAGCCTTATCAGCAGCAGCTTTCTCCGCGGCAGCTTTTTCGGCAGCAGCTTTCTCCGCGGCAGCCTTTTCAGCGGCGGCTTTCTCAGCGGCAGCTTTTTCGGCAGCAAGTTTCTCTGCAGCGGCTTTCTCAGCGGCGGCTTTCTCTGCAGCAGCTTTTGCGGCAGCGGCTTTTTCAGCAGCGGCTTTCTCAGCGGCAGCCTTTTCGGCAGCAAGTTTCTCTGCAGCGGCTTTCTCAGCGGCGGCTTTTGCGGCAGCAGCTTTCTCGGCAGCAAGTTTATCGGCAGCAGCTTTTTCAGCAGCGGCTTTCTCGGCAGCAAGTTTCTCTGCAGCGGCTTTCTCCGCGGCAGCGGCTTTTTCAGCAGCGGCTTTCTCTGCAGCAGCCTTCTCAGCAGCAGCTTTCTCCGCGGCAGCCTTTTCAGCGGCGGCTTTCTCAGCGGCAGCTTTTTCGGCAGCAAGTTTCTCTGCAGCGGCTTTCTCTGCAGCAGCCTTCTCAGCAGCAGCTTTCTCCGCGGCAGCCTTTTCAGCGGCGGCTTTCTCAGCGGCAGCTTTTTCGGCAGCAAGTTTCTCTGCAGCGGCTTTCTCAGCGGCGGCTTTTGCGGCAGCAGCTTTCTCGGCAGCAAGTTTATCGGCAGCAGCTTTTTCAGCAGCGGCTTTCTCAGCGGCAGCTTTCTCGGCAGCAAGTTTCTCAGCAGCGGCTTTCTCGGCAGCAGCCTTCTCTGCAGCGGCCTTTTCGGCGGCAGCTTTCTCTGCAGCGGCTTTTGTTGCCGCTTCATCCGCTGCTTTTTTATTGAGAGCTTCCTGATCTTTAATAATAATATCGATCTGCGCCAATTGATCTTTCGGGTAGTTTTCCGCAGGTTTTAACTGAATGGCTTGGTTATAAGCGGCTTTAGCAGCCGGCCAGTCTTTCTTCTTGAATGCATTGTCTGCCGTTTTGATAGCAGCATTGTAATTGGCCTCGAGCTCTTTTTGCTTATTGATCGCGTCTTTTTCCAGTTTCCTCAGCCGGTCGAGTGCATCCAGCATTTGATTACTGTATGCCTCATCATAATCAAAATTATCTACTGAAGAATTATAGGTAACTTTCACAAGTGGTTGATTTAGAACAGAATAATCAATACCAGGAAGAGGTTCGAAAAGACTGATTGACTCAATATTGAACCCTTTAAAAGCATCTTTGGTTTTGTCGGCAGGTACACCTCGCGTGGAAACCTGGAATTTTTTGGTGCAATGCCCGGGTTTGGTAACAATGATGGTGTAATCTCCGTTGGGCGGAATCTGAAACTTAAACGCGCCATCGTCACCCGTCATGGTTTGCTGAACGGTTTTTCCTCCCTGAACCAGCGTAACCATGGCGCCTTGTAATTTTTTTCCGTTTTTCTCGATCCGGCTCGAAAAGGGGAGTGTCCAGTCTTGTGAAAATGAAGAATAAACGCCGAAAATAAAAAACAAAATAAGAATGTATCCGCTCCTCATAAATTACAAAGCTGTAGTTTTGTATTAAGGGATAAATTTACATAAAATTCCATAATAAACTGATTCAAAATTATATATGTATTCACCGATGAATGGCCCGGCGTTTAGTTTCTGGGAAACGCAAACCTATTTCCGTGAGATCGACCTGGTAGTCATCGGCAGCGGCATTGTGGGGCTGAATGCCGCCATTTCTTTCAAAGAAAAAGAGCCTGCCGCCAAGGTTCTGGTGTTGGAACGCGGCATGTTACCATCCGGAGCGAGCACCAAAAATGCTGGCTTTGCCTGCTTCGGCAGCGCGAGCGAATTGTTATCTGATTTGCAGCATAGTCCGCAAGACCACGTGTGGCAAACTGTAGAAATGCGGGTTGAAGGCCTTAAACTGCTCCGAAAACGCCTCGGCGACCGGCACATCGGGTTCCACCGTTATGGCGGATTCGAGTTATTCGATTCCCAGTTAAAACTGGAACATTGCGCAAGTAATTTAGACATCTTAAACCGCCAACTGCGGCCGCTTTTTGGGAAAGACGTTTACAAAATGGCTGGCAACTATGTCAAAACATTCGGTTTTAAGGGAATTAACGGCATGATCCTGAATACGGAAGAAGGTCAGATCGACACAGGGCGCATGATGGACGGCCTTATCCGCTTAGCTTCTCAACGCGGTATTTATTTGCTTAACGGACTCGGCGCTGATGCCCTTGAAGATACACAAACCGGTGTACGAATTTACACGCCAGCCGGCGAAATTTGCTGCCGGCACCTGGTTGTTGCTACGAATGGTTTTGCCTCAGAACTGCTGGGCTTAGATGATGTAAAACCGGCCCGGGCGCAGGTACTTGTCACTAAGCCAATTCCGGACCTCAAGCTGAAAGGTACGTTTCATTATGACGAAGGATTTTATTATTTCAGGAATATTGGCAACCGTGTGTTGTTTGGCGGCGGTCGTAACCTGGATTTTGAAACCGAAACCACAACAGAAAAGCAACTTAATCCGATGATCCAGGCCAGGCTGGACGAGATGCTTGCCAACATGATCCTGCCAGGCAAAACGGTTGAGGTCGAGCAACGCTGGGCCGGCATTATGGGCGTGGGCCAGGAGAAAAAGCCAATTATCCGAAAAACCGGACCGAACACGGTTTGCGCGGTGCGCATGGGTGGCATGGGCGTAGCCATCGGCTCGCTGGTTGGCCAAATGGCCATCGATATGCTAATGTCTGACAAGACCTGATGTAAATTGTCTTTTCGCAGAAACAAAGAAACCTGACGTTCATTTTGAACTATAATTTATGTTATGTTAAATAGAAAATAATAAACATCTGTTTATCATATAATTACAAATATCACTCTTTTTACCCGAAGTGCCTTTCAGGTAGTATTTTTGCGGTCAATTATTAATCCCGTAAGATTAATGAAATGGCCTGCCCTTCCAAGGTGGTTTATTTCATTCTGTCTTATACAACGCTATAACAGATACAGATGAAGTTATCCATGTTCAAATTCAATCTGCCGAAAGAACTTTTGGCAGAGCATCCTTCCAAAAACCGCGACGAAAGCCGCCTGATGGTTGTTGACCGTGCTACCGGAAAGATCGCACACAAAAAATTCAAAGACGTTATTAATTATTTCGATGAAGGTGACGTGATGGTATTGAACGATACCAAAGTGTTTCCGGCACGGATGTACGGCAACAAAGAAAAAACCGGCGCCAAGATCGAAGTATTCCTGCTTCGCGAACTCAACGCCGAAAGCCGTCTGTGGGACGTGCTGGTAGATCCGGCACGAAAAATCCGTATCGGCAATAAATTGTATTTCGGTGAAAACGACAATGTGGTTGCCGAGGTAATTGACAACACGACCTCCCGTGGGCGTACACTGCGTTTCCTGTTCGACGGCTCTTATGAAGAGTTCCGCAAAGCACTTTATGATTTGGGTGAAACCCCACTTCCGAAATACATTAAACGGGCCGTTGAAGAAAGCGACGTAGAGCGTTACCAAACTGTTTTTGCTCAAAATGAAGGTGCCGTGGCTGCCCCTACTGCCGGGCTCCATTTTAGCCGCGAATTATTAAAACGCCTTGAAATTAAAGGAGTTGACTTCGCCCGCTTAACGCTTCACATCGGCCTTGGAACGTTCCGTATGGTGGAAGTGGAAGATTTGACCAAGCACAAGATGGACAGCGAAGAGGCAATCATCAGCGAAGAAGCCTGTCGCATTATCAATGCCGGTAAAGACAAAAAGAAAAAAGTTTGTGCAGTTGGTACGACCGTAATGCGTGCCCTGGAATCATCCGTTTCTACCACCGGGCATGTAAATCCATACAACGGCTGGACCAACAAGTTCATCTTCCCTCCTTACGATTTTTCGGTGGCCAACTGCATGATCACCAATTTTCACATGCCTGAATCTACCCTTCTAATGCAAATTGCAGCTTTCGGTGGTTACGACCTGATCATGAAAGCCTACAAAGAAGCAATCAAGGAAAAATACAAATTCTACTCTTATGGCGATGCCATGTTGATTTTGTAAAATATCTCATCTGTTTCCTGATGAGGGCACCGCATGTGGCGGTGCCTTTTTTTGAAAATCACTGATCATTGGTAAACGGAAATGCGCACACCTTTGTAATAGCAACTGGCTACGTGGTGGGGCTTTTTCTCTGAAAGTTTTGCTTTAAAGTCTTCCTCCATAGGATTAAGCTCCTGATAAGAGTCGACCACTATCACTTTTTTAAAGGTCGTTACATCCTGATCGACATCTGCCCACGAATCGCAAAACAAAATATGTTCGGATTCATCAAATTTTTCCTTCCGCATTTTCAGAAAAGTACGGTCGTAGTAATATCCGAATAAAGGCCTGACGTCCTTCGTTTTAACAATTACAAGGTCGGTTGGTTTTTTCAGGGAACGAATGCAACGAACGGCATTCCTGTAATCCATTCCCTTATCCGTTCGATAATTAATCTGACATAAGGAAAAACCAAACCAGCCAAGGGCGAGTATCAGGGGTACAATGGGGTATCGTGTCAGCGACAAAGCGCATGCGATCGTCACCATCACAAATGGCACGGAAAATAAAAGATAGCGATCGAGGAATATAGGGGTTATTTTCCCCAGGCAATATAAGATGCCTACGGAACCGAAACCCGCCAGGACGCAATATACATAGTAAAAACGATCGGCTTTCCGATCCTTTATGACAAGGGCGAGCCCACCCAAAGTGACGAACAGTAAAGGCAGGATCATCCACCTGTTAAACAAGATCTCTGATAGCACTTCCGTGAGATAAGAAAAATTGGACTTCCCTAACCAAAATGTATGCTGAGCGCTGTTGAATGCGGTGATAAGCAGAAATTGCTTTTTAGTGAAACGTAATAATACCAATGCCAATGTGATGAGAGAAGACACAAGAAATTTTATTTTTGCTTTTTTCTCCAAATAACCTAACATACATATTCCCTGAACGAGCAGGATCAATCCACTGATGTAGTGGGTATAGATCACAAGGAAATTAACCAAGCCGAGCAGCACCGAATGCTTATAATCAGGTTTCTCTTTCAGGGCAAAAAACAGCCATGAGCCCATGAGACAGAGCAACACGGTTAAGGAATATGACCGTGCTTCGTGAGCGTAGAAAAAAAGCATATCGCTCGAGAGGTATAAGAATGACGCGATGATAGCCGTGGTTTTATTGAAAAAACGATTGCAAAAAACGAATAAGACAGCTCCGGCCAATGAACTAGACAAAACGCTTAACATTCTGACAGAGAACTCCGTGTCACCGAACAGCGACACCCATACATGAAGGCAATAGTAGTAAAATGGAGGATTGTTATCCCATTCCGACACATGCTTGATGTGCCCGAACTCCTGATGAGCGCTCTGGAGGCTGATGATCTCATCATACCAGAAAGGTGCTTCGGCCAGGAAAACGACCTTGACAAAAACATTGACAACAAGCACTACTAGAAAAAACAGCCATAGCCTGCGCTCTATTCTGCCATAGTGATATGACCAAAGGGATTTTAGCACGTTACTCTTTGAAAACAGAGAATTTAATAATGGCTGGGGATGCTTGCCCGTTTGGATATACCTGCAAAAAATACAGGCCGCCAGATATATCATCTAATGTTATTTCCATAGAGCCGATATCGATGATGCCTTTTCTTATTTCTTTGCCGTCGGCACTCAGAATTAGAAACGAAGCGTTTTGAGGGGGTTGTGCCATACGAAAGATCAACTTGTCAGACGCCGGATTGGGGAAAACCTGGAAATCCAGACTTTGCGCCAGCGGTTCTTTTATGGCGGTAATATTATTACCATAGCTTCCCAAGCTATCCATTTTAATGAATAAAAAATCCGTGAGTAGCGTCGATGCCCCCTGCGTTCTACCGACGCACACAAATCCTTTGTCTTTGGTAGGACTGATGGCAAAAAGCTCGTCATCGCTGCCAATGGTATAAGAAAAGAAATTAATATAGGTAAAGATGCTCGAATAGATGTCTATCAGGATCTGCGGGCCGAATAACGGGTTCATGGTTTTCCCGCATCCGGCCATCGAGCCATTCACGCCCTGCGTAAAATCATTGTAGTATTCATCGACGGTTCCGGGGTCGGGATACGCGTAGTTCTGCGAACCGGTAATCGGGTCGTAGGTAAGAACGAGTGTTTGCAGCACATTGCCGGATGACGCGCTCCTGGTACCACCTGCCACGGCAATGCGTGAGTTCTGAAGCTGAGTAACCGAATTTCCAAAATCTTCCCGGCTGCCGCCATAGAATTTACACCATACCGAATCGCCCATGATATCGAGCTTAAATACCCACACATCACCCGAATCCACATCGTTATAACTTTTGGTATAGCCGGTAAGGGCAAAGCCACCATCGGCGGTTTGCACCACCGATTTAAATTCATCGTCGTGAATACCTCCGTATGTTTTTGTCCAAATCACATTGCCGCCATTATCGGTTTTTACCACATAACCATCGGCGTTACCACGCCCGTAACTATATGTAGTTCCGGCAATAACAAAACCGCCATCAAAGGTTTCCTGAAGACTGTAAGCAAAGTCCCAATCCGAACCGCCGATGTTTTTTTGCCAGAGCAAATTTCCATTTTTGTCGGTACGTAACAGGTAGATGTCATAGCCACCAAAGCCCGAGGAATTGGTATAACCGATAGCTACAAAACCTGAATCCGTTAGCTGGATGACACTCTTACCGATTTCGTTGTTGTAACTGCCGAACGACTTTTCGAATTTGCGGCGGCCCATGCTGTCGAGCCGAACCAGGTACAAATCGGTATTTCCTTGTCCGAAACTACTTGTTGACCCGGTGATGATGTAACCATTGTCGAGGGTTTGTTTAACATCGTAGCCTACGTCGTAACCATTGCCGCCAAAACGCATGTAAAATTTACGTGGCGCCTGCGCCTTTATCGCACAACTTAAAAGAAAGGCGATGAAACAGAAAAGGTATTGATGATGGGTTAAGCGCATGGCTGTTTCTGGCATTAGTTCATATTAGTTTCTAAACTTTTTGGCAATACTCACAAAAGCACCCTGGCCGTATGTATTTTTTGGTGAGATGTACCCCTGTAAACTATTGCTGCCCAGTTTGATATAAAAGCCAGGCGCATTGTATTGAACGGTTAGGCCTACACCCAGCCTGGCATATCCACCGTACCCCACATGAAGCGAGGTACTGAAATGAGAAGTCCAGTTATACTCGGCATCCATGAAAAAATAAGGCTTGAAATTGGAATTGAAAAGATAGCGGAATCCGGTACTTAGCGTGAAGCGGTCGGTGAAAATGATCTTATTAATGATCAGCAAATTGGTAGGGATATTCACGTTAAAGGACTCTTTTCGGGCATTGGTGGTATTGCGGATAATGGTATCCTGGTTAATGGCCGACAAGGTCGAGTCCTGTAGATCGAGTAAGTTATCGACATGATAACCCGAGAAATGAAAACTGGAGTCGCTGCTGTATTGCACGCTGTTATCGAACCAGTGAAGAAAACCAATGTTGTTGGCGTTTACGGTAAGTACGCTGCTTTTTCCAAAACGGCTCTGATAAGGGGTTTCGAAGAAAATATCGGCACTCGCTCCTACTCCGGCATAACGTAGCGGGTTCGAAATACCGGTAGTGTCGCTTTCGGCCATCACAAAATTCGAATTGAAAATGAGTTCTGTGCCATCGGCATTCGTGTATAGCGAAGAACCCTCGAATGCCCGGATGTAAAAAAGCTGCTGCCCTTTGAGGAACGATACCGATACGCCGACTTTGGCGGTAGTGTCGATCTTATGCCAGATGAAGCCGAGCTTTAGCTCCTGGAACCGCAGGGAATTGATACTGGAACCACTGAAATTTTTGGTTTCGTCGAGGTATGGGCGGTTGCCATAAAACGCGAGTTGATAAAAGTCTTTGGTGTAGGAGGCATTGAATATCTGCTGGTCTTTAATTCCAACGAGGTACGAATAGCGGGGATTCTTTCCAAAAAATGCGGCCACGTCGTAGTTAAAATTAGCTCCCAGCACATTCAGCTCTTTCATGTGGTTGCCCGACGCGTCTTTCAACGACTGATCGATGTAGCCGCCAACGATGAATTTATTGAGAAAGGCATTGTAAATGCCGTTGGATCCGAGTTCGTACTCGCCATTCAACGATATGCTCCGGCCGGTTTTTTCAAAGTTCAGAAATTCGGAATTGTACTGCGCCGACGCCGTCAAACATAATGTTACCAATAAACCCGCCAAGCCTCTTTTCATTCCTATTTGGTTTTTACGTGGTAATTAACGTTGGCGCTCAATATCAAATCGAGGTAACTGCTATCTTTAATCCGGATGGGGGTTGGTTGGTTGGGCAGGTACAGATACGTTACAAACTTAACCTGGCTGCATTGTTTCAAGTGTTGCGTTTTGGCCTGGTTGAAATAAGCCACCAGGCGGGTATCGGTATAATGAAGCACGTTATTGGCATTATCTGTAATAGCGGCCTGTATCGTGTTATTGTCCCAGGTAAACATCGAATCCACCACCTGCCCCTGCGTATCTACCATGTAGCCTTGTATCTGTGCCCTGAACGGATAGTTGTTCCTTGCCTGGAGAATCATTTCACAATTGTTGACATTGTCAAGTTCGTTGATGCTGGTAAGGTCGATCTTCGCAAAGTTTACCAAACTGAAATAATCAGCTGATATCTCGAACGGAATATCCACATCGGCCACCACTTTAAGTCCGTGGCCATAATAAGCAAAATCGTTTCCGGCCGACACATTGCCAAGCGGATTGAGTTTTGCCTGCACTTTATAGCCAAGGTAATTAGGCAGGTTCTGTAAAAAAGCGTTGAGGTTTGAATTTGAAGAATTGATGTCGATCTGTTTTACCCACGGAAACACCGGATTGGATGCATTATTGGTTTTCCCGGCACGATTTACATTAATGGTTTGCAACAAGTTACCCGCATTGAGGGTCACTACGTTGGGCGGTGAGGTTTTGATAGACCGGATATCGCTGATGGTGCTGCTGAGTTCGATCCCAAACTCATTGATGATCCTGAAATTGATGTCGGATTGGGTCAGCGCAAAATTGCTCGGTTTGAAATTATCGAGCAAGCCGAGCAAACTCGAATCGGGTCCAAACGACAGATCTTGCTGTCCGAAATAACCTTGCACGTACTCCGGCACTACTTTCGAGAAGGAAAGTTTAACACTCAGGCCTTGCCCTGGGTTTAACTGATCGGCCGAGCCTGATGGATCGGTGGTGATGGTATAACTCTGCACCAGTGTATTCACTTTGGTATTGGTAAGGCCCGTCATGGTAATGACGTAATCGTTGAGGGGATAAAACCGAGTAAGGCTTGCCGGATTCGACACCGAGCCTCCGGCAATGGTTTGATTGATATGCAGGTTATTTCCCCATAAGCTGGCCGAGTTGATCTCGTAATTAAAATTTAGCGGCTGGCCATAGGTATTCAGGTACTCTACCTTAAGGTAGCCACTTTTAACAATAGCCTTGTTGAGTTGCACACCGTTGCTCACGTTAAATGTCAGCTCGCGATCGGTTGAGGCATTGTTGGAAAAAAGCACCGTTCCAGGGCTGAGCATGGACGTAAATGGCGCGGTAAAGCCCAGGGCAACAGTTGTATCTGGCAATTTCACGAGGCTATCCATCGTAAAATTGATGATATCTTTACTGAACGCGATATGAAGCAAACCGCCGGCATCGGGTTTAAAAATGGTATCACCGAAAAAGTTGGAAAGGTTCAGATGGCTTCGGGCAATAGGAAATGCGGCATCTACGTCCCAGCTGGCTCCTTTTTTACAAGCCGCAAAGGGTAGCAAAAGGACACAAAGTGCCAATCCGAACAAACTCCGCATATTACAAACGTAGCATATTTATACCTCATTTCCAATGGATTATTTGGCAAAGTTTTTGTAATATTGACCGCAAAATTTATTTGTTTGTAATGCAGTATTCCTTCCGGTTTTTCGTCAGTTGGATTTTATCAGCCGTGTTCATGTACGCTGCATTCTATTTTTGGCACGGCATTTTTCTGAATGACTTCAGCAACATCACGTTTTCCAAAACTTTATTCATGCTCCTGGCGGCGCTGGTTTACCTGGTCATCTCTTTTATTGTGTACCGGGTTTATGAGATGCGATTACTTAACCAGTATGTTCCCTCTACCCTGCTCCGGGGCATATTATCGGGTCTATTGGTTGGTTTTACCTTATTTTCAGTGATCACCGTTCTTGGCATCTCGTTCACCAAACACATGACAATGACCTACATGTTAGCCGACTGCCTGTGGCAAATGGCCGAACAGGTTATTGGCGGCATCATTATCTCTATTGGCAAGGCCGTACTTTACGAGCCTAAACCGGAAGAAGCCTGAAATCTTAATAATTGTATTTGTTACCCCAACGCTGTTTAAGAAACTCCCTGAGGTCGCGTTCCCGCGAATATTCCGACGGGTTATAAAATGCGGTACCACTAATGGCATCCGGCAGGAATTCCTGAGCAACAAAATGGTTTGCATAATCGTGGGCGTACTTGTATTCGTCGCCGTAGCCCAATTCTTTCATCAGTTTGGTAGGCGCGTTGCGCAAATGCAAGGGCACCGGCAAATCGCCATGCTGTTTTACCGCCTGTTGTGCTTCGTTAATGGCCATGTAACTGGCGTTGCTTTTGGGTGAACAAGCCAGGTAAGTGGCTGCCTGCGACAAGATGATGCGGCTTTCGGGGTAGCCGATCACATTGACTGCCTGGAAGCAATTGTTGGCAATAACCAAAGCAGTCGGATTGGCATTTCCAATATCTTCCGATGCAAGAATAAGCAAACGCCGGGCAATAAACGAGGGATCTTCTCCCCCATCGATCATGCGGGCCAACCAATACACCGCGCCATTAGGGTCTGAGCCCCGGATGGATTTGATAAAGGCTGAGATGATATCGTAATGCTGCTCGCCGGACTTATCATATAAAGCCAGATTTTGCTGAATGAACTGTTTTACGAGGTCATCAGTAACCACAATGGCGGGCTCGTTGATGGAATTGACAACAATTTCGAGGGCATTCAATAACTTTCTGCCATCGCCGCCGGAGATCCGCAGCAACGCTTCCGTTTCTTTCAACACGATGTTTTTGTGCTTAAGCACCTCGTCGTTCCGAATAGCATTGTTAAGAAGGTCCACCAGGTTATCTTTGGTAAGATGCTTTAACACAAACACCTGGCAGCGAGAAAGCAAGGCCGGAATCACCTCAAACGAGGGGTTCTCGGTAGTAGCTCCCACGAGGGTAACAATGCCGCGCTCCACAGCGTTGAGCAGGGAATCCTGTTGGGATTTGCTGAAACGGTGAATCTCATCGATGAACAGAACCGGCTTTTCCTGCTTGAAAAAACCGCCATCCTGCGAGGCTTTTTCGATCACTTCCCGCACATCCTTGACACCGGAATTGATGGCGCTCAACGCGTAAAACGGGCGCTTCAGCTCCTGCGAAATGATCTGCGCCAACGTGGTTTTGCCCACGCCGGGCGGGCCCCATAAAATAAGGGAAGGAAGTAGGTTTTGCTCGATAGACCGGCGCAGGGCCGATCCTTTTCCGATAATATGTTCCTGGCCGGTGTACCGGTCGAGTGTCTTTGGGCGTACCCGTTCTGCTAATGGCTCCATTATACAACCTATAAATGTACAATCCTTACGCGCAACTCTCTGCTACAAAATATAGAATGGGTTTAAAAAACGTTAACAGACTACCGCACAGGTTTTATCAAAAGCATGAAAAGTAGTTTGCAGACTATTTTTTTATTACATTTACCACACTTAAAAAAAAACAGATGAACTTAAAACGTATTATAGTACCGGTTGCAGTGTTATCTGCTGGTTTGCTTGGACTCAACGCTATTTCGTTCAAAGGCGAACCTAAAGATGCCCTCGATAAGCGAACGTTTTCGGTTATTATGACCGAAGTGAAGGAAAACGCCCCTGGCAAAAAAGGTGTGGAAGATGAAATCGAGTTTAAAGCCGGTAAAGGCATGTTCAGCAACTTTTTGTACGAAAAACTGGAGTACAAATGGATAAAATACGAAGTAAAAAAAGACTCGACCTTTACTGACGAGGAAGAAAATGAGGTACACTGGGTAGAAGCGGAAATTTCGACAACTGACGACAAAGATCAGACATTGATGATGACCTGCACGGTGGAGGATTACAACATCCAGGGTGAGATCAAAATCACGAAAAAAGACAAGCTGAAAAAGAAATTTGAATTTGTTGGCAAAGAAAAAGCCAAGAAAGGAAAAAAATAAACACGCTTTCCGCAAACAATCCTGATACAATAGCTGTAATTTGGTTACAGCTATTTTTTTTTGACAGAATGGATTCAATTGAAACAATTACCCTCGGTGCAGGCTGCTTCTGGTGTGTGGAAGCCGTGTTCCAAAACCTGAAAGGGGTGAAAAGCGTGGTTAGCGGCTATTCGGGCGGACACATCAAAAACCCGGCCTACCGCGAAGTGTGTAACGGCGTTACGGGGCATGCCGAAGTTGTGCAGCTTAGCTTTGACCCAACGGTAGTTTCGGTGGCAGATATCCTTCAGGTGTTTTGGCAAACCCACGACCCTACGACGCTCAATCGCCAGGGAAACGACATAGGCACCCAATACCGCTCGGCCGTGTTTTACCACAACGAGGCGCAGCGTGAAATTGCTGAGCGCTACAAGAGTGAACTGAACAAAAGCAAGGCTTTTCCGAATCCCATCGTGACAGAAATTACGCCTTTCAGCAATTTTTATAAAGCGGAAGACTACCACCAAAACTACTATAACCAACATGGCGACGAACCGTATTGCCAATATATAGTGAGACCCAAAGTCGAAAAATTCAAGCAGTTGTTCAGCGATAAAATGGCCTGAATCAGTGTTGGTAAAAAGCCCTGAAAGTATATTCGCCACAAGGGTGTTTCACCTGCATGCGGTCATCGTGCATTTTCACTCGCGACGGTGGTATTTCATGGAAAAATAACCCCGATTTGCTTTTCATATATCCCTCTAAAATTTTATATTTGTGAGATAAGGATTAATTATGCAAGAAGGAGTATTATCAACCGTGAAAGGACTGAATTTCGAGGATTTCAAAAAAATCGTCTTAGAAGATTACCGCATCATCAACGAAAGTCGCCAAACGAGTTTGTTGGGCAGGAAAGAAGTGCTGACTGGCAAAGCCAAGTTCGGTATTTTTGGTGACGGCAAAGAGCTGGCACAGGTGGCGATGGCCAAAGTATTTGAAAATGGCGATTTCCGTAGCGGCTACTACCGCGATCAGACGTTTATGATGGCCATCGGCCAGTTGAGCTTACAACAGTACTTTGCCGGCTTATACGGCCATACCGATCTGGCTCAGGAACCGATGAGCGCAGGCCGCCAGATGGGTGGTCATTTCGGCACACACAGCCTGAATCCCGACGGCACATTCAAAGCCCTCGTTCACCAAAAGAACTCATCTTCCGATATTTCGCCTACCGCCGGTCAAATGCCGCGCCTGCTGGGTCTTGCGTATGCCTCGCATTTTTACAAGGTAAACGCCGATCTGCAACAGGGAAAATTCCTCGACTATAGCAACAAAGGCCAGGAGATCGCTTTCGGTACTATCGGCGACGCCTCTACCTCCGAAGGTTTGTTTTGGGAAACCATCAACGCCGCGGGCGTGCTGCAGGTGCCTATGCTCATGAGTGTATGGGATGACGGACACGGCATTTCCGTACCCAAAAAATACCAAACCACCAAAGAAAGCATTTCCGAGATCCTGAAAGGCTTTCAGCGGGAAAATGGCGGTAAGGGCTACGAAATTTTTAAAACAAAAGGATGGGATTATGCCCACCTGTGCGAAACATACGAAAAAGCGGCTAAAGTATGTCGCGAGCAGCATGTGCCTTGCCTGGTGCATGTAGAGGAAGTAACCCAACCGCAAGGTCACAGTACCTCAGGCTCGCACGAACGCTACAAATCGAAAGAGCGCCTGCAATGGGAAAGCGATTTCGACTGCGTGAAAAAAATGCGCGAGTGGATCCTCGAAAATGCGCTGGCCGATGAAGCAACGTTGAATGGCATTGAGGAAAACGCGAAGAACGCGGTAAAAACAGCTCAAAAAGCAGCCTGGACCGAGTACCTCTCGCCTATCAAAGCAGAGCTTGCCAAGGTGTCGGCGTTGCTGGACGGTTTCGCAGGCAGTAGCCATGCGGCGGCCATTGCGGCAATCCAAACCGAACTTAATGGCATCAAGGAACCGATCCGTAAAGACATCCATGTAGCCGTAAAAAAGGTATTACGCCTCACCAAAGACGAAAGCATCGACGCGCGTGCTACGCTATCCGACTGGCTGCGTGTTTCCAATAGCGAAAATGAAGACCGTTACAGTTCGCACCTGATGTCGCAATCGGTACAGCAGGCTGCTCAGGTAAGCCCGGTAAGCCCGGTGTATAATGAGCAAAAAGCGGTTGACGGCCGCGAGCTGCTTCGCGAAAACTTCGACTATATCTTATCCAAATACCCTGAAGTGATGATCTTTGGGGAAGATTCGGGCAAGATTGGCGGTGTAAACCAAGGACTTGAAGGCTTACAGGGAAAATATGGCGAGCACCGGGTGTTTGATACGGGCATTCGCGAAGCAACGATCATGGGGCAGGCCATTGGTTTGGCCATGCGCGGCCTGAGGCCAATTGCCGAAATCCAATACCTGGACTACCTGCTCTACGCCGTGCAGATCATGAGCGACGACCTGGCGACTTTGCAATGGCGCACCAAAGGCATGCAGAAAGCGCCTGTTATTATCCGTACCCGCGGTCACCGGCTCGAAGGTGTATGGCACAGCGGATCGCCCATGGGCATGATCATCAATTCCTGCCGGGGCATCAACGTATGCGTGCCGCGCAACATGACCCAGGCGGCTGGCTTTTACAATTTACTGCTTGAAGCCGATGAGCCTTCTCTGGTGATCGAGCCGCTCAACGGCTACAGGCTTAAAGAAAATCTCCCGTCTAACATCGGCGAATACAAACTGGCATTGGGCATGCCTGAAGTACTGGAACATGGCACCGACGTTACGCTGGTGACCTATGGCTCATCGGTGCGAATTGCCGCAGAAGCCGTTAAGATGTTAAACGACCACGGTATTTCCGTGGAACTGATCGATGTGCAGACACTGTTGCCTTTTGACGTGAACCATCTGATTGTGGAATCCCTGAAAAAAACAAACCGGGTGGTGTTTCTCGACGAAGACGTTCCGGGTGGCGCCACTGCATTCATGATGCAAAAAGTGCTCGAAGAACAAGGTGGTTATCGGTTCCTCGACTCAAAACCGGTCACTATTTCGGCAAAAGCCCATCGCCCGGCTTACGGTTCGGATGGCGATTATTTCTCCAAACCCGGCGCTGACGATGTGTTTGATGTGATTTATCAGCTGATGTTGGAAGTAAATCCGAATAAGTTCAGCAAAATATATTAATTTCGCCATCAGATTAAGTTTTTGATCACTCACACAACATCATATATGAAATTGGTAAAGTATATTCTGGCGGTTTGCTTTTTCGCTTCTTTCAGTGCCGTTATGGGCCAGGAAGAGCCTAAAAAGGACGAAAAAAAGATCCAGGAAGTCGTGAACGTGGAGCCCGAAACACCACCGGTTAAACGGGATGCCGACGGGAACGAAATTGTAGATACACTTCCGCCGCCACCGGCGTCGGTAGCTGAAATATTGAAACGTGCTGTCAATTTCGTAAAAATCGAATCGAACAAATACACCAAAGCCAATGGCGTAACGACTGGTTCGAAAGCAGAATTCACGGCGTCGTTCTTATACAAACCAAAAGAACTCAATCCGCAGGCCGATGTACAAGGCTCTTTTACCATGCATGTAAGTGTGGAGGCGAAAGAAGGCAAATACCGTTACACGATTTCCAAAATTACCCACGTTGCCAAAAATGGCGAGTTCAGTGGCGGCGATGTGTACAACGACGTACCCAAATGCGGAACAATGAAGTTGCCGGTAGATCAGTGGAAACGCATGCGCAGCGAAGCCTTGAAAAACGCCACGCTGATAGCCACCGACCTGAAAGCCTTTATGAAAAAATCAAGCTCGGAGCCGATTGATGCCGACGAGTGGTAGCCTGCTTGCCAGGAACAATAATAGTCCCTCCACCAGCGGTGCAGGGACTTTTTTTTGAAGTAAGCTGATGAATACGAATAAACTGGAAGTATATACAAAAAAAGAAGTCGCGGGCATGTTGCGTCGCCGGGAGCATGAAACCAAACTGGGTGAACGGTGTTTTTGTGCCCAATCGGCAAGCAATTGGGAGAACGCGTTGCGCGACTCTGCCTGCCGGTTTGTGTTGGTGGGCATCCCGGAAGATATTGGTGTGAAAGCCAATTACGGGCGCGGCGGTGCGCATACTGCCTGGAAACCGGCGCTGGAGAGTTTTCTTAACCAGCAAAGTAATCTATTCCTGGATGGAAGTTCGGTGTTTATACTTGGGCATGTTCAGGTAAGCGATCTGATGGAACAGGCAGCCACTCTCAACACCCGTCACAGCGCAGACCTGGAGGCGTTGCGTGCACTGGTTTCGGCTCTCGACGAACGGGTAAGTTCCGTCATCAGCCGCATCGTAGCGTGCGGAAAAATTCCGGTGGTGGTTGGTGGCGGGCACAACAACGCCTACCCTATTATCAAAGGCTGTTCGGAAACAAGGCAACAGGCCGTGAATGTTATCAATTGTGATCCCCATTCGGATTTCAGGCCACTTGAAGGGCGCCACAGCGGGAACGGTTTCAGCTATGCCCGCCACCACGGCTTCCTCAACCGCTATGCGGTTTTCGGGCTGCATGAGCAATACAACACGGCCCAGGTTCTTCATGATTTTTACAAGCAAAGCGGGAATTTATTTTTCACCACTTACGAAGACATTTTTGTGCGGGAAAACACCAGCTTTTCGGCGGCCCTGAACCACAACATCGGCTTTGTAAAAAACAGTGCCTGCGGGGTGGAGATCGACCTCGATGCCATTACCAATGTGCCCTCGAGCGCCAAAACCAGCAGTGGCCTATCGCCGGTGCAGGCGCGACAATACGCCTACCAGTGTGGGGTGCAACTCGATGCGCTTTATTTTCATATTGCCGAAGGCGCACCGGTGCTCTCACACATCAAAGCGGATAACAAAACCGGTAAACTGATCGCCTACCTGATGAGCGATTTCATGAAAGGTGTGCAAGACCGGACAAACGTCGGCAGCCCCCTGTCGGGCCAATAGAGCGCCTGGTATAACCGGCATCAATGCTTCACGAAGTGAATTTCGAAATGTGCACCTGAATTGTTATAGACCTTCAATTCTGCTGAAATCTGATCGCTTAGAATCGTAACGATATCGAGGCCGAGTGAATGAAGGTTGGAAATATCGAAATTTCCGGGCAGGCCTTTTCCGTTATCGCTGATCTTAAGCTGATAGGTATTCTTGTACAACTTCGACAATTCAACACGGATCTCACCGCTTTCCTGGTTGGTAAACGCATGCTTGTAGGCATTGGACATCAGTTCGTTGGTGATGAGGCCAAGTGGAATGGCTGTATCGAGATCGAGCTCCAATTCGGTAAGCACCGCCTTGACCTGGATGATTTTGCCCTCCTGAGAAAAACTGCTGGAGATCTGGCGGATAAGGCTTCCCAGGTATTCGTCGAACATGAGGCGCGTAACCTCATTGTTGCGATACAGAAGCTGGTGCAGCAATGCCATGGAATTGATCCGATCCTGCGCTTCTTTCAACGAATTGAGGATCTCCGGGCTTTGTGTTTTGCCAGCTTGCAGCTTTAGCAAGCTCGATATGATCTGGAGGTTGTTTTTGACGCGGTGGTGTACTTCTTTGATGAGCAGGTCTTTTTCTTCGAGCGATTTGTTGATGATATCGTTGCGTGTTTCGATCTGTTTGTTTCGCAGTTCAAGCAATATCTTCTGCGCATTGGTTTTGCGAAGCTGGCGCGATACGATGATGATGATGAGGATCAGCACAACGCCGCCAAAAAACAACGCATTTTTAATCGTTTTTTGCTTGCTCAGCTCGGCATTCCGCTCGCTGATTTTTTTCTTGTTCTCGAGCAGCATCGCCTCTTTCTCCTCCATTTGATTGGCTATTTGCGACGACATCAGCTCTTTCGTCATTTCCTGGGTTTCGATACTGTCTTTGAAACGGTCGTAGCGCTTAAAGTACTCGATGCACTGCCGGTTTGAGCCAATTTTTTCGTAATAGTATGCATATTGTTTCAGCAGCCGTAGTTTTGATTGGTAATCGTCGAGGTTACGCAACAGCATGCTTGCACTATCGAGATAGAGTTTGCAAAGTGTCATCTGGTTAAGCGATCCATAAGCGCGCGACAGTTCGGTTTCGCTAATGGCGGCATTCACCAGGTCGCCCGCGCGAATGCTTGAGCGCACATCTTTTTTGAGCAGTGGTATGGCTTTATAGTATTCTTTTATTTCCAGATAAGCCTGGCCGATGTTGCCCTCGATCAGCCCAAGAGTAAACTCTTCGTCCGGGCTCAGCTTTTTATCTTTGGCATGCATTTCATGAAACAAGCTGCGTGCCCTGTTGTAACAGTAAAGCGCACTGTCCTGGTTCCCGTAGTGGCTCCAAAACAGCCCGCGGTTGTTATAGTAACCGAGCAGCAACTTGGGGTTCACTTTCATTTCCTCGTATTCCTGGAGTTGCTGCTCAAGGCACTCTTTGTACAGGCGCATTTCGTAATAGAGCGTGCTGAGTTTAGGATGAAGGAACCAGTTTTTGATGGCAGGATTTCGTTTTTTGAGTCCGGTAAGGATGCGGTGAATATCGGTTGCCTTTTTGAGAGAATGGATCTTTACGTAGGCGTTTTTCAGAAAATAAAGAATCTCTGCACTATCGCTGCCGGTTTTGATCTTATTTTGCACCAATAAATTGGTAAATATCGGGATGGCTTTGGAATAGCTCCGGTTCGCATAATATAGCTCCGCGTCTATTTTATCGAGCCGCACCAGGATCTCGGTCTGGTGATCGTTTTCGGCCTGGAGGCGAATACTCTCCAGTTGTTTCCTCACGGCGGGATAACAAACGGGTTTCAGCCCGGTTTCGAGGGTATCAAACGCATGGACTTTGCCCGCGAGGCTTTGTTTATTGAAAAAAGCAAGAAATTCGGAGCGGTAATCGGGTTGGGCGCCGGCAAGGGCAAACATGCACAGCAGAACAGCCAGGGTGTAGAACCGGTTTAGTTTAATGTAGGGGGCATGCATACTTGGTTAATATAAAGATATTACAATTTCCCAAAAATCATTTATGAGATAATGTTAACTTTTAAGATGTTTAAAAGTTTCAACCGCAACTTCTTAACGATAATTGCAGGCAACATTAGGTTACTAACAAAATAGAAGTTGATTATCAGTTTATTAAAAACAACTGTTAGCCTATTGTTAACAGCGGCTTTCCGGTGAAAAAAGCGTACCTTCAAAGTGTTGAAAGTATTGAGCATTTTTACCCTCCGAACTTATTTTTATGCAGAATTTCGATAATCAAAATAAAACCCGTAAAAAACTTTATACACCTGTAAACCCTAATGAAATAGGGAAATTGCAGCCTCAGGCCGTCGAATTGGAAGAAGCGGTTCTGGGTGCCATGTTGCTTGAAAAAGATGCATTGAGCACGGTGATCGACGTTCTGTCGCCCGAGAGCTTTTACAAAGAACAGAACGGCATTATTTTCAAAGCTGTTTACACGCTTTTCAACCGTTCCGAGCCGGTGGATATTCTCACCGTTACCCAGGAATTAAAACGTACCGGCGAATTGGAGCTTGTGGGTGGATCGTTCTACGTCTCTTCACTCACCAACCGCATTGCTTCGGCAGCAAACATCGAATACCATGCGCGCATCGTGGCGCAGAAATACCTGCAACGCGAGCTGATCCGCATCAGCACGGAAACCATCAAAACCGCTTATGAAGACAGCACGGATGTGTTTGAACTGCTTGATGCCACAACCCAACATATTTTCGAGATCCTCGACTCCAACGTGCGCAAACAGCACGCGGGCATGACAACGCTGATTGCCCAGGCGATTACGGAGATCGAAGCCGCCGCTGCCCAAACCGATGGTTTGCTGGGCGTACCCTCGGGCTTTACGGCCCTCGACCGCATTACCGGCGGCTGGCAAAAATCGGATCTCCTGATCCTGGCAGCCAGGCCAGGTATGGGTAAAACGGCTTTCGTAGTAACCATGGCCAAAAATGCAGCGGTGGAGTTCAACAAAGCCGTCGCCATTTTCTCGCTCGAGATGTCGTCGTTACAGCTTGTGAAACGTTTGATTTCCTCCGAAACGGAGATCTCGCAGGACAAGATCCTGAAAGGGAACCTCGATAACCACGAGTTTGTACAGCTCAATGAGCGTATCAAAAAACTATCGGTGGCGCCGCTTTACATCGACGATACCCCTGCCCTTTCCATTTTCGAACTGCGGGCCAAAGCCCGCCGGTTGAAAGAACAGCAGAACATCTCGCTCATCATCATCGATTACCTTCAGCTCATGAGTGGCGGCCCCGACAGCAAAGGAAACCGCGAGCAGGAAATTTCGCAGATATCGCGTGGTTTGAAATCACTCGCCAAAGAACTCGAAATTCCCATCATTGCCCTCTCGCAGTTGAGCCGGCAGGTGGAAAACCGCCCGGGTGGCAGCAAGCGACCGCAACTAAGCGACCTTCGTGAGTCGGGCGCCATCGAACAGGATGCCGATATGGTGATGTTTATTTACCGTCCGGAATACTACGGCCTGGAGGTGGACGAAAACAACCAGCCAACCAAAGGCCGCGCCGAGATCATCATTGCCAAAAACAGGCATGGCTCTATCGTTGATGTGCCGTTGCGCTTCATTGGCCAGTACGCCAAATTTGCCGACCTGGATTATACCGAAGGACAGGATATTTACGCCGGCAGCACGGGTTCGGGGATGACGCAAAACACCGACTTCCTTTCGCAGCCGGCCACCAAAACGGTACAGTCAACCAAATGGGACGACGACGAGCCGTCTGGCAACGACATTATCCGTCGGAACGATATCGACGAAGTGTTTTAATAACAGGTAAAAAACGTGGGAATGAACAGCGCTATCACGCAAGCCGGTCGATAAACCTGGCGAGGGCGCGTTGTTTGCTGCGGGCTTTGTAGTAAATCTTAATCTCCGGTTCGGCTGCCATGCGACGTACGATGCCATCGCCAAGGCTACCGGCAACACTCTCATGCGGCTGCTTGCTCACAATGCCATAATACAGCAACGCGCTTGCTTCGGTTTTATAAACCATCAGCGAAAAATACAAATGCTGCCCGTCGCTGTGTGTCACATTTTCGAGTACATAGTGTGTATAGTCATCGTCGATGAGCTGTTGAAGCCTGGCCCCATCGAGGCGGCTGAGACCAAGTTGTTTAAACTCGGGCGTTTCATCGTAAGCAACCAGTTTGATATTGACCATGGCGTAAATTCTGTGCTGCAAACATAAGCTGCCAAACGGCCAAATAAAAACATTCCGGCAATTTGCTACGATCTGTAGCAGAATATGGTATTTTTGTGGGGAACTGTTCTCATGACCCAACCCGACACCATCCAAACCCCACGCCTCTTCTTGCGCAAGCTCACGCCCGAAGTGTACCGCCACATCCTCACCAACTGCCCGCCTGCTGAAAGCATGCAATTGCTGGGCCTGGCCGACGAAGAAGCACTGGCTAAAGAGAAAACGAAACTTGCCCTCGGGCTATCGACTTACAACAAGCGCTTTGTCAATTTCCTGCTCATCGGCAAAACGGACGGCCGCTTTTTGGGAGCCTGCGGTTTTCATACCTGGTACACAGAACATGCCCGCGCCGAAATCGGTTACGCGCTCTACCACGACACCGATAAACAGCAAGGCCTGATGTCGGAAGCCATGGATGCAGTGTTGCACTACGGTTTTGCGCAGATGCAACTCAACCGTGTGGAAGCCATGATCGGCCCCGGAAATACGGCCTCGATCCGATTAGTGAAAAAATTCGGCTTTGTTGAAGAAGGCCGCCTGAGAGGACATTACTGCAAAAAAGGGATCATCGAAGATTCGTTGGTGTTTGGCTTGTTGAAAGCGGAATACAGCCCATTGAAAAGCATGTAATCGCCTGTCCAGCCAGTCATGGAATATCGCGTGGCTGCCACTCGCCTTTTTTAAAAAAGACATTGCCAAAGAGCCGCGAATTGAACACCAGGTAAAAGCGCCAGCTGCTCCGGAAAGTTGTTGGGTTATCGGCAACGATGTGGTGGACCGGTTGCGCCATGGTGAGCACCAACCGGGCTGATCGTTCAGGGTTTACTGTGCCTATGCGCCCGCGAATGGTTTTAAGAACGCGCTCCTTTTCCGTGACATAAAAAAACAGGGAATCATCGGGCCGGATCTCAAAACGGAAATGATCGTATTGCCAGTCGGCTTGCCGGCCCGGAAAAAAGTCGCGGTCTATGACGTAGCTTCCGTAATAATCGGCTTTTTCGAGCACCAGTTTGGCGCTGAGCTTGCAGGCCATGTAAGCCAAAGCCACTGTTATACCAAGGGCCGACCAGCCAAAGCCCAGTATTTTAGCAAACAGGTTATTTTGAGTGAGGCCCCACAACAGCAATAGCACAAGCGAGGCTGGTAACACCACAAACATCATCCCGAGGTTAAATCCAAATCCCATGTGCTATCAGATATTATACTATGTGAGTCGTTGACAATTAAACCGCAATCCGATTTCGAGGAAGGATTACACTATTAAATCCCTTAACTGACTAAATTATTTTTTAGGGGTAAGAGATGGCATGAATTCATTTTGGACGAACTCAAAAAATCAGTTCAGAGATTAATTTTTGATGAATTTGGTATGGTAAAGCTCTTTATCTATGGTAGAAACTGACAGGATGTAATACCCACCAGGCAAATGAGAGACATTTATGGAGCTATCGAAGGAAGTACGCATTACAACCTGACCCATTCCATTAGTAATCTCAATTGTTGAGCTTTGAAAAACTTTTTGTTCATCAACAATATTTAAGTTAGAAAAAGTAGGGTTAGGATATACAGATAGCTGAGCAGCACTTTTTTCTTTCATACTCAGATCATAGGCAGAGCCACAGGCGTCTGTACGCGTGTAATTACCCAGTGTGGATTTAGCAAATCCATTGACAAAAACACCCTGCACTGTATAATAGGTTCCGATATAAATCGTATCATTAAAAATATTAAAACATCCAATTGTTCTATCAAAAGAAGCATCAATACTACACCACTTTATTCCATCCCACACCGCTATTCCTTTAGATGGCAGATGATCTACAAAAGCAAAATTACCTGAAATAAATAATTTTCCTTTGTATTGCTTCATGTCTTGGACACCACATGTACTATTTATTGTGTTATCAGGCCCTTGAATTCCCGCTGCAACTTTCTGCCATCGTTGCCCGTCCCAAGCTTGAATACCATTTCCCACATTGCCTTCCGTTTCCAAAATAAGCCCCGAGGCATATAAATAATTTCTATATACTTCAAGCTTGTTTACACCACCAAAACTACCATGAATTGAATCTGAATTTCCCACTCGTTTCCAAACACCGTTGCTTAAGACAGCCATATCACTTTGACCATTGGCGTTTTCAAAATTTCCTCCTACATATAAATCACCTTTATAAATGGCACAATCAGAAATTGCCCAACCAGGATCGTTGCATTGAGGAAAGTTTAGACTTGACCAGGCTGATCCATCAAACTTTGCTATTTTATTAGCAGGTATTCCAGCAATTATAGTAAATTTTCCAACAACATATAACTCATCATTATACACTTTCAGGCCTAAGACCGGTCCGTCACAATTGCCACCAATGTTAACCCAATTGCTACCGTTCCATTTGGCAATGTACGGGAATGGCTGACGATTGATTGTGGTAAACCAACCACCAATATATAATTCGTTGTGGTATTTCTGTATGGCAAAAACAATGTTATTAGCTGTATCATGATAGTTCCAGGCGCTACCGTCAAACTCGCAAAAAGGAGCATTTCCAATTCCGACGCTATAAGGAATTGTACCAGAAATGTACAGTTTGTTATTTACTGTGTCAACGTACGTACATTTAACCTCCGTAATAGTTAAGGGCACGTTAGCGTTGGCCCAATTCTGAGCCAACGCTTGTACCGTAAAAAAGTAAACCAAAATATTAAAGAAGATTTGTTTTAACATCATTGCTTGATGAATTTTGAAATATAGGTGTTTTGATCATCTCTTACTTTAACAATATAAAGTCCTGAAGTTAAGTTAGCATTTTTTTCACTAATTGTTACTCAATTCGCCTGGATTTGAGTGTCCATCATTGATATAAACCCTGTTAAGGCAGCCATCGAGGTCCATTGAATATAAAATTAGTGCATAGTCTAAAGATAAAAAACACTTCACTGATTCTGAATATCAGTTATTTATGCGTAATTTTATTTTATTGCGCCTACTTTCGGTTGGCTAGCTATTCTCTCTCTAATTTTGTCCTATAACTTTTAAAACAAGCAATAACTATGAAAAACAATTTCTTCGAAATCCTTTTAGGATGGTTTATCTTGTTTCTGATCCTGCTATTTTTTAGCACCCCGGAAACAAACTACAACAAACAAAATGTCGCAGATTATTTCAAAGTATCGAGAAAAACACTTGGTAAATGGGTGGAGTTGCTTCCTGATTCTACACTTCCATCCAACTGGTCAACCATCCGCAAGATTAGCAGTTTCAATTTTATCGCCTTTAAAACTCTTTGGGGTTGTGAAGGATATAGAACAATGAACAAAAAACAGTTGATTGAAAAATGTGAATCTAATTATGAAACACTAGCTGAAAATGTTAAAATGAATCTGGATAAAATAGGTATCTCTGAAGAGGCGTGGAGCAAGTTGAGTGCATTTCCTCCAGTTATTTGTAAGAGAATTATAACAGTAATGGGATAACAACTTTAATTTTTAAACATCATGACAAAGACAAAAACATCTATGCCAAAAGCAAAAACAGTGGAAAAACCCGCTGCAAAAAAAACTGCTAACATGGCAGTCAAACCATCAACCAAACCTGCACCTCAATCAAAAGCTGAGACAAAAACTGCTCCCGAGCCAAAGAAGCCAGTTCCACAACCAAATCCATTATATCCAAGCAAAAAACATGGCAAAAAATCAGGATCTGACCGAGGTAACGTCAAAAAAGTAAAAAAATCTATCTAATATAAAAGGGCGCTTAATTTGCGCCCGTTTAATCAACATGTAGGGATCTCAGCCAAGATAGTTCCAGGGCTTTAGATTTACTGAACATATTCATAGGGATTGAGGTCACTCTTCTTCCTCATCATCGCCCCAAGTGTGGTCACAATCAGGGCATTCATAACACACCCCATTGAAGTATGCGTTTTCCTCTAAGCATTTTGGGCATTTAGCTGTATCTTCCATAGTTCAAATTATTTCTTTGGTGGGTTGTTATCACGATCGGGACCAGATTTCTTTCCTGGCTTTTTACTCGGCAAGTTTGGTGGCTTTGGTGTCGCTGGTTTTGGTGTTGGTTTGGGTTGTTGTTTGGCCATTGGGAGTTTGTTTTATATCAAATAAATTTAAGCATTTGTCATATTAAAAAAAGGGCGGTAAACCGAACTTTTTAATTTTAATGCAACTTCTTTCAATTAAAACCAAGTAGAAATACCTGGTTTTTGAAAGTAAGAATGTTAAATATTTTATCGAAAATAACACATTCACCAATTTTCTTTATAATTGTTGGATAACTCCCTAATCTTTCTCATATGAGGAAAAGCTTACTAACTGCTATTATAATAGCTTTAACCTGCATTGGTTCTTTTTTTGCATTCTATGAAACCAAAGCCGATACCTGTGGCGGTCGATGTACTGGATCGGCTTATTGCACTGCATGCAAGAATTGTTCAGGATGCAAGCATTGTAATTCCGGCGGAAGCTGTGGGGTATTCGCTTCACCTGATCATGAGCTAGCGCCAGTTAAAAAGAAGAAAACAGTTACAGTTACGTCTAGCCCAAAATTAAATGCAAGTCATTCTACTAATTCCAAAAAAAACATCATTAAAACCTAAATCTTCTTTAGGATCATCGCCTTCTTCTAATATTCACACTGTAAAAGCTTCTTCAATAAATGTTAGGAAAGAGCCTTCAACCACAGCCGAAATTGTTTATGTGCTTCATCATAAAAAGTCCGTGAGAATTTTAAAGAAGGTTAATTCTTCCTAGGTAGAAATTGAAGGATTTTGCGAAAACAACAGGAGGATCACAGGTTATGTACGTCAAAATACACTGAATTGAAAGAAACTATATTGTATGGCAAAGCAAACCATAAAAAAAACTGAAAATAACTCTAAAGGATTTCTTTTAAGAGCATATTGTTTAAGCTGTGAAAGAATTACAAAGCAAAAAGTTCTGCAATCAATAAATATTGATGGAACAGAACAATTCAGCGATCATCCTGGAGATGAGTTTAATTGGCTTGATGAATATCAAATTATTCAATGTGAAGGGTGTGAAAATATAAGTTTTCGACATTATCATACTGATACTATTGACCGTTATATTGCGAATGGGGATGAAGTAGTAGGAACTGAGAAAATATATCCAAGAACAAACAAAATGGCACGGCCAAAAAGGAGCTTCACAAATCTTCCAAAGAAACTTTGCGGAATATATGACGAAACAATGAGTTGCCTGAATAGTGGTAACCATTTGCTTGGCGCTGGTGGGGTTAGGGCTTTGGTTGATGGATTATGTAATGACAAAGGAATTGCTAGCAATAAGAAATTAGTGGAGAAAATTGATGAAATGGTGAGAAAAGGCTTTTTGACACAAGCAAATGCTGACAGTCTTCATGAGCTTAGATTCATGGGCAATGAGGCTCTGCATGAATTAGCTGCTCCTAGTGACGAAGATCTGCTATTAGGAATTGACATTATTGAAAATATATTTACAACCGTATATGACCTTCCAAGTAAAGGAGCGGCACTGAAAGCAAAGAGGCTTACAAAAGGAGGAAGCAAGCCTGCAAAATAGTGTTCACTTCAGATATATAAGCATCAAGAATGAAAGAAATATTAGAATTATTCCTTTATAAACCAAAAAAGACTGAGAGTATGATAATAGCTATTTTGAAGCTATTGTTTACCATGTCATTTTCTGTTTGGATTTACGAAGTAATTGGAATAATTAATATCACAGAAAACTTCACGGAAATTGACAAACTAAAAATATTCGTACTAAAAGGGCATGTATTACTATTCGCTTTTACATACTATGTATTATATTATATTTTCTTCAAATTTTCAAGAGATGTCTTTTCCTTTTTAGGTTTATTGACGTACTGGCTGTTTCGTTTAACCATATTTTTTATTGCAAATACAGTTGACCTTTTCGCGTCGTTGTTAAAACTAGCATTCACTTTCAAATGGAAATTTAAATTTAAAAGCGAGATAAACCTAGATGAAGGTTTTTTTGCATTTTCATATAAAATTATAAAATTCTTATTGTTTAAGCTGGATTTAATGACCAATCCCGGACAAAATGTACGAGCATCAAGAGAGCTCAGCTTGATGATTCAACTCGTAAGGAAGACACTTGTCGAAGAGAAAGAGTTAATCTATGACAAGATCCATATTGTATTTGTATTCAGTGTATTATTCTACATCTTCTATTTTTACTATATCAATTATAACTCTGACTTGTTGCCTGAAGTAGACTTTGTAGTTGGCTTAATCTGCATCTCCTCTGCTGTTATTCAATTAATTCTATACTGGCTTTACAAAAATTTCCGCGTAATCTACTATTCCTATTTAGCATTTTATAGGGGGCTTCATAATCAAGATATATTGAGACAGAAGATGGAGGAATATGCCCAGATCCAAGCAGACCAAATACAAAGGAACTTACAAGCCTCTCTTGACAATTTTGTTGAAGATGAGGATAATCACGGAGAGTAAAAACTAACGAGTTAAACTATTTAATCTTAAAAAATTAATGAAAGTATTCATTTTGTCATATGACAGGAAAGATATAGAAAGTAAAGAGCTCCTTGAAAAGGTAGTTAAACTCTTGCTTAAGAATGGAGTGAGAAATCTATCAAAACCTCTAGGATCAACAATAATATTCCGAGCTGCACCTGGACAAACATACGAATATTGGAATACCAAAATAGATGAAAAGTTAAGAGAATACTGCTACTATTTGATAGGAGAAATAGCATTTTATGTTGACGATTTTAATTTTTATGCTACGCAGAAATATAAAGATGATTCTCAATACAGCGAGAGTACTGAAACTTTTGGAGAATTGATTGAAAGGATGAAAGATGAATTGTCCTTAGAAGAAGACTAAAATTTGAACAATTCTTCACAAGATTTCATGCCTTCTTGTAATTTTCCCGCTTGATCTATTCTATATGCACAATTTTTTAGGTATGCTTCAACAAAAGGACAATTGTTTTCAATAGCATAATCTAGAATTTTTTTTCGAGATTTTCCAATAGTGTAACCCTCCCCAAACTCGGACTGAGTTTTAATTACATTATCAAAGATACTTTTTTTGTTCTTTCATAAAATGCATTTGGTGTAATTCCTCCTAATGATTCATGCGGCCTTTTGTTATTGTAATCG